>Ga0302220_10001929_pt1 | contig 15670 bp, 17 predicted proteins | sample II_Palsa_E1_3_FD_194572 | JGI IMG/M metagenome (GOLD analysis project Ga0302220, IMG submission 194572) | Peat permafrost microbial communities from Stordalen Mire near Abisko, Sweden - II_Palsa_E1_3 | ecosystem: Environmental > Terrestrial > Soil > Palsa > Peat permafrost | place: Sweden...
CCCGTTATCAGAGGACGGTGCCGCTGCGGCGCGAGTCGGGTCTGGAGAGCGCCGGTGCCGAAGCTATCAAATCGCTTGAGCGGCACATGCGGCGGGTGCCCGAATCGGTCCAACTGAACGATTACAACCATCGTCAGGCAGGCGTGTCCTTGCTCGTCGAGGCAAACGCCGCGCGCAACGGCACGACCACGAATGCGGTGGACTCGCGCTGGGGCGAACACTACGCGACGCCCGACGAAGGTCAGCGCATTGCACGGTTGCGCCATGAGGCGCATCTGGCGCAGCAAATTACCTTCAAAGGAACGGGCAACGCGTTTGTGCTTGAAGCGGGCGAGGTATTGAAACTCGATTGCAACCCCGTCGATGCGCAGCACGGTCTCTTCATCTTGACCGTCGAGTCGAGTGGCCACCACTTCCCGCTGATCGATGGCGCTGAAGTTGCGATTATTTTTACTCTGGGCGACCCCAACCGGCCGATCATTATCGGTGCGCTGCACGACAGCCTGCATCCGGATCTGGTCAACAACTTCAATCACACGCGCAACCTCATCCGCACGGTCGCGCAGAACGAACTGCGGATGGAGGACCGGGACGGCTTCGAGCATATCCGCCTGACGACACCATTCCGGACCAGCGAGTTGAGCCTTGGGCACATGGTCGACGCCAACCTCAAGGAGCGGGGGCAAGGCGTGGAGTTGCGTACCGATGAGCATGTCGCGCTGCGTGGAGGTAAGGGCCTGCTGATCTCAGCCGATGTGCAGCCCGGGGCCAATGGCAAACAAATGGATATGCAGCCGACCATAGCGGTACTGGAACAGGCGATGGAGCAGACGCGCACGCTGAACGACGCGGCGAAAGGGTCGCGAGCCGTCGCCGCTGATCTCTCCGCGCAGCAGGCGCTGCTGGACAACGTCATCAAGGGGCTGGAGCGACCGGCCGTGGTGATGAGCGCGCCGGACGGCATTGGTATGGTGTCTGGGGATCATCTGCAAGTGTCAGCCAGCAAGAACGTAATTGCTACCGCTGGTGGCAGCGCGGACATCGGCGTGAAGAAGAATTTCACCGTCGCATCCGGCGAAGCGGTCTCGCTCTTCGCGCAGAAGCAGGGGATGAAGCTTTTCGCCGCGAGGGGCAAGGTAGAGATTCAGGCGCAACGGGGTGAGATGGCGCTTGCGGCGCTCAAGAACTTCACGATTACCAGCACTGAAGACAGGCTCATCCTGACGGCGGAGAAGGAAGTCTGGATCGGCGCTGGCGGATCGTACATCAAGATCAGCGCCAACGGAATCGAAAGCGGTACGCCGGGTGATATCTACGAGCGGTGTGCGCATTCCCACCGACGTCACATGGCAACTAGTTTCATACGTCGATCACGCGTAACGCGATGACGCGACAAAAATTTGCTCCGACCCGGACAATCGTCCAGGTAACGGTACGTAAATATTGCGCCTCATCTCGTAACGAAAACGCCAGCGTATCCAACTAAGCTACTCGCTGCGCATCCGGACCATGACAGCGCTATGCGAGTCGTTCATCTTTCCAGTACCCCTGTTGCGGGTAGCCCCGGCACCATCGTCTCGGCGCTTAACCGCCTGACCGATATCCGGGCGCGCCACGTCGTCTTCAATGCCGCAGCCTATGGCGCCCGAACATTTACCGTCGATATTGACTGGTCGACCCAACAGCAACAAGCGCTCGACGCCATTGCCGAGGCCGACATCATTCACATCCACCAGTTCTTCTCGCTGGAAGACACATTCGGACCCGGTTTCGCGCAGCGTTTCGGCGATAAGAAAGTGATCAGGCAGTACCATTCGGCGCCGCATCTTTGGGCCAAACGCAATCCTCAACTGATGGAGCAGATCGTTCGCGAGGACATCCCGCAGCTCGTCATCGCGCAGGGGCCGGAGCGCTACTATCCATTCGCCAGGATCGTGCCGAATCTGATCCCGCTGCACGATCCGCGTTACCTGCCCAAACCCGAAGCCGACGGCCTGCCGATCGTCGCGTTTTCGCCTAGCGGTAAGGCTTCGGCGTGGCGCACCCGGTGGGAAACCAAAGGCGCTCCGCAAACATTGAGATTGTTGCGTAAGCTGGAACGACGAGGTTTGTGTCGGGTCCAGTTGATCACGGACATGCCGCACGACGCATGCCTGCATGCCAAGCAACAAGCCGCCATCGTGATCGATGAGTGCGTGACGGGCAATTATCATTTGAGCGGCCTGGAAGCGCTGTCGCAAGGCAAGCCCACGTTCGGCTATCTGGACGCGCGAGCGCAATTGCAGCTCAGGAAACTCACCGGCGCGGTGGAGCTGCCCTGGATAGACGTGCGCCTTGAAGAAGCAGAACGCCCGCTGCGGGAACTACTGGCCGATGCGGCGTTACGCAGCGAAATCGGCGCCGCTTCGCGTTCATGGATGGAACGCTACTACTCGGATAGCGCCATGATCGAGCACTACCGTGCGGCCTACCTCGATCTCTACAACGCGCCGGAGCGCTTTGGCGTCTCGCGCTTTGCCGGCCAGCGCGATGCCTGGTTCGCCCAGGCGCTGCCCGATCACGTTTGGGCGCAGCGTAAGGAAGCGAGCAGCCTCTGGCGACGCGTCACGCGCGGCTTTCGGCGCGCGTGATATGCTCAAACGGTATGCACGTTGATCACGGTAGAAACCTGCCGGGCCGCCGCTGGGGATGTGTCATGTCGCGTCGTCTTCCACCACTCTCATCGCTGCGCTTCTTCGAAGCGGCGGGGAGACATCAGAGTTTCAAGCTTGCCGCCGCGGAACTAAACGTGACGCCGAGCGCGGTAAGTCACGGGATCGTCAGTCTGGAGCAGGCGCTGGGCGTCGAGCTTTTCATCCGTGAACCCCGAAGGCTCACGCTGACGTCCGAGGGTGCCGATTATCTCCTTTACGTTTCCCAAGCGTTTGCCTTGATCGCAACGGGAACGCAACGCCTGCCCAATCGCGACGCGAATCGCACCATTGCCGTGAGCTGTGCGCCCACACTCGCGTCCAGGTGGCTGCTGCCCCGGTTGCCTAGCTTCTGCAATCAGTGGCCGAACATCAATGTCACCGTCGACACGTCGCGCCATCAGGTTGGCTTTCCTGTCGATGGGTTCGACTTCGCGATTCGGATGAGCCGGGCACCTGTCGCGGGAGCGGCATGGACGCGACTGTTCGGTGAACAGTTGGCTCCGGTGTGCAGCCCGGTCTATCGCGATTTCCTGGTCGATGAAGCGGGCAACGTCGATCTTCGCCGCGCGACGCTGATCCACGTCAATCCTGCAAGTGAAGATTGGCAAGCCTGGTTGGATATCACTGGTGTGGAGGGCATCGACGCATCGGGTGGCTTGCGCTTCGATACGATCCAGCTTGCTTTCGAGGCCGCGATCGCAGGCTTGGGCGTCGCGCTTGGCAGACGGCCGTTGGTAGACCGCGAGCTCGCCGCGCAGGCATTGGTCGAATTAAGTCCGGCAGCAATTACCGCCGAAACCGCCTATTGGCTGGTGAGTTCTGAGGGCGCGGACCACCGGCCCGACCTCTTCGGCTTCAAACGGTGGCTGCTCACAGAGGCCGAGATGTTCGAACGCCACGCGGCAACGGCCGACGCCCACGCGCAGACCCTGATCGACTAGCATCGCAGCTCATCAAAAGCGACTCATCAAAAGCGACCCATCAAGCGGGTCATCAAAATGACAGGTGAGGGCCCTTCACTTGTCGTCAAAATACTTTCCTTTGTCGGCCCTCCCGCTCGCTGCCAGTATGCGATCAAGGAGAGTCGAAATCATGCTTACATTGAACAGCAGGACCCTGGCACCTTTGAAGAACCGCGCGACGCTCGTCGTCGTGTCGGGCGCACTTATCCTGAGTGCCGCGATGGGGACTCGGCAGACCTTTGGTCTATTTATCGGCCCGTTCTCCTTCGATCGCGGCATGCCGGTCACTCTCGTCGCCTTCGCGATCGCGCTACACAATCTCGTGTGGGGCGTCGCGCAACCGTTCGCGGGAGCTGCTGCGGACCGTTACGGCTCGACGCCCGTGGTTGCCTTCGGCTCGACCGCGTTTGCTGCCGGCCTGGCGCTCGCGGCCGTGGCGCCATCGGGCGCAATGCTGGTGGTCGGCATGGGCTTGCTGGTCGGCATCGGGATCAGTTGCACCACCTTTGGCGTCGTCTTGCCCGCGGTCGGTCGCGTGGCCTCTGCGGAAAAGCGCAGCATGGTGATGGGCCTGGTGAGCGCCGGCGGCTCGCTCGGCCAAGTCCTCATCATCCCCTTGGCGCAGACGATCAGGGCAACGTCGGGCGTATCCGCGTCGCTTTTTGTACTCGCGTTTCTGATGCTCTTGGTGGCGCCGTTCGGGATCGTTCTTGGTCGCCGAGACTTGGGCCGAGACTTGGGCCGAGACTCGAGTCAAGAGCCGAGCCGAGACTCGGGCGGCACGCGACCGTCGGCGCAGCCGCCCGCGTCCTCCCTGCGTGAGGTGTTGGCCCAGGCATGCCGGCACCGTGGATACCGTCTCCTCACATTGGGTTTCTTCGCCTGCGGATTTCAGCTTGCCTTCATCGGAACGCATCTGCCGGGGTATTTGTTCCTCTGTCATATGCCCATAGGGTTAGGAGCGACCGCACTGGCTCTGATCGGTTTATTCAACATGGGGGGAAGCTGGGCGTGCGGCTGGTTGGGCGGGCGTTTTCGCCAGCAATACGTGTTGGGATGGCTTTACCTGATCAGGAGCGTCACTATCGCGGCCTTTATTCTTTTACCGAAGACGGCCACGTCGGTCGTCGTCTTCGCGGCCGTGATGGGTTTGACTTGGCTTGGGACCGTGCCGCTGACGAGCGGATTGGTGGCGAAAATTTTCGGCATGGGCCATTTGGGCACGTTGTTCGGCGTTTGTTTTCTGAGCCATCAAGTCGGCTCGTTTCTCGGTGCATGGCTGGGTGGCTTCGTCTTCGACGTGACCGGCTCTTATTCTTTGATATGGGCAGCCACGGTCGCAGCTGGGCTGTTGGCAGCGATGCTGCACTTCCCCATTGACGATACGGCGGTGGGCGCCTCGATCCCGCTGCAAGAGGTGGAAAATGAAGTGGAAAATGAGTTGGCACCCGAGTTGGCACATGAGTCGGTGCCTGGGTGAGCCGGGCGGGATCGCTTCGCGATCAACGTTCCACTGCGCGCTTGAGGTTCATCAGCGCGTGATCCCACCGTTGCGCGATCGCTTCGAGAGAGCGTCGTGCCTCGTCCAATTGCGCGGGTTCGAACGCCCATAGGCGTTCGCGTCCAACTTTGACGTCGTGCACCAAGCCCGCATTTGCCAGCACCTGTAGATGCTGCGTAACGGACTGCCGGGTGATGTCCGTTATGGCGGTGAGTTGCGCGATCGACATCGCGCTGCCGGCGCACAACACAGCGATGAGACGCAAACGTGTCTCGTCGCCCAGTGCGGCGAAAATCGGTGCGAAATTGGGCAGGAAAGTCGGCGTGAAATTTTGCCGCGCGTGACTTTTGGGCCGGGCTTTACTCGGCTGCGCCTTAAGGCGTGACGACATGCTTTTCCACGTTTCGCATCTGCTCTTCCCATCCGTCGTTGTTCATGCGAAAGGCCTCCACGCGACGCGCCACCGGGATACTGTCGAAACCGGATTCGACGATACGGAGTAATGTGCCAGACGAAGTGGCAGACGAGGTGCCCGATAACGCGCCAGAGTCGACGTCGCTGAGCTCGAATACGACCAACGTAGTCGGCTCGTTGGAATAGTCCACGGCGACGTCGATCGCCGCCGGGTGCCAGCGCCACGATAGCAAGCGCTCCGGTTCCATGCGTTCGATCACGATCTCGCACACGAGATGCTCATAGCCGGGGTAGGTAATTTTTCCCTGCACGGCCTGGCCACGCACGAAGGTCTTTCCCTTGAAATCGACGCAAAACCAATCGCCGAATTCTTCAGCGTTCGATATCGCGCGCCAGACCCGCGAGCGCGGCGCCTTGAGCACTATCTTTTTTTCAATGCGATCGGTCGATGACGTCATATGCAGCCTCCTGACTGCATATTAGTGGGCGGATGCACTAAATGCAAGTCGTTGGCTGCATGTTTGCCTGGCGCTCGCATCGCCTACTCCGCGAGGAGGGAGGCTCATGCGGCTCGGTTTGGCGAATTAAAATCGAGACCGCACGCCGAAGAGGCTCTGCCACAATTCCTGGAACACACTCGCGGGGTGTTGGCCTGCGCCCGGGTTCGATGCTGCGTCTTGTGCGTCTTCGCGATGCTCAGGTGACACGGGTGGTTCGGTAACATTTTCTGGGTTGGCAGGGTCGGCAGGAGCAGCCGGGTCCGCTTGGGCTTGCCGCGACGCGTGCAACGCGCATACGCTGTCGGCAACGCGGTTCGCGAGTTGAACGTCGCATTGCCGACCGAGCAATACGCCAAACACGACATCGCGGTTGTAACCCTCATTCGCGAACCGCATTGCGAGCGTAACGATCTCGGCATACTCAGCGTCAGCCGCGGCCTGAGCTGCAGCCTCGCGTTCGGCACGCAATTGTTCTTCCTGCTGTCGGTGTTGCTCCCAACCGCGCATCTGTTCCGAGAATACCTCGTCGTAGACTTTGCGCTGCGCGCGGTCGGAGAGAATTGCGTAAGCGTCTTTGATTTCCTGGAATGCCGCACGCGCCACATCCTCGGGACCGACGTTGCGGTCCGGATGCCACTGCATGGCGGCTTTCCTATAGGCCCGCTTGATTTCATCCTCGGTGGCGTCGCCGCGCACGCCGAGCGTGTCATATAAGGTTGTCATGTTCAGCCAGATCGGGACTCGTGTCGGAGCATCGTAGCACGGGAAAACCCTTAACACTGCAGCAGTTCGTCACACCGTCGATTTCAAGTTTTCATTGTCGATTGTCGACTAAGTTGTTGATTCGCGGTCGTTATTTAAACCCTACGTAATACTTTTCTTCTTGCGTAAGACGTGAAAGAAATATTAGTATGCTCACTCTAGAGCGATGGGATTTAGTTAAGCAATACTAAGCATCTACTGAGCGCGCTTGTGACTGTCGATTCGCGTATCGTCGGTGCAACAACGGCGGTTTTTTGCCGGCTAAGTGGATGCTTGTCATACAGGAGACACAAATGTTGAGTCCCCATGAACTGGCCACCTTGATATTAGTCAAAAATGCCCCCGATCAAATCGAACTGGACCGCATGGAGCTTGGCATCCTGCTGATGCTTCAACTGGTTGTCCTGCAAGAATTCGGATCAAAACAATATCCTCACATCACTCGCTACGGCGAATCGATTCTTAAAGCCGCCGAGCAATTCCGCAAAAACTATCTCACGCGCGAGGACTAGCGGTGATATTTTTGATGCTGGTGACCGCCGGCGCCGCGCGGTCCCGCCTGACAGAAGTGGGTTCTAGCGCATAGGCCGGGTTCCGCAGCCGTCACCCCGACACGGAAATCGGCGATTCCCTTCCTCTTGATATCGAGCCTAGCGAAATGACTAAACAAGTGGCCTTGGTCACGGGTGGGATGGGCGGACTCGGTGAAGCGATGAGCATCAAATTGCATGATGCCGGCTACACCGTGGTGGTCACCTTCTCCCCGTCCAACACCGGCGCGTCCGACTGGTTGGCGGCCATGGAGGCCGCAGGGCGGCAGTTCCGTGCGTATCAGGTCGACGTTGCCGACTACGACTCATGTCAACGATGCGCGGCGCAGGTCAAGGCCGACGTCGGCCCCGTCGACATCCTGATCAATAACGCCGGTATCACACGCGACGCGAGCTTCAAGAAGCTCGATAAAGTCAATTGGGATGCGGTGATACGCACTAATCTCGACTCGGTATTCAATATGACCAAGCCGCTGTGCGAGAGCATGGTCGAGCGGGGGTGGGGCCGCATTATCAACGTGTCGTCCATCATTGGTTGCAAGGGCGGTTTCGGCCAGAGCAACTATGCGGCGGCCAAAGCGGGGATGCACGGCTTCACGAAATCGTTGGCGCTCGAGGTGGCGAAGAAAGGGGTGACGGTCAATTCGATCTCGCCCGGGTATATCGCCACCAAGATGGTCACGGCGGTGCCGCAGGAAATCCTGGACGCCAAAATCATTTCTCAGATTCCGGTCGGCCGCCTCGGGCAACCCGAGGAGGTGGCCGCACTGGTGCTCTATTTGTGCTCGCGCGAGGCCGCTTTTGTGACAGGAGCGAACATCGCGATCAACGGCGGGCAACATCTGCAGTGACTAAAGAATTTCGCAAAGTTGCCGATCTATCGGAAGACGGCGGCAATCGGCTGCCTGTTCGACGACGGCACCTATGCAAAACACTTTCCTATGAAAAATACGCTCCGTCTGGCCGGTTGTGCGGTTACTGCCGCGATAACCCTATCCGCGTGTGGTTTGGCGCCGACTAAATCCGATAACAAGATGGTTGGCATCGTGACGACGAGCAACATCGCCAACGACGACGCGCCCCAGGGCATTGCACTCGCTCGGCGGGCCACGTTTGCGTTGGCGGGCGGCGATAAAGCGACGTCATCGCTGGATCTGTACGAAGCCATTCGCCGGTGCGATCCGGGTAGAACCGTTTGTCATACCGGCGTGGCGAAGCTGACGTCGAGCGTGTTTATTGCGTCGATATCCAATAGCTCGGCCCTCGTCGACGTCTCAGCGACATTCGACGTCGGTCCTCGCGAGGGTATTCCCGCACCCGGGTCACGCTCGGCGGATTCCTCCGTCCAAGCGGCACTCAGGGCGCACAAGGATTTTCGAGAAGCGATGACCCTGGAGTACGGAAAGCCGAAAACGATCACGTTCGACTACGGCGCGACCTTGACGGTTTGTCTAAGCCATCTGGACCGGTTTCAGATGCCAGTGGACAAGACATGCAATCCGCTGGCGGAGGCAACCCCCTAAACCCTGACTGGCGGACGGCGTTTGGGGCTGACAGTGCTTGTATATGTCACGTCGCGATATATAATTAAGATGCGGCATGGAGACAAAAGGCTGTCAAAGGGGGCGTCATGATTATCAGTAACGACTTCGAGATCACCTATCTGCTGCTTGTTTTTGCGCTGCTGGGCGTCATTCTGATCGGCAACCTGCTGTCGGCGCTTCACTTGCAGAAGCTGCATCCCACTCTGATCGGTGCCGCGCTCGGCGCATTGCTCGGCTTTGCGCTGATCGAAGCGATGCCGCTGCTCGTCACGTAGGGCGCGAGGCGCCGCCGCGGGAGCCTAGCGAACTGGAGGGCCGCATCATGTCTACATTTAACCGTATCCTGTTATGTTACGACACCACGCGCGAAGGCAGAAGGGCGCTGCGCGACGGCGCCGCGCTCGCCCAGCAATTCAAGGCGGAAACGCATCTGCTTGCGGTGCTCGACAATTCGCGCTGGTTGCGTGGGTTTGACGTCGTGTCGGAAGTCCCATTCGACGTGGAACAGCAGAGTGCCAAAGAGATTCTAGAAGAAGGCGTGGAGAAGCTCGAAGCGCTGGGGATCAGCGCGATCGGTCATTTCGCGATTGGAAATCCGATGGATCGCATTCCGTTCTTTGCCAAGGCGTTGCACGTCGACCTGGTGGTACTGGGACACCATCGTAGCGGCACGCTAGCACGCTGGTGGAGTGGCCTGGACGATGGGCGTCTGCTGGACCGCGTTTCATGCAGCATGCTGATCGTCAATGTAACGGAGCGTGGCGAGGCCCGGGAACACGATGACGTTCCCGAAACAACGCAGGAAAAACGCAGCAAGCAGGCGGATATTGGGGTGCCGTAACATCGAACGGCCGGGTCAACTGGTAGCCTGAGTGGCAGTTTATTTGCTGCCGGATATCCCAATTCGTATGGCCACTCATAGGCCTACTCATAGGCCTATGGGTAGGCTCACTCATCGACCCACTCACCGACCCACTCAAATGCCCCAAAGAATGTCGGCATCGTGCTCACGCGCCTGACGCAACATGTCCAGAAACGGGTAGGCCCGCTGCGATAGGCCGCCCGACGCCTCTCCCGTACCGGCAGCATGCAACTGGCGACTCGCCTCGTATTCGGCGCGCAGCTCCTGGTCTGCATGGATCGCGGTCTCCAGCCGGTCGATGGCTCTGGGGAGTTCTCCGCATGCAAGCACACCGCGCTCGCCAAGCCGCTTGCCGATAAGCCCCAGCAGATACTGCGCAAGGTCCGAGAGCATCCGAACATCGGGTGCCGCCGGCGATTTGAACGTGATCAACATGGTGCCTCCTTACCCGACGTAGTAATTGCGGGTCTCTCTGCATTATATATCACACCGTGATATATTATCCAACTTGGAAATTGTTCGATTAATCGTTAGGAGTCGACGTGCACGGGAACGCATCACGAGGGGATTTCGCCCCCAACAACCGGCTGTTGATGATTGCCGGGATTGCCGTCGTGGTCGGTGCCTTGAGCACCGTCACGGCTTTTGTGCTTTTGCATCTGATCCATTTCTTCACCAATCTGTTTTTCTTCCAAACCGTTTCCTGGGCGCAACATTCGCCCGCGGCGAACCATCTTGGGCTATGGATCATTCCGATACCGGTGATCGGCGGTTTGATCATCGGCCTGATCGCGCGCTTCGGATCGGAGGCGATTCGAGGTCACGGCATCCCCGAGGCGATCGAAGCGATTTTGTTCGGCAAGAGCAAAATGTCACCCAAGATAGCCGTGCTCAAGCCGCTGTCGTCGGCGATCGCGATCGGCAGTGGCGGTCCGTTCGGCGCGGAAGGCCCGATCATCATGACGGGCGGTGCTATCGGTTCCTTGATCGCACAGCATTTCCATTTGAGCGCTGGCGAGCGCAAGACCTTGCTTGTCGCGGGTGCTGTTGCCGGCATGACTGCGGTATTCGGCACGCCGATCGCAGCGGTGCTGCTTGCCGTGGAACTGTTGCTATTCGAATTGCGGCCTCGCAGCCTCTTGCCCGTTGCGATCGCGTGCGCGGTGGCCGGATTCACGCGGCCGCTGTTGCTGGGCGCCGGCCCGCTTTTCCCGTTGCAGACGGCCACGATGGGCTCGCTCGGCTTGTTGTCGTGTGCTATTGCGGGCGTGTTGACCGGTGCGCTGTCGTGGGGGCTGTCCACCTCGCTGTATAAGGTCGAGGATTTATTCGGCAAGCTGCCCATCCACTGGATGTGGTGGCCGGCGCTCGGCGGCGTGGCGGTCGGCATCGGCGGTTATTTCGAACCGCGCGCGCTTGGCGTCGGCTACGACGTGATCGGAGACTTGCTCGCGAATCATCTTGCGGTCAGCATCGTCGTGGCATTGGTGCTGACTAAAGCCGTTATCTGGGTGATCGCACTAGGTTCCGGAACGTCGGGCGGTGTGTTGGCGCCGCTGTTGATGATGGGTGCGGGGCTGGGCGCTGTGCTCGCGCCCGTCATGCCCGGTGGTGACCCTGCGGTGTGGCCGCTGATTTTCATGGCGGCGGTGCTGGGCGGCATGATGCGCGCACCGATCATGTCGGTGCTGTTCGCGTTCGAGCTCACGCACGATGCGAATGCGCTACTGCCGCTGCTGACCGCATCGGCTGTTTCCTATGGGTTCACGGTGCTGATGATGCGTCGCTCCATCTTGACCGAAAAAATTGCACGCCGCGGCTATCACATCTATCGCGAATATGGGATCGATCCGCTGGAACGCAATTTTGTCGAAGAAGTGATGACGCGCGAGGTCGCGACGATCGATGCTAACGCGCTGATTTCCGACGTGCTGCTCAGCCACTTCGGCGAGCGGCAAACGCAGCGGGCCTACGCGGTGGTACGCGGTGAGGCGCTGGTGGGCATGCTCGATCGCGCCACGTTGCTGGCCAAACAGGAGAGTCGCGCGGCGGTGAAGGTCGGCGACCTGTACGGCGCGGATGCTCCGATCGTGGCACTTCCGGGAGAAACCTGCAGGACGATCTCGAACCGCCTGGCGCTCCACGCACTCGAACGCCTGCCTGTGGTTGCGGACGCACAGTCTCATCGGCTCGTCGGTATCGTCAGTCGCAGCGACTTGGTCAAACCGTCCTCTGTGTCATCTGACGAAGAGGATCGCCGCGAGGTTTTCCAACGCTTGCCGTTCGCGCGGTGATGGCAGGCGCGATCCCCAGTCCATAGCCCGAGCCGCCGACGCTCAGTCATCATGTTTTAGCGTCGGTCGGCCATTTCCGTTTTCCCCACCTGTTCTTTTTCTCTGCCTGTTAGATCGGACCCCATTTGGCGGAAAGCGGTCTTCGCAATGGAGCTCATGGAGCAGCGCCGGTCGCGGGTTTGTGGCCGACGCACAAATAATCGCTCGTGGAAAACAGGTCAGCCCCAAGAGACAGGCGATAATGCGCGAACGGCCAAGGCGAAGTTCGATCATTCGCCTGTGCCAACCGGCGCCGGCTAACCTCAAGATATTCTCGAACCAACAGCTTCCATGACGCCAGCAGCGGATCCCCGTAAGACACTGAGCCCGGTCACCCGTATTCTTCTCACCGGCATCATGCTCGTCTTCCTGTTCATCGCAGGATGTATGGGGTATCTGGGCATCAAGACCTTCTTGCTCGAAAGGGCGCAGCAGACGTGGCCCACGGTGGAAGCGACCATCGTATCGGCCGGCGTATCGGCTCAGGCCGAATCCCCGACTTCGGAGGACAGGCAAGTCAGTTGGTCTCCCGTATGGTCTTATTCCTATACGGTCGATGGAAAACCCTACCGCGCTCAAAGCAACGGCATCCCGGGCGGTTTTGACGCGCATTGGTACGACTCCAGACAACAAGCGCTAACCAGCAGCTTGTCACGACCGGTCGGCAGCGCGGTTCATGCCTACTACGACCCAGCGTCTCCCCAGCTATCGGTGCTGGACCGAAGGACACCACGCAGTACCGACTGGGCACCGTTCGGGCTATCTATCCTGGTAGTGCTCCTCTTTGGCTTGCTTATCGTGAGCGGCTGTCGTGCGAAGAAAGTCCGTTGGCGCCTGGCCGACTGAATATTCGGATACTTGTCGCGAACGCGTGGTCAGCCATCCTCTTCAATCGTGCCATTTTTGCAACAGGAACGGTTTTGGCGAATTCCTCGCGTATGCACCGTCCGATTATTTGATAATCTTAATTGCAAGCTAGGTCGGGGTTCGAGTCGTTCGGTTCTTTTCCGCTTCGCGATACCCCAGCGATACGCATGATCGATTGCAGCAAACGAGTAGCCAATAACGGGGAGCTCATCATGCAACATTGGATCGTGGATTGGCCTGTGCATTACGCACACACACCGGAAAAGCAGGCGGAGAAAGCGCTGCAAGAACTCCGCCTCGAACTTTTTCATGCCGAGCAGCGAGTTCTCGATGCTCAATTGCAAGCGGATTACTACCGGGCTCGACTGACCTTTTTTGAAGAGGTGGCCAAGCGCGGGATCGAACCCGTGTCGGATCAGCGCAAAAGCCAGCAGGAAGGCTCGCAGGCGTTGCGACCTTCTCCCAATTCCAACAATGTCGGAACTCCGAATAAGCTCACGGTAGCTTGAGCGGCCTGAACATCACCGTTTGAATATTGCGGCCCAAGCACCGCGCCGCTCGGCTGGTCGCCGAGCGGCGCTGCGCCGATTTCCGTTATCCTATCGGCTGTTCTAAACGCATACCCAACCCAAGTACCATGACTGCAAACTCCGCAGCGCACTCGACAGCAACAACAGACCCGGCTGCCGCACTAAACACCGTCGCCCCCGACCTTTGGTCGCAGCATCTTCCGCCCAGCGTATGCGAGCATCTCGCCAACCTCGATGTCACTGTGTTCCTGGTCGATGATGACGCGTCCGATACTGCTCAGTTCAGTGAGCGCTACGGCTTCGGGCTGGAGGTTTGCGCCAATACGATCGTTCTGCGCAGCAAGACCGCAGCGGGCGAACAATATGCCGCCGTCGTGTCGCTGGGCTCGCGTCGCCTGGACGTCAATGGGCTGGTGAAAGCTGCCCTGGGCGCGCGACGCATTTCATTCGCGAAACGCGAGGATGCGGTGGAGCACAGCAAGATGGAGTTCGGCGGAATCACCGCATTCGGTTTGCCCAGCGACTGGACTATCCTGGTCGACGCCGCCGTCATGGCGTGTCCGCAAGTGGTAATGGGCGCAGGCGTGCGTGCTGCGAAGCTGCTATTGCAGCCCAGCGCTTTACTGACCCTAAGCAATGTCAGCGTGGCGGAGCTTACCGAACGCTAGCCAGCGCGTAGTTCCGATAAAAACGCGCGGTGATCCATAGTCCGCGAGAACATCGGAAGGTTCTTCTCGAAGGTAAAGCGTTGCTCTTCTTCGCCGACAGTCGCCGTGCAATCGGTGAGCGACACGACCTGATAGCCGCGTTCATAACCCGTGCGCACGGTCGATTCTACGCAGCAGTTCGTCAGGAAGCCGCCCACCACCAGATGCTCAATCCCCTTGCTGCGCAAGATGAAATCGAGGTTGGTGCTCGCAAATACATCCAACCCGCGTTTGCCTTCGATCACGATATCGCCTGGGCGGGGCGCGAGCTCGTTGATGATCGCGGCACCCCACGTGCCGGCACCAAATGCCTTGCCGTCCACGACGCCTTTCAGAATCCCATACGGCGCGGCCGTGATCTCGTGGTAACCCTCGGCGAAGGCGATCGGTGCGAACATGATCGTAGCGCCCAAAGCGCGTGCCTGCGTGGCCGCCTCCACGCTGTTGGCGAGCATATTGGTGCTGGCCATTACCCCCTTCACCGCGTCGTACATGGCGCCGCCGGGCGAAGCAAAATCGTTCTGGTATTCAATCAGCACCAAAGCCGTCGTCTTGGGATTCATGTTCGCTCCAGGGTGGAAGGTTTACCTGCTATGCCTATGAATCATAGGCCATTACAGGTAAACGCGGTCGCCGTGAAATCACCTGGCCCGTAGCGCAAAGCGTTTGAGCTTGCCCGTCTCGGTCACCGGCAAGGCGTCGACGAATTCGATCGCACGCGGGTACTTATAGGGCGCAACCGTATTTTTAACGAAGCTCTGCAGCTCGGCGACCAGTTGCTGGCTGGGCGCATGCCCGGCTCGCAGCACGACGAACGCCTTGACGATTTGCCCGCGCTCTTCGTCGGCGACACCGACCACGCCGCATTCGGCTACCGCCTCGTGCTGCATCAACGCGCTCTCGACCTCAGGCCCTGAGATGTTGTATCCCGCCGAGATAATCATGTCGTCGGCGCGCGATTGGTAGAACACATAGCCGTCGGCGTCCATGTAGGCGGCGTCGCCCGGCAGGTTCCAGCCATCGCGCACGAACTTCTGCTGCCGCTCGTCGCTCAGGTAGCGGCAACCGGTCGGGCCGCGCACGGCCAGCAAGCCGATGGTGCCGTGCGGCACTGGCTGCATCTGGTCGTCCACCACCTGCACGACATATCCCGGCACGGCTTTGCCGATGGCATGACGCCGCGACTCGGCGCCGGCGCTCGAAATAAAGATGTGGATCAGCTCGGTTCCGCCTATGCCGTCGATCATATCGATGCCGCTGGCCTGACGCCATAGCTCGCGCGTCGAGTCGGGCAGCGCTTCACCGGCCGACACGGTTTTCTTCAGGCTGGATACGTCGTAGCGCGACAGCAACGGCGCCATCTGCCGATAGAACGTAGGCGCGGTAAAGACGATCGTGGCGTGAAACCGCGCGATCGTCTGCACGAGCGTATCGGGCGTAAGCC
>Ga0302220_10001930_pt1 | contig 15666 bp, 16 predicted proteins | sample II_Palsa_E1_3_FD_194572 | JGI IMG/M metagenome (GOLD analysis project Ga0302220, IMG submission 194572) | Peat permafrost microbial communities from Stordalen Mire near Abisko, Sweden - II_Palsa_E1_3 | ecosystem: Environmental > Terrestrial > Soil > Palsa > Peat permafrost | place: Sweden...
ACTGGTTTCATTTGCCCCAAACGGGCTTCCCGCTGTCATATTCGACCCCGGGACATTGCTCGATGGGATGGTAACAATTACAAAATAATTGTAAAAATGTGTAACGAGCCCTCTCGATGGCGGTTAAATCCGCGGCCCGATGGTGCTCGAAAGCGGCTGAAATAAGTTTTTTTTGGGAAGTCGCCCGACCGGTTTTTTCGGGCGTTGCAACTAAGCCGGCGTTTGGGCTTCGTGGCAAACCACTTCCACGTTATGGCCGTCCGGATCCAGGATAAAAGCACCGTAGTAGTTCGGGTGGTAGTGCTGCCGTAGGCCGGGTGCACCGTTGTCCGTGCCTCCCGCTTTGAGCGCTGCCCGATGGAAAGCGTCGACCAGCGTTCTGGTGCCGACCCGAAACGCCACGTGCAAAGGCGGCGTATTTGGGTTGCCTCGGGCAATCCAGAACTCCGGTTTGGGCGCCTCGCCATAGCCTGCGACATCGGTGTGGCCCGTCACCGCAGCAGGGAATTCAACCAGCAGTTCTATGCCGATAGGCGCTAACGCCGCGCCGTAGAACTGTTTGCTCTTCTCGAAGTCGCTGACGACGACACCCGTATGATCGATCATGAATTTCCCTCGCTAACATCGGATTAATACCTAGCTACGCAACGGATTCCTTTTTTTCCGGCTCCGTGCATGACCCAAGAATACCCCGGCGATCTCTCTCGAAAAAGCCACGCGAAGCTGGCATCGATACGCCTTCTCCCCCTGCGGAAAATGACATTGGAGTACATCCCTCATGCCCAAGAGCTTCGGCAGCATTTGGCTGCGCGGTGTGAAACGCTTGATGAAGATTCAGCGCGATCAAGCCAGCCAACTTGCTCAGCGACGTAAGAAGGAAGCGAGCGCGGCCAACAGAGCCGCGTTGAAAGCGACCGCTCAGGCGGCCGCTGCCGCGAGAAAAACGGCAAAGGCAGCGGCAACAGCCACGGCAAAGGCGGCCGCAAAGACTGCAAGAGCGACCGACACGAAGGCAACGCCAAGGACGACCGCAAGGAGCACGGCAAAAGTCACGACAAGGGTCACGACGCCCCGGCCATCGATGAGCACAGCGATCAGGCTGCAGCCCCGTGCAGCCGAAGTGCCAGGCCGGCGCGCGCGGGTACGCGCGCAAGGCACATGGACGCGCTCATTTTTTTCGGCGCCGACGGTTGGCGCGGAACTGATCAACCATATGGCCTATGGGCTGTATTTGCCGCGCGACCTAAGCGTAGATGCGGCACAGGCAGCCGACGCTGCCCACGCGCGTCCCCTCGTCGTCATGCTGCATGGTTGCAACCAGAACGTCGAGGATTTTGCCCAAGGCACGGGGATGAACCTGCTGGCCGATCGCAACGACTACGCGGTGCTGTATCCGGAACAAACGAAGCATGCGCAGGCACACCGCTGCTGGCGGTGGTATGACCAAGCGCCTGGCGCCGGCGCAAAGGAAGCGGCATCGATTGCCGCACTGGTGCTCGCGATAGTAGCGCAACATCGGCTCGACGCCGCGCGCGTTTATGTGGCAGGCTTGTCGGCCGGCGCAGGGATGGCCATGTTGCTCGCGATACGCTATCCGACGCTGTTCGCAGCAATCGGCTTGCACTCAGGCGTCACGTTTGGCGAAGCACGCACCGCAGCGAGCGCCATGGGCGTCATGCACCGCGGCGCGCGACGCGATCCTGTCGAACTGATCCGCGACACGCTCGATGGCGTCGTGTACCCGGGCATGCCTGCGCTGATCGTGCACGGCGATGCGGACGACGTCGTCGCGCAGGTGAACGGGGATCAACTCGAAATGCAGTGCCTGAAACTGAACGGCGCGCTTGCTCAAGATGGCAAGCTTGCCGGTGCGGTAAAAATGAAAGTGAGCGGCGCCCACTCGAAGGTCATCGAACGCGACTACCGAGCGGGCAATCGCGTCATCGTGCGCGCGTTCCGCGTAGCGGGCCTCAAGCACGGGTGGAGCGGCGGCGATCCGGCGCTCCCTTTCAACTCGGCACAAGGGCCGAACGCAAGCGCGTTGATGTGGGAATTCTTTCGCCTACACCGTCGAAATTAAAGATCTTTGACGGAAGCGCCCGCAATTTTACCGTCGATGATGTCTTCGCCATACTGGCTCGCGCTACGCTTGGCGACACCGAAATCGGGAAACGTCGCGGTCTGCTCCGGACGAAATACACGGCTGCCTTCCGCCCCGCCGGGAACGCCTGGACGGCACACGCGCACAGCAACGTCATAGCCTTCCGCATGTTTCTTATGGCCATCCGCCTTGCTGAATTTGCGCAAAAACACCAGCGGATGAACTTCGAAATCTTTATATAAAAGCGGGTGAACGGAAAACATGGCAGATCCTTGAAACGTAGTAGTGACACCACTATACGCTGTGCCACCCCACATCACCTTTTATTTCGCCGAACGGGGGCGATTCTCGGCGTCGCCGCAATGGCGCGAAGTGGCACCGTGGCGATGCGTTTCAGCTTGCGTTCTTGGGCAGTTGCAACGATTTGAGTTCGAGAAATTCTGCGAATCCGTACACCCCGTTTTCACGGCCATGCCCCGATTGCTTGACACCGCCAAACGGCGCCGCTGCGTTGTACGCGCCGCCATTGATGTCCACTTGCCCCGTGCGAATGCGGCGTGCCACCGCGATCGCATGCGCCTCGTTAGCCGACCACACGCCGCCGGACAATCCATACATGCTGTCATTGGCGATACGTATCGCATCCTCCTCATCGCGATAGCGAATAATCGACAAAACCGGTCCGAATATTTCCTCTCGCGCTGCCGTGTGAGTCGTTTCCACGTTGCCTAGCACGGTCGGCTGGACGAAAAATCCTTTGGGCATCTCCGGCGGCGTTTCAGGGCCGCCGGCGATTAGCTCGGCGCCCTCCTCGAGCGCTTTCTTGATGTACGATCTCACGCGCTCGCGCTGCTGGGCCGAAATCAGCGGACCGAGGCGCGTCGTTTCCAGCAAGGGATCGCCGGGTACAAAGCGCGCCACGAGCTGCGCGGCGATCGCGCAGGCCTCCTGGTAGCGCGATTCGGGCACCAGCATGCGAGTGTGCGCCGAGCAGGTCTGCCCGGAGTTCAATAGACATGAGTTCAAGGTGCCTTTGACCGCAGCGGCCAGATCGGCGTCTTCGAGTATCACGGCAGCCGATTTTCCTCCCAGTTCGAGCGCCACGCGCTTCACGCTTTGCGCGGCGAGCTCGGAGATACGCTTGCCGGCTTGGGTAGACCCGGTGAAGGAAATCATGTCGACCTCGGCGTGCTGGACGAGGGCTTCGCCTACGACAGGTCCGAAACCGGTGACCAGATTGAAGACGCCGGCAGGCACCCCCGCTCGCTCGATCACTTCGGCAAGCACGAAGGCATTGAGCGGCGCCACTTCGGAAGGCTTGAGCACCACCGTGCAACCTGCAGCCATTGCCGCGGCCACTTTGGGGGTAATCTGATTGAGCGGGTAATTCCACGGCGTGATCGCCGCTACCACGCCAACCGGCTCTTTAAGAACCAGCGAGTTACCGATGCGCTCCTCGAATGCATATTCGCGCAAGATGCGCGCGTAGCTTTCCCACTGCGCAATCGGCCCGGCCACCTGGATCGCGCGGGCCAGTTTGATCGGCATGCCCACTTCGCTTGCAATCAGCATGGCCAGTTCCTCGGACCGTGCCTTGAGCCCGAGCGCGATTTTGTCCAGATAGGCCGCGCGCGTCTGGACCGGCAACGACGCCCATCCGGCTTGCGCTCGCCTCGCCGCCGCTACAGCGGCCTGCGCGTCGACTGCATTGCCGGCCGGTATGGTGCCCATCGACGCTTCGGTCGTGGCGTGTATGACTTCTATCGTCCCTCGGCCGTGGGGTACTACCCATGCGCCGTCGATGAAAAGTGTGTCGTGCTTCTGATGTTCAAGCATGGAAAAACTCCAAAGAATCGAAAAAGCGCGGCGCCGCAACCTCAAGCGCTATGGACACGCTATGGAAGCGCTCAGGAATCGATAACGCCCGATCGAATCGCAAGTCATCAATGTTTTTATCGACCGACCGCATCAGCCACCTTGAGAATGCGGCACGGCAAGCCCTTCAGGTGCGGGATACCCTGCTCGCGATCGAGATACGCGGGGTCGTCGCTGGTCACCATCGCATCGGAGAAAACCCAGGCACCCGATAGATTTTCCCGCCCGGGCGCTGTCTCGGGCATCCACCAACCATGCGGAATTCGGATCAGGCCGCGTGGCATATCGTCACGAATTTCCGCGCGCGCCCTGACTTTGCCAGCGGCGGTTTCGAGTTCGATCCAATCTCCTTGCTCGACGTTGGCATGTTTCGCGTCGTCGGCATGCAGAAACGTCTTAGGCTCCGGGCACAATCTGCGCAACTCGGGAATGTGTCTTTGACCAGTCTGGAAAAACGGATCGTCGCGCACGCCCATAAACAGCATCAGCGGAAACGCCTCGGTCGACCCGGGTGCTTCCCGGTAGTATGGTAAGGGATCGAAGCCGAGGTCTTCAAGGATCGATGAATACAATTCAACTTTGCCGGAAGGCGTGGCGAATCCCGTCGTTTCGTATTTTTTGTAGACCGCTTTGGGCGCATAGAATTGCTTAGCCTTGGCCAGCTCCTGGAAGCTTCCCCCCAAGCCCGCGAGCCGATAATCGTAGAGCGCTTCGAGCGTCGCCCACGGGAAGTGCTCGCCGAATGCCATCCGGTGCGCGAGGTCATGCCAGAAGTCATACACGCTGCGACACTCGCCGGGCGGCGCAATCGCCTTTTCCGCGAGCGCTACGGTGGCCGACCAACCCAACGCCTCGAACAACAACGGTCGCTCCAGCCAGCTGTCACCCGGCAAGATGTAATCGGCCAGTTGCGCCGTGGGCGTGATGACATGCTCATGCACCACCACTAGCTCCTGGTTCATCATGGCGTCGTAAATCAATTTCATATTCGCCAAGCCGAGCATGGTGTTGTTGCCCAGCGAGATAAATGCCTTCACCGGGTACGGCTTGCCGTGTGCCATCGCCCTGAAGGTTTCGACCGGATTGGCCATGTAGCTGCCGGTGAGCAGGTTCGCGTATTTCCTGCCCCACACACGCTCGGTCGGCTCGCTCAATGCGGCGGTGCCGCGATATGTGAATGCCGGATAGGTATCCGAGCCGAGTTGCTTGGCTTTCTGGGCATCGGAGAGCACCTCGTGCAATTCAAGGTCAGTCTGCGTGATGACGTCGGGGTTATAGCCTTGCAACAGCTCGCCGCCGCGCACATCGACGTTGCCGGTGAGCGCTCTGAGGGTGCACTGCAGGCGTATCGCCGAAGTGCTGTTGAGCTGCTGGTCGGTAATCGGCGACCAGGGGATGATGGCCGATCCGGCGCTCGCATACATACGAGCCGATGCGCGTATCAACTCGACGTCGATGCCGGTGATGCGGGCCACACGCTCAAGCGGATATTCAGCCACGCGTTGCTTCAGTTGCTCGAATCCGGTGGTCCACTTCTCGACGAACTCGGCGTCATACAAACCTTCTTCAATAATCACATTGACCCAGCCCAAGGCCAGCGCTGCATCGGTGCCCGCACGCAGCGGCAGCCACAGATCGGCCAGCTCGGCGTTTTCGCTGCGACGCGGGTCGAGCACGATCAGCTTCGCGCCGCGCGCCTGGGCCGCGCGGATCTTGTTGTACACCGGCGTCCAGCTATGCTTCTTTGGGTTGTGGCCGAACAGCACGATGCATTCGGTGTTCTTGTAGTCGGGGTTGGGAAACCAGCCGTACACCATGCGATTGATCGCGGCGGTGTTTCCCGCACATAAGGCCACGCCGCTGACCCAGTTGGGCGAGCCGAGCAAATTCATGAAGCGCCGCGTCGAGCCGTTATCCACCGAGGTATTCCACTCGCTGGTCGCTACCGCGAGCGTCTCGGGACCGTATTTCGCCACGATGTCCTTGAGGCGCAGTGCGATATCGTCCAATGCTTCGTCCCAGCTCACCTGCTGCCACTGGCCCGAACCGCGTTCGCCCACGCGCTTGAGCGGGTGCAGGACACGCGCCGGGTTTTCGAACCCCTTGTGCGCGTAGATGCCCTTGACGCAGATATTCTCGCGCAGCGCGGGAATATGCGATGAACGGATCTTGATGACGCGTCCGTCCTGCACCTGCGCTACGACCGGACATGCGATGTCGCAACTCGCGCAGATCATGTTCTTGTCTTCGACGGGCGTCTCATTCATCTTTTACTCACTTCGCTCATTCACCTCGTATTACCTCACCGTCCCGCGCGCGGATGCTGCGATGCACGGTACGGCAGGTCGGTACTCGCCAGGTTCTATTTAGCTGCTTGCAACAACGCACAGCGGCTCGCCGAAAGCGGCTGGAACGCTTGGTCGCCGGGAATCACCTGGCGCACGTTGTAGATATCCCAGGAGCCGGTCGATTCGGATGGCTTTTTCACCTGGACCAGCAACATGTCGTGCACCATCCGGCCATCGGCGCGGATATGGCCGTTGGTGGCGAAAAAGTCGTTGATCGGCATTTCGCGCATCTTCGCCATTACCGCAGTGGCGTTATCGGTCTTGGCTGCCTGCACGGCCTGCAGGTAATGCATGGTCGACGAATAATTGCCGGCCTGCATCGCGGTGGGCATATTGCCGGTGAGCTTGAAGTAGCGTTGCGACCAGGCACGGGTCTGCGCATTCTGATCCCAGTAAAATGCCTCAGTGGCGTACAGACCCTGCGTCGCCTGCAGCCCTATCGAGCGGATATCGGTCGTAAAGATCGCCAGTGCCGCGATCTTCTGTTTGCCCGAACGCGTCAGGCCAAATTCGGATGCCGCCTTGATCGCGTTCTGGACGTCACGTCCGGCCGTCGCAAAAGCCACCACATCGGCGCTCGACTGCTGCGCTTGCACGATATAAGAGCTGAAGTCGGTCGTGCCCAGCGGATGCCGCGCCACCCCGACCACCGTGCCACCATTGGCCTTGACTACATTGGAGACATCCTCGGTCAACGATTTTCCGAAGGCATAGTCCGCCGCGATGATGTACCAGGACTTGCCGCCGCTTCGGGCCACCGCGTATCCGGTGCCATTGGCCGTGGCATAGGTGTCCCAGGTGTAATGCACCGAAAATGGCGTGCAGTCCTCGTTGGTGAAGCGAGTCGATGCGGCGCCGTTCACGATGGAAATGGTGTTTTTCTGTGCGGCCACCTTGACGACGGCCAGCCCCGCTGCGCTATCCATGAAGTCCATCAGCACCTGGACGTGCTTCTGGTCGATCCATTCGCGGGCAACGGCCGCTGCGACGTCGGGCTTGTTCTGGTGATCGGCCACCATGACCTCGATCGGCCGATCCAGGACCTTGCCGCCAAAATCGGCGACCGCCATTTTTATCGCGGTCACGGTGCCGGCGCCGGACAGATCGGCATACTTGCCGGATAGATCGGTGAGCACGCCGATCCGGATCGGGTCTGCGTCGGCCGCGCTCGCCGGCGACGCTGTCACCGACAGCATCAGCGTTGCCGCCATCGCTACGGCGCACGCCTGCGCACCCACCTGGGATAGCCACTTGTGCTTCATTGTCTCTCTCCTTGTATCGTTGTCTTTTCTCGCTGTCTTGCTATTTTCATTAGCTCATTGCACTGCGTGCATCACACGTCGGCACTTTCAGCCGCGCCGAGTTCAATCGCCTTCGCCCGCAGCTTGAATTTCTGCACCTTGCCGGTCGCGGTCCTGTCCAGCATCCCGAACACGACGCGTGTGGGCACTTTGTATTTGGCCAGGCGCGCGCGGCAGAACCCTATCAGCTCCTCTTGCGTCAATTGCATGCCGGCCCGCACCGTGACAAATGCCCAGGGCACCTCGCCCCACTTGGCGTGCGGCGCAGCGATGACCGCCGCTTCGAGCACAGCCGGATGCTCGAACAACACCTCCTCGATTTCAAGCGACGAAATTTTCTCGCCGCCCGAATTGATCATGTCTTTGTTGCGGTCCTTGATCGAGATATAGCCGGCCTCGTCGCGCACCGCCAGGTCGCCGGTATGGAACCACCCGTTGCGAAACGCTTCGCTAGTGGCCTGCAGATTGTTCAAATAGCCCTTCATGACTGTGTTGCCGCGCACGACCACCTCGCCTAGGGTCGCGTTGTCCCACGGCACGGAGCGGTCTTGTGCATCGACTACGTCCATGTCCTCGCACGCCGCAAACTGGATGCCTTGCCGCGCTTTCAATTGGCTGCGCTTTGCGGCGGGCAACGCGTCCCAGTCGGAATGCCACGCGCTGATCACCGTGGACGAGTAGGTTTCCGTCAGGCCGTATACCTGGGTGATATGGGCATTGATCGCCTCGACCGATTCGATCACCGCTGGCGCCGGTGCCGCGCCCGCAGTCAGTATCTTGACTGGGTGCACGAAGCGTTTTCCAGTAGCCTGAGCCGTACTGGCGAGCATCGATAAAATCACCGGCGCGGCACAAAAATGGCTGACCGCTTCGGTCTCGGCTAACGCCAGAATCCTGTCGGCGTCGACTTTGCGCAGGCACACATGCGTGCCGGCCAGCAAAGTGACGGTCCATGGGAAACACCAGCCGTCGCAATGGAACATCGGCAAGACCCACAGATACACTGGGTAATGCGGCATGGACCACGCGACGACGTTGGCCATGGCGTTCAGATAGGCACCCCGATGATGCGTGACAACGCCCTTGGGGTTGCCGGTCGTGCCTGAGGTGTACGACAGTGCGATCGCATTCCACTCGTCGAGCGGGCCCACAAGTGGCGTTGGATGCTCGGTGTTCGCGAGCGCCTGTTCATAGCTGAGATATTTTGAAGGCGCTTGCTCGTATCCCGCATACGCGTCGATGACTTCAATCAGGTCGGGCGGTGCGCTCATTCCCGCCAGCGCTTCTTCGATGATGGCACGGTACTCGCGATCGAAAATCAACAAGCGACTCTGCGCGTGCTCGAGTTGAAAACGAATTGCCGTGGCGTCGAGGCGCGGGCTGATCGGATGCAGCACGCGACCGTGCGAAATGCCGGCAAAATGCAGCTCCAGCATCTCCGGAATATTCGGCAGCATCAGAGATACAACGTCATCGGCGCCTAGCCCCTGGCTACCGAGAAAAGCGCACAAGCGTTCGCAGCGCTCGGCAAATTGCCGATAACTACGCCGTACACCGTGATAAACCACCGCGGTGCGCTCCGGAAACACCTTGGCGGTGCGGTTGAGAAATGAAACGGGCGATAACGCGTGGTAATTGGCCGCGTTCTTATCCAATGTCGAGCCTGCTGTAGCGTCCACTCTGGCCTCCTCCTGATTTGTCGCGATGCGCGCTCTGGGGCGCGTTGGTTGTAACTTTCAATGCGGGTCGAGCGGCCGTAAGCGCTCATCGAAGTGGTCCAGGCTAGGCATGGTTAGCGCTGCGCGCTGCTCCACATCGCTGACCGCGTGTTTGAATTCGGTGAGCATCGTCGCGCGCTCGTGCGCCGAGATGTAGGGCACATGAAAACCGAAGAACGGCTGCAAGACCCGGAAACCGACATAGCCCAGCGTGCCGCGCAGCAGATGACTCAGCATGCCATCCAGTTCGCCATGCACCGCGCGCGCGCCGAACATATGCGGACGTCCGCCCAAGGTGGCGGTCACCCACGCCGCCTTGCCGAGCATGCCACCCTTGTCGTAGAACCTGAAGCCGCCGAAGAACGGCCCCGAAAGGAACACACGATCGATCCAGCCCTTGAGAATGGCCGGTACCGAAAACCAGAAAATCGGGAAGTTCAAAACCAGCAGATCAGCCCATAGCACGTTCTCGACTTCGGCTGCGATGTCCGGCGAGAGGGTCCCGTCGGGGTAGCTCGCACGCTGCTCCTTGGCGTAGACGAGATACTCGGGATTGGCACGAACCTGGAAATCGTCGCCGCTCGCCACCGGGTTGAATTTCTGAGCATAGAGATCCGATACCCGCACTTCATAGCCGAGTGCTTCGAAACCCTGGACGGCCGCGTCCTTCATCGCAGCAGTAAACGAGTTCGGTTCAGGATGAGCATGCACAATCAAAACACGTTTCATACCTGCACTCTCCTGAGAAAGATGGTGGCTATGCCACGGCTGCTGCGATATCGCCAAGCATCCACGCTTGCGGCCTAGAGCTCGAACTGCAGCGCCACACGATTCGTTAAGTTAATGTTACGATAACCTTTATATTTAGACTACAACGCAAAATGGCATCAGTCAAGAATCAGATTCCACTACTTCATCTGTTCGAGGAGACATCTCATGTCCAGCTTCATCAATGCCGCATATTCCGACGCAGTACTTGAAATTTCGATCAATCGTCCCGACAAAAAGAACGCCCTCACGGGCGACATGTACCGTGCGTTGGTCCATGAATTGGAAGCCGCACAGCGGAACGACGCCGTCAAAGCGGTGCTGTTGTCCGGCGCCGGGGGCGCATTTTCGGCCGGCAATGACATCGCCGATTTCATCGCAGATCCGCCTGTGACGCCCGACGCCGCGGTATGGCAATTCTTCGCGGCACTGATGAAGCTGGACAAACCGCTGCTGGCTGCGGTCGACGGCTTGGCAATCGGCGTCGGTACGACTGCGCTGTTGCATTGCGATCTGGTCTACGCGTCGCCCCGCTCTACTTTCGCGTTGCCGTTCGTCAATCTGGGGCTCACCCCCGAAGGCGTTTCGACCTTGTTGCTGCCGCTGTTGATCGGACGCCAACGCAGCGCCGAATTACTGCTGCTTGGGGAGAAAATTTCTGCTGAAAAGGCCTGTTCGCTGGGCTTGATCAATGAAGTGGTCGCAGCGGACGAAGTGCTTCAGCGGGCTCGCGCACGGGCGAAGCACATCGCATCGCTGCCCGGCGACGTGGTGCGCAAGACCAAGCGGCTACTGCAAAGCGGCCTCGACCAATTGGTGGCGCGGCAGTTTGAGGCCGAATGTCGAGCATTGGGAGAAGCGATTCAGGGGCCGGCGGCTCAGGCGGCCTTCGCCAAATTCATGAGCACGCGCAAACCGGCCTCGAGTGCTTGAGTCATGCGCGGACAATGGAGCGTAATGACGCGATGAAGTAAACTGGCGGACATTACCCTGCGTTTAATCCGCAATTCGCATCCACTGGAAGCACACATCGTGAAGTCGACAAAATTTGTTACCGCGTGCTACATCATGTCGTTTATCGGCGCCCATCAGCCGCGCATGCTTTCGACTGCGACCATCGCCAAGTGGGTAGACACACACGCCGCGCGCGCGCGACAGATCGTCTCCCAGTTAGTCAAGGCGGGGCTATTGACCTCCGTGCGCGGCGGCGGCGGCGGCGTATTGCTCGCCCGGCCCGCGACGAAAATCACCTTCCTCGACATCTACGATGCGATAGGCGACGAGGAAATGCTTTTTTTCTCGGTGCAAAATCCGTTTTCCAATTGGGCCGATCATTGCAACGTTCACAACGTGCTCCAGGAATTGCGCGGCGATATCGAAAAGAAGGCGCGCCTGTCACTAAAAAGCATCAAGCTTTCGGAAGTATTTGTGCCGTGGGACGAGGAAACCATGCAGCGTGCGCAAAACAAGCGCACACGCTCGACCAAGGTGAAAGAGCCAGCTTAGGCGGGGACCGCCGTGCTTCCCCGTCTATTCACGATAAAGTGATGCCCAGGGTTCACTAAGGAACGCTTTGTAATTCGCCGCTGCGCGTGCGGCTACGTGAACCCACCACCGCCCCGCTTCTCTGCCCCACCTCCCAAACCAAAATCACTTGACGCATCTGTTGCGCCTGCTGTAGCCTAAATACAATTGTTATTATCACTTTAACTTAAGAGAATTCGAAACACCGAATCGAGTGGTGCAAAGCGGACGATAGCCAGACGGCACTCACTACCGTTTGGGCTGACATTGCTCCAGCAATACCACGCGTAGACCACAGACAGGAGAACCACCATGGGACAGAAAGCCGCGTTGATCATCGGCGCCGGAGACGCTTTAGGCGGCGCCATTGCGCAGCGTTTCGCCAGGGAAGGTTACGTCGCGTGCGTGGTCAGGCGGGATGTGGAAAAACTTGCACCGTTGGTCGCGGCAATCGAAGCCGAAGGCGGCAAGGCCATCGCCTATGGCGCGGACGCACGCAAGGAAGAACAAGTCACGGCGCTCTACGCCACGATCGAAAAAGACGTCGGCCCGATCGAAGTGATGGTGTTCAATATCGGTGCTAATGTGCAATTCAGCATCACCGAAACCTCTGCGCAGAAATATTTCAAGGTCTGGGAAATGGGCTGCATGAGCGGCTTCCTCGCGGGCCGCGAGGCAGCGAAGTTCATGCTCACGCGGGGCCACGGCACGATCCTCTTTACCGGCGCGACCGCAAGCACCCGGGGCGCGGCAAACTTCGCCGCTTTTTCCGGCGCGAAACATGGCCTCAGGGCGCTCGCGCAAAGCATGGCTCGAGAGCTCGGGCCCCAAGGGATACACGTGGCGCATATCGTGATCGACGGCGCGATCGATACCGAATTCATCAAGAACCTGTTCCCTGAGCGTTACAAGCTCAAGGAAGTCGACGGCATCTTGAATCCCGCTCATATCGCCGACAACTATTGGCACTTGCATCGGCAGCCCAGGACCGCCTGGACCTTTGAAATGGATTTACGTCCGTATCTGGAGCAATGGTAAAACTCGGGGTAAAACCGGGGTAAAGCCCCGGGGCAAAGCCCTTTTATGCACTCGGAGAGTCATCGTGAGCAAAGCAGTTATTTTCTATTTTGATGTGGGCAGCCCGACTTCCTATCTGGCCTCGCGCGTTTTGCCCCGCCTCGCACGCGAGCGCGGCGCCGTGGTGGTCTGGAAACCCGTACTGCTCGGCGGCATCTTCAAGGCAACGGGCAACGCTGCGCCCGGAGAGATTCCGGCCAAGGCGGCCTGGATGTTTCGCGATATAGCGCTGTGGGCCGACAAATGGGGCGTCGAGTTCGAGTACAACCCCGCCTTTCCGATCAATACGCTGGCCCTGCAACGCGGCGCGGCGGCCTATGAGAATACGGATAAATTCGCGACCTATATCGATGCCGTGTTTTCTGCCATGTGGGAAAAGCCGCAAAACCTGGGCGATCCCGCCATCCTCGCGGCCATGCTCACCGCAGCGGGTTTCGACGCCGAAGACTTCAAGGAACGGATCGGCTCTCCCGAGGTCAAGGAACGGCTCAAGGCCAATACCGATGAGGCGGTGCGCGCCGGTGCTTTCGGCTGTCCGACTTTTGTCGTGGGCGACGAGCTCTTTTTCGGTCAGGACCGCCTGGAATTCGTCAGCTGCGCGCTTGAGAACGACTGAGCTCGCCCGGACCGCCGTACAGCGCGTACCGATTGCTACTGCGCAATCGGCGCGCCGGCGGCAATCCAACGTTCTCGCCAATCAGGCCTTCGCGCTGTGTCTGCCAAGTCGCTGGATCAACTCGGCTTCGTCGGCATACTGAGCCAGCAAGGCGCCCGTCTCGGCCAACTCGAACTCGCTGAATTCAAACCCGGGCGCAACCGTGCATCCGGCCAGCGCATACCCTTGCGGATCGATACATTCCGCGGCAAACCAAGCCCCTGCGGGCACCACGGCTTGAAATACCGTATCGCTGCGTTCAATCGCATTGCCTAATCGATGGGTAGTGCGTCGCCTGCCCGGCTCCAACACATGCACATCGAGCGGGCTGCCGGCATAGAAATGCCATATCTCATCCGAACGAATCCGGTGCCAAGCAGAATAAGCGCCATCGCACAACAGGTAATAGATCGCGGTGGAGGCGCTGCGTCGAGTGCCCAAAACCGTGCGTGTAATCGTTTCGGCGCAGCGGTAGGTTTCTCGAAAGAAGCCGCCCTCGGGATGCGCGATTAAAGAGAATTTCTCGATCAATTGATTCTTAACGTCTTTTTCGCTTCTCATATTCAGCACCGTTCGGATCGTTAAATATTTGTTTCTGCGGCTAAATAACAACTGCCGTTTGCATTCGTTTCTCTTGAATTTAATTAGCCGGTAGAATCCACCTTCGATATGAGCCGCGATGTGGCTGCGAAACTAGCCACCGGTTTTCTATCGCAAGGGTCCTCTTGTCATAAAAATGAAAGGTTACACAAACCGTCAGCCCTTCGATCTCCATGAACCCCAAAAAACTCGCTGTCTGCCTTGCTGCTGCTTGCATCACCACGTCGGCGTTCGCGGACGACACGCCGTTTCTGTCCAACCGGCGCATCACCGACCAGGGTGTTATGAACCTGGGGACGCGTACGGGCAGTGAAATCGGCGTTTCGGCGTCGTTTTACAAGTATCAGGAACCCGACTTCGGGGTAAGGGAACAAGGCGTTCGGGGCGCGGTCGATTACAGCGGCACTTATCATTTTAAGAACAACGCCTTTGTCCGCGCTGAATTGAAATATTCCAATGGTCCGGTCCACTATTCGTCGGCCTCCGGATCACAAACCGACCCGAATTTCTATTATGAGGCGCGTGCGCTGATCGGCTACGACATGAACAGGGGCAACTTCGACCTCTCGATGTTCACGGGGTTTGGGTATCGGTATCTGGAAGACAATCTAACGGGTATCAGTCAGACCGGAGCGATCGGATACAACAGACAGAGCCAGTATTTTTACGTTCCGGTCGGCATTATTCACCGGATGCATTTGACCTCGCCCTCGGACCGGTTGACCAGCACCTTCGAGTTCGATTACCTGGTGTACGGACATCAGAAATCGACGCTTAGCGACTTGGTCGGTCACGACGGTGTAACCCAATCCGATGACGCCAACAATAGTCAACGCAGCGGTTACGCATTGCGGGTAAGTTCAATGTATGAAACGCGCCATTGGTCGATCGGACCATATTTTACGTATTGGAGCGTTCATCAATCCGACGTTGCCACCTTGAACGTCGTGGAAGACGGATTCCACTTCACGGAACAAGCTGTGGAACCACGCAATAACACGATAGAAGCCGGCGTTAGAGCTGCACTGCGGTTCTGATCACGCCCGCGCAGCACACTCGACTCGCCACCGCGAGGCTCAACGACAGTAGTCGTCCAGTCTCCCGGTGGTGGCGCATCCGACAACATTTCAATCGAAAACGCAGCGCGACGCGTTCCCTCAGCACTTCAGGCAAACATCCGGCCAACCCGATAAGTCGCACCGTGCGGTCCGTACTGTTCGGTATGCGGCTGGCCCGCGGCAATTTCAAAGATATCGCCGGCCTGATATCGCTTGGCCACCTCGTTACATGAAATGACCACCTCGCCCTCGGTCACGATAGCCCGTGCCGAGAAGTCGTGTGCGTGCAAGCCAACGAATTCGTTCGGACCATAGACCCGATCGAGTATTTGTTGGCACCCCGCTGCCTTCAATTGCGTTTCGAATGCGTCAATGTTCGCCTGATTGCTCATCGTTCAACTCCGTCGTTGTGAAGTGGTTCGAATATCTTACCGGGTTCACAAAAAACGCGTTGGCGGCGCAACGCACTCAAACGCGGCGCCTCAATACGCCACCTCAACACGCCACCTCAACCCGGCGCATCCAGCGTGTCGCGCAGCCACGCGCCGATATCCGCAATTTCGTCCATGCACACGCTATGCGGCATCGGGTAGACATGCCAGGTCAGCGAGCATCCCTTGTCCAGCAAGGTATCGCGAGCC
>Ga0302220_10001931_pt1 | contig 15658 bp, 16 predicted proteins | sample II_Palsa_E1_3_FD_194572 | JGI IMG/M metagenome (GOLD analysis project Ga0302220, IMG submission 194572) | Peat permafrost microbial communities from Stordalen Mire near Abisko, Sweden - II_Palsa_E1_3 | ecosystem: Environmental > Terrestrial > Soil > Palsa > Peat permafrost | place: Sweden...
GAGTGCCGCCAAGCGCGTTCAGGATTACGCGCGCTTGCGCCACGATCTATGAAAACGGCGGGAATTCCGCAATGAATTCCGCGATGAAGTACGCAATGCTTATGCAATGAGCCGCTACATGAATCGCTTCAAAAATCGTTTCAAATCGTGGAGTGTTTTCACACGATGGTGAGACAATAAAAAGCCGCTTCACGCATTTTCCGCTTTAGCTTTTCTATCTGCCATAATTCTGGTGCTTTCGCATTCTTAATTGCGTTCAACCCGGAAATTCCATGAACTCCAACTACACAACGAGAGGCGGGGCACTGGTCTTGGCATGGTTCGTCCTGTGCGGCGCAGCGTGTGCCGCCGGGCCCACAGCGCCCATGCAAGGCAGTGCCCCGGCAGCCGATGCACTCGGGGACTCAAGCGCGCGCCGCAGTCTCCTGACCAACGGCGCAGCCGACGAACCGCAAGCCACGGTGAATGGCAACATCGCGGAACTGCAGCAAATGATTCGCGACGCAAAGGTAAAGGAATTGCGTACCACGTATAACGGCAGTTATGGCGCCAGCATGCTGTTTTACCCCGATGAAATGACGTTTTATATTGCATTGTTTCAGCAAAAGAAATTCTGGCGCGTGGTCAAGACTCAAGTGGACTCGCGTGCGGAAACGATATACGCGGACTTTGCCAAGAACAGCGCGGCGCTCGCCGATACCGAGATCCGCCGGACCAAGCTCGAAGCTGAGAAGAACTTTGCTGACCGGCTGATCGCGGTCCAGCAAGGGCGCGCGAATCGTCTGCAGGCGGACCTCGATGTCGCGCGTGCGCAGCAGAGCCAGGTTGCCGACCGGCAGGCGGAGCAACAGGAAGCGATCCGTTCGCTGCGCGCGCAACAGGATGCCGCACAAGCGCAATTGCGTGCATTGCAAACCAAGGTGCAGGATCTTCAACGCCAGTCGGATGTCGACCTGATGCCATTGCCAAAATGAAGCGCGCCTGACGGATCAGGCTTCCCGATCTTGCCTTTGCCGACTGCGCTTCGCTCGCTTGCAGCGCATTTCAAAGTGTGAAAAAGCGGCCGCATTCGCGGCCGCTTTTCATTTCCCGCGCAGTAATGATGCGTCAAAAGTTTTCTGATTGTTCACGTTTATCGGTTGTTTCATAGATTGTCCGAAAGTGTTTCGAAAATTAGGAATTATCCAGTTAGGAATGCTAGTTTTTGCGTGCTAACATGCCGCGCGATTTCGAATTCCAGATCATTTTCGAGATCCGGATCGAAGGCTTGAGGCGAATAAGGTGGCTGTGAAAATCGGGTAACTGTCTGATGACCCATCCAGTGCGCATTTGTCTCGATATCTCAGTCACACGTCAATTTAAGAATGGTAAACAAGATGTCCAATAAACTAATCGCTGCAGGTCTGTTGTCAATCGGTGCGCTTGCTGGCTGCTCTACCGCTTCGGGCCCGACTTTCAACGCAAACGAGATCAAGACAGCCAATGGCGCGCAGGTTTATCGCGTCGAATGTCATGGTTTGTTCGAAGGTGTGGCGGCATGCGTGAAGCAAGCCCAGAAAATTTGCGGCGACAAGCCCGCGTACAAGCTAGAAACCATGGAACGCCTGCGCGCCCCGTCTGAAGACGCGGCCGATCCGCGTATCCTGACGTTCCAGTGCGGCGCGCCCGCTCAGCCGGAAGTCGCACCGCCGCCGGTACCGGCACCCGTGCCGCAAGCCGCTGCGGAAATGCCCCGCCAGATCGATTTGAGCGGCGACGCTAACTTCGCGACCGACAGCGCCTCGCTGACGGCGAAAGCGACCGACACGCTCGACGAGTTCGTGTCTGCTGCCCAGGGCGTGACGTTGCGCCAGGTTGCAGTTGCGGGCTACACGGATTCGACGGGTTCGGCGTCGCACAACCGTCAGTTGTCGCAACGCCGTGCGGAATCGGTGATGCAGTATTTGAAGAGCCACGGCCTGCGTTCGCAAAACTACACGGCGCAAGGGTTTGGCGCGTCGAATCCGGTTGCATCGAACTCGACCGTTGCTGGCCGCGCCAAGAATCGCCGAGTGGAAGTTCGCGTCAGCACGCAGCCATAATCGATGTAGCAGGCTCAACGCCCCGGATGCTGTTGTCAGGCGTCCAGAAGCGTAAAACCCCCGCAGACGCGTCGCGCCTGCGGGGGTTTTTTGATGCCTGTACCCGATCTATCGGTTGCTGTTCTGGACGTTGAGGACATTCAGAACAGCGTGAGTTGCGCGCGTCCTGGCCCACCTTCAAGCGTCAACAGGTGTTGCTTGCGCTCTACGCCGCCCGCATAGCCGGTCAGCTCGCCATCGGCGCCTATTACGCGATGGCACGGCACGATGATCCCCACGGGATTGCGCCCGTTCGCTCCACCCACTGCTCGCGACGCCCCTGCGGCCACACCCATCCGGCGCGCAAGATCGCCGTAGGTCCAGGAGGTGCCGAACGGGATCTCTTGCAACGCCGCCCACACACGTTGCTGGAACGCGGTGCCGTTGAGCCGCAGCGGTACGGAAAATACCATGCGCTCACCGGCGAAGTACTCGGCGACCTGTTCCTTCGCCGCCATGATCGCACGTGACTTTGGCGCCCCCGTATCGATGAGACCGGCGGGAAAATGCTTCTGGCCGACGAAGAACAATCCCGTCAGGCAGTCGTCCTCCGCGCGATACGCGAGGTGGCCCAGCGGACTCGGTGCAATGTGGCATTCGATCAAGATACGTCTCCGGCCAATTTTTCTATCGCTCAGATGAACGGATTATCCGTCTTGTCCGCTGGCTTCGGCGGTTCATCGGCGAGTTTCTCGGGCAAGCCTGCGTCATTCTGCAAGGCATCGACGATGGCGTTTACCGCCTTTTGCAGCGCAAGTGCCGTGGTCAAGCCAGTCTTGTCGCGTACGATTTCCAGGTCACCGGAAATGGAGAGGCGCGCGGTGTCGTTGGCGATCACGAGCGCGTCGCCGTTGATGTTGAGGGTATCTGTATCGTTGGCAAATGGCTTAAACACCTTTTAGTCCTCCAATGCGTTGGTCTTTCAGTGTGTCCGGAATGCCTGGAAATTGCAGCCCGCTCATGGCTTCAAGCTCGCGGACCGTCTTGACCGTGTATTCGTTCGTCGGCGTGTTGTCGACCACCACGGCGAACGCCAGGTCTCGTCCCGGCAAATACACTACCTTATACAACTGCGTGGGCACGAGCACACGCGACTCACCAATCGTCTGCAACTGCCGTCCGGAAAACAGGGGCCCCGTGACCACGTAGGCATCGCCGGATTGCTCCACCAGGCGCCGCACGGACTGTTCTATACGCGACCAGATGCGCCGGTTGTTCGACGGATTTTGCGGAACGACGTTCGCGAGCGAAAACGATTCCGCCATGCCCTTCTTGTCCCAGCGATCGCCCGCCGGGCTCATATGGCCGCGATCGTAGCCGCTCTTCTTGTAGTCCGAGAGCGTGGCGCTGTCGCCGGGCGCCAGTTTTTTATCGACGAAAAAACGGTTGGTGCGGGTGTTGTCGCGGGCATCGTCCATGTGCTCCGCCGTCAAGTGTTCCGCCGACCACAACGGCCCGTGTGTCACGCCGGAATGCAGGACAGTGAAGTCGGAATAACAGAGTTGCTGCGTCGAGACGCGCATCTTCGCATTGGCGACAATGGGCGCGCGGCCACCAGGGCTGAACTGGGGACAGTCGCTGGCCGCAAGGGCATTGAGGGACACGGTAGCGCCGAGAGCGGCCAGTAGCGGTGCAAGATACGATGCAAAAAACGTGAAGCGGAATTTCATGCGGCGTGCGAGGTCGGGTTTCGTCGAGGCGGGAGTATAAGGCGCTGAGGTACATCACGTGGCGATGAGATCAATGAGATCGACGGTATTCATGTTGTCGGCGGCCAAGACGCGCAAAACGCACACGCGATAAAATTCTCCCGCCGTCGCATGGCGCATGCATCGTGGGGCCCCGACCGACCGACCGACCGACCGACCGACTTTGCTTTGACTTTGCTAGTTTCTCCCTTGTTTCCATTTGCGAGCTTCCGCGCCCATGACTTCGATTAGCCGCATGCTTTGCGCTGTTTTAGCTTTAGCCGTATCGATTGCATCGCCTGCTTTCGCGGATTCCACTGGTCCCGCCACTTCCAACGATGAGGCTGCGTCCTCGCCACCGGTCGCTTCGTCTCCGGCACCGTCCGACAACGACGGTCCTGCGTACGGCCCCGAACTCGAGGGCTTCGACTATCCGTATCCGGTCGGCCGGTTCGCGATTTCATCGCAGCGGCAAATCGTGCGCATGGCGTATATGGACGTTGCATCCAAGCGTCCTAACGGACGGACCGTGGTTCTCCTGCACGGCAAGAACTTTTGCGCGGCGACATGGAAGCAGAGCATCGACGTGCTCACCGAAGCGGGGTATCGCGTGATTGCGCCGGACCAGATCGGTTTTTGCAAATCGACCAAGCCGGTGCGTTATCAGTACACGTTCCAGCAACTGGCGCGCAATACGCACGCGTTGCTTGCGGCGCTTGGCGTGAAAAAAGCGACGCTTGTAGCGCATTCCACGGGCGGCATGATTGCGGTGCGATATGCGCTGATGTATCCGCAAGAGACCGAGCAGCTTGTGCTGGTGAATCCAATCGGGCTGGAGGACTGGAAGGCGAAGGGCGTGCCGTCCATCCCGATCGATGACTGGTACGCGCGCGAGCTCAAGACCAGCGCCGACGGCATTCGCAAATATGAGCAAGCCACGTATTACGCGGGTCACTGGGACGCACGTTATGAGCCGTGGGTACAGATGCTGGCAGGGATGTATCGCGGGGCGGGCAAGGACGTTGTTGCCTGGAATTCGGCCTTGCTCTACGACATGATTTATACCCAGCCCGTCGTGTATGAGTTCGGGCAGATCAGGACACCCACTTTGTTGCTGATCGGCGATAAGGACACAACCGCGATTGGCAAGGATCTCGCACCGCCGGAGATCCGGCCGACGCTCGGGCGCTATCCAGAGCTGGCTAAACGTGCGGCGGAGGCGATCCCCGGCGCGAAACTGGTCGAGTTTGCGGAGCTTGGGCATGCGCCACAGATGCAGGACCCGCGCGCGTTTCATCAGGCATTGCTCGCAGGACTGGCAGCGCTTGGTGGGAATGGCAAGTGAGAGGGCGCTTGTAGAAAATGCTTGTAGAAGTCACCTCTCAATCCCTCGTGCGCCCGAAGCTCCGCCTCCCTATATGAAGACATTCCTGCTGTATGTGGTGACCGCCATTGCCGAGATAGTGGGCTGCTATTTACCCTACCGATGGTTGAAGGAGGACGGTTCGCCCTGGCTTCTCATCCCCGGTGCGCTGGCGCTCGCACTCTTCGCATGGCTGCTCACCCTGCATGCCAGCGCCGCCGGTCGCGTATATGCCGCGTACGGCGGCGTGTATATCGCCGTGGCGATCATGTGGCTATGGATCGTCGAACGGATTCGCCCGACAAGCTGGGATCTTGCCGGCGTCGCGATCGCGCTTGCCGGCATGAGCGTGATCGCGTTTCAGCCGCGCGGGTGAGATCGAGGCTGAGCGTTGGTCCGGAGCGGCGTAGGCGTCGAACCAGTCAGGCCTCCAGCGCCAGCAACGCAAAGGTCGCAAGCCAGTGTTCGCCCATGTAGTCACCCGCCACATGCGCCAGGCCCGCCGTCAGATGAGCGTTCGCCGTGGCATCAAGCAAGCCGATACGCACGTCGCCCGCCGGCAGCGCACGCGCGAGCGAACGCTGGCACCACGCGCGGCTGAGGTTCAGGCCGTCGAGGTGCGCAAGCTTGCCGTCGCTGCGATCTGACACGGTGGCCGGCACAAACAACGTGACGGGTTCGCTCGCGTCCAACCGGGGCAGGAAGCGATCGAACCAGCCGGCGAATTCGGCTGGGGGCAACACCCGCCGCATCAACTCGGCTTCCATCAGCGATGACGATAAAAACTCGTCGCCGCCCGGTTCCCACGCCTGACAACCCGCATCGTTCAGATACCACCGGCGAGCGGTATCGACGATCAGCGTTTCGAACGCCGTGTCACCCACCTGGCGTGCATAACCGATAGCCAGCGTCAGCGCGAATGCCGTATTGAAATGCGTGCCCACGCGCAGCGGATACGTCAACTTCGGCAGGTACTCCGTAAAGCGCTCGACAAATGCGTGCGCAAGCGGCGCCAATGCCACGGACCAGCGTCGGCCTTCTGCTGACTGCATTGAGTGAAGCTGGCGGGCAAGCGAGAGCAGCCACGCCCAGCCGTAGGGCCGCTCGAAACCGCGTGCCTCCGGACGCTGCAAGTACGCGACTTCGGCGGCGACATGGGTATCGGTGAAATGCGAGTCGATCAACGCACGAATGTCTGGCGCTTCCGGCAACGTGGGGAAGCGCTCGACAAGCCGCGCGATCAACCAGTACCCGTGAACGCACGAGTGCCAGTCGAAGCTGCCGTAAAAGATCGGATGGAGGGCGCGCGGGCCTTGTGCATCGGCGGCGCTGCCCATCACGTGGTCGAGCTTGTTCGGGTACTCGCGCGTCAGATGGCCAAGTGCGAGCCGGGCAAATTTTGATGCCAGGGCGGCGTCGAGCGTGTGATGCGTTTGATGGGACTGCGGGTTCATGCTGTTCTCCAGAAAATCCGAGCGTCCGCAATTATGGCAAGACTTCGGCTCAGGGAACCCGTGAATAGAGAGAGCCACCCCACGGGCAGGGGACCTTTTTCATGACTTAGGGTAATTACCATGTGCTTTCAATTTTAATATTCGTAATGTCTTATCCCGACCGTTCCATGTTTCACTCAGTTGGCCGCGAACCGTTGATCCAGCGGGAATGCAAAGCCAAAAAGGGCTTTGTGAAATCTCTCTCAATTCATGTACTGACAAAAAACTTTCGATGAAAGTGAATATGTAAGCTGAAATTTGGCTGGCTGTCATATTGCATCAACCTGCATCTCGTCGTATAAACTTGCGCGCCAACGCCGCTCAAGGCGGACCGTTGCCGGTATCAGACCGGCGCAAGAGCGGCCACAAGCCGCCGTTTTCAACACGCGACAGGAGCTTCACGCAGCATGGCCGACACCGTCCTCTCAACTTCAGCCGACACCCGGCGACGCGTCCTCGCGATCGTCGGCGCCTCATCGGGAAATCTAGTCGAGTGGTTCGACTTTTATATCTACTCGTTCCTCGCGCTGTACTTCGCGCCGGCGTTCTTTCCAAGCGGGAACCCAACCACGCAGTTGCTCAACACCGCGGGCGTGTTCGCAGCGGGCTTCCTGATGCGGCCGATTGGCGGCTGGATGTTCGGCCGTATCGCCGACAAACACGGCCGCCGCACCTCGATGATGATTTCCGTGCTGATGATGTGCGCGGGCTCGCTCGTGATCTGCTTCCTGCCGACCTACGCGAGCATTGGTGCGTGGGCGCCTTTCTTCCTGCTGATCGCCCGGTTGTTTCAGGGCTTGTCGGTGGGCGGAGAATATGGCACCAGCGCGACCTACATGAGCGAGGTGGCGCTGCAGGGGCGGCGCGGTTTCTTCGCGTCGTTCCAGTACGTGACGCTGATCGGCGGACAGCTTGCCGCGTTGCTCGTGCTGGTCGTGCTGCAGCAGTTATTGTCCACGGAAGAATTGAGGGCGTGGGGTTGGCGTATCCCGTTCGGGATCGGCGCGCTTGCGGCGGTCGTGTCGCTGTATTTGCGGAAATCGCTCGATGAAACCACCACGGCCGAAACCCGCAAGCTGAAGGAAGCCGGCACGCTTCGCGGTCTCATGCAACATAAAGGCGCATTCCTTACCGTGATTGGTTTCACGGCGGGCGGATCGCTGATCTTCTATACGTTCACCACGTATATGCAAAAGTATCTGGTGAACACCGCCGGCATGCATGCGAAGACGGCGAGCAACGTGATGACCGCGGCGTTGTTCATCTACATGATCATGCAGCCCGCATTCGGCGCATTGTCGGACCGGATTGGCCGGCGTAAGTCGATGCTCTGGTTCGGCGGCCTCGCCACTTTCTGCACGGTGCCGCTCCTGTATGCGTTGAAGGACGTCACGAGCCCGTTCATGGCGTTCGTGCTGGTGGTGATTGCGCTGGCCATCGTGAGTCTCTACACGTCGATCAGCGGACTGATCAAGGCCGAAATGTTCCCCGCCGAAGTGCGCGCGCTGGGTGTGGGTTTGTCGTATGCGGTCGCGAACGCGGTGTTCGGCGGTTCGGCTGAATACGTCGCGCTGTTCCTGAAATCGATCGGCAGCGAGTCGACCTTCTACTGGTACGTGACGGCACTGTGCGCGATTTCCTGGATCGTCTCGTTGCGGATGCGCGATTCGTCGAAGGAAGGGTACTTGCGCGACGTGCCGTGATGGCGTGCGGCAAACCAGGCGTGAGCCGGGTTTGCTGCTAAATCGCACACGTTGCACGTTGGAATGGATTGCACTGCATTGATGGTCCGATGGATTGATTGCGGCGCTCGGGCAACCATCATGCAACTGTCATGCAACTAACCTGGCGGGCATCGCGTCGAGTGCGGCTACGGTCCTGCGTAGTCCCTCGAAGATGCGGTCAGCGACCTTGGCCGGAAAACCTTCCGGCAACTCAGCCGACACACGTTCGATAACACCGGGCGTGCGCGCAATCAGCCGCTGGATGATCGGCTCCGCATCCTGTCCATATGAGCATCGCGGCGCCATTGCGTTGAAGTGGCGGCGCTGGATATCGCGGAAAGCGTAGTGACGGTTCTTGCCGGACACAGCCATCGCAAGCCTGGCCCTGAACCACGACCACTGGTTCGCTCCCTTCCCCTCGACCGGCCAGATGGACATGACGTCATAAAGCGGAGTCAGGCGATACTGTCCGCCCGCCAGAAGCCGGATGCTGAAGTTCTTCGCGTGCCCGTCCGGGGCTGCCAGCAACCAGAAGAGGATCTGCGTGCTCAGCAGCGTTTCGATGTCCTCCTTCGCTGTCTCGGATTGCTGGAGCACTTGCGCCAGGTCGATCACGCCCGGGCCGCCTTCGCTCTCATACTTTTTATGCGAGGGCAACCCCATCACCTGGCAAAAGTCCTCTTGCGGCAGCCGCAAGATCCACTTGCCGCTTGAGTGCATCTGACGGTCAAAGCGTTTGACGCTTAGCGCACGTTGCTTGCCGAAGGTCTTGATCTCCGTTTCAGCGACCGGTACGCCGTAGGCCTGCAGGAGATGCATGCACAGCCATTCGTTTTCGACCGACGTGGTGAGGTCCGCGCGCCGGTTACCCACCAGGCCGAGCGGAAGCTTCAGGATATGCGTCGTGGGCGTGGCGCCTTGAGGTTTCATCCACTGGCCTTCGTGCCAGAGGAGCGCCGTCTTTTCCTGGGCGCCAGCCAGGGAAATCCGGAAGTCGTCTTCGTCATCCTGGGGGCCAAAGGTGCCGCTGCCGGCAGTCTGGTTCAGGAGCGTTTCGATTTCCCCGTCACTGAGCGGGGTACCATCGACCTGTTCGACACCCGTGGGCTCCTCATCAACGCCCAGGAGTTGGACTGCGCCAACGCAGTCCCGGCCAATGGCCTGTAAAAGATCAAATGCATCCAGCGTGTCGGTGCGGAATCTCCGGCCGATTCTCTTTCGAATGGCCTCGCTGTCCGGCAAGAGGTTGTCGAAATAGTTAAGTACCCGGTCGCCTTTGAGCGGGGCGTTGTCGAGCGGGATGGGCAGCGATAGCGAAAGGGGCCGGCTGAGGTCGGAGGCGGCCCACTCGGGGTCGTAGGCGAGTTCCATCGGGCCGCGAGTGGGGATGCGCCAGACGCCCATTCGTACGCCGTTGACCCATACTGACAGCGCGCGGGAATGTGGCTTGCGTCCTGCCATTACCATTCCAGCGCCGGCGCGGGGGAGGTTGGAGCGGACGAACCCTTGTCCAGAACCTGGAGTTGCAGCTCGTATGCACCCAAAAGCGTCAGCAACTGACTAAGTGTCAACGTGCCGGAATCGGCCTCAAGCGTGGATATGCGACTTTGGCTGACGCCAAGCCTGGAGGCCGCTTCGGCTTGGGTGAGGCCTGCGCGCCTACGGCCGGCCGCGAGAATCTGACCCATCTGGTAGGGGGTTGCGATGGTCTGCAGCATGATAATTATCTCTCACACGAATAAATGCAGTTTATGTCTGTGACAGATATCTGTCAAATATTCGTTTGGCAGATATCTGTAGGTTATCTGTTATATGAATAAATGACTTTTATTCGTGTGGCAGATCTTCCTGAGGAAGGCGCCCTGGCATCATCCGACCGACACCGGAGTTGAACGAATTGATCAAGCGGGATTGAGCGGATCGACCTCCACCGTGTACCCTTACCCCGTGTCCTTGTGGTACGGGACGCGCTTAAACAACGCAATATCTAACGATTTTGCGGGTTTTTACCGCCTGGTCAGACAAAACGCGCATTATTGATATAACGGTAAGATTGCGGTCAGATGCCCACTTAGGCGACGCCCCCGATCACGATCCGGCTCGTCGCCGTGATGACGGGCTCGCCAGGACCTAAGCGTGAAGCGCATGTGAACCAGCTGCGCGGCGCTTGCGAGTCCGTCTGCTTGGAGACTAGCCCATGGAAGATTTCGATGAAACGCTGTACCTCGTGTGGCAAGCCAACCTGAATGTGCTCGCAGGATCGCCAGCTGGCGGCGCGAGGATTGCCCGCATGATGAGTTTTTCCCCGTCGTACATGAAACTGATCCTGGCCGGAAGGCGTGATTTCAGTGAGGAGTTCGTGCGCGGGGTGGAAACCGTCACCGGCTTGCCGCCGCGCTGGCTTGACGAGCGCCGCGACCGGCGCGACATTCCGCCTGAGACCCAGCGCGCCATGGATGAGGAAACGCCCGCTGCCGTGTTCCGCGGCAATGCACACCCGGCGCCCAAGCGTCCCGTCCTGCGTGGGCCGGAACCGCTGCTCTCTCAGACGGAAGCAACCCGGCGCGTGGCCGACCAGGCGCTCCAGCAAGTGGAGACGCATCGGCGCGATCAGATGTTCCGGCGCAACCGCGACCTGTTATTGACCGACCTGCGCCGCGTAGAGCGGCAGCTTTCGATGGTCCAGCTCGATGGCATCAATGCGAAGGCGGAGGATTTGCGTGTGTCGGGAAAACTGGACGATCCTGTGAAGGCCGATCTCACCGGGCGGATCGAGCAGATCGACAAACACCGGGCGATGCTGATGCAGCATGTCGAGAAGCTGGCCCTGCTGCTGACCGGTCTCGACGACTAGAGCGGGCTAATGCGTCCGTTTGCCGTGGCTGCCGTGGCTGCCGTGACGCTTCGGTTCTGCGCAAGGTTCGTGATCGAATGAGATTGCGACCGGGTCGCTTGCGGGAAAACTCTCGTCCAGCGCTTCGTCCAGGGCGGCTTCGCGATGATTCGCGTCTACGGGCGCTTCACGCTTGCTGCGTGGTGGTGTTTTCGGTTGCGGCATGGCAACGCTCCTTCAATGGACCAGCAGATTTTCACTATAGCAGCGCGACCGGGTGCGTGTTGTCATGCTTCGGCATCTACGACGGCACCTATGCCGCGATACGCCGCCGGCCGCACCCCTGTCCACTTTTTGAATGCGCGATGAAATGCGCTGGGTTCTGCGAACCCGAGCGCATGCGCGATCTCCGCGATGGTCTGCGTGGTATCGGCAAGCCGCGCGATGGCGAGATCGCGCCGCAGCGCATCGCGGATTGACTGATAGGTCGCGCCCTCCTGTTTCAGGCGCCGTCTTAGCGTGGCTTCGGCCATGTTCAGCGCCGCCGCAATGTCTTCGCTATCAGGCCAGTCGACGGGCGGTGCCTGCCGCAATTTGCGGCGGATCCGCGCGGCGAGCGAATCGGGATTGCGATATTTAACGATGAAATTAGCCGGCGCCTCGCGCAGGAAAACCTTCAGCGTCGCCGCCGTCTGAACGACCGGCAACGTGACGCAGTCCGGCGCGAGATCGACGTGCGATGCGGGTTGGTCGAAGAACAGTGCGTCGCAGAACATCAGCCGGTATTCGGCGGCCGCTGCCGGTTCCGGGCAGCGCAGATGCGCGGCCAGCACCGGAATGCGGCGGCCGACCAGCCAGCACAACAAACCATAGATCATGATGAACGCGGTTGCGTAAGCGAACATCGGGCGCGGTGAGTGGGTGGAGGGCTGCGCGGTGTCGACAAGGCGAATTCTTACGCGTGTTGCGTCGGTGTCGATTTCGCATCGCAGGTCGTCCAGCACGAGCCGCAGGAAACCCGCGATGCGGGTCAGCGCCTGAGCTCCGTCGCGCGAACCCAGCGCTGCATGACAAAGCAGCGCGAAGCTGCCACGGCGCATCGGATGGCTGTCCTGGCCGAAGAATTCATCGTCGAGCACGTCTGCGACGGCGCTCCATAAGCGCCCGTATTGCGCAGCCGATACACGGGCGAGCGGCGCCGCGAGCGTGGCGGGGTTGATGCCCGCTTGCTCCAGCAACGCCACGCGTGCCACGCCGCGACGCTCGGCGCACCGCAGCGCTTCTTCGACGAAATCCCCCGCTATGGTCCCGCGTTCGTTGCCTTGGCCGCGTGGCGTCCTGGGAGCGGGCGGAGCCTCAGTCACGGCCGGCCTGGGCCGCTGATCGCGCGGACTTTGCGGTGTTGGGGTAGTCACTAGGTGGCGCATTCGCTCAGGAAGCTTGATCGTTTCAGGCATCGGCAGACGGATGAGTCACGCCTAGAATCTGGCGTGAGGCTATTTGCCATCCACTTCACCGTTCCACCGCTTAAGCGCAGCAGTGTAAGCCCAGTGCGTTTTCCCGTATTTCACACGAGCCAGACCATCATGATCGACAGCTTCCTGACCGATGACCAACGCATGATCCGTGACGCCGCGCGCGATTTCGCCACCGAAGTGCTGGCGCCGCACGCGGGCCAATGGGACCGCGATGCCGCCTTGCCCGACGAAGTCGTGCGGCAACTCGGCGAACTCGGCTTGCTTGGCATGATCGTGCCGGCCGAATGGGGCGGTACGTTCAGCGACTATGTGGCGTATGCATTGGCTATCGAAGAAATCGCCGCGGGTTGCGCCTCGTGTTCCACGCTGATGGCCGTGCACAATTCTGTCGGCTGCGGACCGATTCTCGCGTTCGGCACAGAAGCGCAAAAGGCTGAATATCTGCCGAAACTGGCAACGGGCGAGATGATCGGCGCGTTTGCCCTGACCGAGCCGCAAGCCGGATCGGAGGCCAATAATTTGAAGACGCGTGCCATTGAACGCGACGGCCAGTGGGTGCTTTCCGGCGCGAAGCAGTTCACGACGAACGGCGCGCGCGCGGGCATGGCGATCGTGTTCGCCGTCACCGATCCGGAGCTTGGAAAGAAGGGCTTGTCGGCGTTCATCGTACCGACGAATACACCGGGCTTCAACGTCGGGCGGCCCGAGCACAAGATGGGCATTCGCGCCTCCGATACCTGCCCGATTTCGCTTGAGGACTGTACGATTCCCGCGGCCAACCTGCTGGGCGCGCGCGGCGAAGGCTTGAAGATCGCATTGGCTAATCTGGAGGGTGGGCGCATTGGCATTGCGGCGCAGGCGGTGGGGATTGCGCGCGCCGCATTCGACGCCGCGTGTGCTTATTCGCATGAGCGCGTGCAGTTCGGCAAGCCGATCAAGGAGCATCAGTCGGTAGCCAACCTTCTCGCCGATATGCAGACCAGCCTGAGCGCTGCGCGTCTGCTGGTGTTGCACGCCGCGCGCATGCGCACCGAAGGATTGCCTTGCCTGAGTGAAGCGTCACAGGCGAAGCTGTTTGCGTCGGAGATGGCGGAGCGGGTTTGCTCGCAGGCGATCCAGATTCACGGTGGGTATGGTTATCTGGAAGACTATCCGGTCGAGCGTCATTATCGCGATGCTCGCATCACGCAGATCTACGAAGGCACGAGCGAAGTGCAGCGCATGGTGATCGCGCGGCAGCTTTAGGGCGCACGGGATCCCGGGTGATGTCATGTTGAGACAACACTGATTAACACCTTCGACTCAGGCGGTTTAGAAGCGGCGAAGCCTCTCGCGAAGGCTTCGCCGCTTTTTTCTGGCTCCCGGATACACTCACTTTCGGCTCCCGCGAAGACTCACCCTGATCCCGGGTCACGCTCCCGAATAGACTCACCGTTCGCGTCCTGCAGGTTCTCACCGGTCGTGGCTATTCGATCGCGTGAAGAAAACAAATGCTTATGGAGTCGATGATCAAGCCTCGAACGGGGAAATTTATAAGGATAGCTATCTGTTTAAGAATTACCCATGCAATGAAAGAGGCAATCCGGTTCTCGTGACAGTGGGCGGCTGATTTCTCTGCAGGCGCACATTTCTAGGTGTATACCCCAAATCTCTTGCGCTAAAGTTATCGATATACCGATAATATTGTCATGGATGTGAAAACTGCAGTGCGCGTCTTTGACGTGATCAACCTATTTGCTGAAGTCCGGCAACCGATGATCTACAGCGAGATTGCGCGTCGAACCGAAATCCCTTTGTCGAGTTGTCATGCGCTTTTGCAGACGATGGTGGCGAAGGGTTATCTCTACGCGCCGGGCGTGAAAGCAGGTTATTACCCGACGCAGCGCTTGTTGCATGTCGCACGCGACATTTGCAGCGAGGATCCGCTGACGCTGCTGTTCCAGCCGTTGCTGACAGCGTTGCGCGACGCGACGGGCGAAACGGCCGCGCTCGCGACGCTCGCGGGCACTCGGGTTGTCTATCTGGACGTCATGGAATCGCGCCAGAAGATTCGCTACAGCGACGAACCCGGCGGTTTCATGTACGTCCACGCCAGCGCGGCAGGCAAGGCGCTGCTCGGCGCGTTGCCGGTGGATGCGCGCCGGCGCCTGCTCGACAGTTGTGAGCCGCTGAGCGCGTCGACGGACGGTTCGGTGATCGATCGCGCGGCGCTTGAGGTGGAAGTGGAGCAGGGCGTGACACTCGGTTGGCATCGTTCGACCGGAGAGAACGTCGAGGACGTTGCAGGCCTGGCGAAGGGATTCTCGATCCACGGCGAAGCGTTCGCGCTCGTTATCGGCGGCCCGAAGGCTCGCCTGCTGAAGAACCAGGAGCCCGCGGTCGCGGCGCTCCTCGATATTTTCGACCGGATACCACAGGCCTTGATCGGCTAGGGACAGTGGGGTTTTTGGCCGCGCCGGCGGCTCAGGACGTCGTGCAAGGAGAAGAACATGCAGGATCAGAGGCGCTGGAAGAATCGGCCTGACGGCTCGAACTGGGGTGATTTTGGTCCCGACGATCAACTCGGACGAACAAACCTGATCACCACGGAACAGGTGCTGAAAGGCGCGCGCGAGATTCGCGCCGGCCTGAGTTTCTGCCTGTCCCTGCCGCTGGATTATCCGGGCGACAGCAAGCTGAATGTGCGCCGCCATCCGCCGGTCTTGCGGCCAACGACCAAGGACGGTTTGCCCTACGTGAACTTTCCGTTCGCGCGCATGGAGGAACAGGCGACCGACGTCGTCAGCGACGATCAGGTCCTGATGAGCCTGCAATATTCCACCCAATGGGACTCGCTCGCCCATGTGGGCGCGCTCTTCGACGCCGACGGCGACGGCGTGGCGGAAAGCGTCTACTACAACGGTTACAAGGCGAACACGGACGTAGTCGGGCCAATGGAATACCGTCGCGAGGACGCGTT
>Ga0302220_10001936_pt1 | contig 15605 bp, 15 predicted proteins | sample II_Palsa_E1_3_FD_194572 | JGI IMG/M metagenome (GOLD analysis project Ga0302220, IMG submission 194572) | Peat permafrost microbial communities from Stordalen Mire near Abisko, Sweden - II_Palsa_E1_3 | ecosystem: Environmental > Terrestrial > Soil > Palsa > Peat permafrost | place: Sweden...
ATCCAGACACCATCGTATTCAAGCTGCGCTCGACGCTCGAAGTCATTCAGTATGTGGGGCAGGTTCTGGCGCTGCAGCAGGAAGAAACCCAGCTCAACCCGAGCCGACCTGAACGTTGCATCACCCTTGAGTACGAGGATTACAAGGGTGGCATACGACACACGTGCGACTACGGTGTGCTGTTCCATCTTCAGAACACGTCGGGATCGATCAGCGGGCCGTTCAGCAGCGTCGACTTTAACGGGCAGACCTGGTCATTGCCGGCTCCACGGGTCTGTACGTCGCCCACTGATTGCGACCACACGCTGCAGACGATATCGGTCATTTCCCTGCTGCTGAACCAGAACAAGTCGTCGAAGGATATCGCGCGTACCCAAGCTGTGCAGGTGGTGCCGTGACGGCGGATGCGGGCGCCGCCGCTATCGATGCTGCCGTCGCTGCCGCGGCCGTTGGGCCGGCGCGTGTCTTGACCAAGGGCGAATGGCTGGATCGGATCCAGCACGCCAACGGCGACGAAGGCAATTACCTCGCCGCCTACGATCTTTCGGTGCAGGCGCTCGACGCCTGGCCCGGCGCAATGGTGTTCGAGCATCAGGCCATCCTGGCGCTTGCCCGCGCCGGCGCATTGAATCGCGCGTTGGAGCGGTACGCAAGGCTGGAGAATAGCGGATGCCTCCACGAACTAGCTGACCAGGACTTGGCCGCCGAATTCGCGGGCCTTTACGGCCGGCTATTGAAGGATCGTGCAGCGGGCAGCGCCGCCGAAGAGGCCGGGCAACACCAGTTGGATTCGGCCACCGCCTATGCCAATGCGTTTCAACGCCTGGGCAAGTACTACCTGGCGATCAATGCCGCCTCCATGTACCTTGCCTGCGGTCGTGTCGAGCAGGCCCATGAATATGCGCAGCACGCACTGCAGCTTGCTGCCGCGCAGAGCCCGGCCGACTATTGGTCCAACGTCACGCAAGCCGAAGCCAGTCTGATACTGGGAGAGCCCACCCCGGCGGCCAAGATGCTCAGGGCCGCCGCAGCCGACCGGCTCAGAACGCTGGCGGCCAGTGGAACCGAGAATCTTGACGAAGTGGCGAGTACACGCCGGCAATTGAGCTGGGTCGCGGGACTTGTCAACGCGCCCCTCGAGATATTGGACAACCTTCCCAAGCCTCGCATACTGAACTGGGTCTCCCCACCGGACCTGCCTCTCTCGACGATAGCGTTTGAATTCTCCCCGGGACAAACCGTCATTGCGTTTGGCTCGTTGATGTCGCAAACCGACCTCGACATCGCGGAAGCGCTGCTCGATGCGGGCGCCAAAGTCCATCTGGTGTTGCCCTGCGAGCCGGGCTTGCTGGCCTCCCGGATTTTCTTCGACAAGCCGGGCCTGGCGCAGAAGTTCGAGCGCGTGCTCAGCGACAAGAAAAACGTGAGAACCATGCTGGTCACGCGGGAAGGGTGTTCGCATGAACCTGCCGCCGACCTCTTGTGCCAGCAGCAGGCGCGGGGTCTGGCGCTGCTGCGCGGGCAGAGCCTTGCTGTCATGCCGGAGTTATTTGTGCCGGGCGCGCAGGGCGTCACCTTCAGCGCGATTCCTTACGGGAACGTCGACATCAGGGAAACGCCACTGTCAGTCGATGCTCAGGCCAGCACGATCCGAAAACCTCATGCCATCATATTCGGCGACGTGCGTGGGTTCAGCGCGTTGACCGAGGCCGAGCAATTGGCATTTCTCGAGCACATCATCGGCGGCTTCGCGAAGGCGCTCGAGGAGTCGGCCAGTGTCGAATACGCTGAAACCGCGGGGGATGGGTTATTTATCGTGCTCTCGGATGTGCTCTCGGCAATTGACTGTTGCTTTCGACTGCGCGAGGTCCTGCTGCCGGAGAGCATCGCCCGCGCAGGATTGCCGAGCCATCTTGGCATACGCCTGAGTGCCCACGTCGGACCCTTGTACCGGCGGTACGACAAGGTGATCCGCCGTTACAAGTTTGTCGGCATGGAGGTGATCCGTACCGCTCGCATCGAGCCGGTGACGCCGGTGGGCGAAATTTTCGTCACGGAGCAGTTTGCGGCGTCGCTCGCGTTCACGGCGAGGGATACCTATGTGTGCGAATACGCCGGTCTGCAGCCGATGGCCAAGAGCTTCGGCGAGTGCCGGATGTACTCATTGCGGCACGCAAAAAATGCGCATGATTGACGCGACGAATCCCCACATTGTTGCCTGATTCGATAACAGTCCTTTGCCTCTTCGGTGCTTTTTTTGTCATTCGCGAAAAAATAGACTACAGCACCTTTAGATCCGAATGGAGATGGTCGTGCTCGATGGACATGCTGAAAAACATGAAAATTTTTGCGCGCGTGGCCGAAAATGGCAGCTTTAAGGTTGCCGCGCAACAATCGAAGGTCACCGCGGCGCAAGCCTCTCGCGCAATTTCCGAGCTCGAAGCGCATTTGCGCACGCGCTTGCTCAATCGAACCACGCGGCGAGTCGCACTGACAGAGGCCGGAGATCGATATTTGAAGCGCTGCACGGAAATTCTGGCGCTGCTTGAAATTTCGGAGGCGGAAGCGGGCGAGGCGAAGCTGTCGCCTTCGGGTGTGCTTCGGATTCACGCACCATCGAGCTTCGGCCAGATCTACGTCGTGCCCGCTCTGACACGGTACCTGGACGCGCATCCGCTGGTGCGAGTCGAGCTCACGCTTTCGCAGAGAATTCCCGATCTGCTCGACGAGGGGTTCGACGTATCGCTGCAAGTTACGACGACCCATTTGCCGGATTCCGCACTGGTGTCGACCAGAATCTGCACCATGCCTAGCGTACTTTGCGCATCGCCGAAATACATCGAGCGCAATGGTGTACCCGAAGCGGTATCGGACCTCCATCGACACGCATGCCTGCAAATGGTTACGCCTTATTTTCCGGTCGATCGCTGGAAATTCGAGGGGCCGGAGGGCGTGACGCAAATCGACTTGCCGCCGGGAAAGCTGCGCGTGAATTCGTCCGATGCGTTGGCGGTGGCGTTGGCCGAAGGGCTGGGCGTAGGGCCTTTGCCATTGCTATCGGCTTTGCCTTTGCTGCGTAGCGGGCAATTGGTTCGCGTACTGCCACAATACAAGCTGCAGAGCGGGACGATGTACGCGATATACCCGTCGCGACAGTACCTGGACGCGAAAATCAAAACATGGGTGGCGTTTCTTCGTGACTACGTTACGGCGGCACTTTCGACGGAACACGGCTGATCCGCGCTCAAAGATCGAGCACAAGCACGAGCACGAGCACAAGCAGGGGGCACGCCACCAGCGCAGATCGTCGAGCACACGGATCTTGTCGGCGAGGTCGCGAACAGCGGCGCCCCGGCGGCAGACTTCAATGATGATCGAAGAGGGCGATCTTGCCGCTACTGTACATCTCGCGGACCTTGGTCTTGAACATCATCTGTGGAGTCTTCTGGCATTCGGCGACGATCGCGGCGACCGGCGTTGCGGTGTCTTCCGCCATGGTGTCGGTCTCGATTACGCCCAGATGATCGGCGCCGGCTACCCAGTAGACGAGGGCGGGCCGGTACTGGTCGTCGACCGCGACGAAGTCCGCGCATTTCATTTTCGAAACGTTCATTTGCGTGGCGGCTGCGGCGGGTAGTGCAAAGCTCAAGCCGAGGACGAGGGTGCCAATAAGAGTGTGCTTCATTATGGTGCTCTCCTTTAGAATGTGGAGCAGCGGCCTGCAGAGGATAAGCGTGCGCCGCTGGTGCAAACGGCCGCAAACATAGTGCCGCTATCCGGTTCCGTCATATGCGACCAGGCAATCGAGCACTGCCGGCGCTGCGACCCGGCTGGTTTAGTATAGGCGCTGGTTCCAGCAGGCAAACGACAATTGCCTCGCTTGGGGTGGTCCGATAGGGCAGGTTAACGTGGGATCTTTGCACAATATTTGGCGATCCTCTTCGTTGTCTGTCATGCGCAATGGCCCAAATTCGCAGTTCAAGCCCGACGATCGCTATGCCTATCCGTTCGATGGCACCGGCATGATCCATGCCATCTACATCGAGAATGGGCGGGCAAGGTACCGCAATCGCTGGGTATTGACCAAGGAAGTGCTCGAGGAACGTGCCGCTGGCCACCGCATCTACAACTCGAGCTTCAGCGCGCCGCCGCACGCAGACCTCAACACCAACATCGTTTATCACGCAGGACGCTACCTGGCGCTCTACGAGGGCGGCGTGCCTTATGAACTCAATCGCGGTATCGACACGGTGGGGCTGCGCGATCCCCGGCCCGGCGAGGCGACTCAAGCGGGTGCGTTCGAAGCGATTGCGCGATATGACCTGACGACGGGAAAGAAGGTCGTCCACCAATTTCCTGCAGCGGTGACGGTGTGCGAGCCGGTGTTCGTGGCGGACTCTCGCGGGCGTGGCGAAGAGGACGGATTCATCTTTACGTTCGCGCACGATGCGGGGAGCGCGAGCGGGCGCTTCATCATCCTCGATGCGCGACATCTTGCCGGTGCGCCGCTTGCGGTTGTGCGTCTACCGCGGCGCGCGCCGGCCGGCCTCCATGGCTCCTGGATACCGGCCTGAGCGGCTAGCGCCACAGTCATCACGCGTCTTCAGCTTCGTTTGAGTTTGATCACGCGCGAAATCTGTCCGGGCGTGAAGCTGGTGTTGCGCGCAAAGGGTGCGCAATCGAGCGGAGCCGTCAGCGATTCAGCTGCGGCGTAGTGGCCGACATAGCGAAAGCGATCGGTTGCTTGCCAAATGAAGACGGGGATAGCATCGGCTTGCTTGGCCAGCGTGCGGCCTGCTGCACGCGCTGAAGCGCTGCTATTGACCAGGATGACGTCGGGCGCTTGCGGATTAAGCTCGGGCCGCAGGCAGGCAGCGACTACCTTACCTTTGCTGGTCGGTAGGAACGATTGTTTGTTGCCGCCACACAGCGTATGTATGTCTTCACGAGTGTAATTTTTGCCTGTTTCAAACACGAGGAACTCCAGGGGAACATGCAGCACGAGGCTGCGAAATCAACTGCTCGAAACAATAGCTGGAGATTCGTAAAGTCTTTGTAAAATAGGCAGAGCGCGAAATAAAGGATGCATAATTTCGGTTCAATCGCATGCAATGAAACAACCGGGCGGCACATCATGTCATTTCAAAACTACGGATTCTTTCTTCCCGCGTGCTTCGCGATCAACATGGCACTGGGTCCGAACAACGTGCTGTCGCTATCCAACGGTGCGCGAGATGGCGTGCGCTCTTCCGTTTGTGCTGCGTTTGGACGCTTGCTGGCGTTCGCGGTCATGATCGCGATCGCAGGCTTCGGTCTTGGCGCGCTGCTGCTTGCCTCGCAGACTTTGTTCACGATGTTGAAATTCGGCGGCGCGGCCTATCTGGTGTGGATCGGCATCAAACTGTTCCGCGGCGGTCCGGCTCAGTTTTCCAGTTCGACTGGCGAGGTGACGGCGGCCAGCGGGCCGGCTTCGGGCAAACTGCGCCGGCTTGCCAAACAGGAGTTTCTCGTCGCTGCGGGCAACCCGAAGGCTATCCTGGTCTTCACCGCGTTTTTCCCGCAATTTGTGGATCCGTCTGCTTACGCGACCAGTTTCCTGGTGCTCGGCACGACGTTCTTGTTGCTTGAGCTGGTCGCCATCACGGTCTACTCGGTGATAGGCGCGCGGCTAGGCACATTGGCGAACGGCACGCGCGGTTTCCGATGGTTCAATCGCGTGAGTGGATCGTTGATGATCGTGTTCGGTGTGTTGCTCGCGTTCCTGCGCCGTCCTGCGGCGGGGTGACAAATGGTTGGGATAGTTGGAAATAGCCAGGTAGGAGCCGGATTACGATTTTCGAAGGACGGCCAGTTATGGATCCGAAGCCAAAGCGCACACAGAGCAGGATGTGGTGTGTCGCGTTGCCCAAATTCGACGCAGTCGTCGCGGCAGGCGAGGGTGTACGCATGCTCAGGGCAGACGACGCCCTGAAACTCGGGACACTGTTCTTCACCGCCTTCAAGGGGACGACCGACGACCTTGGGCAAACCGAAGCGGACTACATTGAAGAAGCGTACTCGCTGTTCGACGGCCGCTATGGCGATTGCCTGTTCGACGCTTCGTCGGTGATCGAGCGCGAGGGCGAATTGTTATCGGTCTGCGTTGTCACGGATCATGAGCTGTACGACTGCCCGGTGATCGTGATGGTGGCGACCCAGCCCTCGATGCAAGGCAATGGCATGGCCAGCGGCTTGATCAAGTCTGCGCTCGCGAATCTTGTTGTCGCTGGACATGACGCGTGTTGCGCGATGGTTACTGTTGGGAATACGCCCTCGGAAGGGTTATTCGCGCATTGCGGTTTCGTGCCGGTAAGTGTTGAGCTGTGAGGCAAGAGCCGAGAGCCGAGAACATCGGCGCCCACTGCAAGTTCCCGCGTTTGTCGCTTCACACATTCGCCAGCTTGTCGATCACGAGATCGAGCAAAGCGCGCAGTCTCGCGAGCTGGCGCAAATCGCGGTGATACCCAAACCACACGTCGCGGCTTGGAGGCGCTTCACCTAGATCGATACGTTGTATCCCCGCGGTGTTGTCGCCCAGAGGACACGGCAACACGGCGAGACCGCCGCCCTCGGCACACATCCGCGCTTGCGCCCCGCGATTGTTGCTGCCAAATACCACATGAGCCCTGGGCAACATCGCTTTCACCCAACTGACGTCGGGCAGCGTTTCGAATGCACTGTTCATCGTAACCAAGCCATAGCCCTCACCATCCCCGGCCGTAGGCGGAACAACGTCGATCGGTCCGTATAGCGCGTACGCCATTTTCATGAGCTTGCGTTGAATGACATCAGCCTCATCGAACGGCGTTATCCGAAAGACGAGATCCGCCTCGCGCCGCGCCAGATTAAGCCGGCGAGAATCGGTAACAAGCTCGATGGAAAGACGCGGGTGGCTGCGCAGGAACATCGCGAAAACGGGAGTTAGAACGTGGATGCCAAACCAGTCCGACGAAGAGACGCGCAGCGTTCCGGTCAGATGCTGCTCCTTACCGAGAAGGGCGCGCTCGAACGCGTTGGCGTCTTCTTCCATCTTTTCTGCGTAGGCCAGCACGGCAGTACCCTCGTCGGTCAGGATCAGGCCATCTGTCGTGCGCTGAAAAAGCGTTTGACCCACAGCCGACTCGAGCGCTCGCAGCCGGCGGCCCATGGTCGGCTGCGTTTGACCGGTCAGCCTCGCCGCGGCGCCGAGCGTGCCTGTACGCGCGATCGCGAGGAACACGCGAATATCGCTCCAGTCCATGTTGCCCCATGCATAAATGTTTGGACGACGTGCAATAACGTCGATTTACGTACTTTCTCGCATGGGCGATGATCAATCAAGCAAATTCAATTCACTTCAGGAAATAGACCATGAACATGCAAGCGCTCGTATTGAATCGGTATGACGGCCCGCTGGAAATGACCGAGCTTTCGCGACCGACAGCAGGCCAGGGGCAGGTGCTCGTGCGGATTAAGGCGAGCGGACTCAATCCGCTGGATACCAAGATCCGCGCAGGGAGTGCGGCGCACGCGAAGCATCCGTTGCCGCTGGTGCTGGGAATGGACATGGCAGGTGTAATCGAAGCGGTCGGAGATGGCGTCAGCGGATTCAACGTAGGCGATGAAGTGTACGGTTTGACGGGCGGCGTGGGCGGCATCCAAGGTTCACTCGCCCAGTTTGCCGCAGTCGATGCACGCTTGATTGCGCACAAGCCTTCGAATCTCTCCATGCGGGAAGCCGCGGCGCTGCCGCTTAGCTTCATCACCTCGTATCAGGGGATCGTAGACCGGGCAAACGTGCAGCCCGGTCAAACGCTACTGGTACAAGGTGGTGCAGGAGGCGTTGGACACATCTCGGTCCAGTTGGCAAAAGCGCTAGGCGCTCAAGTGTTTGCGACATCGAGCGCGAGCGACAAAAGCGTAGTCGAGCAATATGGTGCAACGCACATCGACTATCGTGGATTTTCCGTGGAGGAATACGTTAAGCAATACACGCAAGGCTTAGGGTTCGACATTGTCGCGGACACGGTCGGTGGCGCGACGCTCGATGCGTCGTTCGCGGCAGTGAAGCAGTTCGGGCACGTCGTGAGCGCGCTGGGATGGGGAGCCCATGCGCTGGCGCCGCTTTCGTTTCGCGAGGCGAGCTATTCCGGGGTGTTCACGCTATCTGCACTACTGACGGATAAGCATCGAGACCACTACGGCGATATGTTGCGCATCGCAACGCGCCTGGTCGAGGAGGGAAAGCTGGTCCCACGAGTGGATCCGCGCCGCTTCGATCTCACGACCGCCGAGCAGGGATACCTGGCAATCACGGAAGGGACTGCCAAAGCGAAAATCGTCGTGGACGTTGCGTGACGAAATAGCAAAGCAGACAGGACCGTGGCACGCGAATGCGAGTGCAGTCCTGCAACACGCGTCACACATTCGCGGGCTTAGTCCTCGGCTTCCGTCCATTCGATACGCGCGCCGAGCGAAACCAGATTTTTTACAAATCCTGGATGCGCGCGTCGAATCGGCGTCGCATTGAGGATTTTCGAGCTGCCGTCGATGCTGGCTGCGAGCATCAGCAGCGCGATCGCCACGCGAATAATGTACGGACTTTCCACCTCCGCGGGCGTGAGCGGCTTGCCTCCAAACGTGACGACTCGGTGCGGATCGGAGATAAATGCGTGGGCGCCGAATTTGCCCAGCTCCGATGTCCATCCGAGTGCGCCGTCGTACACCTTGTTCCAGAACATCGTATTGCCCTCGGCGCGCACGCCCAGTGCAATGAAAATGGGCAGCAGGTCGGCCGGGAAATAAGGCCATGGTGCAGCTTCGACCTTTTGCAGAATATTTTTGGTGAACGGCTCGCGCACGCGCAGGCGGTCATCGACGGTAGCTTTGGACCAGCCATCGGTATGACTCACCTGGACTCCGAATTTCGCGAAGGTCCGATCTATCAAGGGGAAATGTTCCGGCGCCGAATTCTTGACGGTAATGTCACCACCGGTGATGGCGCCGAGCGCCAGGAAGGTCACCACCTCATGGAAATCCTGGACGAACGTAAAATCCGCGCCGCGCAAGCTTTCGATGCCGGTAATGCACAACCGTGATGTGCCCAGCCCCTCGATCCGGGCGCCCATCAAGGTCATGAAGCGGCAGAACTCCTGGACGTGAGGCTCCGAGGCCGCGTTTGTGAGCGTCGAGGTGCCGCTTGCGAGCACCGCGCACATGACGAAGTTCTCGGTGGTCGTCACCGACGCATAGTCGAGCCAGCATTGAAAGGCGCGCAACGGTTGCGGCGCGCGCACGACCAAAGCCCCCGGCGTACGGGTTACCGTGGCGCCGAAACCCTCGAGCACATCCACATGCGGGTCGATCTCCCGGACTCCGAGCGTGCAGCCTTGCACATCGTTTTCGATGCGGGCCGCGCCGAACCGTGCGAGCAGGGGAGGGACGAGCATGATGGAAGAGCGCATCTCCTCGGGCAGACGGTCTCTCGCCTCGTCGAACCGGGTTTCGCGGTGATGTATCGTGAGCACGCCTTGCTTGAGTTCGCCCTCGATAGAGCTTCCCAATTCGCGGAATACGGCGAGGATCTTACGCACGTCGGTGATATCCGGTACGCCACGCAGGCACACGGGCTCACGAGTCAGTAGCGTCGCGCATAGGATAGGGAGAACTGCGTTTTTGTTTGCGGAGGGCGTCACGCGGCCCACGAGGGGAATGCCGCCATGAACGATCAGATCAGACATTTGAAAGCGTTCTCGATGAGTTTAGGTGGGGGTGGCCGATTTAGCGTCTTTCACTGCGGCACGCATCGCGTGGCAGTATCGGGCCAGATTCGGTTGCGACGCGACAAATTGTTTGAGCGGCGTGTCGATTTCATAGAAGTAGATATTCGCCACGAAGCCATACACGCTTGCGTCGATGCTGCTCGGTTGCGGGCCAAAGAAGTAACCGTCATCGCCTATCATGTTAGCCAGCGCCTGCAGGTCGGCGATGCCGCGTGCATAGACATCCTCGGGCGCAAAGCGGCCGATGCCTTGATAGTGATACCGATCGAAGTTGTATTTCTGTGCCGCTTCGAGGTCGCTCGCCGCGACGTCGGGGTGCGCCTTGAGGACCGCGTCCCTGAAAGTCGGCCAGAAATGCGGATCGCGCCAGCGCGAGTACGACATTACCCAATAGAGGTCATCGAGTGTGCGCCGGATCAGAAGGTGCAGATCCCTCTGGGAACTCGTCAACGCACGGTCGATGGTCAGGTCGTACTTTTGGATCAGATGGGCGATGATGGCGTCGCTGTCGCCTATCGTTTGCTCGCCGTCCACCAGATACGGAAGCTGGCCACGCGGCGCCGATTTCGTATCAAGAATATGTTGATGGTCGAAACGCAGGCCGCATAGCCTCAGGAACGCGAATACCTTCAGGCCGTACGCGTTATTGTCTTCGAGGCCGTATAGCCCCGGATACGAAAATAGAGTGATCATGCGGTGCTCCCTGAAATACGGCTGTGCGCCGAATGTCGCGAGACGGACCAGCAATCCTACTCCGTGAACGGATAGTCATCAAACTACGATGAAGGTTTGATGTTCTGGTTGTGGCAAAAGAGGTTATGCGGATCGTAGCGCGTTTTAACAGCCACAAGACGGGCGAAGTTCGGACCGTAGGCCGCGCCGACACGCTCGCTCTCGTCCTCCGTCAGGAAGTTCACGTACACGCTGCCTGACGCAAAAGGTTCCACCGCCTTGAAAAACGCGCGCGCCCAGGCGATGCATCGCTCGTCGTCGCTTGCGTCGTTCCAGCGCCCGTGCACATTCATCACATATTGGGTATCGCGACTCGAATAGGCGGTGGCCTCAACCGGGACACGACTGGTTTGGCCGCCGATCTGACCGAAGAAGATCTCGCATTGCGGCGACGGCAGCTTGGCGATGGCGTCGATCAATACGTCCAGTAAGCCGTCCGGCAAGTCGGTCAAGTTGTGCGATTTCCAGTAGTTGCGCGCGCCGGGCACCAGCAGCGCATCGAACGCCTTTTGCCATGCCGCATAGGGCATGGGGCCCAGATGCTCGCCGTAGGGGGTGCCCAGGCGGCGTACCGCCTCGACCGTGCGAGGTCCGTCTGCGACGGCGCCGGTGTAGCAGATCGCAAACGCGATGACCGGTTTGCCGTGGACCTCTGGCGGCAGGAACGGTAGGGGCGGCGCAAGTCGCAACACGACCCAGACGCTCAGATCGTCCGGCATGTCGCGAGCCGCAGCGCGATACTTCACGAGCGCATCTTTTGCCTGAGCCAGCGGCAGTACGACGAGGCCGCCGAATACCTCCGGGCCCACCGGATGCAGCTGGAATTCGAGCATCGTGACGACGCCAAAATTGCCGCCACCGCCGCGAATCGCCCAGAACAGATCCGCATGGGAGTCCGCACTGGCGTGCACCAGTGCTCCATCGGCGGTTACGATGTCCGCGGATAAGAGATTGTCGACCGACATTCCATACTTGCGACTAAGCCAGCCGAATCCTCCACCAAGTGTCAGACCCGATACGCCGGTGGTCGAGTTGATTCCGAGTGGCGTCGCCAGTCCGAAGGCTTGTGCCTCGTGGTCAAAATCACCGAGGGTGGCGCCCGGTTCGACATAGGCAAAATGGGCAGTAGGATCGACCCGCACCGATTTCATCGGCGACAAATCAATCATCAAGCCGTCGTCGCAGACGGCGCTGCCGGCGATGTTGTGGCCACCACCGCGCACCGTGAGAGGCAAGTTGTTATCGCGTGCGAAGTCCACCGCGCGGCGAACATCGGCGACTCCGGCGCAGCGCACGATCATCGCCGGGCGGCGATCGATCATTGCGTTCCATATGCTGCGCGCTTGGTCGAAATCGGGGTCGGCAGGCAGCAGCACTTGCCCTCTTGTTGCGACTTTCAAATTTGCGATTGCATCGCTAGATAAATTGACCATTGAACACCTCCAAGGATGCCGGCGACTTCGAAAACTGCCGCGTTTGAAAGGGCTTTGTAAGTATAGGTCGAGAGTGATTAATTTGGGATATGGCGATGAAATTTTCTTGAATAGGTTGCGATGCGCAAGTATATTGGTTGCGTATCGCAACTTATATGCGCAACTTACGCATCACAACGTAGATACGCAACTTTATGAGGTGGGCGATGGATTACATCGACGTTCCGGAAAAATCGCGGGATCACACAATACTCGAGCTTCGCGAGTTCTCGCGTCGGTTGGTACGGGAGCTCGGCTTCATGCGCAATACCTTGGCGGACAGCGATCTTGCCCCGTCGGCGGTTCACGCGATTATCGAAATCGGCCTCGCGCCCGGAATCCAGGCACGAGACTTGGCCGACATCCTTCGGTTGGACAAATCGAACACGAGCAGGCAACTGGACAAATTGGAATCGATGGGGTTGGTAAGCCGTGAGGCGGCGAGCCACGACGCACGCTCATCCAGGCTCTATCTGAGCGCAGCAGGAAGGAAGTTGCAGAAAAAGATCGATCGATTTGCAACCGACCAAGTATCCAGCGCGCTTAGGCGACTGGTTCCCGCCGATCAGCAGACGCTGGTTCGATCGCTCTCACTTTATGCGGATGCCTTGGCGCAGGACAACGCCGGCAAAGAATTGAAACGGGCGGCTTCGATAGACGAGCAGATCCGGCAAGGCTATCAGCCAGGATGCATCGGTGACGTGGCAAGTCTGCATGCGCGTTTTTATTCACAGGTGTCCGGTTTCGGCCTGTTCTTCGAAAAGAAGGTCGCCACCGAGCTTGCCGAGTTTGCGCAGGCGTTGCCTTCACCCGATAAGGCGCTCTGGCTTTACGTCGAAAATGGAAGATCGTTGGCGTCGATTGCAATCGACGGAGAGGGAGGCGACGGTACCGCTCACCTGCGCTGGTTCATCGTGGAGGAATCGTTGCGCGGTACAGGCGTCGGCCGCCGCTTGCTGGCGAGCGCGCTGGATTTTGTCGATCAGCGATTTGACGAGACTTACCTTTGGACCTTCAAGGGCCTCGACGCGGCGCGTCACCTATATGAATCGTCGGGCTTTCGATTGACCGACGAGGCAGAAGGATCGCAGTGGGGCTCTACTGTGATCGAGCAGCGGTTTAGCCGTCGCTCAATACGCTGAAGGGGGTAGCGGTAGCTGGGGCGGTTGCGGGAGACTGAATCGAGCGAGCGCGATGGAAAGCGCCGCTCGATTTTCATGACATCCAGTTACGTGATGCGCTCGGCGGTCAGGCTGCTTTGCGTCCTAGGCGATCGAGCTCGGCGAATTCGGCATCGCTCAATTCGACATGTGCCCCGGCGACATTCTCGACGAGATGGTCGACGCTGCTGGTACCCGGAATCGGCAGCATGACCTTCGAGCGTTTCAACAGCCACGCGAGTGCGACCGCGCCGGTTGTCACGCCGCGTTCGCCGGCGATCTTGCTCAGGATCGAGCCGGGCTTCGCGAGTTCGCCCGAGGCCAGCGGAAACCACGGGATGAAGCCGATATTGTGCTTGTCGCAATAGTCGAGCACGTCTTCGCTTTTGCGCTCGACCAGGTTGTACAGGTTCTGCACGGTCGACACGGGGAAGTACTCGGCCGCGGCCTTGATGTCATGGACGGCCACTTCGCTCAAACCAACGTGACGGATCAATCCCTCTTTGCGCATCGCGGCGATGGCTTCGAATTGCACCTCACGCGGCACGTTCGGATCGATGCGATGTAGTTGCCATAGGTCGATTTGCTCGACGCCAAGACGCCGCATGCTCGTGACTACGCATTGGCGTAGATACTCGGGTCGGCCGACCGGGGCCCACTGGTCCGGTCCTTGGCGGGTGAGGCCGCCCTTGGTCGCGATCAGCAAACCCTTGTAGGGATGCAGGGCGTCGTGGATCAGGTCTTCGCTGACATAAGGGCCATAGGAGTCGGCGGTATCGATGAAGTCGACGTCGAGCTCGGGCAAGCGCTTGAGCGTGGCGCGCGCGGCGGCCGGGTCGGCGGGGTCGCCCCATATGCCTTTGCCGGTGATGCGCATCGCGCCGAAGCCTAGGCGGTTCACTTCGATGTCGCCGCCGATTTTGAATTGACCGGAGGCTGAAGCAGAAACTGATTTCGACATGGGTTTTCCTTTGCGTAGGTTAAGCCACGCCCGGTCCGGTGTTGGCGGGCCGAGCGCTTTGAAAAATCCGTTTGTTTGCGAAACGAGGTTGCCCTTCATTCAACGCCGTCGGCGTCGAATGCGACTGCATGGGCTTAGTAGATTGTGCACCTGCTGGCGAATTGCTGCTTGGTAGGGGATCGGGCGACTTGTGCATCCCATTGCGCATCTCAATTTATCTGATGCAAATCCAGTATATTCGGACGCTGAAAAATGGAAGCTGATACCGGATGCTCTCTGCGATATGGGGTTCTGAGCTGATCGGCATTCGACAAACCCATCGTTTATTGGACGGACGGTGAATGGCGACAGAACTGAAGACAGACGGGTGGCGCCGCTACATGATGTATCGAAGCGGCGAGCAATACATGACGTTCGAACCGGAAGAAAGGCGGAGAGAGGCGGCAGAGGCAGGGAAGAAATTCGCGGCGATGGCCTATGCCGATGTGTGGGCTAAGGATGCCGAGTTGGTGAAGCGTGTGCGTGCTTTTCTTGGCAGAAATTTTCACTGGCATGACCGTCTTGTCAAAAGCGGCGCCGATCTCGACGTCGTGCAGGCGCTCAAGGAGATGGTGCGCGGCGACAGCGTTGTGGTCATTCCCGAAGACGCACTGCGTGGTGGATCGCCGGGTAGCGCGCTGTTGCCTGCGACTAAGCGCGCATCCAGCGTTATGGATCCCGAGACTGCGGAAGAGATGCGAGCGATTGCCAGAAGCATTCTGTATCCGCCGGGTGAGGCGGTTCTCTCGGGTCCGTATCGGCCTGATCGCCAGGCGAGTGGACAGCTTGCGGCTGCGCGGGCCGCGATGGCTAAGGCTGCGGGTACATCGACTCCGCTTGGCGATGCACCGCCTTTCGAGTACATCGAAGCGGCCGCCAGCGGCGACGCAGAAGAGTTGGCAGCTTCAACGAACAATCCCCGGTATGCCGCCAAGATGCTCGGATACGACCAGGACACGTTCGGCGAAATCCTGCATAGATTCAAACCCGATAATTGCCTTCGCCCCAGCGATAACGTTATCTGGCACGACAATGGCGATGTCTACTTTGATGGAAAATACATCAACAACTTCCATGCTTGGGCTAACTAAGAGGAGCGCCGATGCCGCACCATCAACTCGCGCACGCAACGTTTCATGTAATGGGTGATTCGGTAGTTCCTGCGTTTTGGACTGACTACTTCGGCGTTGAGCCGGATACAGCCATCACCAAGGGTGAATATTTCGACACGCCATCTGGCCGAGCCAGCGGCATGCCAGGCAGGAGCGGCCTGTGGGGCTTCCGTAGCGAAACTTTCGTTCATAGCGACGCGCTCGAACCACACCTGCGCTATCTGACCGACCGACTCAACCTCACACGGCCGGGCTTGCGTGAGCTGCTGGAGCGCAAGGGGGTAAAAGCGCGGTTCTGGTGCTACTGGCGCAACGAGACCGGCGACCGT
>Ga0302220_10001937_pt1 | contig 15603 bp, 10 predicted proteins | sample II_Palsa_E1_3_FD_194572 | JGI IMG/M metagenome (GOLD analysis project Ga0302220, IMG submission 194572) | Peat permafrost microbial communities from Stordalen Mire near Abisko, Sweden - II_Palsa_E1_3 | ecosystem: Environmental > Terrestrial > Soil > Palsa > Peat permafrost | place: Sweden...
CGATGGGACGGCAGAATGAAGTAGGGTGGTCGGTTAGCAATTTGGCTGGCGATATGACTTTGTACGAAATCGCCATGTTGAAGATGCAGCTTAAGGCGGTCGTTCCTGCGCTGGTTGAATTGTGTGATGCGGGATATATCGACATCACGATGAAAATCATCGCGGACAGTTGCACCCTTGACGGCTTGATGCAACTAGCCGGCGATGTGCGGCTGTCTGAACCATCTCGTTGCCGATGTGAGGTCATGAGAGATCATATGATCTCTCATGACCTTTCAAGCTTTAACTCGGGCAATTTTTTTGCTATCGGACATGCGTAAGTGCGCCTGCTTAACGCATATTACCGGTGTGTCCCAATGAATAGCGACCCGGTTGCGGCCAGACGGTGAGTCCGTGCGGTTCCGCACCGACCGGGATCGACGTTATCGCGCCGCTTGTCGTATTGATGGCATACACCACGTCGTCGAAACGTCCGGACAGCCATAGGATCTTGCCGTCGGCGCTGACATTACCCATATCCGGGCTGCCGCCGCCGGGGATCGGCCAATTCGCCAGCACCTTGCGAGTGGCGAAGTCGAGCACCGAGATACTGCCTTTACCGTGCCGCGGTCCATGGACCAAATTGGAGCCGCGATTCGAGATATACAGCTTGCTGCCGTCTCGGCTCGGGTACAGACCGTGGGTGCCCACGCCAGTCGGAATAAAGCCGACTTTGGTGAAGCTGTCGCCATCGACCACGAACACGCCGTCGGCCATCATGTCCGCTACGTAAAATACCCGTCCATCCGGCGAGATACGGATATCTTGCGGCATGCCCTTCTTGTTGAGTTCGAGATAGCCGGCTACCTTGCGGTTGACGAGATCGATCTTGGCTAGTTTGCCGCCAAATTCGCAAGTGAACAGGGCGTACTTGCCGTCAATCGAAAAGTCGGCATGATTGATCCCTTTGCATTGCGGAACCGGCAGGCTCGACTTGAGCGCCATCGTATGCGCATCGCGGAAATCGAGCCTTGCATGCGCTTCGGCGACCACGATGGCTTCGCTGCCATCCGGCGTGAAATACATATTGTAAGGATCGTCGACCATGATGTTTTTGCCGGGCTTGGCGGTCTTGGGATCGATCGGCGTCAGGCTGCCGTCGATGCGGCCTTCGGCATTGTTGGCGACCCACAGCGTTTGCAAGTCCCAAGCAGGGATCACGTGTTGCGGGCTGTAGCCGACAGGAAACGTATCGATCACCTTGAGGGTGGCCGGATCGATCACCGAGACCGTATTGGAGCGCAGATTGGGTACATAAACCCGCGGCAAGGCGCTCGCGACGGCCGGGCTAAGGTGGTTCGCGCCGGCTTCGCTATAGAGGTTCGCTGAATCCACTACGGGCGGCATGCCGGGTACCGTGGCAATCGCGGATGCGGCGCTGGCGATATCGCTAAACCATAAACCCGCCAAGGCGAGCCCAATTGTTGATGCAAGCCGCGGCAAACGGTGGGTTTTTAAAAACATGACAAATTCCATGAATGTTAAGAGTGAGTCGTTAAATTAAAAAACGTCATCAGGAAATGCGAATCGCGCTCGGGCGAACTAGCGCGCCGCCGTATCCTTTTGCAGTGCGCTGACGGTTTGCGAGACGATTGCGTTGATGCCCAATTGACCGAGCTCAGCCGTTGCACGACGCGGGTCGCCTCCATAGACACCGTCTGCCGCGCCGAGTTTCGGGCTGCTGCGCAATTGCTCCAGTCTGACCATTTGAGGCGCCACGGCAAGCAGCAAGGAGGTGTCGGCGAGACCGGCATGCGTGCCGATTTCATCTTCGTGTACGCCATGCTGACGCAGAATTTGTGCATAACCTTCCGAGCTGGCGCCGTAATATTCCGGCGGTACCCAGGCCCGAGCAGCGGAACCGGTCCAGGTCTTGTTGAGTTCTGCGACCACTTGTCGAAGATCGTTCTGATAACCGCCATGGTCGCCTAGGAAAACGATGTTTTTGAATCCATGAACCTTAAAGCTATTGGCTGCGGATTCCAACATTTTTTCGAACACATCGTCCGCAATGGTGATCGTGCCGGGAAAGCGCATATGCGACGTGGTCGGCGCATAGCCGCCCTCCGGCACATACGCGATGACCGGTGCGACAAGCGCATTGCCCAAGCCTTCGGCAATGCGCTGCGACAGCACCGCCACGCGCGCGTTGTGTTTGCCCAGTGCGACATAAGGGCCGGTTTGCTCGGTGCCGCCAATTGGAATAATGATGGTGGTTTTGCCGGCTTGAACTTGGTCACGTACTTCGGTCCAGCTTAAATCCTCCAGCTGTACGGTTTTCGGGGTTTGCGCAAAAACCGTTTGGGTGGCGACGAGCACGATAGCGGAAGCAAAAGCGCGTCGTAGTGTGAAACGCATGAAGAGTCCTTGAAAAAATGGGGTGGGGCTTGGATGTGCTGAAAGTGCCGCGGCGGCGCTGGGTTGAGCGCCTTGGCGCGCGCTGCTGGGCAAAAACAGGCAACTGACGGGCAATCATCGTGTTCGGCAGGTATCGCTGCGTGGAATGCTTTGAATTTCGATCAAGCGTTGCCAATGGCTCGAAGCGAGAATAGCATAACGAGTCCGGCGCAAGCGATGCACCTGCAGGTTTTTGCTTGCGTCATGTCTGTCCCACCCATTCCTACCTGGAGTTGGCATGCCAAAAGCTAGTTGGAACGGAGCAATTCTCGCGCAAGCAACACGCTGCGAGACGGTTGAAAACAACCTGTACTTTCCTGCCGATGCGCTAGACATGGCGTATTTTAAACCAAGCACCACTCAATCGCTCTGTCCGTGGAAGGGCGTCGCCAGTTATTACGATATCGTGGTGGGCGATCAGGTCAATCGCGACGCCGCTTGGTACTATCCGGCACCCAAATCGGCCGCCGCGAATATCGCCAATCATGTGGCGTTTTGGCGAGGCGTCAAGGTCGACCCTGAATAGCGCACAAGCGGTTTGCACAGGCCCTAAGTCGGTGGCGGCAGATCCCGAGCCAGACGGATGCCGCTGAATTGCCAATCGGCATGGGCCGGGAAGAAATTCCGGTAGGTCGCGCGGCTGTGGCCCTGCGGGGTGGCGCATGAGCCGCCGCGCAGCACATATTGGTTGACCATAAACTTACCGTTGTATTCGCCAACCGCCCCAGGCGCTATGCGAAACCCTGGGTAGGGCGCATAACTGGACTGGGTCCATTGCCACGTCTCGCCAAATAATTGATCCAGCTGTTGGGCTGTGTCAAGCGCACCCGAGTCCGCGGCTACCGGGTGTATTAAGGCGCGTGGCGCGGGCGCGGTTTCTAGTATCGACAGATTGGCCGCATGCTCCCATTCCGCTTCGGTCGGCAAGCGTGCGTCCGACCAGCGCGCAAAGGCATCCGCTTCGAAATATGAAATATGCGTGACCGGCAAATCAGGGTCTAACGGCCGGCTGCCACCGAGGGTGAACTCACTCCAGCCGGTGCTGCCGATACTGTCGCGGCTCCAATAAAGCGGGCAGTCGCGTTGCTCCTGCACGACCCAGTCCCACCCCGCAGACAACCAAAAAGCCGGCTCGTGATAGCCGCCGGCCGCAATAAAATGGGCATAATCGCGATTGCTTGCGAGTCGCTTTGCCAGTTGGTAGGGCTGTAAGTAGACACGATGCCGCGGGGCTTCGTTATCAAAATAGAAAGTTCGGTTTCCGCTGTCGACCGACTCCCCGCACTCAGGCACGCCGATTTCAACCAACCCTGCGGCAAAATCGATCCATTGCGCGCGCTCGTCGGCACTCTTCGCTAGGCCCGGTTCAAACCGGGGACTATCCTGATAAGCGGGTTTGAGCGGATTTTGCGATAAGGCATGTTTGATATCGGTCAGGATCAGCTCCTGATGCTGTTGCTCGTGATTCAGCCCAAGTACCACCAGTGCTTCGAGTGCAGGTCTATCGACGTCTCCGGCGTCAAGCAGCCGCCGCATCGCGCGATCGACATGCTGGCGATAAGCCAGAACCTCGGACAAAGCCGGGCGAGTCAACAAACCACGCTGCGGCCGCGGGTGACGTGCGCCGACGGTGTGGTAATAGGAGTTGAACAGGACGCGAAAAGCCTCATCGTAAGGCTCAAAGTCACTGGCGTAGCATTCGAGAATAAAGGTCTCGAAAAACCATGTCGTATGACCGAGATGCCACTTCACCGGGCTGGCATCGGGCATCGACTGAACGCAGCAATCTTCGGCCGAAAGCGGTGCAGCCAATACCATGGTCTGCCGGCGTACTGCCATATAACGTTCGGCAAGAGAGGAAGCAGGCATGGGGCCTCCTGGGCATGAGGACATACAGCGACTGCGCACGTTAAGCGGCGCAGGCATAACAGACGGCAAACCATTGGCGTGCGTCGGTCCAGCTTTGGGTATGGGTGAACCCGGCACGTTTTAACAGGGTTTCAAAGTCGTCGAGCCGGTATTTGTAACTGCTTTCGGTATGAATCCGCTCGCCCGCCTTGAAGTCGCGCTCGCCGCCAGGCCAGCAGACTGTCAGGTCGCGGCTGGCCTCCAGATACATTTCGACACGCGACTGAGCGCTTGCATAACGGGCTCGATGGCGCCATTCGCGTGGCTGGAAATTGCTGCCGAGCAGTACATTGAGATGATTCAATAGATTCAAATTGAAGGCTGCGGTGACGCCCAATTCGTCGTTATAGGCGGCTTCAAGGGTGGCCACGTCTTTCACTAGATCGATGCCGATCAACAAACCGCCTGCATCGCGGCACAAATGCCGGATATGCGTGAGCAGGGCGATCGCTTCAGGAGGATCGAAATTGCCGATGGACGAGCCGGGATAGAAAAACGTACGCGATTGTGTGTGTACCGACGGCGGCAGGTCGAACTGAGTGGATAGGTCGATGCCGACTGCGCTCATGTCGATGGTCGGGTATTTTTTGCGCAGCGCGGCCACCGCTTTATGCAGGAATTCGCTTGAGATATCGAGCGCCACATATTGATGGGGCCGCAGTGAGTCGAATAGCGTTGCGGCTTTTTCACAATTGCCGGCGCCCAGGTCGATCAAGGTGCCGCCATGACCGACGGCAGCAGCGATGGCGCTCGCATGCTCTTGCATGAGCGCGTGTTCCGTGCGAGTCGGATAATACTCAGGCAGCAGCGTAATCAGTTCGAACAGCCGACAGCCTAATGCATCGTAGAAGTATTTTGGCGAAATCGACGCCTGCGGCTCGCAGAGTCTGTCGATGATGTCTTGATGCAGGTGCGGAGTTTCGGTGCTGTATTGCATGTGGCCTCGTGGTGAACATCTTGCGGTTGCTAAAAATAAACGGGCAATCGGTCAGTTTTCAAGCGGGGCGCGGCGCAGAAGCTAGATTAACTCAATCTGGCTGAATTCGTCTAACGGCGTCTAACAGCGGCAAGCAGTCGCCATTATTGCGTGTTCCGGGCCAACCACGGTGTTTTCGGGTAAACGTTGATACCTGGAAGGGCCATTACTTGTAATTTAGTCAGCCTGCCGTCAGCCAAAGGCGTTATACCTTTACCTAAAATCGCACAATAATATGCCTGGAGACACGTGATGATGGGTTTGGGATTCAAGCGACAAGGGCGCGCGCTGGCTGCAGTGGCTAAAATCGCCGAGCATGCGGGAAAGCTCGGCATCGAAATTTGCGATGTTTCGGGCCACGTTGAAGAGGTCGCCACGCGGGCCACGCGCCAGACCGATTTATGCCGCAGTTTGCAGTTCGCAGCGACTTCCACCATGGAAGGCAATCAGCGGATTGTCGGCGCTGCCCGTCAGATGCGCATTGTGGCCGATCAGGCCGCGTCCGACGTCAATCAATCGCAAGAAGCCGTCAAGCTGTCGCTGGCCGAAATCCATAGTCTGGTCGCGAGCGTCACCGTGATGGCGGCCGAAATCGAAACCTTGCGGGAATCATTGAGCAGTGTCAGCAAAATCTCCGAAGAGATCGCCACTATCGCTCGCCAGACCAATTTATTGGCCTTGAATGCCGCCATCGAAGCGGCTCGCGCCGGTGAGTTCGGCAGGAGCTTCGCGGTGGTTGCGTCTGAAGTAAAAGCTTTATCGGGCAAGACAGCCCAGGCGACTTCGGAAATCGGCACCACCCTGGCAAAACTATCGAGCCAGGCGGATCGCCTGCTCGCCGAAGGTTCCTCGAGTGCTGCGCGCGCCCACCGGGTCAGCGAGGGGACGCGTACCATCGGCGCCGTGGTGATGGCGACCGGGAGTGCCATTACCGAATTGCGTGGCGAGGCGGAACAAATTGCACTGCAATCGGAAGATATAGAACAACAGTGTAGCGGGCTTGAGGCGCAGGTTGCCGAGATGGTCAACGGCGTAGAGCAATCGAGCACGAGTTTTGCCAAGGCCCGCGATCAATTGGGCCGCTTGCTGGAGGTATCGGAAACTTTGATCGAGTTGACTGCCGAAACCGGCATCGAAACCCCCGATACGCCATTTATTCAGGCGGTGATGACGGCCGCGCTGAAGATCGGCCAGGCCTTCGAGCATGCCATCGCACGCGGCGAGCTGTCGGCCGCGGATCTGTTCGATCGCGCCTATAGCCCAATTTCAGGCACCAACCCCGAGCAATTCACCACCCACTATATCGAGGTGGCGGACCGGATCTTGCCGACGATACAAGAGCCTTTGCTTCTGCTCGACAAAAGAGTGGTGTTCTGCGCCGCGGTTGACAGGCAAGGCTATTTGCCGACACATAACAAGAAATTTTCGCAACCTCAGAGCAACGACCCGGCTTGGAATGCGGCCAATTCACGCAACCGCCGGATGTTCAACGATCGCACCGGCTTGGCTGCGGGCACCCACACCAAGCCGTTTTTGCTGCAAACCTATCGTCGCGATATGGGCAGCGGGCAATACGCGCTAATGAAAGACGTGTCTGCACCAATTATGGTGGGCGGCCGTCATTGGGGTGGCGTGCGGCTCGGTTATAGTGTTTGATTTTGTGGTCGTGGCGCGGTATTCGGCAAAGTCTCTATAATGACGCCGATACCCGATGGCTGGAGCTTCAGGCTTCGTATAGTCCGTCGGCTGCGCCTTATACGCAATACTGGATCGAACTCGATGGATGAAGCCATTTTTTACCAGGGCAAGCAGCATGCTGTCTTGCTGATCCCTGGGCTCGTGGGCACGCCGCGTGAAATGCGATTTATCGCACGGGCGCTGGTCAATGAAGGCTATACCGTCTCGGTGCCGGCGGTGCCGGGTTATGCCATGGGCTCGCGCGCGACCAACTGGGAGAGCTGGGTCGAGACCCTGCGGGAGCATTACACGGCATTGAACAAGACCCATGACACGGTTTGCGTCGGCGGACTTTGCATCGGCGGAACCCTGGCATTGGCGTTGGCGGCGCGCGAGCCTTCTATCACTTCGCTGGCGCTCTATGCCATCACCCTGAAATGGGACGGCTGGGCGATTCCATGGTATCAGTTCTTGTTTGATTATCTGTACCACACGCCGATCGGCAAGCGTTTCGCTTTTTACGAGCGCGAGCCTTTCGGCTTGAAAAACGAAGCACTGCGAGCACGCGTGGCCAAGGCCATGCGCGAAAACTCGGGTTCGGAAGTCGGGGAGGCGTCGACTTCGTCCCATCATATTTATCAGGCGCGGCAATTGGCCAAATATGTGGAGTCGCAACTTCTGCATATCAAAAGCGATTGCCTGATGATACACGGTGTCGACGACGACACCACCAGCCCGCGCAATACCATGCTGGTCCACGACACGATTGGCTCGCCGATCAAGCGCAAAATTTTGCTCGATGATTGCTATCACATCATCACGATGGATAACGAACGTGAAACGGTGGCCAACGAGACCGTAGCATTTTTTCGCGACAGCGTCAGGCGTCGTACGGGTTCCGGGCGCTCAAGCGATACCCATATTATTTCGAAGGCATTGCGACGGGCGCAACGTAATGCGAAGCGCTAGGTGAGTCGCAAAAAACGATGGGAGCAGATCCCAGCCTGTTACTTGATGGTTGATCAACATTCAAGCTTGGCCATGCGAATTGAAGAGCGGAGACCGAGTCTTCGCTTTTTTTATAGATTCGACTTGAAAAGTATGCAGTTTAAAATTTACTTTTATGTAATGGCTTTAAATAAAGCTATTAAGTTGAAATAGCTGCAGTAGCTGTAAATTCGGCTGTCGTAGGACGCGATTTTGTGCGTTTCCCGGCCGCTAGAACACCATGCTTCCGACAAGATAATGCCCCGATAGTCCATGACTCACGGGGCACCTTGGGAAAGAACGGGGCTTGATCAGCGCGCTAAGTGAAAGACTGATTTGTCGGCCCTGTTCTCTTAATTGTCAGACCAGTCGCTGCCGCCGCCGCCCATATCGATGCCGCCGCCACCGCCACCGCCGTCGCTCCAGTCGTTGTTGCCTTGGCCGTAGTCGATGCCGGGGTCGGATCCCCCGCGGTTGCGTTCGTCGTCGACGATGACATCGCGCTCGATCACCCGTTCGCGGCCGCCGCCCATCATTTCCCCGAGTAGCACGCCGGTTAGCAAACCACCACCCATGCCCATGCCGCCGCCGCCCGGTTGCTGGACGATAACGGTCTGTTGCGCGGGCTGCCGGTTGGCGCTGAAGCGGTCGGCTTCATTGGCATATTGATTGCCGTCGGCGCTATGCGGCGGATAAGGGTCGGGGCGGCCATCGACGCGTGCTTTCAGGCTTTCAAATTGGCGGCCCAGGCTATCGATTCGATCGTATTGGTCGCCCAGCGTATTTTGTTGTCCGCTCAAGCCGGCGCTCAAATTCTCGACGCAGCGCAGTAGCTGTGCTTCCAGATCATCGGCTTCACGCGCCATCAAATCGTGGCCGGGCGTGGTCGAAATACGAATGTCGAGCTTCAGCGCGCGCACGGCGTTCAACAGTTCGGTCGCCTGTTTCAATTGCGCACGCAGGGTATCCTGAGAGCGGCCTTCATCGTTGCGGCGCGCGCGGCGCACGCCCCATACCAGAATGCCCACCACTGCAGCCAACACCAGGATAATCGCGAGCCAGCTCAGTGGCGAGGTGCCGCTATGCTGCTGCACCGGCGGCGCCATCATCGGCGCGGCTGCTGTCTGTACGGGCGCGGTGTTGGCCGACATGCCGCCGGACCGGGCCGCATCGGCGCGAATGTGCTGCTCAACCGTAGCCAGCCGGGACGGCTGGGTAAAGCTCATGGCCGGATCGGCCTGATGCGCGAGATTGAGCTGGGCCAGGGCGTCGGTCGCGTGACCGTTGCGATCGAGCACTTGGGCATAGAGATAATGGGCCCGCGCATTGCGTGGGTGATCCTGCACGACTTCAGCGAGCATTTGCTGCGCGCCGGCATAGTCGCCGCGACTCAGTGCGGCCTGCACCTGCTGCTCGGTCGGTGATGCGGCGCTAGCCAAGGCGGAGAAACACATGGCGGCGCCGAAGAATGCGGCGGCAAAGAACTTTTTCATGGCAAATGCAGAGCGGGTAGGCCGCTCAGTTCCGTAACGGTTAACCTTGATACACCTATAAGCCTGACGCAGATCGATCGAATCATGATCGGGCTCCATCAAGCACAAAACAACGGGCCATCAGCGCCCAAGCAAACGCCGGACAGCGTCCAAATTTCGGCCCAGCAGGACGTCTCACGCCCCAAAGTGTCTATCCTACTTGAAGGGAAGTCCCCTTGGGAATTGACCCCAAGGGGCGCAGCAACAGGTCTGGGGGCGCGCGAAATCAACCGCCGTTAATTTGCTTTTTCATCGCCGCGAGCCGGTCGTCGATGGACGGGCCACGCGTCAATTCGGCGAGTTTGTCGTCGAGCGCCTTGCCGCTTTTATCGTCTGCGGAATTCAAGCGTGCATCGCTGCGCGCATTCGATAAATTGACCTTGTCTTCAAGCTTGGCAAAATCCTCGGAGAGGTTTTTGCCGCCGATGCCACCGAGTGCGGTCGCGGCCGTATCTTTGGCCTTCGCGATCTCTTGCTTGGCCTGCAGGATGGTCGAGCGCGAATTGAGGTCGTTGCGGCGCTGGCGCATTTGGGCGATCTGATCTTTCAAGGTGGCGACCGACGGCTCCAGCGTGACCAGCTCGGCTTTCAAGGCATCGCGTTCCGCTTCGGCCGCAGCCTGCGCCGTCAAGGCTTCGCGAGCCAGTGCTTCGTCGCCGCTTTGCAGCGCGCGCTTGGCGCCTTCCTCGTATTTGCGCGCCTTCTGGTCGGCCAGGTCATGCTTGCTTTGCTGCGTGCTGACCTGGGCTTCGATCTCGATCAGCGAATTTTCGGCTTTGCCGATACTGTCATCGAGCTCTCGAACAATCTGCCGTGCGTCACGCGACGGATCCTGGACCGAATCGGCCGCATCGTTGAGAAAACCCTTCAAGGTCCGTGAAACGGTGTTGAGTAGCGACATAAAATCCCCCAAATTAGGAACCGGATGCAGCGCATAGCGCGAAGCACCGCTAAAACGCATGGCGGTCAATCGCCGAAGTGCAAGGCGGCGGATCGTGGCCCGCTACTCTATATGGTAGCGATATCGAGTAAAACCAAGGCCGCGTTAGCGATATTTTGAGTATCGCGGCAAGCGGCGGGTTCCCGGCGCCTAAACGAGAAACTCACGAGAAACTCACGACAGACCCGCGACAGACCCGCGACAGACCCGCGACAGACCCGCGATCGGACCCGGCAACTTGCTGCCGCAGTCTACACCAGCATATACCCTATCCGATACGATATCCCTGTGATTTGGTCCGATTCGAGGCGCAAGCTGTAAAGCTCAATCTATCAATGCTTTAGCCTGCTTGTCGGGGAGTTATCAACAGGCCTGTCAACAAAAACTGGGGATAACCCCGGGCAATACCGGCATCGGCGCGTCTAATGAGGTATCTTGGACTCTTTTTTGACCGCTGCACAACCATGAAACCGGTGAAATCCAGCTATTGAAGAAAAAAAACTGTGCTGGACGGCATGATTCATTAAAATGCGAGTCTGTCAGCTTGAACGGATGCGGATCTGATCGCTGAGACAAATAGGGCTCAAACAAGAGCTCGAACGAGGGCGCAAGCCGGATTAGCCTGCCTGCGCCTGCGACCGCCAAGTTCCACGGAACGGTTTTACACGATGTCGCCCCACTGGGCGCGTCTCACTCAATACACTTCATGTCGACCAAACCACCCTCGGATTCACCTCGCGAACCGTCAAAACAGCCTAAACAGCCCGGCCGCTCGATTTTCGGCCACTTGCTGCTAGGACTGTTCGGCACCGTGGCGGCGCTGGGCGTCATCGGCGCCTTACTGGTCGGCTACGCGCTGATCGTGATGGAGCCCAATCTGCCGTCGCTCGAAGTGTTGACCGATTACCAGCCTAAAGTGCCATTGCGGGTCTACACCGCCGACCACGTACTGATTGGCGAATTCGGCGACGAGCGGCGCAATCTGGCGCGCTTCCAAGATATTCCCGATGTTATGAAAAAAGCGGTGCTGGCGATCGAGGATTATCGCTTCTACGAACATGGCGGCGTCGATTTCATCGGTATTTTGCGCGCTGGCGTGGAAGATTTGCTGCATGGCGGCGCGACTCAAGGCGCCAGTACCATTACGATGCAGGTGGCGCGCAATTTCTTCCTGTCCAGCGAAAAAACCTATACGCGCAAAATCTACGAGATGATGCTGGCGTACAAGATCGAATCGGCGCTGAGCAAGGACCAGATTCTTGAGCTGTACATGAATCAGATATATCTCGGCGAGCGCGCTTATGGCTTCTCCGCCGCCGCTCGCGTGTATTTCGGGGTCGATCTGAAAGACGTCACGCTGGCGCAAGCCGCGATGCTGGCCGGATTGCCGAAAGCACCGTCGGCCTACAACCCCATCGTCAATCCCAAGCGCGCGAAAATTCGTCAGCAATATATTTTAAAGCGCATGCTCGATCTCGGCTACATCACGCAGGCGCAATTCGACCAAGCCAGCCAGGAAGAATTGCATCCGCATGGCGCCACCAATCAATATAGCGTGCACGCCGAATACGTCGCTGAAATGGTGCGCCAGATCATGTACTCCCAGTACAAGGAAGATACCTATACCAAGGGCCTGGTGGTGACCACCACCATCGATTCGGGCGATCAGGAAGACGCCTATCAGGCCTTGCGTAAAGGCGTGCTCGATTACGACAAGCGACATGGTTATCGCGGCCCGGAAGCCAATATTCAGTTGCCGGTTAACCCGGACGACCGTGACGAGGCGATCGACGACGCCTTGGGCGATCACCCGGACGATGGCGATATCATCGCGGCGGTTGTGCTGACGGCCAGCCCCAAGCAAATCACGGCACAGAACCTTGACGGCGACACCCTGACCATCAATCCGGACGGCCTCAAATTTGTGGCCAACGCGCTCGGCCCGCGCGCGCGCGATGCCGAACGCATCCGTCCAGGCTCGGTGATCCGCGTGATACAGGATGCCAAGGGCGCGTGGTCGGTGATGCAACTGCCGCAAGTGGAGGGCGCGTTGGTGTCTCTGACCCCGCAAAATGGCGCGATTCGGGCGATGATCGGCGGTTTCGATTTCAACAAGAACAAGTTCAACCATGTCACGCAGGCATGGCGTCAGCCGGGCTCGGGCTTTAAGCCGTTTATCTTCTCGGCGGCACTGGAGAAAGGTTTTGCACCGGCCTCGATGGTCAACGATGCACCGTTGTTCTTCCCGCCGACAACGCCGGGTGGCGATGCCTGGGCGCCTAAGGACGATGATCCACCTATCGGACCGACCACGCTGCGCATCGCCCTGGAAAAATCGATCAACTTGGTGGCGATCCGGGTGCTGAATACGATAGGCGTGAATTATGCTCAGCAGTATGTCGTTCAGCATTTTGGTTTTGATGCCGATAAGACGCCGCCTTACTTGCCGATGGCGCTGGGTGCAGGGCAGGTGACACCCCTGCAGATGGCGAGTGCCTATGCAGTGATCGCGAATGGCGGCTACCGCGTCAATCCGTACCTGATCAACGACGTGACCGATTCTCGCGGCGAGCTTTTATCGAAAGCGCAACCCGTTGTCGCCGAACAAAATGCACCGCGTTCGATTGATGCGCGTAACGCCTATGTCATGACGAGCTTGTTGCAATCGGTGGCGCAAAATGGCACGGGCGCGGGCAGCAATGTCTTGCATCGAACCGATCTGGCCGGCAAGACCGGCACCACCAACGAAGCACATGATGGCTGGTTCTCCGGCTTTCAACACACGCTGGTGGCCGTGGCATGGATGGGCTACGACCAACCCAAGAGCCTGGGTAGCCGCGAATTCGGCGCGCAACTGGCCCTGCCGATCTGGATCGACTATATGGGACATGCCTTGCGCGGTGTGCCGCAATATGTGGCGCCTGCGCCCGACGGCGTCGTCAATATCAACAATGAAATCTACTTCAACAACTTTACGCCGGGCAACGGCTTCGTCACCAACATCGGCATGGGCGATAACACCATTCCTGTGCCGGTTGATGAGAATGGACTACCGGCGGGGGTGACGCCGCAAACCGAACAACCGAGCACGCCGCCCGTCGATGACGGCGAGCGGCAGCAGATTCTCGATTTGTTTAAGCATCATTGAAGCTTGTTTGATGAGCCCGTGAAGCGGCGTAACACACGCCGTTTTAAGGGCTGCGAGGTCTTGTCTTGCAATGGGCTATGCTTAAATCGTAGCAGCGCATAAAAGTCCACTGCGATCAACGACTTGCTCTGTCTTTCCGGAAGTTATCCCCAGATCTTTCAACATAATCCGGGGATAACTTTTCCTTCTGGCGAATACCTTCGTCTCTTCGCCCCCGCATCGCTCTATACTTTCACGCGCAGGTGCCTTTGCTACAGGCCCTAGGTTTGATCTCGCTCAGCATCGACGTCGAACAAATCTGCTATCGTTGCCCACACCTCAATGTGCAACATACGGGCCCCTTTGAAAAAACCTATTGAAAGCTGGCTGCTGAGCCGGCGCGCTGCGGTGCAATCCAGTCTTAAGCTGGCGTTGGCGCTCGGCTTGGGCGGAGGGCTGTTGACTATCGCGCAAGCCGGCTTGCTCGCGTGGCTGCTGAATGCGGTGATTATGCGCGGCGCGGGTCTGACTGAAATTTGGCAGGCCTTGGCGTTGTTGCTACCGGTGTTTGCCTTGCGCTTTATTGTCGTGCAGGCTGGCGAACGGGCCGCCTGTGCCGCTGGCGTGACGATCCGCCGCACACTGCGCGCGCAATTACTGGCCCATATCCAGGCGCTCGGTCCGGCCTGGTTGCAAACACAGGCTGGCGGCGATTTAGCCAATAGCGTGGTGACCGGCATCGATGCCTTGGAAGGCTATTACACGCGCTGGTTGCCGAATCGCACCTTGACCGCGTTGTTGCCGCTGGTGATTCTGGTGGCGGTGTTGCCGCTCGATTGGCTGTCGGGACTAGTCTTGTTGGTCACGGCGCCGCTGATTCCGATTTTCATGATCTTGATCGGCCAAGGCGCCGAGGACCTTAACCAGCGTCAATGGCGTCAACTGGCGCGCTTGAGCGCGCGTTTTCTCGATACCCTGCAGGGCTTGACGACGCTCAAACTATTCAACGCCAGCCGTCGTGAAGCGGCCGTCGTGGCCCGGCTGTCCGACGACTACCGCACGAGCACCATGAAAGTCTTGCGGGTCGCTTTTCTGTCCGCTGTGGTGTTGGAATTTCTCGCCACGCTCGGTATTGCGGTGGTCGCGGTGCTGATCGGTTTTCGCCTGCTCTACGGCCATATGCACTTTCAGCCCGGCATGTTCGTCCTGTTGCTAGCTCCCGAGTTTTACCTGCCGCTGCGCACGCTGGGCGCGCACTATCATGCGCGCATGGAGGCGATTGGAGCTGCCGAACGCATTCTGCAGATTCTCGATACGCCTGTGCCATCAGTCGATGGCGTGCGCCGGCCCTTGATGTCGGCATCGGCTTATACCGTGCGTTTTGAGAATATCGCTTACGCCTATGCGGACAATCCTCCGGTACTCGAAACACTGAATCTGACGCTTGAGCCCGGTAGTATCACGGCGCTGATGGGCGCCAGCGGTGCCGGTAAGAGCACCGTGCTCAAACTATTGCTCGGTTTTGTCGCGGCGCAAGCGGGGCGTATCATGATCAACCAGCAGTCGCTTGCCGACATCGATCCGGCCAGCTGGCTCAGTCAAGTCGCCTGGGTGCCGCAACGCGCCCACGTCTTTGCCGGCAGCGTGCTCGACAATCTGCTGCTGGCGCGCCCCGATGCCTCGCCCGAGGCTGTGCGCGAAGCCGCCGAGCAGGCAGGGGCGCACGATTTTATCGTGACGCTGCCAGACGGCTATGACACCGTACTCGGCGAGCGCGGCGCCGGTTTGTCCGGCGGCCAGATTCAGCGCCTCGGTTTGGCGCGCGCCTTTTTAAAAAATGCCCCGGTGCTGTTGCTCGACGAGCCAACCGCCAATCTCGACGCCCATAGTCAGTTGCTGGTGCATGCCGCGATCCGCCGTCTGGCGCAAGGGCGCACGGTGCTGCTGGTTGCGCATCGCCTGAGCACCGCGCAACTGGCCGAGCGCATTGTGGTGCTGGAGCATGGACGGGTTGTACAAA
>Ga0302220_10001938_pt1 | contig 15596 bp, 15 predicted proteins | sample II_Palsa_E1_3_FD_194572 | JGI IMG/M metagenome (GOLD analysis project Ga0302220, IMG submission 194572) | Peat permafrost microbial communities from Stordalen Mire near Abisko, Sweden - II_Palsa_E1_3 | ecosystem: Environmental > Terrestrial > Soil > Palsa > Peat permafrost | place: Sweden...
GCTCATCAAGGGGAACGCTTGCCTGTGGTGGAGAGCCGGGAGAATCCGGTGCTGTTGGGTGTGGTGTATAAGTCCTTGCTGCTGGAGGCTTATGTCCGGCTTAGCACGCCGGATCTGGTTTAGATTTTATTGCGCGTTATCCTAATCCGCAGGTCCGGGGTTCGAGTGCCTGATTCGCCACCAGAAAAATCAAGGGGTTACAAGCTCAAGCCTGTAACCTCTTGCCCGTTTACGGCTTCTGTGTAGGCGCTATGTAGGCATTTCGAGTCAACATAAATCTATCTCGGTCCACGCGCCCGAGCGGCAAATTGCTGTCACAGTGTGGCAACCAAATCGCAAGAGCCCACCGCTAAGAGGCCGGCTACGCTGTCAGGGCTCGCACCGAGCTTTATCGGATTCCCGGAAGCGATCAGCGACCCGAAGCATTGGGGACCTCAGCGAATGATCAAATGGCGCGGCAGTAGTTTTCGAACCCCATCGTCGCACCCAAAACGATCATTGCGCAGGTCACACCCTTCCTGCAGCAGACCTGCCGATGACAGCGATGCGTTTTACACCTCACATACACCAGACTGATGTGCCACAAAGCGCGCATACACGCCACCGTTGGCGAGCAGTTCGTCATGCGTGCCCGCTTCGACCATCCGCCCGGCGTCCATGACGATAATCGTATCTGCATTCTGGATGGTGGCTAATCGATGCGCGATGATGATCGACGTGCGCTGCGCCATCAACTCGTCCAGGGCAGCACGAATCTGCTGCTCGCTGATCGTATCAAGATGCGAAGTCGCCTCGTCCAGAATCAGGATGGGCGCATCCTTCAAAAATGCCCGAGCGATCGCCACCCGCTGGCGTTGGCCGCCCGAAAGCTGCACACCGCGCTCGCCGACACGGGTAGCGAGCCCGTCGGGCAGACGCTCGACGAAGTCGCGCAACGCCGCGCGCTCCAGTGCGCGATGCACATCTGCGTCGGACACCTCGCGCCCCGCCAGACGAATATTGGCTTCCAGCGTGTCATTGAACAGGTAGGTGTCCTGCGCCACCAGCGCGATGTGCCGCCGCAAATCGTCGAGCTGCAAGCGGCGCAGATCGGTTCCGCCGAAGGTAATACGGCCCTGCTCGGGATCCCAGAACCGCAGCAAAAGATTGGCTACAGTCGATTTGCCCGCGCCGGACGCGCCGACCAGCGCGACAGTGCTGCCCGGCGGTACGTCGAAGCTGATCCGATCTAGCGCCGGCACAATGCGGCCGGGATAGACAAAACGCACCGCCTCGAAACGCACCCGCAGATTCGCGGGCACAGGCAACTCTGCGTCGGTGATTGGCTCCGGCTCCGCTTGCACGACGTGCAGCCGGCGAGTGGAAGCGATCGTATCGGCAAGCTGCCGCCCCACTTGGCCAATCTCGGCCACCGGCATGAAGGCCGCCACCGAGACCAGTACCAGCAGTGGCAGCCATTGATGCCCAAACCAGCCATGTGCGCAAAGCACGGCGCCCAGCAGCGCCACCGTGAGACCGCCCAACCCGGTCGCCACTTCCAGCGCCGCGGTTTGCCGCGACAAATCGCCGAGCAATGCCAAGCGCTTTTCCTGGTATGCCGCGACATCTGCCTGGAAGACAGTACGGCGGCGCCCCGTGGCCTGGAACGCAGCGAGTTCGGCGAGTCCCTGGATGGTCTCGGTGACATGCGCGCCCAACTGTCCCAATGCGCCGCGCGCTTGTCCGCCAAGACGGTCGATGTCGGCACGTGCAAACACGGGCGCAAAGCCGGCCCATGCCAGGAACGGCACGAGGACGAGGGCCAGTGGCCACGCGATGCAGGCAAGCAGCACCAGCACACTGGCCGGTATCAGCACCGCGACGAAGGCGGGCCCCACGGTATGGGCATAGAAATATTCCACCGTCTCCACGTCCTGCGTGGCGAGCGCTACCAGATCGCCGGAGCGCCGGCGCAGCAGGTAGGCGGGGGCAAGGCGGTCCAGCTTGGCGAACAAAGCGATGCGCATCTCCGCCAGCAGCCGATAGGCCATATCGTGCGCCATCCAGGACTCCAGCCAGTGCAGCAAGGCCGCCAGCGGCGCCGCGAGCAGGAGCGCCACGATCAATGCGAAGGTCGGCCGGCCCGATGCGATGGCGGCAACCACCAACGCACCCAACGCACTCACGCCGATGAAACTCAACACTCGGCCGATTCCGCTCAGGACGATCAGCACCACCTTCGTGCGCCAGGGCCGGACGAAACGCAACAAGGTCCGCAATGTGTCGCCCCAGCCTATCGTGGCGGCATCGTCGGCGAGCGGCCGCACCCTCGGCCCCGATGCCTGCGCCGCAGCGCGAACTGGTTCAAGCAGCGCGGGGCGTTGCGTCGTAGTGCTGACCTGCGGCCCCATGAGGCGGCTATACGCCCCGGACCGGCCCATCAGTTCGGTATGGGTACCGCTCTCGACCACCCGCCCCTGCTCCAGTACCAGGATACGGTCGGCGCCAATAACGCTGGACAGGCGATGCGCAAGGATCAGCGTCGTGCGGCCCCGCATCAGTCGATCCAGAGCCTGTTGAATGACGGCCTCGTTCTCCGCGTCGACCGATGACAGCGCTTCGTCCAGCACGAGGATGGGAGCGTCACGCAGCAGCGCACGGGCAATCGCGATACGCTGGCGCTGGCCGCCGGACAGCATGGTGCCGCGCTCGCCGATGCGTGTCGCATAGCCGTTCGGCAACGCGCTGATAAATTCGTGCGCGTTGGCCGCACGGGCGGCGGCAATCATATCCACCTCGCCGGCATCGGGCCGCCCTAGCCGTAGGTTGTCGGCAACCGTACCGTCGAACAGCGTTGTGTCTTGAGCGACGATCGCGATCATGCCGCGCACCTGATCGGGATCGAGAGCGCGTATGTCGTGACCGCCGATGCTGATCACGCCTGCCTGTGCATCGTGTTGCCGTAACAGCAGACGCAGGATGGTAGATTTCCCCGCTCCGCTCGGTCCGACAATGCCGACGGTCTCGCCGGCGGCAATCTCGAAGCTCAGCCCAGCGTGTGCGTCGCCGCGCCGGCCAGGATAAGCAAAGCCGACATGGTCGAAGGCAATACTGGGCATGAGGTTAGCAACGTGTGACCCGTTTCCGGCCGGTGCATCGCTGCGCGCCTCCAGCAACGCATGGATAGCAGTCGCCGCCGACTGGCCGATCATGCCCTGGTGCAGGACAGAGCGCAGATCGCGCAACGGACGGAAGATCTCGGTACCTGCCATCAGGATGATCAACAAGGCTTCGAGGCTCATCTCGCCATGGCGCACACGCCAGGCACCCACCGCGATGGCCGCCGCTGCGCCCAGGCCGGTGCCGAGATCGGTGAAGAAGCGGGTGAGCAAGCCCAGCGCCAGTACCCAGAACGTGCTATTGGACAAGCCTCGCGCCCGCTCGGCGAGCTTCTCCGCAAAGGCGCCGCTCTGACCGAACGCTTTCAGCGTCGGCAAGCCCTGCACGGCGTCCAGGAACTCTTCCCCGAACGCCTTGAATGCCCCCGCCCGGGCAATCGCCGCGCGCCGGTCGGCACTGTGGATCAACATCGGCAGCGCCAGTGTCGCAAGAGCTGCGACCACCAGCACTGCGGCGGTCGGTATGTCCCACCAAGCCAGCACCGCGAAGATCATCAGCGGCGCGCAGGCGGCGATGACAAGCTGCGGCAGATAAGCACCGAAGAAGGTCTGCAACTGCTCGACCCCATCGATCACGGCGAGCATCACGCCGCCGGTACGCTCGGCACCGAACCAGGCAGGCCCAAGCTCGACAATACGATCGAACAGACGAGCCCGCAGCGTCGCCTGCACACGTCCAGCGGTAGCCTGCGCCAGTGCTGTCCGGTTGTGATCCAGCAGGGCACGCAGCACCACGCATGCGGCTGCACCGGCGGCGGCAAGCGCAATCTGGTGTAACGGCGCCCCCGTGAAGGCTAGCGCCAGAACACGGCCGAGGAGGACAAAGCGCAGGATGCCAAACCCCATGGCAAGCAGGCCAAGACCAACCGCGCCGCCGATGCGCAGGCGCAGTCCCGCCATCATCGCCCATAGTCGTGCGTCAAAATACATCGTTCCTCTCCAGTCAGTTCGGCGTCGCGCCAGATCAATTGGACCTTACATGGAGTCGGGAGGCGAGGCAAAAGATGGTTTCTCAAGGGGTGTTGAGTAATTTACAATACCCCGATGTCCAACATCCCTCCCCTGACAGCATTGCGCGCCTTCGAGGCGGCGGTCCGACTCGGCGGCTTCGCCCGTGCCGCGGTGGAGTTGAACGTGTCGACGAGTGCCGTCAGCCATCAGATCCGTGGCCTGGAGGAGTCGCTCGGTGTTCAGCTTCTCGAGCGCAGTACGGGCACGGGTGGCATACGCCTGACGCCGGCCGGGTCGCGACTGCTGCCAGCCACGAGCGGCGCGTTATCGCTGCTCGAGGATGCGTGTTCCGAGATACGGGGAATCTCCAAACGGCTGACTGTCTCGGCCAACGTGCCCTTCGCAACCATGTGGCTAGCGCGCCGGCTTGCCGAGTTCTCGGCCAAACACCCCGAAACCCTGGTGAACGCCATCATACAAGATGAGGAGCCGGATTTCGCCCGTCACGCCATCGACCTTGCCATCGTGCATGTGTCCGAACGCGCGTTGCGTCCCGAAGACGTGATCCTGTTGCAGGAAGAAGTATTTCCCGTGTGCAGCCCCGAATTGCACGCGTTCGCCTCCAAGGCCGTTTGTCGCTGCCGCTTGCTGCAGGAGGCCCATGAGAACAGCCCCGAGATCGATTGGCGCAACTGGTCGGCGGAGTTTGGCTTGCCTGGCGATTTCGAGACGAAGATCGTTCGCTACAGCAGCTTCAGCCAAGTGATCGGCGCGGCCATTGGAGGAGCCGGGCTCGCGCTCGGTCGCTCGCCGTTGATTGACCCTGAGCTAAAAAGCGGGCGTCTCGTGCGCCTCTTTCCCGATCGGTCGCGCCCGGCTTCCTGGCGTTTCGTCCTGAGGCGCGGGCCATCGCGCCGGCACCGGATGCTCGATCCCTTGATCGACTTCCTGCGTTCGGATGCCACTTCGCTTCGCGCGGATGCGGCGCCCGCGTCTAGGACTTGAGGGGCACCGCGACTGGATCGGGACGTCATGGGACATCTTGCTGGCAACCAAGGATCACGTGAGGAGATGGAACGCGGCGAGGTTGATCTGGCGATCGGCTTTTTACCCGATCTGAAATCGGGCTTTTTCAAAGGCGGCTCTTCCGCCAGCGATACGTCTGTGTCTTTCGCAAGCATCACCCGCTCGCCAGGCACGGACTGACAATGAAGTCGTTCCTCGCGGCCGAGCACGTATCGATCGTCGCCGAGGGAACCGGACACGGCATGGTGGATACGGCGATCCAGCGCGCCGGCGTGCAACGCAATGTGCGGCTGCGCGTTTCGCACTTTGTCGCAGTCGGTCATATTCTTCAAACGACGGATCTGATCGCCGTCGTTCCCGAAGCCTATGCCGCTCGCACACTCACGCCGTTCGGTCTTCAAAGTGCGCCGTGCCCCGTCAAGATCCCCGATATTACGGTCAATGTTTTGTGGCATGCCCGCAACCACCGGGAGCCGAGCAATCAGTGGTTGCGGCAGATTGTTTTCGACGAATTCGCTTTGTAGCGCTTCTGGCGACACCGTACGGACACGCTACAGTTCACGGCGCGCGACGTCGTCGGTCTGCGTCGCACGTGCTAGTTTGGCCCTGCGAAAGACAGGGCTTCATACAGCGGAAATGCCAAGCCGCGACAGCGAAACGCCGCGCCATTGGCCTTCGAAGCGGAATAAGAATTTCATATGGCTTTGGTCAGACATGGGACAGAGCTCTTAACTACGCGTATACACTACATCGTAGTAACGCTTCCTTTTCCCTCGACCCACGCATCAGTGCGAACCGGGATAGGACTGCCCTATGACCGGCACATGAAACTCGTATTTCCGCAGCCCGGTGCTTTCAAATACAGTTCTTGTATGTAAGGATATTTGCTGGCTTCAGCTGGCGACGGAGACGAGCTTGAGTGATGACGCTGCCGCGCTGCCTACGCGCACAGAAACTGCGACCGACATGGTCACACCTGCTTGCGTTGCCGCACTTGGTGCCACGCTTGACCTCGAGACCGCTCTGCACACAGGGGATGCGCTTCCTTATCTCTGGCACTGGATTTTCTTCAGGTCTGTCACGCCTCAGTCGCAACTTGGGAGCGATGGTCATCGGAAAAAGGGAGGCTTTCTGCCAGACCTTGGCTTGCCGCGCCGGATGTGGGCCGGTGGAAGACTACGCTTTCTGTCTCCACTCGCGATCGGCGACTCGATAGTGCGTGAGTCGCGCATCGTCGGTGTGAGTCAGAAAGAGGGGCGCAGCGGCAAGCTCGCCTTCGTTACCGTCGGTCATCAGATTCGAACTCTCGCCGGCCTTCTCGCAATCGAGGAGGAGCAGGACATTGTCTACAGGCAGCCCGCGACACCGGGAGCCGCGTCCCCATCGCCGACCGCTGCGCCCTCGCAAGCTCTGTGGCACACGGAAATCATCCCTGACGAAGTTCTTCTCTTCCGATATTCAGCGCTGACCTTTAACGGCCATCGTATTCATTACGACAAGTCTTACGCGACGGGGACCGAGTGCTATCCGAATCTCGTCGTCCACGGGCCACTTATCGCGACGTTGCTTATGGACCTGCTTCGCAGGGAACAGCCTCAGGTGACGGTATTGGAGTTTTCTTTCAAGGCGATCAGGCCAAGCTTTGTGGGCAACTCGCTAAATCTTTGCGGTCAACCTTCGCCAGACGGAAAAACCATCGATCTCTGGTCCAGAGACCATGAGGGCTGGCTCACGATGTCAGCCCAAGCAATTCTCGCCTAACCCCTCACGTCTAAAAGAGTTCTAACCATGATTAGCATCTCAGCGGACCAGTTCCAGGACATCCGGGAAGCGGTACACGATTTGTGCCAACAGTTCCCGGCAGAATACTTTCGAAAAGTTGATGAAGAGCGCGCCTACCCGGAATCATTCGTCGAAGCGCTGACCAAGGCGGGATGGCTTGCCGCACTGATTCCGCAGGAATACGGCGGCTCTGGACTCGGCTTGACCGAAGCCTCTGTGATCATGGAGGAGATCAACCGTTCCGGCGGAAACTCCGGCGCCTGCCATGGACAGATGTACAACATGGGTACACTACTGCGCCACGGATCCGCCGAACAGAAGCAGCGCTATCTGCCCAAGATCGCTTCGGGCGAGCTGCGCTTGCAGTCGATGGCGGTCACGGAGCCGACGACCGGCAGCGACACCACGAAGATCAAGACTACGGCGGAACGCAAAGGTGATCGCTATGTGGTCAACGGTCAAAAGGTCTGGATCTCCCGGATTCAGCATTCGGACCTGATGATCTTGCTCGCACGCACGACGCCCCTCTCGGAGGTCAAGAAGAAAAGCGAAGGTATGTCGATCTTCATCGTCGACCTTCGTGAAGCAATTGGGCACGGCATGTCGGTCCAACCGATTCCGAACATGGTGAATCACGAAACCAACGAACTGTTCTTCGACAATCTTGAGATCCCTGCCGAAAACCTGATCGGCGAAGAAGGCATGGGTTTCAAGTACATCCTTGACGGGCTGAATGCGGAACGGACACTGATCGCGGCAGAATGTATCGGCGACGGCTATTGGTTCATCGACAAAGTATCGCAGTACGCCAAGGATCGCGTGGTCTTTGGACGTCCGATTGGACAGAACCAAGGTGTCCAGTTTCCGATTGCCCGCGCACTGGTCAACGTAGAAGCGGCCAGCCTCATGCGATACAAGGCTTGCGAGCTGTTCGATGCGCATAAACACTGCGGCGCTCAGGCGAACATGGCGAAGCTGCTCGCCGCCGACGCCTCGTGGGAGGCGGCCAACGCATGCCTCCAGTTTCACGGCGGCTTCGGGTTCGCCTCGGAGTATGACGTCGAGCGCAAATTCCGCGAGACGCGACTTTATCAAGTAGCGCCAATCTCGACCAACCTGATCCTGTCGTACGTTGCCGAGCACATACTCGGCCTGCCGCGTTCGTTCTGACAAGGAGACTCTGACTGCCGGGTGTCCTACGCCTCGCCCCAACGCCACGACTCCTGAAGGCGGGTGCGCAAGAAGTCAACGAACAAACGCACCCGAGGGGCGAGATGCTGGCGGTGCGCGTAGATCGCATGAAGCGGCGCGGCTTGCATCGAATATTCCGGCAGGATCCGTTGCAGACGACCGGCCTCGATATCATCGCCAACATCCCATATCGTTTTCAATGCGATCCCCACACCCTCCAACGCCCATACGTGCGCCACGTCACCGTCATCCGTAACCAGCGCCCCAATGACGCGTACGGCCGCGTTATCGGCCCCTTGAAATCGCCATTCGGCATGGAAGGTATTCCATGAGATTCGCAACGACTCGCTCGCAATTGGAGTACATCTGTACTATCGCGGCCTTGTCGGCGCAGCGGCCGAGGGTGCGCTCCACGCTGAGGTACATCGGAAGACTTGAGGACTATCAGTGCCCGCGCAATGCGGTCCCCTACTTGGACGCACATCGCCTCCCCGGTCACGCGCTGACCGAGTGAACCAGCGGTAGCCCCTCCCGTAGGCGTCGACAGTTCTCGAAAGCTACACTCAAGCTGCGCTGAATCGTCTCCGACGTCAGCCACGCCACGTGAGGCGTCACGGTTGCATTGGGCAGTGCGAACAACGGGTGGTCGGCAAGAGCAGGCTCCCTGCCCAAGACGTCCAGGCCGACACTACTAACCTTGCCTGCGGTGAGGCTTGCGTAGAGCGCATCTTCGTCGATGAGTTCGCCTCGCGCAGTGTTGACGATCACCACGCCCGGCTTCATCCGATCGAGCTGTGCCGCGTCGATCACGTTGCTAGTTTCGGGCGTCAGCGGAACGTGTAACGAAATGATGTCTGCGCGGCGAACAAGTTCGTCGAGCGACACACGCTCTGTATCAGCTTCGTCGCTTGGGCGGCGAGCAGCGTGGATAACGTGAGCACCCAACGCTTTCAAGACCGGCACAAGCCGTCGTGGCACTTCTCCGAATCCGACCAGCCCGCCCACCTTGCCGCTGACTTCGCCCATGCCGTCCATCGCATCAGGAGGAAGTGACCAACCCTGGCCTTGTTTCGTCATCCGATCGAAAACTACGATTTTCCGCATCGCGGCAAGCATCAAGGAGAGCGTCATCTCGGCGACAGCCTGGCTGTTAGTGCCAGGCATGTTCGCAACGAGAATGTCGCGCCGCTTCGCCTCTTGCAAATCGATGGTATTCACGCCGACCCCGATCTTCTGGATGAGCTTCAGCTTCGGCGCGAGGGACAACAGTTGCTGGCCGGCAGGCGCGAGGACGTGGAACAACACGTCCGTATCCCTGAGTTCGGTTTCTACTGTCGCGTGGTCCTCGGGTGCCGCGACTGCCAGATCCAGCCAAGGCGGACTCTGTTCGCGGATCTGATTTGCCAGAGACTTGCTGGCGCGGAAATGGAGAAGAGCTTTCATGGCATGCCTTTGATAAAAATGCGTGCGGCGTTCCACCGTTGATTCATCAAGCCTGTTGCACCTCGATGTCGTCAGCGCTGCAGTGCGGTTGCGGCGAATCCGCCGGTCCATGTAGCGGCGGTCTCGATTCGGACGCCTTCGTTCCATTTCGCCATGCGTTCGGAACGTGCGAACGAGCCGACCTTTAACTGGCCCGCATTCCACCCCGTGGCCAGATGCACGATGGATACGTCTTCCGTCTCACCGGACCTCGCCGAGACGATGGTCCGGTAACCACATTCCCGTGCCGCGTCCATCGCGGCGCGTGTTTCGCTAATCGTTCCGGCCTGATTGAACTTGATGAGCGCGGCATTGCATGCCTTGTTGTCGGCTGCGCTCTTGATCAGGCGAGCGTTGGTCACCAAAAAATCGTCGCCGACGATCTGCACTTTGGCGCCCGCCGCTTTCGTGAAGGCGATCATTCCGGCTTCGTCGTCTTCGCTCAGGGGATCCTCGATGGACACGATCGGATATTTGTCGAGCCAACGAAGCAGCTTTTCGATCATCGCATCCGAGTCCAGCTTCACGTTGTCTCGGCCCAACACATACTGACCGCCTTTGCCAAACTCGGACGCCGCGATGTCGAGCGCGATGCTGACATCAGTACCTGGCACGAACCCCGCACTTTCAATAGCGCTGACGAGGACATCCAATGCCTCTTCGTTGCTCGAAAACGCGGGCCACCACCCGCCTTCGTCAGCCACGCCCTGGGCTGGTCCGCGCTTTTTCATCAGTTTTCCGGCACTGAGATAGACCTCCGCCGTCATTTCAAGGGCCTCGCTGAAGCTGGTCGCGCCGGTGGCGATGACCATGAAATCCTGAACGTCCACGCGCCGTTCCGCGTGTGCGCCACCGCCGAAGATCTGGATCTGTGGCAGTGGAAGCTGGACCGGTTTGTCTCCCGCGAGATATCGCCAAAGCGGTAGCCCCGCTTCGTTCGCCGCCGCATGCAACACAGCCAGTGAGGTGGCAGTCAGCGCATTGCCTCCCAGCCGCGATTTGTCCGGTGTCCCGTCGAGTGAAACCAGGAGCGTGTCGATCTCCAACTGCGCGTCGACTTCTTTGCCGATCAACGCCGGCGCTATCTCGCCCTGAACGCCTGCGATGGCGTCAAGGACGTCGAAACCGCCGAATCGGGTACCGCCGTCGCGCAGTTCTGCAGCTTCGCGCATGCCCCTCGATGCGCCCGCGGGGGCAATGCCTCGGCCACTTGCATTGGACTCGGTAACGACCTCGACCTCAACCGTGGGACGACCGCGCGAATCCCAGATCCGTCGCGAGTAAACTTGTCTGATACGACTCATTTGACAAACTCCTTTTTCCACAACCGTGTTATTTCAAATAAAGAAATAGATGGAGCGCCCAGCATGTCGAGTGCCAGTCGGCGCACGTGCTCGCGCGTCGCTTCGGACAGGTATTCAACCGGCGACTTGCCATCGATTCTGGCGAGCAGAAGCCCCGGCAAAAGCGTCTGAATGCGCATGATCAGGTCGTCTAGCGGCTCCCAATCCACCTGCTCGCTGTAACGCGCGACAAACAGCTCCAGACATTGCAAAAGTTCGGGAAGAAGCTGCAGCCGCCACGCCGATTTGAGCAGGAGATGGTTTAGGAAAAACGCAACATCGAACGCCGGATCTCCATAGCAGGCGCATTCCGCATCGAGCAGAACAGGTCCCTGAAGGCCAACCAATATGTTCTTGGGACTGACGTCGCCATGCACGAGTGCCTTGCGGGTGAGTCTCGTTCGCTCGATCAGCGCGCTCAGTACCCCTGCCACGGCCGGGTGCTGGCGGGCCGCCTCTTCGAGATAGGGTTCGAGCCGTATCGCATAGAAGAGGTCATCGTTGGCAAACAGATCGGCCATATCGCTGTCGCCTGCGGTTCCCGCATGAATCCGTCCGAGAACTTCACCCAAGCGCGCGGCCGTCTCGGGCGCAATGCGGCCGGCCATGAGTTCGGATTTCCAGTTTCTGTAACTATCCGGAAGAAACTCCATGACGAAGCTGTTCGTTTGCTTGTCGACGCCGATGACGCGCGGTGCGTGACCGGGGACGAGCCGCTCCGCTGTCCTGAGCCAGTCGATTTCGGCGTAGACGCGATCGACCGGAACTTGCCAGTCCTTTTCCGCCTTCAGTTTCGGCAACGCCTGCTTTAGACAGAAATTCCGATCGCCGATCTGAATTCGCACGATATTCGAGGACACACCACCGGTCAGGGGCGTCACCACCGGCGACAATTCGCGATCGGCGACTCCAATCCTCGCTAGAGTCCGGAGGAGTTCCGGGCGATCACTCATCAAATCGTGAAAGACGCTACTCATTATGTTTTCGTCTCCAAAACCATTTTTCACTTTTGAATGCACACGTGTGCCCTGTATATCACGACCCGGCCTGGTTCGAACTGGCGGAACGGAGCATCACCACAGTTCGGTTGCCGGTACAGGAGGTCGCGCTGACCGCCGCCAGCCTGGTGATGGAAACGGCGGCGGCCGGCCCGACCGCGCCTGGGAGCTCTAGCATGGTGCGACTTGCCCCGAGCCTGGTCTTGCGCGGATCAACGGCCCCGTTGCTGATCAGGACCGCCCAGGGTTGACGGCATTGTCGCGCTGATCTTTTTTGCGATCCGTTTTGCGACCCGTCTCGGCCGAAGTAGCGGGCTGGTCGTCAAGCGCATAGGCGATCAGCGCCGCAGCCAGCGCGAATCCCCCGAGCAAGGTGAGCGACAAGCTGAAGCTACCGGTACGGTCGCGCACAAATCCCACCGCCGATGGCCCAATCAGACCGCCCACCTGAGCGAGCGTATTAATTACCGCAATACCAAGCGCCGCAGCAGGACCTGCAAGAAATGCGCTTGTCATACTCCAAAATACACCCAGACTACCCCAGATGCCGGCAGCGGCGACGCAGAGAAAAACGAATGCCACCGTCTTATCCGGCACGTACGCGCTCGCAAGGAGCGCAGGCCCCCCTACTGTCATCGCGCACGCGACATGCAGTCTGCGCTCGCCAACTTTGTCCGAGCGGCGCGCGATCACCGGCATCGCAACTGCGGCGCAACCGAATGGAATTGCCGATAACAATCCCACTTGGATGTCGGAGAGGTTGCCGAACGCTTTGATGATTTGCGGAGCCCACATCAGGACGCCATATAGGGCGGAGAGGAAGCACGAGAACAGCGCAGACAGTGCCCAGACCTTGCGCAATTTGATCACCTGAAAGAAGCCAAAAGATGACGTTGCAGCTAGATGTCGGCGGTCGTTTTTGAGCTCATTTTCTAGCCACCGTCTTTCCGAAAGGGATAACGGTACTTCTTCACATGACTTTGAGGCTCATTGCTGGTCTTCGTTATCCAGCTCGGCAAACACATCCTCGGCGGGGCGGAAGTGTCCTTGCTCGATCTCGCGGTTGCCAAGTGCCAGTATCTTGAGAAGCGCAAGCATCTCCTCGTGTTCCTCGTAGGAACGAATATCTATCACGACCAGCTTTGCCTCGCCGTTCTGGGTGATAAGCATCGGTTCACGGCTCTCAGAGATGTCTTTGACAATCTCGGCCGCATGGCTCTTGACGTAACTGATGGGCTTGACCTGTGTTGAAAATTTCATCTGATACCTGTTGGGAGTTGGTATACGCTATGGAGCATTAACGACTTCGTCTAATTAATCTGGGCGAACAGTTGCATCGAATGATGAACGACCTTGTCAATGACACAATAGCTGAATCAGCTGGTCGAAGATTACCGATTCTCCCGCTCACGCGTGAGGATTTGCCGAGCGATACGCTCGAACTGGCTCGTTACCTGGTGGGCAAGTATCTCGTTCACGATCTGCCGGAGGGCCGCATGAGCGGCCGGATCGTCGAAATGGAAGCCTATCCTGTCGGCGACTCCACCAGCTACGCCTTTCGTGGTCGCCGTTCGCACAACGCCTCAATGTTTCTCGCGCGAGGGCACGCTCACGTGCGACTTACTTATGGAACATCGTACATGCTGAATGTCTCCAGCGAGGACCAGGACGTCGGCGCCGGCGTGCTGATTCGCGCAATCGAACCGCTGGAAGGCTTAGCCGCGATGCACGCCCGGCGGCGAGGCGTAAAGCTGCGCGACCTGGCGCGCGGGCCGGGCCGCCTCACGATGGCGCTCGGCGTCGGCCAGGAATTCGATGGGCGCGATTTGTGTACCGGCCGTGGCTTGTGGCTCGGTGCGATCGAAACAGGACCGGCGCCTGTTGCAGTGGCGACCCGAATTGGGTTATCGCGGGAAATGCACAGATTGCTGCGCTTCTATGAACCAGGCAGTCTGTTCGTTAGCGGGCCGCGCAAGCTACTGGATACTGCGCTTTGATATGTGTCCCGGTCCAGACGGAGTAGAGGTCAAGGGGGAATGTTCGACATTCACCCCTTTTGACTTCCTCGAAGAAAGATCAAACAACGCGCGTCAGCAGTTCCTTGTCGCGGTTGAACCAGCCATCGAGATTCTTCCAGACCAGCTCGCCCATATCGAACCGCGTCTCCACAGTACCGCTGCCCAGGTGGGGCGTCAGCACGACGTTCTGCATCGCGATTAGACTCTCCGGTACCTCGGGCTCATGCTCAAACACATCCAAACCTGCACCCGCGATAGTGCCGGCTTCCAGCGCCTCTATCAGGGCTTGTTCGTCCACCACCGTGCCGCGGGAAATATTGATCAAGTACCCCTGGCTGCCCAGTCGTTTGAGGCGGTCCGCATTGATCAGCTTCTCAGTGACCTTGCCGCCTGGCACCGCGAGAACCAATACATCGCAAGCGTCGATCATGTCGTCGAGATTGGCGAAGTACTGATAGTCGACACTCGCCTTCGGCGATCGATTGTGGTACAAAATTTCCATATCGAAGGCCACAGCCCGCTTGGCGATTGCCTGACCGATGTTGCCCAGACCGACGATGCCGAGCTTTTTGCCGCCCAGCTTGGTCGCGAGCGGAAACCGGTCCTTGAGCCATTCGCCGCTGCGCACAAAGCGGTCGGACTCGGAGATACGGCGCATTACGTCGAGCATCAGCGCGAGCGCGCTGTCGGCGACGCAATCGTCGAGTACATTCGGCGTATTCGTGACCACCACGCCGCGCGTCTTCGCGGCCGCGATATCGGTCGAATCGTAGCCGACGCCAAAGCTGAAAATACCTTCGAGACTCGGCAGTTGGTCCATCAGTTCAGCCGTTGCGCCATACGTCCCGGAGGTCACGACGCCGCGAATCTGGCCGCCGTGTTCGCGCAGCCATGCGTGCGGATCGCCCAGCTCCCAATATCGAATGGCGTTGAAATGCTGTTCGACCTTCTGCTGCAAACTAGGCAACATCGGGCCCTTGATGAGAATTTGTGTTTCGCGACTCATGGTGACTTAGTTGGAGTGGGAAATTGACGAATCGGGCTCGCATACGAAACTGGCGGATGACCACTTCCAGCAAACGCCCGCAGAATGAGCAAGTTTCGCGGAAGGAACCGGACGCTGGCTCTGATGGAGCAGGTGATATGATATTTTATCAAGAGGTATGACCTTAGTCAATAAAGGTCACATATGCAGAAGAAGTTTTTATCAGCGACCTTCGATCACACCCCGTAGAACGATGATCCTGCTTAGCGCGCTTACACCTGATAAAGGTAGGACCACATCGGCATCATCGGCATGGCCCGATGTCGAATTCTGGTGTCGCAAAGCGCACGGCGCAGCAAATGTGCGCCGCGGCGGGGGTCCTGATCGACTGTGATATGATCAGTCGGACCCATTCTAATTAATTCCAATTCGGAGGACTTACTTGTTGAAGTCTGAAAAACAACCTTCTTTGACGTTAAGAACCGAGGACGCGCTGCGTTCGAGAATTGCGGGCGACTCTGTCAAGGTCGGCGACAAACTTCCGACGGAGCGGGCACTGGCTTTGGAGTTAGGCGTCAGTCGGACGGTGATACGTGAGGCGGTCGCTGCGTTGCGGGCTGACGGACTGCTCGACGCGAAGCATGGCGTCGGCTATTTCGTCG
>Ga0302220_10001943_pt1 | contig 15560 bp, 14 predicted proteins | sample II_Palsa_E1_3_FD_194572 | JGI IMG/M metagenome (GOLD analysis project Ga0302220, IMG submission 194572) | Peat permafrost microbial communities from Stordalen Mire near Abisko, Sweden - II_Palsa_E1_3 | ecosystem: Environmental > Terrestrial > Soil > Palsa > Peat permafrost | place: Sweden...
ATCTATATCAGTTCGGTTCCCGTATTCCGCCAGATGCTCGGCGGGCTTGACGCCATCCTCGCCAAAGCCGAAGCGCATGTTGCAGCAAAAAGCATCGAGCCATCGGCGTTGACGCAGGCTCGGCTGTTTCCGGACATGTTTCCGCTGGCCAAGCAGGTGCAGATTGCGTGTGATTTTGCGCGCGGTGTATCGGCACGTTTGGCGGGCGCCGAAGTGCCGAAATACGATGACAATGAGTTGAGCTTCGAGGCGCTGCGTGGGTTGATCGCGAAAACGATCGGCTTTATCGATGGTTTCGACAAGACCCTGTTCGACGACGCTGCAAAGCGCGACATCGTGACCCGGCCGGGCACGCCGAAAGAGCGTCATTTCACCGGTCAAACCTATTTGCTGAGCTACGGCTTGCCGCAGTTCTTCTTCCACGTGACCACTGCGTACGCGATCCTGCGGCACAACGGCCTGGAGATCGGCAAGCGCGATTACATGGGCGAGTATTGAGCGAACGATCGAGTCGAAAAGGTCACGACGGCGAAGTGTCGTGCTGAGTGGCTTGAGTGCGATGCGTACAAGCCGGATAGCTGCACCAGTCGTCGTGTGATGACTGGTGCAGCTATCGTCGGGCAGGCGGGACGATTACTTCGCGTTCTTCTTCTTTTCCTGCTTGGCCAGCTTCTTTTCCTTCATGGTTTTTTCCGGCTTTTTCTTGTCACTTTTCTTGGAGTCCAAACCCTTGCTCATGCTGCTCTCCGCGGTGTGGTAGGTGTGATGTAAAGCTCGGTCGCCCGCCGTTGCTTACGTTTCGAGAGACATGAAACAGCGTCGACAGGCTGATCCAAAGTTTACGCTAGATACGCTCGTGCGGCGCCAGATAACGCCACTGGCCCAGCGGCAATTTGGCCAGTGAAATACGGCCTATGCGCAGACGCTTCATCGCCAATACCTTCAGGCCGACCGCGTGGCACATCGGCTCGATCTGGCTGGGCTGCAATACCTTGAACGCAAACCGCAGCCGTTGCTCGCTCTGCCAGCTGACTTTGATCGGCGGCATCGCGTAATTATTGAAGCGCAGGCCGTGATTGAGCAGGGCCAGCCCATTGGCGATCAGTTCGCCGCTGACATCAACCACGAATTCCTGCTCGACCCGGTCGATGTCCTCGGTGAGCTTGCGTGTCACCCGCCAGTCCTGGGTAAAGATCATCAGGCCAGTGGCTTCGGTCGGCAGCGGTAGCGGCGAAGTCAGCCGCTGAAGGTGCCGTTTCAGAGGCCGTACGCCGGAGGCGTCATCTGGGGACCGCGTGTCCGGTGTGACCAGCGCACTGGCCGGATTCGGGCCGTTGCCAGCGTCGTAACCGGCAGGTTTGTGCAGCACGAGGGTGGCCGGTTCGGTGGCGATCAATTGGGCGCCGGGATCCAGTTCGACAGTCTGCGTATCAACCATGAACTGCGGCTTTTCGACCACCACGCCGTCCACGCGCACCCAGCCGCCCTCGATGTACTGCTCGGCCTCGCGCCGTGAGCATTGCGCAAGGGCGACGACGCGTTTGGCGAGGCGAACCGGGTCAGTCATCGAGATGCCGTGAAAGAAGATGTGGCCATTGTAGGCGGGGTTCGGTCTCATGCATGCCGATCTGACGCAGCTGGAGCAAAAGCCGTTGGCAATCCACGCAACCGTCCCCAAATCATCGGCCATACGCTACTGCGAGAACACCACATGATTCCTTTTTCGATCCTTGACCTGGCGCCCGTCACGGAAGGCAGCGATGCTGCGCAGGCATTCCGCAACACGCTCGATCTGGCCCAGAACGCCGAGCGCCTGGGCTACTGCCGCTACTGGCTGGCCGAACACCACAATATGGCCGGTATCGCCAGTGCGGCCACCGCGATATTGATCGGCTACGTAGCCGGTGGTACCTCGCGCATCCGCGTCGGTTCGGGTGGCATCATGTTGCCGAACCATGCGCCGCTGCAGGTGGCCGAGCAGTTCGGCACCCTGGCTTCACTATATCCCGGGCGCATCGATCTGGGCCTCGGGCGCGCGCCGGGCACAGATCAACCGACCGCCAAGGCATTGCGCCGCTATTTCGACAGCGCCGATGCTTTTCCGCACGACGTGATGGAGCTGCTGGGTTACTTCGAACCGGTAAAACCGGGCCAACCGGTGCGCGCCGTGCCAGGTGCCGGAATCGACGTGCCGGTGTGGCTGCTGGGTTCGAGCCTGTTCAGCGCGACCTTGTCGGCCCGACTTGGCCTGCCGTTCGCATTCGCCTCGCATTTCGCGCCCGACGCGATGGATGAAGCGCTGGCGCTGTATCGACGCGACTTCCGGCCGTCGGCACGGCTGCAGCAGCCGTACGCGATGCTCGGGGTCAACGTTGTCGCCGCGGAAAGCGACGCCGAGGCGCGCCGGCTGTTCACCACCCAGCAGCAGAGTTTCATCAATCTGCGCCGCGGCCGGCCTGGGCTGATCCCGCCACCGATCGACGATATCGAGTCATACGCTTCGCCCATGGAACGACACGGCGTCGACCACGCGCTGGCCTGTGCCGTCATCGGCAATGCCGATACGGTGGAGGAGGGCATCGAGGCCTTCATCGAGCGGCACAGGCCAGACGAGCTAATGATCACGGCCAACGTATTCGACCATGCGGCAAGGCGTCGATCGTTCGAGATTGTGGCAGGCGTGCGCGACCGGCTCAGTGCGCCCAGCGTGCAGGCAAGCTGAGGCCCGACAACGAGAAATAAGCGAGTAATGCCGCAGATCGGCCATAATCGGCGTTATTCCACGAATTGCTGAAGCTTTTCCACGCATGAAGACACCCAAGGGCCTGCAGGATCTGATCGACGAAGGCGTTATCGACCAGGTCCTGCGACCGCTGAAGAGCGGCAAAGAAGCTTCCGTTTATGTCGTGCGCTCGGGCGACGATATCCGTTGTGCCAAGGTCTACAAGGACATGGCACAGCGTAGTTTCCAGGCGCGTGTGCAGTATCAGGAAGGCCGCAAGGTGCGCGGCAGCCGGCAGGCCCGTGCCATGGGCAAGGCCACCAAGTTCGGCCGCAAGGAGGCCGAGGCCGCCTGGAAGAACGCAGAGGTCGACGCGCTCTATGCGCTCACGGCCGCTGGCGTGCGTGTGCCCAAACCGTATGGTTATTTCAACGGCGTGCTGGTGATGGAGCTGGTCACCGACGCAGACGGCTACTCCGCCCCGCGTCTGGGCGAAGTGGAGTTGTCAGCGGATACCGCGCGTGATTACCACCGCTTTCTGATGCAGCAGGTGGCGCGCATGCTGTGCGTAGGGCTGATCCACGGTGACCTCTCCGAATACAACGTGCTGGTCGGGCCGGAAGGCCCGGTCATCATCGACCTGCCGCAGGTGGTCAGTGCCTCCGGCAACAACTCGGCGCGCACCATGCTTCGCCGCGACGTCGGCAACATCACCATCAGCCTCTCGCGCTTCGCCGCGGAATTGTTGGACAGCCACTACGCCGAAGAGATGTGGGCGCTGTTCGAACTGGGTGAACTGCACCCCGATACCGAACTCACCGGCCACTTCGAATTCGACGAAAGCATCGCCGACGTCGACAGCGTAATGCAGTCGATCATCGATGCGCGGGAGGAGGCGATCATTCGCCAGCAGGGCAGGGACGAGGCGGCGCAGGCGGATTGAGGCGCTGTTTAGGAAGTTTCCGGCAGTCAGCGCAACACGCACTCGTGAGCCGTTTACGAGTACGGCATTCCATCTTTATGGGCGAACTTTGACTTGCCCTCGTGCATAAGCGGCTTGATATCGTCGTCCGATGATTGGGCTTCAGGTTATTACACGGCGTCGTAGCGGCTCACTTGTCCCAGTAGTTACACCGCTCATTTTTTGATACTGGCGTGATAAGTCCCGACGTCATGCACGCCTCCCCGACCAAACGTATATATATCGCCGGCTGACGAGCCATCCGATGTCACCATGCCGTCCATCACTAGATAGGCATCGCAGGTGCCCCCCGTGAGGTCGATCTTGATCTTGTTATCAACGAACCTGGCGACACCATATGACGCGAGGGGTAATGGTGGCGAGAGCACGTCGGGTCGAATGAAATCCACACGGAAGCCATCGCCAACGTCGCCCATACACGATCTTGCATGATCCGAAGTAATCAGCATTTCCAGCTCGCCGCGGCTTTTGCCATCGGCATTAACCACATCGACTTTCCATGGAATACCATGCGGAAATTTAGCTCGAAGCGCATCCATCGGAAGGGCGTCTGCCGCGATGACTCGGCCGGCTGCCGATAAAACAAGAAAGGCAATAAATAGTTTGTGCGACAGCATGAAGGGCCTAACGTTTGACTTAAGCGGACCGCCGAAGGCAGGTCCGCTTGAAGGAGGGGTTCGGCGGCGCATCCTGGCCGATCAGACCAGGGCTCATTGGCCCTCGGGCGGCTGCCAGAGTTCGACCTTGTTCCCCTCTGGATCCATGACCCAGCCGAACTTGCCATACTCGGAGTCATCCGTTTTCTCGAGTACGTTGCAACCTTCCTCGCGTAGTGCCTGAAGCAGCGAGGTCAAGTTCGCGACGCGATAGTTGACCATGAAGGTCGACTGGCTTGGCGCGAAGTGTTCGCCATCGGCGGCGCCGATGGACCATGCGGTCGTTCCGTTTGTCGGATTGCCGGCTGCATCCGCCCACGTAAACGCCGCGCCTCCCCATGCCTGGACGTCGATTCCCAAGTGCTGCTTGTACCAAGCTCGCAGCGCGACAGGTTCCTTCGCGTTGAAGAAGATCCCTCCGATACCTGTAACTCTCTTCATTTGCGCCTCCGAAGTGCGGCCAAGTTGGAGCGTACCGTGTTGCGGCGACTAACGCTGGAGGCGTAGCCGTCCGCCTTGAACGAGTAGTTAGGCATCGTAGACTCAGCCATCATTCGGAGCTACCAAGATACGTGCCTGCTCCTGGCCATCCACGACGAATGCGACCCACTCACCACCACTTGGCTTGTGCTCGTGCACAAGATGACAAGGCAAACTGGGGTCCAAGCAGGCTAGACGCTTGACCAGCTGTTTGATCAGCTCGCGACCTTCCGCGTTGGGATGCGTGACGCCACCCTGAGCCATACCCTGGCGAAGCTTGTAGACCTGCAAGTAGTGTGAAACTGGCAAAGTCATGTTTAATGCCTAACGCCAATTAGACCCCATATCGGGGCATATGCATCGGATGTTCGGCTTTAGGTCGTAGCTCGTCAAGCGAGCAAATCTCGCAGATAGATAAGGGTTTGCCGGGTGACGGCTACGGTGTGGCGGAGCGAGGATGGCGTTCGCATATCTCACGGACTTGCCGTGCATGGCTAGGGCATGGATTTCCGAGGTAGAGCAACACAGGAGCGGTTACCGAATGCCCGGCAAGCGCCAAGCGGGGTGTCGTTTTCTACGGGCGTACCGTCTGTCGCCTTACGGGCCTGCTTCGGCTGTTCACCCATGTTGCCGCGTGCGTGAGGACAAGTAAAAGCAAGCAACTCGGCCTCCGCAGGAGGACGAAAGCTCTTAGCTTCAACGCGTTGATATCATCGCGGCCGTAGCCACAATACCGCCAACTTCAGGGTGTAACCCCCAGCAACTCCACATCAAACACCAGTGATGCGCCCGGCGGAATGGCATCGCCTGCGCCGTCGTCGCCATATCCGAGTGTTGCCGGAATCAGCAGGGTGCGCTTGCCGCCGACGCGCATGCCAGCCACGCCCTGATCCCAGCCAGCGATGACCCGGCCTTCGCCGAGGGGGAAGGTGAAAGGCGTGCCGCTGTCGAGCGAGCTATCGAATTTCTTGCCGTGTTTGTCCTTGGCGGTTTCGTCGTAGAGCCAGCCGGTGTAGTGCACCTGCACTTGCATGCCGGGCTTGGCCACCGCACCGGTGCCGACCTTCTGGTCGATCACGGTGAGCTTGTCCACGCTGCCGTTGGCATGCGCCTGTGGCGTGACGCTGCAGGCGGCGAGGGCGATCAGGGCGAGCAGGGGCAGCAACCAGCGCATGGTGTGAGTCCTTGGAGTGGTTTGATTGAGGTGTGACTGGTTGAACCAGGATCGGTTGAATCGGCGCGAGGCAGATTCAATCAGCGAGCAATTGTTCTCGAAAACGCGGCGATACGATAGTCGTATTGCGCTTGCTCAGCTGACGGCTTCAGCGACACCCATTCGTCGCAGCGGGTCGATCGTCACCGACTCAACATCGTTCATCAGCTGCAGCTGACCATCCTGGATCAGCGCCTGCAAGCGCATGCCACGCTGCAGCAGCGGCAAGAGTTCGGCGACGGTGGTGGCGGAGATGTCGAGCACGGTGAGATTTTTGTTGCGACCCAACGATGCGCCGACCTTGTTCCACCAGATGTCGGCTGTGTTGCCGCCGTAGTTGATCACCACGACCTGGCGTGAGCGGCCGCAGGCTTTGCGGATGCGCGCTTCATCGGGCTGACCCAGCTCGATCCACAACTCGATTTCGTCGGTATAGGCCTTGCGCCATAGCGCTGGTTCATCCTCATCGCTGATGCCCTTGCCGAACTCCAGCCGATCGTCCGCATAGAGCGCGAACGCCAGCAGGCGTACCATCAGCCGCTCTTCGGTTTCCGACGGGTGCCGCGCCAGCGTCAGTGCATGGGTGGCGTAGTAATGCCGATCCATGTCGCTGATCTGCAGTTCGACCTTGTAGATGGTGGAGTTGAGTGCCATGGGCATGCCTGGTGACGACAACCCACCATTCTACGCCTTGCGCGGGGCAATCACTTGTTACGGCGAGCGATCCAGGCGATATCAGTGCTCGTTCACCTGCAGATTCTTCACTAGCAGGTCGAGCTTGCTCTTCATGGCGTCCTGCGGCACCGAACCTTCCGCGGCGACGAATGTGGTGTAGAGCACGGTAGAAGAGTCGCTCGGCTGTCCTGCCACGGTGCCGATCTGGGTCATGTCGTCCTTGCTGTAGGCGATGCTGTCATCTGGCGGTTGACGATGTTTGAACTTGTCCCACCTATTGCGAAAGCTGTCCTCGAGATCGTCGGTGGGCGCGGCGTGCCGGGTTACATTGAATCGTTCCGCGTTATTGGCATTCGGCTTTGCCATGACATCGGTCACGTCCCAGGTCACCTTGCTGTGATCCCGGCTGGTGTTATCCGCGATGTAGCTAAAACCAAGCTCCAGATAGCTGCCCGGATCGATCTTCTGTAGTTCTGGCATATATGAAAGGCTGAAGCGCTTCGAGTGGAAGCTGAACTCGTGGCCATAGTCGATATGCAGGTCGATACCGGACAGTACGGCCGGTAGCAGAGCGGTATTGGTCAAGTAATCCTTCCACTGCGCCAGTGTGCCGCCGTAGGATACGTCGATGAAGTCACAGGTTGCCTGCATGTCAATCATGATGGGATATCGTTCGCCGGCAGGTGCCAACTGAATCATCGTCACATAGCCATCTGGAACGGGCAGTGAGAAAGACATCACCAGCGCGTTTCCGTAGGCCAACGGCCATAGGCGAACTTGCCAGTGTCGCCGGTAGACATCGTTGTAAACCGATTGCTGGGTTGGTTCGCCCAACGAAGTAACCCTGACCTTTTCCGAACCGATATCGCGGGAGAGCAACCAGCTTTTCAATATTAGATCCATCGACTGCCTGGCATCGCCGTAGAGCTGATTTGCCGACAGATCATCCGGTTTACGCAGATGCATCAGTAACATGTTTCCGCCAACGACACTGGTTTCCAGATAGCCATTTTTCGGCAGCGGCGAGCGATTGGGCTGCGAACTGGTTAGCAGCCAAGTGCCGTTACTGTTGCGGCGGATGATTGAAGGAAACGTGTGCAAGTCGGCACTGGCGTGTAGCAGCCGATTGGAACCGTTCCCGTTCGGAAACAGCTTGTCGGCGTTCTTTTCGCGCAGAGTCTTTAGCTGATCATCGGCAAACGCATCACCGAACTTCAGATAGGTCGTGCTGAAATCATCAAAGGTTTTTGGCAGCGCAAATTGTTGCTTGAAAACGCCGGCCTGTGTGTCGTTGAAGAACGTTGGCTGATAGGTCAGCCGCTTGTCGATCACGGCGAGGTTGTCTGGCGCCTTGAGTAATTCATCGATCGGCAGTGCGTAGTTGAGGTTCTCGTTCGGTGATTTCATCAGCACGATGCCGATGATCTTGCCGTCCTTGTCCAGCAGCGGGCCGCCGCTGTTTCCGGGCGAGGCGGCAGCGGAAAAACGCATCCATTTCCAGCGGCCGTCCTGATCTTCCGGTGTATCGGAGGTGTACAGGCCGTCGCGAACAATGACGCCCGTACCCAGGGCATTGCCGACGGCGTAAACCGTCTCATTCAATTCAGGTTTTGTATCTGTCTCGAGTGTCGCCGTGTTTGGCGGCTGCTGGGTCAACGAGAACACCACGAAATCCTGACCAAGCGAAAACTTGATGATCTTGTCGATGGCATAAACGTGGCCGCTAGCGTCGCGCAGCGCCGGTGCGCCCATCGGGCTACCGATGCCGATATCCAACACGTGTGCGGCAGTGACATAGCGATTTCCACCGAGTGCGAACGCTGTGCCGATGGATAAGTATTTGTCATTGCGAAATTGATACGGCAACAGATCCAGCGGCAGCGGCTTTTCATACGTAAGCGGGTCGTCGATCGGCTTGGGAATGACCACTTCGAAGGTGGCGGCCGTCACCTTTTTCAAGACGCCAGGATCAAGACTGGCGGCAAGGCCGCGATCGCTGCAGCATAGGAAAAGGGAGAGAGCTAGCAAGGCGGCAGAAGCAAGCCGCGAGATAAGCGAGTGAGGGTGGAAAGTGGTTTGTCCAAAAACACGGGAAGCTTGCATGGTGCGTCCTTGATGTTCGCAAAACCGATGCCAAGCCAACGCTCGACATGGATCATTTCCGGGCGAATTCTTGCCCGAATCGAGTGTATTTAATGTCACTCGTAAGTACATATGATGCGCATCGAAGCGATGATCGAAAGAAAGTGCAGGTGATTTGTTGCCGCGCACTACACTGGCTGCATGAGCCTGCCCGCACCGCCTTATATTCGTGAAGCCGAAGCCAGCACTGTGCATCTACCTGCTGGCCCTTGGCAAACCGTGCTTGACGGGCTTTGCGCCGCGTTTCCCGCGATCAGCCGTGAGCAGTGGGTGGATCGCATGGCGCGTGGGCGAGTGCTGGATGCGCAGGGTGGGGCGATCACTTTGGCAACGCCGTATCCGCGAGTCGGGCAGCGCATTCATTACTACCGCGAAGTGGTCGATGAAACACCGATTCCATTTACCGAAACGGTATTGCACATCGATGAGCATCTGGTGGTGGCCGACAAGCCACATTTTTTGCCGGTGATCCCGAGCGGCAGTTTTGTCGAAGAAACTTTGCTGCGAAGGCTGATGCGCCGGCAGGACAATCCAGATCTGGTGCCACTGCATCGGATCGATCGTGCGACCGCCGGACTGGTTTTGTTTTCGGCGAATAGGGCGAGTCGATCCGCCTATCAGGCGCTGTTCCAGCAACAGCGTATCGAGAAGCGCTATGAAGCGCTGGCGCCGCCGTTGGCAGAGTCGTCGTTTCCATTGACGCGACGCACGCGGCTGGTACGCGGCGAGCCGTTTTTCCGCACGCATGAAATCGATGGCGAATCGAACAGCGAGACGCGTATTGAAGTGATCGAGCGTGGGGATACGCTCTGGCGCTACGCGCTGCATCCGATCACGGGCAAGAAGCATCAGCTGCGGGTGCATATGGCTGCACTGGGTGCGCCGATTTTCAACGATCCCTGGTATCCGACGTTGACCACCCAGGACGTTGACGACTATCAGCGTCCGCTGAAATTGCTGGCGAAAAGCTTGACGTTTGTCGATCCGCTTTCCGGCGAACTGCGCCGTTTCGAAAGCTGTCTGGGCCTGTAAAACATGTTTTTCGCATGGCCGGGCTATGCCGCAACGCCGGCAAAATCACCACGCACGGCGATTCCACGCTATCTTTCCCGGCAGAATCCGTCCGGGGAGAATCATTCGTGAGTGCACAGTTACCGTCCAGCGCCGCGCCGCGCGCCGAGTTGACCCTACGTGGCGTGATCATCGGTATCGTGATCACCGTCGTGTTCACCGCGGCCAACGTGTTCTTCGGCCTCAAAGCCGGCCTGACGTTCGCCACGTCGATTCCGGCGGCGGTGATCTCGATGGCGGTGCTGCGCTACTTCAAGGGCGCCACGATGCAGGAGAACAACATCGTGCAGACTGTCGCGTCAGCGGCTGGAACGCTGTCTTCGATTATCTTCGTACTGCCTGGCTTGATTCTGATCGGCTGGTGGACCGGTTTCAATTACTGGACGTCGTTCGCGATCTGCGCTCTGGGCGGCATTCTCGGTGTGATGTACTCGATCCCGCTGCGTCGTGCGCTAGTGACCAATTCCGATTTGCCGTATCCCGAAGGCGTGGCCTGCGCCGAAGTGCTGAAGGTGGGTGCTGGTACCGGCGAAGGGATCAGCGCCGAGGCGGCGGCGGAATCCAATCGCGCTGGCCTGATGGCCGTCTTGTGGGGTTCGATCGTTTCGGCGGTTTTTGCTGTAGTGGTGGCAACGCGAGTGTTCGCAGGCGATGTGGTGCATTACTTTCGCGTCGGCGGCGACAAGGGCGGTGTGACCGGTTTTGATTTTTTCCTTTCGTTCGCCTTGTTCGGCATCGGCCACCTGGTGGGACTGTGGGTGGGCGTGGCCATGCTGGTGGGGGCGCTGATCGGCTGGGGCTGGGGGGTGCCGCATTTCTCCGCGCTGGCACCTTTGACCGGGTCGATTGCGGAACTGGCCGGCGCCACGTGGAGCCACAAGGTGCGCTTCGTCGGCGCGGGCACCATTGGCGTGGCTGCCGTCTGGACGCTTGCCAAACTGGTCAAGCCGGTGATCAGTGGGCTGACCTCGGCAATGGCCGCCTCGCGCGCGCGCGGCGCTGGCCATGCCGCCTCGTTGCCGCGGACCGAGCAGGACATTCCGATCGGACAAGTCGGTCTGATTTCGCTGGTCTGTCTACTGCCGATTGGCTGGTTGATTGCCAACTTTGCCGCAACGGCAGGGCACGGGTTGGGCGATCACATCACGGCACTCGTCGTCGGTGGACTGATCTTCGTGGTGTTGATGAGCTTCTTTGTATCGGCTGTGTGCGGCTATATGGCGGGTTTGATCGGCTCGTCGAACAGCCCGCTTTCAGGCATCGGCATCATCGTGGTAATCAGCGCTGCTCTACTACTTGTATTTGGTCTGCGTTCGATGCTGCCCGCCGATAGCGAAAAAGCCTTGGTGGCATTCGCGCTGTTCATTACCTCGATTGTGTTTGCCGCAGCGGCCATCGCCAACAACAACCTGCAGGATCTTAAGACCGGTCAGCTGGTGGACGCCACGCCATCGAAACAACAGTGGGCGTTGGTTATCGGCGTGATTGCCGGTGCGGCGATCATTCCGCCCATCCTCGACTTGCTCAACCATGCGTATGGATTCGTCGGCGCACCTGGACCGCAACGCGCCAATGCACTTGCCGCACCGCAGGCGGGGCTGATCTCGGCGCTGGCGCAGGGAGTGATCCAGAACAATATCGACTGGGGGCTGATCAAGATCGGTGGTGTAATCGGTGTGGTGATGATCGCCATTGACGAAACGCTGCGCCGCACGACCAAGTCCGCACACCTGTCGCCGCTCGCGGTGGGCCTTGGCATTTACCTGCCGACGCAGAGCACTTTGATGGTGGTAGTTGGGGCGGTGGCTGGCTGGTGGTTCGATCGCCGCGCGGACCACACTTCGAAAGATCCCGAGGCGACCAAGCAACTCGGCGTGCTTCTGGCTTCCGGCATGATCGTGGGCGAAGGCTTGCTCGGCGTCGTTATCGCCGCCTTTGTGGCAGTTTCCGGCAAGGACTATCCGCTCGCCTTGGTCAGCGATGCGTTCGCGAGCGGCCCGGCGTTGTGGATCGGTGGCGCGACATTCGCGGTCGTGATGATGCTGCTATACCGTTGGGTGGGGCGTCTGGGGCATGGCAACACGCCCCCTTGATACACTTTGCGTTCGCGCGGTGTCAGCGGCCGCTTCAGGCCACGGCTTATCGATAGCAACGAAGACGATCGCAGGCAACAGGTTATTTACGACCTGAAATAGGTGAGGCTTTACACTAGACCGCTATCAGAGGGAGTTCGTCGTCGCGTGAAGCCACAGGGCGCAGAGCCACAAGACGTGCAGCAGGAAAAGATTGAGCCGGCTTTGAGCGCCGAACAGGCCCTGGCACCGCCAAGCCAGCGCATGGTGATACTGCGTCGGCTGGCCGGGCCGCTGTTCTCGGTAGCCATGCTGTGCCTGGCGCTGTGGGCACTGCATTTGCTGGCCAAAGAGGTGGATTACCACCAGGTTCGCAAGTACGTGAACCGGCTGTCGCGTCCGCGGCTGCTGTTGGCTGCGCTGTTCACCGCGCTGGGTTATGCGGTGATGACGCTGTACGACCGTTACGCGCTGGTCTCGATCGGGCGAAAACTGCCGTGGCGACGGGTCACCTTGATCTCGTTTATCAGTTATGCCTTCAGCAACGCCGTGGGCATGTCGCTGCTGGTGTCGGGTTCGATCCGCTATCGCTTCTACATACAGAACGGCTTGACTACCGCTGAGGTGGCCAAGGTGGTGCTGTTCTGCACCACCAGCTTCTGGTTGGGCTTGCTGGCACTGACCGGCGTCACGTTGCTGTGCATACCGCTGCCGCTGGATTTCCCAATGGCGCCTTTACGCATGATGGCGGAACTGCGTATCCCGATTGCGCTGGCGCTGACTCTGGTGCCGCTGCTGTGGCTTGCTGGCGGTTTGTTGCATCGGCCACTGCGTATTTTTCGCCTGCGCATCAACATGCCATCGGTATCGACCGGCTTTCGGCAGATCCTGATTGGTGCGTTTGACTGGGGTCTGGCGGCTGCGGTGCTGTACATACTGATGCCCGATCAACTCAACAACGGTTTCGGGCATTTCCTGGCGATCTTCGTGATCGCGCAGATCGCCGGTTTGATCAGTCATGTGCCCGGCGGGCTGGGCGTATTCGAGGCGATCATGCTGGCCGGTTTTGGTGCCACCGGCAACGAGGCGTTGGCGGCGCCCATCCTCGGCGCGCTGGTGGTGTTCCGGGTGGTCTACTATCTGCTGCCGCTGTGCGGCGCCATCGTGATGGTGCTGCAGCGAGAGGCGCGCGGCATCCGTGAGAAGTCGCTGCTGTCGCCGTGGTTCACCGGCTTGTTGCCATCGTTTTTTGCCGGGTTGACCCTGGTTTCCGGCGCGGTACTGCTGTTCTCCGGTGCTACGCGTGCGCTGCCCAACCGCATGGAGATGCTGCGCGAGGTGCTCCCGCTGTCCGTGCTGGAGGTGTCGCATCTGCTGGCCAGCGTGATCGGCATGCTGCTGCTGATTCTCGCGCGTGGGCTGCAGCGTCGGCTCGATGCGGCGTATGTGCTCACGCTGATCCTGCTGGTGGCCGGTGCGATCTTTTCGCTGCTCAAGGGCATCGACTACGAAGAAGCAACCCTGCTCACCCTGCTGGCGATGGCGCTGGCGCCGGCGCATCGGTTGTTCTACCGACGCGCTTCGCTGTTCAGCACCACGTTTTCGTTGGGCTGGATTCTGGCGATTCTTGCGGTGCTGAGCTGCGCGGTGTGGCTGGTAACGTTCAGCTTCAAGCACGTCGACTACAGCAACAGCCTGTGGTGGGAATTCAGCTTCCATGAAGGTGGTGCACCGCGTGCGCTGCGAGCGCTGGTGGCGGCGGCGGCGGCGGGCATGCTGTTTGCGCTGGCCAGTTTGATCAAGCCAGTCAAGTTGCATCGCGAACCTCCCACGGAAACGGAGCTGGCACAGGCGCTGCCACTGATCAAACAGTTTCCATCGGCGCAGGCGCATCTGGCGCTGATGGGTGACAAGACCTTGCTGTTCGACGCCGAACACAGGGCGTTTGTGATGTACGACATTGAAGGCCGCAGCTGGGTCACGATGGGCGATCCGGTAGGCGCGAATGAGGATGTTCGCCGCGAGCTGGTATGGGCTTTTCTGGAACAGTGCGAACGCGCAGGTGGATGGCCGGTTTTTTATCAGGTCAGCCCGGCGGATCTCGACCTGTATCTCGAAGTGGGTATGAACCTGCTGAAGATCGGCGAAGAAGCACGCGTGCGTCTGGACGGTTTCAACCTCGACGGCAAATCGAAAAAGGTGCTGCGCAACACAGTCAACAAACTCGGTCGCGATGGCCTGCGGCTGGAGATCGTGCCGGCCGAAGCGGTGGCAGCGTTGATGCCGCAGATCAAGCAGATTTCCGATGCGTGGATGGGCGACAAGCGCGGGCGCGAAAAGCGCTTTTCGCTAGGCGCGTTCGACCCACGTTACCTGGTGCGTACGCCGATGGCGCTGGTGTGGCAGAACGACAAGCTGGTGGCCTTTGCCAACCTGTTTCTGACGGAAACACGTGAGGAAGCCTCGGTCGATCTGATGCGCTTTTTGCCCGATGGCCCCACCGGCATCATGGATTATCTGTTCGTGGAGCTGATGCAGTGGGCCAAGAGTGAGGGCTATCGCTGGTTCAACCTCGGCATGGCACCGTTGGCCGGTCTGCAGAACCGACGGCAGGCACCGTTGTGGAATCGCTTCGGCGCGTTGGTATTCGGACGTGGCGAGCGTTTCTACAACTTCCGCGGGCTGCAGCGCTACAAGGACAAGTTCGATCCGGAATGGGAACCGCGTTACATGGCTGTGCCTGGTGGTATTGCCTTGCCAATGATTCTAACCAACGTTGCCAGCCTCATCGCTGGCGGCCTCACGGGTGTTGTACGTCGATGAAAAGCAGGCCGATGAAACGCAAGAAGCTGGTTGTGCTGGCCGTCGTGGTCGTCGTTGCTGTGGTGGTGTTGCTGATATGGCAGCCGTTCGCCCGCGTCAGTCTCGAAAGCGTTGCTGTGCCGATGCAGGTGAGCAGCTTCAGCTCGCCGCCACCGGCTGGCAAAAGCGACGTGATGGCAATCATCTATTCCGGCGACGGCGGCTGGGCCGATCTGGATCGACGCCTGGGCATCGCCTTCATCGATCGTGGTATTCCCGTGCTCGGGATCAACACCTTCAAGTACTACTGGCGCAACCGCACGGCTGACGAATCCGCTGCTGAACTCGATGCGCTGATGACCAAGTACACCGCGGCATGGAACAAGCCACGCATCTGGCTGATCGGCTATTCCTTCGGTGCCGATCTGCTGCCCACACTCGTCAACAAGCTCAGTCCCGCCAATCGTGCGCGTATCACCCAGATGGTGTTGCTGGCACCGAGCAAAGAGGTCAATTTCGAAATTGAGCTCCAGGGTTACATGATCAAGCAGGGCTGGTTTCAGGACCACTTCAAGTCGCTGATGGAAAGCATCAACCCGATCAAGGAATACGACGCCATGCCGCCGTTGCAGGCGCTCGACAACAAGCCACCAGTAGTCTGCTACTACGGCCTCGACGATGCGGATGACACCGTCTGCACCGAGCCGAACGTGCCCAAGTGGATCGTCATGCATCCGAAGAAGGG
>Ga0302220_10001944_pt1 | contig 15560 bp, 16 predicted proteins | sample II_Palsa_E1_3_FD_194572 | JGI IMG/M metagenome (GOLD analysis project Ga0302220, IMG submission 194572) | Peat permafrost microbial communities from Stordalen Mire near Abisko, Sweden - II_Palsa_E1_3 | ecosystem: Environmental > Terrestrial > Soil > Palsa > Peat permafrost | place: Sweden...
CTCCGGCTCGTTGAGGAACAGATAGTGCAGGAGTGTCGATATGGACGCCGCAGAAGTGACATAGGGGGACCCGCCTTCGCCGTGCAGCGTCCAAGGCAGAATCTCATGCAGATAGGTACGATGAACGTTCCAGCCAAAAACGGCGATGGATATAGCTGCGATCACAGTGCCGGTGACTAATGCTGATCCGAGAGCGCGCCAGTTTCTCCGTTGCAAGAACAATGCGAGGAATAGGACGGGAAATATCTTACAGGCTGCGGCAATTGCGATTAGCGCACCTGAGAGCAAGTAGAATTCTTTGAGGTAGGCCCAACAAGCTGCGACGATCAATACAAGGAGAAATAAGTAATACTGCCCGAAGAGCAGATTGCGATGTAGCGGAAAACTGAGTGCGCAGACGAGAGCGATACGCTGATATGACAAACCCGTCAGCGAACGGAGCAACCAACAGAGCGGAACCAGAAGGGCCAGGTTCACGAGCATCCATACGTGCTTGGCGGCGAGGGCAGGCATCTCACTTATCGGCCACATGATCAATGTGGAAAATGGAGTAATTGGAATGAGCCCCATGATCGGATCATCGATCGATCGATGATCTTTCTCTCTCTGGAGCCATCTCCATTCATAGATTCGGGCGGTATCGTAGTCTTCATGAACCAAGCGCGCCGTTAGATAATAGTTAGGAAAATCCGTATTCAGCTTGGACCAAGCGCGTGGCCATGTGTGCATCCCGAGATATGCAATCGCGAGCAGCAGAATGAAACGCTCCATCCACGAGACGCCGCGCCGATCTCGCAAAATTTCCATGCTACATTATGGCCGACCCCGTTCATTGGAATTGTCAGCGTCCTGTCATTCGATGATCATCGGATTGTCTGCGAAGAGGGAGAGATCTTCCATCATGCCCCAAAGATAAACACAGAAGCGGCCCGGAAATTTCTTCCGGGCTGGCTTCTTGATGTTGGGAAGGGCACGCAGCGCAACTCATCAAGGCCAGGAGAGACTGCTCTCCAGCTATAGGCCGAATACATTTGCGCAGACCTATCGATCCACCTTCGCTTTTCCCTTGCAGTCGTGCGGCGGACCATACATTCCCGGGAACTCGAATCCTTGAGGTGCTTAGCCGCGTTGCGAAATTCGCAATTCGAGGGCGAAGCATCTTCACGGGATTTGGGACCTGTGGTGCAGGCGTGGGTGCGACCTATCGCCGACTCTGGAACTTGTCATTTATTTGTCACACACTTGTCAAATCACGTCAAAATCCTCTTTGCGTTGCTGACAAGCGATGAGGGCAACGTAGATCATTAGATCTCAAGCATAACGTTCTGCCGCTGCCGTTCACGGTTATGTTGCCCGTGCAGGAAGTGGCTCTGGCAGGTCAGAACGGGGACACAGGTGTGAAGCCGCCGAGTTGAGGCATCAAACCGCAATCTACAAACCGAATCGCAACGAATCTGTAAGCTTGGTCAAACCGCGAACGAAAGACAGCCATACCATTCCCTCCATTCAGGAATCGCAATGCCAGTCAGCTTAATGCCGAAACAAACGCCCACCCCCTCCCCCCAACGCCGGCTGTTCAAGCCCGCGCTCTGGATTGTGATGGCAGCGGCAGCTCTCTACATCATCCTTCGCATTGAAGTACCCCTCCTCCGTCAACACACCGAGCGAAACTACTTCCGCACCATTCCGTTTCTCATCTTCCCCCACATCGCTGCGGGCATTCTGGCATTACTCAGCGGGCCGCCGCAGTTCTCCAACCGCCTCCGCCGTCGCAGCCCAGAGTTCCATCGCGTCCTTGGCAGGGTCTATGTCATCTCCGTGCTCATAGCCGCGCCGCTAGCGATCGTCCTCGCCTACAATCGCCGCATCCCCCACATGATGCCGTACTTCTTTCTGGCGAGCAGCCTGCAGGCGTCCACGTGGATCGTCACCACTGTCGCCGCGTTTCTCACTGCGCGCAATCGGCATATCCAACAGCACCGCCAATGGATGGTCCGCTCCTACGCCGTCACATTTACCTTCATCGGCATCCGCGTCCTAGTGCAATTTCCCTTCGCGGTCCCGCACACCGGCGCCAACTTCTCGCTGGAGATTGTCTTCGTCACCTTCATGGCGATTCTCCTCTCGGATATCGGCTTGAGCTGGCACGAACTCTTCCACCGCCGCACATGATCCGCCTTGACTGACGTTGTTCTTTCAAGAAAGAAGATGTTTCACAGAACGAGCAAAAAAATAATCGATCAAACTCAATTTCAAAGAGAGAGTGGTTAGTTCATGAAGCCGTTTCGTGAGATCTGTGCGAGTCAATTGTCATCGCTTTCTCTGCCGGACGTGATGAAGGCGCACGGTTACCTGTTGATCCGGGGCGTGCTGCCGGTGAAGGATGTTGCCCGGATGCTTGGGGAGATCACGTGGATCGTATCGGCTGCTGCCCGGCCAAAGCCCCGCAGAACGCGTGTCCGACGCGCATGCCGGCTGTGGTGATCCTGACCCGGCGTTCAAGCGGGTCTATGAGCAGATCTTCAACCTCCAGGCGTTCCATGCGTTTGCTCACCATCCCGCATTGCGACAGGTGATGCATCTGTTGGCGGGACAGGATCTTTTGGTACATCCTAAACCGATTGGCCGGTTGATCTTTCCCAATTGCGATCGACTGGTTATTCATGCCCATCAGGATCATCGCTCGCTCGATGGCGATGCGGAGAGCTTTACCGCGTGGATGCCGCTGCACGATTGCCCGGTAGAAGTGGGACCGCTAGGTTATGGAAGCCTCGCATGTCTACGGTCTTCAAGGTGTCGATCCGACAACCGGCATCATTGCGAAGGAGACGGCGCGGAGGCGAGTGGGCGGGCGGCTCGATCTATGCGGGGGATGTACTCATCTTTCATAGCCTGACGGTGCATGCGGCCACGCCGAACACCTCCGCTCAGCTGCGCATCTCGATGGATTGCAGGTTTCAAGACGCTCGGCGCTCGGTAAATCCCGCGAACTTTGTCTTTCCGGGAAGCAGCAACGAGAAGTCGTGGGAGACAATCTATGCCGGATGGCCGTCGGAGGAGTTGAAGTACTTCTGGAAGACGATGCCGCTGCTGTTCGAACCATTCAGGGCAACGCTAGCGAAGTTGGCCGATACGGAAGCGGACCCGAGGCTGCGGGCGCGATATGCCAGAATCGTGGATCAGCTCGAAGCTTAGGGCTTGAGTTGAGATAAGTCGATTCATACTCTCGTGCGCTATATTCAAACGGCCTAGTTCCGAAAGAGCGCCAGAGCTCCTTGGACAGGCAGCATCGCTAGCATCCATTTAATTAAGCTTGTGAAAAGATCGTCGTGCCATCACCAGCATCCTATCCTGACGGAAACGTAGTTCTCCGAAAGTCGGCTTCTCGGAAACGACGCCTCCTCCCCCAGTTTCTGAAAACCCCTTTTGCGGGAATCAGGGGCATCTGTTGTGCTCACGGCTATCTCCTGCTGGCGGTATATCGAGCCTGGCAGCCATGTGATTCCCTATGTGATTCCAAAACTCAGTCAAATTCCCTTTGTCCGGTAGGCCACGACTGCCTTCTGTTTTGAGCCATGAGGCCGGAAGCGTGTGGATAAACGGTGCAACGGCCATATTTTTCAAAAGCAATCGCATCAGGTAGCTGCAGAAGAGAAGAAGCCTGGGTCATAAACGAGGCCTGGGATCAGGATGCTGGTTGTGAATGACGCAGCGCCATTGCCGCAACGTGCCCTCTGGAATTCCAAGAAGGCTCGGAGGTCGGTCCCAAATGGCACAAGCTGAGGGGAAGTGTTCGCTATGATAAAACCGACGTGGAGAGTTTCTCCACGAGAGCGAGCGTATTCCGTCTGTGCGGGCACACATGGAGGAACACCTTGTCTCTGTTTCGTCTCAAAGATAGCGCTTACTGGTGGTACGCGTTTTACTTCGATGGAAAGCGGTACCGTAAGAGTACGAAGAAAACCAAGAAAACCGCTGCGGCGGTTGTTGAAGCCGGCCTGCTGGCATGTCTTCAGCAAGGCGATGCCATCGAACTGGGCGGGATGAAGCCCCCTGTTCTCAGAGACGTTGGCGTTCGGTTTCTGGAATGGGTAGACAATACGCAGCAACTGACTCCCAACGGCAAGAAATATTACCGTTACGGATGGCGATTGTTACGACTGTCCAGGCTTGCCGGCATGAGGATCGACCACATCTCGCAGGACGTGGCCGAGTCGATTGTCTTTGTACGACCGCTGCTTAACAGGAAGAAGAAAGATAGGGAAGGGAGGTATGAAGAAACGAAGGAGACGGTGACCTGCATGGGCCATTACACGAATCAAGCTCTGCGTACCTTGAAGCGCATGCAGAACAAGGCCGTCGAATGGAAGCTGTTGCGGGATGTCCCGAAGTTCAGGTTATCGAAGGCTCCTGGGCGGGATCGGATGATAGATGAGCGGGCAGAGGATGAGCTCGAGCAGGCTTATTTAGACCGATCGAACATGGCGGGATCAAACGGCTCAGGCAGCAGGCCTGGCTGGTCGTGGTCATTCTGCAGGACAGCGGCGTGCGACCGGACGAGGTCTTTCCCATGCGGATCGAGAATATCTACTGGGATCAGAACCGCATCTGGTTCCGGAGGGCAAGACAGATAATGCCACCCGCTTCGTGCCGATGAGCGACCGCATGAAAACCATGTTGCGAGTCTGGTGCGGGTCGAGAAAAGAGCGCTGGGTCTTTCCATCCTCTCGTTCGAAGTCCGGTCATCTCAGAACGATTGCCAGGGGCTTCCAGGTTGCCTGAGGAGGGCGGGACTGGACAAGAAGTTGATCCCCCGTATTCAGCAAGGCACCCTACGGTACCTACACGATGGAAAAGAGCGGCAATGCCTTTGCGGTAAGCAAGTCCATAGGGCACGCCGACCTGAAGTTGATGGAGCCGTATCAGCACCAGGAACTGGAACCACTGCGGGTTGCAATCAATCAGCGCAACCGGCGAAAGAAGTTTGCTAAGGTTTTGGAAAACGCATCGTAGGGCGGACCAGCCGGGAGCGGTAAGTGCTTGAAAGATGGGGAGTAAGGTGGTGGACGCGGCAGGGATCGAACCTGCGACCAGTCGATTAAGAGTCGAATGCTCTACCAGCTGAGCTACGCGTCCAATGTTTTTCTCCCTGGGTGGGGAGTGCAATGACTAATATTTCGGACACGCCAAAAAGCTGGCCTGTCGGCAATCAATCAACTTATTAAAGATACCACAGCCTGCAGCGATCATTGCGCTGCAGGCTGCGATATCTAACCGACAAAATCCACTTTTGCGCGGAAGGGAATCACGCCACGATCAAAGCCCATATCGAGGAGCTTTGTGATAGCCTCTTTTCCATCTTCGCCATAGTTGAGCGTACGTTCGTTGACATACATTCCCACGAATCGGTTGGCGAGTGTAGTGTCGAGGTCGCGGGCGAACTGCATGGCATAAGCCAAGGCCTCGTCGCGGTTGTCAAGCGCGTGTTGAATACTGCTGCGAAGAGCATTGGTCGTGGTCAACAACGTCTCAGCGCCCAGCGAACGGCGGATGGCATTGCCGCCCAGGGGAAGGGGAAGGCCTGTCTGTTCGCGCCACCACTGGCCAAGATCGAGCAGCTTGACCAACCCGTCGTTGGCATAGGTGAGCTGGCCTTCGTGGATAATGAGGCCTGCGTCAAACTCACCTGCGACGACGGCAGGGATGATTTTGTCGAACGGTACGACCGTGGTCTCTACCTCAGGGGCGAAGAGCTTCAGGGTCAGATAGGCTGTGGTCAGCGTTCCAGGAATTGCGATGCGCGTCTTTTTGACTTCGTCCAGCGTGAGTTTGCGGCTGGAGACGATCATCGGACCGTACCCTTCGCCTACGCTGCCACCGCAGGCCATCAGGGTGTACTTCTCCTGCAGGTAGGGGTAGGCGTGGAAGGAGATCGCGGTGACATCGTAGAAGGCTTCGTTGATGGCTCGCTGGTTGAGTGTCTCGATGTCCGTCAGGGTGTGAGTGAACTTAAATCCGGGCACACGGACTTTGTTGGTAGCCAGGCCGTAGAACATAAACGCGTCGTCGGAGTCCGGGCTGTGGGCAATGCTTATCTCTTGAATTGCTGTACTGGAGGAGGTCATAATTCGATAATCCTGGGGGAGTTAAAGGTGATGAGGTACGCACCGAGCCCGCTGGACTCGGTGGAAATAGAGAGTGTTTCAGTCGCCTCGGGTCAGGAGCGTTGCCAACGCTGCAATGTGCTGAAGATACCCGCCAGGGCGGTGATCTTGACGATCTCTCCCAGCAGAAAGGGAGCGACGGCAAGCGTCCATGTTGCGGTTATGCCGAGATGCAACAGATGGCTCAGCCACGCAGCACCGACAACGAAGATAGGAAGGCTTGCGGCGAGACTCGCCACAAGTGCGGATCGGAAGCGTGTCGTGACATGCTGCATGGCGCGTACAACCCAGCCGGCAACCGCTGCCGCAATGGGGTAAGCAAACAGGTAACCGCCGTTGGGACCGAGCAGGTGCGCGACGCCGCCAACGCTGTGTGGAGTGAACACCGGCAACCCCATTGCACCTTCTGCGAGATAAAGAAGAACCGCGGAGAAGCCAACGACAGGCCCAAGAACCATGCCGACGAGAATAACGGCAAAGTTCTGCAGCGTGATCGGAACGGGAGTGAAGGGAAGTGGAACCGAAATGTGCGCACAGGTCGCGATGAAGGCCGTTGCGGCAATCGCGAGGAAGATCCGGCCGGTGAGAGAGTCCTGGATCGATACAGATTGCTGCGAGAGACCGGAGTGGGTGGGAAGAACGGATTGCATACGGCAGGTCCTTTCGCGCTAGTAGCGCCTTGGTGAGGTGCGGGAGTTAGCCCGGATACGCGGAGTCTGATAAGGGTCCGTCAGGTCCCCCAAATCCTTATTGAAGTAAGCCCAGTCGAGACGCTCCATGCCACTCTGGTGAGAGGACTGAGGCGCTTTGCGCTTTCCCTGGATCGGTTCGGTTGCGTTTTGAATCAGGTCAGATCGAATTCCCGGGCTGGGGTGAACTGTTACAACCTCCGGTGGCTGGTTCCAGCTCTTCCTGGCTGTAATGTCTCTGATGTTCTGGTTGGGAAAAATACGAGGTTCGGGCAGACTCGTCTCTTCGGCTGCGCGGAAGAGATGCTGCGCGAAGTTGTGCTGCGCAGGGGATAATCTCCTGCTGCGTTTACGGCCGGCGCTGATATGCCGTGTGACCGCAATTCCCGCCCACGCAAGGGCCAGAAAGCAGAGAATCGAAATGGCAAAGAGAATCTGCATGAACCAGAAGTAAAGAATACCAAGGTGCAAAGGCTTCGTGCAGCTTAATCGGCTGTTTACGGGAGTTTGGCAGGAAATTTCATATAGACCGGTAGTTTTGCAAAGCTGGATGGTGTGACTCAATCACATTGACGGTCGTGCGGGCCTACAGAATCAGGCTTGCGCTAGGTATGAACCTGGTACACAACTGCGGCAAGTGTGTTTTCCACTTGACTGCGAGCGGCGCAAAATCTGTACTGAGAGATGCAATGAATCGTTCCGCCACAGCACGCAAGGATGGAAGGCAGCCGGGTGCCTTTGTGCGTCTGTACGAACGGGCTCAGGTCGGCTGGCGCAGATTTGCAACGGGGGCTGCCGCGTTGCTGGCGCTTGGGATGGGCTATCACGTGATCTTTGGGCAGAACGGTCTGACGGCCTATCAGCAGAAGCGTCAGGAGGCACAGTCCCTGGACAATCAGTTGCACAGTCTGCAGCGGGAGAACGACCTGTTGAAGGGGCATGTAGACCGGCTGCAGAACGATCCGAACGCGATCGAGCATCAGGCACGCGAAGAGCTGCACTACACGCGTCCTGGCGAGGTCATCTACACCTTGCCGACGGCTCCGCCTTCAAAAGAAGCAGCGAACCAGGATTCTGCCGCGAAGCACTAGGGTTGTGGATTACTGGCAGGTGCGGGTTCTTTTCTGTGAAATAAATAGTGCTCAATGTCAGGAGCAAACTCAGTGTGTGAACTACTCGCCTGTTGAGCGGTAGAGGACCGAACCTGGGGGATCGGTGCGTCCAGCAGAGGGTTCAGCGGCCCACTGGGTTCTTCAGCAGACAGTATGGATGGAACTCCCAAAGCCAGGGCGATACAGATGGCCATGCGGGCTGCGCTAAGCAGGACATGTCTCACAGAGCGAGTTTAACCTGAATGTCAGACCGAACTCCGTCTCCGCCGGAGAGAACAGTGTGATGATCGTGTGGTCGCGGGATGTTGTGTTCAAGGTAAGGTTGGCTGCTGAAGAGCAGGGGAGTTGTCAATGAAGTTCGATCTGGAAAAAGCCACTGGACGTGAGGCCTACAATTTATTGATTGGGCTGGTTGCACCAAGACCAATTGCGTTAGTCACAAGCATGAATGAAGACGGCAGGCTGAACGCGGCCCCTTTCAGCGCCTATAACTACCTTTGTACTGACCCTCCGATTATCGGAATGGGAGTGACCGACCGGCCGACCGGAGGCTTCGTGCCCAAGGATACGGCCAGGAATATTCGGCGCACCGGGGAGTTTGTGGTGAATGTCGTAACCGAAGATCTGGCGCAGCAGATGAACATTTGTGCCACGGACTTCCCTGCAGAGATCAATGAACTGGAGATGGCCGGCCTTTCCACTGCACCCTCGCAACTGGTCAGGGTGCCGCGTATTGCCCAGGCGCACGCGGCTCTGGAGTGCAGGGAATACACCACGATGGAGATCGGCAGGTCACGGATTATCCTTGGCAGAGTCGTCGCGATCTATATCGAAGACAGATTTCTGAACCCTGTTGGTCCATACGTGAAGGCCGAGGAGTTGCACGCGATCGGTCGAATGAACGGGCTGGGATCCTATGTGAAGACCAGAGATGCGTTCCTGACGATGCCTCGGATTTCCTACGAGGAGTGGAAGAAGGGTAAGAGGTAGTGGCTTAGGCGAGGTACTCTTTAAGCCAGGGATCGGTGGTGTGGACAAGCTCGTGCGTTGTGCCGTCAAAGACGATCCGGCCTTCATTCAAAACGAGAAACTTCGTGCTGTCGTCGATCCCGCCGTTGGGAATAGGCTCCACCTTGCCGGTCTGGATATTGAAGCGGTGTCTTGCCAGAAGAAAGGCGTCCTGCAGGCGATGCGTGATCACCAGGGACGTCGTATGGGAGACATCGCGCTGTTTGATGACGAGTTCGATGATTGTGGTCGATGTGATCGGATCAAGACCACCGGTTGGCGAGTCGTAGAGGATCAGGTCCGGTTTCGCGATGATGGCACGGGCGATAGAGACGCGACGGCGCATTCCACCGGAAAGCTCAGGGGGGAACTTCGCGATGGTCTGTTCGAGCTCAACGAATTGAAGGGCCTCCACGACTCGTTTGTGAGCCTCTTCGTCCGGGACGCGGTCTTCGTGGAGGCGGTAAGCGACATTGTCCTCGACCGAAAGGGAGTCGAACAGCGCCGACTCCTGAAAGACCATGCCGATGCGTGCGCGAAGTTTGAAGAGGTCGGTCTCGCGCATAGCGGTAACATCTTCACCGAAGACGCGTATCGTTCCGGAGTCCGGTCGAAGCAGACCATTTACAAGCTTCATGAGGACGGATTTTCCTCCGCCGGCAGGTCCGAGAATAATCCTGGTTTCCCCGCGCTGGACGGAGAAGGAGATGTTTTGCAACACGGGCTTGACGTCGAAGATGATGGAGACATCTTCGACGACGACGACCGGCTCAGTTGAGCCGGTGTCTGCTTGGTTCAGCGAAGCGCTTTCATTGGCGGGCTCGGCGGTCATGGTTCGGGTCACCTGCCAAAGATGCCAATCATCGCTCGACTAACGATAAAGTCGACGATGATGATGAAAACTGAGGAAACAACGACGGCCTGAGTGGTTGATTTACCCACGCCCTGTGTTCCGCCCTTGGTGTTCATGCCAAAGTAGCAGCCAACGGTGGCGATGATGAATCCTGAAAAAAGCGGCTTTGTCAGGCCCTGGGCAATATCGCCGTAAACAAGAGCCCGGTAAGAGTTGTGGAAGTAGGAAGATGCGTTGAGGCCCAGCAGGGCAACGGCCACCAGAGCGCCGCCTGCGATGCCGACCGCATCCGCAATGATCGTCAGGAAGAAGAGCATGAAGACCGTGGCGTAGAGGCGGGGGGTGACAAGCTTCCGTACCGGGTCTGTGCCCAGGGCCCGCATCGCGTCGATCTGCTCAGTCACCTTCATGGAGCCAAGCTCGGAGGCCATTCCGGATGCATTCCTGCCCGACACCATCAGGCCGGTGAGCACGGGCCCCAACTCCTTCACCATCGACAGCGCGACCAGATTGCCGGTCAGGCTTACCGAGCCGAACTCCTGCAGCGATGTGGCCGATTGCAGGGCAAGAACGCAACCGGTAAAAAATCCCGTAAGCACCACGATCGGCATCGAACCCACTCCGATCGAGTCCATTTGGGTATAAATGTCAGCCCAATACCGGGGTCGGGAAAAAATATTCGCGATGGCATGCCACGACAGGACGGAGTAGTCCTGAATGGCGGCAATTCTCTGCTTGGCGAAGCTCTCTGGAGAGGCGAAGGGCATGTGGTTGTCTGGCTCAGATTATCAGATGCAAAGCCTGCGTTGGCGATTGCACTTCAAACAGAAGATTGCGGACCCCCCAGGGTGCGCCCGCACATGGCGGAATGAGAAGATAGATAGAGATTATGACTGACATGATTGCGGCAGTACTGTATGGCAAAGAAGACCTCCGGCTGGAGCGGATAGCGGTACCTCGGACCGGGGATGGCGAGCTGTTGGTTCGTGTCGGCGCTGCGCTCACCTGTGGAACAGATCTGAAGGTTTATCGGCGTGGCTACCACGCCATGATGCTGAAGCCGCCAATCCCATTCGGGCACGAGTTCGCCGGGGTGGTCGTTGAGGCTGGGGCCGATGTGACATCCTTCCATCCAGGCGACCGTATTGTGGCGCTCAACTCCGCACCCTGCGATATCTGCTTTTTCTGCAGACACGGGCAGCAGAACCTGTGCGAAGACCTCCTGTTCAACAACGGGGCCTATGCCGAGTTCATCCGGGTTCCAGTCAGGATCGTGGAAAAAAATACCTTGCCCATCCCGGACGGCGTTCCGTTTGAGCACGCTGCGCTTACCGAGCCCCTGGCCTGCGTCGTTCGCGGTCTGGAGGAGAGCGGAGCGCAGGCTGGTGATACGATGATCGTCATCGGCGCCGGGCCCATTGGGCTGATGTTTATGCATGTAGCAGAGTTGGCTGGCGTCAACGTGATCGCTGTCGTGAAACGCGAAGACCAGATTGCCACCGCAAAGATATTTGGCGCAAGCCATGTCGTGCAGGTCGGGGCTGTCGATGACATTATTGCGGCAACCCGCGCCCTGACGCCGCAGAGCCGCGGTGGCGACGTGGTGATTGAAGCTGTTGCAACACCTGCGACGTGGGAGTGGGCCGTCGATATGGTCCGAAAGGGTGGGGTGGTCAACTTCTTCGGTGGTCCGCCCAGCGGCACTCAGGTGCAACTCGACACCAATCGTCTGCACTATGGCGATATCACGCTAAAAGCCAGCTTTCATCACACTCCGGCGACCTGCAGGACGGCATTCGAACTCGTCACCAGTGGTCGCTTCAGGTGTGCAGAGTACATTACCGGGCGCGTCGGACTCGACAAGGTTCCGGCGGTTTTTGCAGCGATGATGAACAGGACCGGAATCTCGCAGGACATCAAGACAGCGGTCTTCCCGGATGGGGTGCCGCAGTGAGCGAGATTGCCGCAACTCAGCATGCACTTCTGGGTGCGCCGCCGGAGTACCTGACCCCGCTGGAACGGCCAACGCTTGCCGAGGCGCAGGCCTGGTGCCGCGAGCTCGCGACCTCGCATTACGAGAACTTCCATGTAGCAACCTTCTTCCTTCCACGCAGGGTCCGGCCTCACTTCGAGAGTATTTACGCCTACTGTCGCGTCGCCGACGACCTGGGCGATGAGGTTCCCGACCCTGCCGTTGCCACACGATTGCTCGATGCGTGGGGATCGATGCTGGACGAATGTTACGACACGCCTGAGCGTTCGATGCATCCGGTCTTTGTGGCTTTGCATGAGACCGTGCGCGAGTGCGGCGTTCCTCGCCAGCTCTTTCACGATCTGCTGCACGCCTTCCGCATGGATCAATACAAGACCGACTACCAAAGCTGGGATGAACTGCTGGTTTACTCGCACTATTCGGCGAACCCTGTGGGACGTCTGGTTCTCTGGATCTGCGGATATTGGGAAGAGTCACTGGCGCTGCTCTCGGATAAGGTTTGTACTGCGCTGCAGCTGGCGAACTTCTGGCAGGATGTTGTCGAAGACGCCGAACGTGGCCGACGCTATATTCCTGCTGAGGATATGCAGAGGTTTGGCGTCGATGAGGGGCAGATTGCAGGGCGAGTCTTTACGCCGGAGTTTCGCGCCATGGTCGAGAGCCTCGTAGTCCGCACGCGCACGATGCTGCATGAAGGCGGCGAGATCAGCGCGCATGTCGATAAGGATCTGGCTGTAACCCTCGATCTGTTCCGCAAGGGTGGAGATGCGATCCTCGATGGCATTACGGCACAGGACTTTGACGTGCTGCGTGGCAGACCTGTTGTGACCAGGGTGAAGAAGGTGCTCCTCCTCGCTGGCGCGCTGTTCGGGAAGATGCGAGCGGGGTTATCGCAGTGACGATTGCTGAGGCTTACGCCGTTTGTAGTGCCATCGCACAGCGAGAGGCAAAGAACTTCTACTATGCGTTTCGCGTGCTGCCAGAGCACAAACGCAACGCTATGTGTGCTGTCTACGCCTTTATGCGTCGCGCCGATGACATCTCCGACGACGAGGCGATGCCGATTGCGGAACGGCGTGCCGTGATGACTCAATGGGTGGAAAACTGGCGCGTGGCTCGGAGAAGCGGTGTCTCTGACGATGCGGTGTTCTTTGCCCTCAACGATACGCAGAAGAGGTTCGCTATTCCCGATGCTCTGCTCGAGGAGCTGGTGCAGGGAACCACGATGGACCTTGAACCGCGTCCGGAGAACGCTGAGGAGCTTCAGACTTACGCTACGTTCGAGGATCTCTACCGTTATTGTTATCTGGTTGCTTCGGTGGTTGGTCTTGTCTGCATCCGGATCTTTGGATACAGCGATCCGCGTGCGGAGAAGCTCGCCGAAGAGACTGGAGTTGCGTTTCAGCTCACGAACATCCTGCGCGATGTGAAAGAGGACGCGGAGCGAGGACGCATCTATTTGCCGCTGGATTTGCTGGAGGAGTTTGGGGTAAGTGCCGACCGATTGAAGGAGCTTGCGTCTGGTGCGGCGATAAGGGCAAACGAGCGTGAGATGCTTTGGAGGCTTGGCTCGCGAGCGGAAGAATATTATGCTTCTGCGGATCGTTTGTTGCCGCTGATCGATGCGGACAGCCGCGCGGCGCTTTGGGTGCTTGTCACGATCTATCATCGGCTTCTTTTAAAAATCGCGAAGGCTGACAGTGATGTGTTTACCGAGAGAGCCAGCGTTTCGACGCCGGCCAAGTTGACCATCCTTGCGCAGGGCGCTTTGATGACGGTGCGGAATCGGGTGGCTTCGCGATGAGTCGTGATGTGATCGTGGTGGGCAGTGGGCTGGCCGGGTTGTCTGCGGCGGTTGCGCTGGCTGGCGCGGGGGCACGGGTTACGGTGCTGGAGCGGCGGCCCTATATCGGAGGCAGGGCTTATTCGTATGAGCACCCTGCGCTGGATGAGACGATCGACTCGCAGCATGTGGTTCTGGGGTGCTGTACGAACATCCTTCAGCTCTGCGCGCAGGCTGGCGCCGCAGAGAGCATTCGCTGGTACGACGAGCTGGTGTTTCTGGAGCCGGGCGGACGGCGCAGCGTGATGCGCTCGGGAGGTCTGCCTGCGCCTGCGCATCAGGCGGTGAGCTTTCTGCGGGCGCCGATGCTGAGCGTGCGGGACAAGATCGGGATTGCGGCTGGTCTGGCGCGGTTTCTGCGTGGTTATCCGGTGACGGATACGGAGAGCTTTGCGGCCTGGCTGAAGCGTACCGGGCAGACTGAGCGGGCGATTCGGCACTTTTGGGAGCCGGTTGTGGTTGGAGCGCTCAATGATGGGTTTGAGCGGTGTTCGGTGAAGTACGCGGGTAAGGTCTTTCATGAATCTTTTCTTCGCTCGGCGGAGGGGGGGCGATTGGGGATTCCGGCGGCTCCGCTGAGTGCGTTCTTTACGCCGGTGGCGGAGCTGGCGCAGAGGCTGGGAGTCGATCTGAGGCTCAGGGCCGGGGTCGAGCGGGTTGCGCGGGCTCCGGACGGGCGGTGGGTGGTTGCAGCGAACGGAGAGGAGCATTCCGCCGACGCTGTGGTGCTGGCGACCGACTTCAGGCAGACTCGAACGCTGCTCTCCGGGCTTGAGCCGAGGGCGACGGAGGCGGGGTTGCAGGAGCAGGGGTTTGAGGCGTTTGTGCCTGCGCCGATCACCACGGTTCATCTTTGGTACGACCGGGATGTGACGGGCCTCGATCACGCCGTACTGCTGGATACGCGGATCCAGTGGGTCTTCGCCAAGTCGCGTATTCGGCGATGGGCGGCGGAGCGGGGCAGTTATCTTGAGCTGGTCATCAGCGCCTCGTGGCCGGAGCTGGAGATGGGCAGGGAGCAGATTCTCTCTTCCGCGCTCGAGGAGCTGGAGATGTTTTTTCCGGCGGTCCGGCAGGCGAAGCTGGTGAAGAGCGGGGTTTTGAAGGAGGCGCGAGCGACCTTCTCGGTGACGCCGGGGCTGGACAGGTTTCGTCCTGCGCAGGCGACGGGATGGCCGGGGCTCTATCTGGCGGGGGACTGGACCGCGACGCAGTGGCCTTCGACGATGGAGGGGGCGGTGCGGAGCGGGCGGATGGCGGCAGGCGCTTTGGTCGGCGATGCAGGGCGATTTATGGCTCCTGAGACCCCGGCTGGTGGGCTGATGCGCTGGTTGAGTGGGGCTTAATCTCCTGGAAGGGGGGTACCCCCCCCTGGGGTATCTCCGTGTAAGTGGTTTATTTTCTTTTACTTGAAGATTAGACTGTCTGCAAAATATTCCATCTAAATGGGTTACGGGTAAAATATTCCATCTAAAGGGGTTATTGGTAAAATACAGATTCTAAAGAGGAAAGCCCCGGTGGGTGCCGGGGCTTTCCTCTTTTTATGCGCTACATCCAGTATAGCGGGTGGAAGGGAACTGCTACGCCAGGTGGATCTCGCTGATTTGTAAGGGTTTGATGGGTTTTGGGGGTTGACAGAGGCTGGAGGTGCTCCCCTGGCGGCTAGGTGAGCTGCTTGATCGAGAGGATGGTTTTTGTGGTGGTTTGATGGTGGATTCGTGGTGATTCGATGGACGGTAAGGACGAGAGCAACGGCCAGGCGGTATCAACCTATAGCCCGATGCGGAACTGTCGCGGATGGGTTGAAAGATAAGGAGAAAGTGTATTGGCATGCCGAGCCAACCGCAGGTCCTTCGACTGCGCCTCCTGCGATGAAACTGCAAGAGGCTCCGCTCAGG
>Ga0302220_10001947_pt1 | contig 15555 bp, 14 predicted proteins | sample II_Palsa_E1_3_FD_194572 | JGI IMG/M metagenome (GOLD analysis project Ga0302220, IMG submission 194572) | Peat permafrost microbial communities from Stordalen Mire near Abisko, Sweden - II_Palsa_E1_3 | ecosystem: Environmental > Terrestrial > Soil > Palsa > Peat permafrost | place: Sweden...
TTTAGCATCGGCTCTGCTAGCGGAGTTGGAATAAATCCGACTGTAATCTTTTTTTGCACTAACCACTGTTGAAGCAAAAACGGAGAAGACCTCACTGCGTCGTCTGCCAGCGAAATGCAGGCGCCAGTCATCAGGTACGGCCATACCTCCCAGACGGCAGCATCAAAACCAAGCCCGGCTAGATGGCTCGCATGATCATGCCGCGTCACTGCAAATTCGGTGCAGTGCCAAGCGGTGAGGTGAAGAAGATTTCCATGAGTGATCTCTACGCCTTTCGGAACTCCGGTCGAGCCCGACGTGTAAATGATGTATGCGAGATCCTCATCGGAGGAGGCGATTTGATGAGGGACGGGATCTCCTGCCAGTCCTAGTTCTGCGGCCTCATCTAAGTCCAAGACAACCGCATTGGTCGAGATTCGATCAGAGATGTTGCGTGGCGCGACGAAGACCGCAGCACCTGAGTCCGAAACGATATGACGAATTCGTTCGTCGGGCCACGCTGGGTCGATTGGCACATAAGCGCCACCTGCGCGCATGGTTGCAAGCGCCGCGATTATTTGCTTAAACCCGCGAAACTCGCAGATAGCAACTGTAAGTCCTTTTGTCACTCCCAGCGTCTTCAGCTGGTTGGCAACTCGAGTTGCCTCAATGTTCAATTGGGAGTAAGAAAGGCTGGAAGTTTTGCTCATCACAGCGATGTCTTCAGGAGAAGACTCGGCATGAGACGAGATGGCTTGAGAGAGTTTGCACATGGTATTGGTTTGGCCAACCGAGTGCTCTGATAATCGGACTTTACACGATTTAGTCGAAAATCAGCGAGGAAAGGTTGCTCCTTCGCCGTTTCAAGGCTTGTTTCCAGAATTTCGGTTGTTGAAAACACTGCAACCACGCTACTTCTTGGGAAACAGTCTCTCCGATCCGGAAGGCCTATTCATGCCGTTTCTCGTCATTTGGACGGTAAGTCGGCATCTCGGACATTTGCCTCCACCGTTCAATTTGAGAGAACAGGAGGCTTTTGCTTTGGTCGGAATGACACTGTGGTTTTGCTTCAGATAGACGTCTCCCACTCGCGAGGACTGCAGCGCGAGTGGGAGTGCTCGTTAGTGAGCGGCTGCGGAGGCGTGTCGGGGGTCTTGGTCGATGTCTTTGCGACGGGAGGCGAGGAAGCCGAAGATCGCGATGTAGATGTAGCAGACGGCGGGGATGATGAAGGCGTGTTGAACTCCGACGCGGTCGGCGAGGTGGCCTTCGGCTAATGGGAGGAGCGCGCCGCCGACGATGGCTTGAACCAGAAGGCTGGAGCCTTTGCTGGTGAGCTCGCCCAATCCAGCGAGGCCAAGGCTGAAGATGCTGGGGAACATGATGGAGTTGAAGAAGCCGACGGCGAGGACGGTGTAGAGGGCAACTGGTCCTCCGGTGGCCATGGTGGTAAGGACTAGGAAGAAGGCGATGAGGGCTGCTGCAGCCAGGGCTTTGCCGGTGCTGATGTAGCGCAGAACGTAGGCGCCGATAAAGCGGCCGACCATTGCTCCGCCCCAGTAGAAGGAGACGTAGTGGGCGGCGGTCCGCTCAGGGAAGTTCATGATGTGGGGCAGGCCGAGGTAGTTGATGAGGAAGCTACCGATGGAGACTTCGGCTCCGACGTAGACGAAGATGCCGATAGTGGCCATGAGCAGATAGGGTTGCTTCCAGATGCTGCCGACAGCGCGACCGGCGAGTTCGCCGGGGCGGAAGTCGCGGGTGAAGTCAGTGGTGGGAAGCTTGATGAGGCCGATGGCGACGGCTAGAACCAGAAGAGTAAGAGCGATGACCAGATAAGGCATGCGGACTGATGATGCCTGTTGTTCGCGGTAGGTCTGGAGCGCTGCGGCCGTGAAAGACTGGATCTTTTCGGGTGAGGCCTGGATGGCTCCGAGGATGAGTGCTCCCCCGAAGAAGGGGGCGATAGTGGTGCCGAAGGAGTTGAAGGCTTGCGCGAGGTTGAGGCGGCTTGCTGCGGTGGCCTGCGGGCCAAGGTTGGTGACGTAGGGGTTCGCCGAGACCTGGAGGCAGGTGATGCCAGCGGCGAGGATTACGAGTGCCGAGAGGAAGAGAGGAAATGATGCAGTGCTGGCGGCGGGAAGGAAGAGCAGAGCTCCAGCGGCCATGACGATGAGACCAATGACCATGGACTGCTTGTAGCCGCGCCAGTCGACGAGTTTTCCAGAGGGGAGCGCGAAGATGAAGTAGGAGGAGAAGAAGGCGAACTGGACGAGGAGAGCCTGGCCGTAATTGAGATTGAAGATGCCTTTGAGATGGGGGATGAGGATGTCGTTGAGACAGGTAAGGAATCCCCACATGAAGAAGAGCACGGTGGCGATGCTCATGGCGCGGATGTCGGTGGCCTGTGGGTCGCGGGTAAGAGACGTCTGCTGCGTAGGGGCTGCGATCAAAGGTTACCTGCCTCTGCCGGGTGGAATTTTATCGGCGAGAGAATTCTATAGGGAATGTGATGTTACCGAAGCATGGATGGTGGCTGATTTCTGACAGTATCTTAGTGAGCAGCATTAAGGATTGCACGCTGGGCGGCGAGAAGCTCGTGGATGCCCTTTTCGGCGTAGTCGAGCATCTGGCCAAGTTGGGTGCGGGTGTAGGAGTCGTGTTCGGCGGTGGCCTGGGTCTCGACGAGGCCCCCGCTGGCTAACATGACGACGTTCATGTCGACAGCGGCGCGCGCGTCTTCTTCGTAGGCGAGGTCGAGCAGGACGTTGCCGTCGACGATGCCGACCGAGGTAGCGGCGACCATCTGCTTGAGGGGGGATGTCTTCAGGGTACCGGCTTTTACGAGCTTGCCGAGAGCCAAGGCGAGAGCTACGCAGGCTCCGGTGATGGCTGCAGTACGGGTGCCGCCGTCGGCCTGGAGGACATCGCAGTCGAGGATGATGGTGCGCTCGCCGAGGGACTTCATGTCAACGACGCTGCGGAGACTGCGGCCGATGAGGCGTTGGATCTCGTGGGTACGGCCGCCGACTTTGCCGCGCTCGCTTTCGCGGGCGGTGCGGGTGAGGGTGGCGCGAGGGAGCATGCCGTATTCGGCAGTGACCCAGCCTCGGCCGGAGTTGCGGAGCCAGCCGGGGACGCCCTGCTCAATGGTGGCATTGCAGAGGACGCGGGTGTTGCCGGACTCCATGAGGACTGAGCCTTCGGCCATGGCGACATAGTGAGGAGTGATGCGGACCGGGCGGAGGGCGTCGGCAGGGCGGTGGTCGGGGCGGAAGAGCTGGGGGGAGGGTGTGGCGGTGGTTACGGACATTAGGGAATTATAGTTGCGGGGTTCTGCGGGTGATGATGTGGATGGTGTATGAGCCCTTTGGGGGAGTGTTCCGAAATGGGATTGGTTCCAAAATGGGAAGATCGAATTAGATCTTTAGTTTGCGTGGATTTTCGGGAATGAGGTGCGCGAGGGTTCCATATTGGCACTGTGTCCGATTTAGGCGAAGGAGGTGGATTGGTGGAGTTTTCGATTGATGTGGAATCACTTAGGAAGGGAGTTCCAGTTTGGCACTTGAAGTGATTACAGAAGTGCATCTGCTAGGTTACTAAGCAGGAGAATGGTGGATTTACGGAATGCAGGCAATGCAGAGCAGTACTGCCTTGGGGCCAGGTAATTCAGGGAAGTTTGCGGCGCTTCGCCGTGTGACACGCCAGATGGGTCTTGAAGACCCGGGGGTGCCGACATTGGAGAGGACGACTGATGCGGCAGCTACGGACGTGACTGCGATTGCGGACGTAGCCGAGGGTGCTGGTCTTGCGCATGATGCGGGAAATTTGCTGGGAGCGCTGAGTCTCTATTCTGATCTGCTGGCGCTGCCTGGAGTGCTCCATGAAGAGCACAAAGAATATGCCAACGAACTTAGGATGTTGAGCGATCGCAGCTGGGCGATGATTGACCGGCTGGTGAATCATGCGCGTGCGGGAAGGCAGACGAAGGCGCAGGGTGAGTTTTCTGTGCTGCCGGATGTAGTGGATCGATGCCGTGGATTGCTGAGCCGGGTGGCGGGACGGACAGTGGAGATCTCCTATGGGGTGGGGGCGTTTCAGGCGGTGAGGGTGCCAATTGAATCGGTGGAGCGGATTCTGACCAACCTGGTGAAGAATGCTGCGGAGGCGACGCCGTGGGTAGGTGCGATCTCGATCCATGTTGAGGGCGCGTTGCAAGAAGCGGAGAACGATGGCGAGGAGCTACAACGCCGGGTGGTGATGACGGTGAAGGATCGCGGTTGCGGGATGGACCAGGGGGCGATGCTGCGGCTGATGCAGACGGGTGGGATCTCTTCCGCGAACGGGCGCGGGCTGGGCTTTCGCGTGGTGCGAGAGTTAGTGGCGGTTTCGGGTGGAGTTTTGAGTATTGAGAGCCGGCCGAAGGAAGGAACGAGCATTTCGGTGGATTGGAGTGTGATGAGGCAGGTCGGTACGGTGACGCTGCAGAACGTGGTTGAGATGGAAGGAACGAGGATGAACGATTCGGGCGTGAAGATGGTCGTACGAGGAGAGGCTGGATGGATCGCATGCTAAGGACTGCGGGAGTTGAAGCTGTGGGAGCGAAAACGATTGGTTTGGGAGATGTTTCGGTGTTGAGGGAACGGACGAGTGAGGATCAGATGAAACACGATAGCGGTGTGGCTTCGCCGTCGGGAGTATTGGTGGGCGTGTCGCCAGTTTCGACGCAGGATGCGAGAGTGCAGGCGGTGAGCCTCGTGGAGCATCTGGGACTTCTGCATATTTTGGTTGTCGATGACGATGAGGCGGTGCGAAAGGCTTGCTGCGAGATTGCCGCAGGGATGGGATTTGAAGTAGTGGGCGCTGAGAGTGCGACGACGGCGCGAGCGATTTTGAAGCAGCGGCGAATCGATTTGCTGCTGTTGGATCTGAAGTTGCCGGGCGGTGGCGGACTGCCGCTATTGGAGCAGGTGAAGGCGCTGCACCCGGATACGGCCGTGATTGTGATGACGGCGTTTGCGACAGTATCGTCTGCGGTAGAGGCGATGCGGATTGGTGCGGGGGATTATCTGACCAAGCCTTTTGCGCTGGAGGAGTTGACTGCGGTGCTCGAAAGGACGGGGCAGCAGTTGCAGATGGATGTGCAGAGCCGGCAGTTGCGCGAGAGGCTACGGACGCAGCAGGGGATGGGTGGGCTGGTGGGTCGTTCTCCGGAGATGGAGAAGCTGTACCGGATTTTGTCGAAGGTGGCTTATTCGACGCATCCGGTTTTGATCCTGGGAGAGAGCGGGACAGGCAAGGAGCTTGTGGCGCGGTCGATTCACTTCAATGGACCGAATGCGGCGAAGCCGTTTGTGCCGGTAGACTGCGGATCGCTGGTGCCTACGTTGATTGAGAGCGAGTTGTTTGGACATGTGAAGGGGGCTTTTACCGGGGCGGATCGTGCGAAGGAGGGATTGTTGGCCTCGGCTGAAGGAGGCACCGTTTTTCTGGACGAGATTGGCGAGCTGCCTTTGGATCTGCAGGCGAAGCTGCTGCGGGCGCTGCAGGAGAAAGAGGTGCGGCCGGTCGGAGCGACGCAGGCGAGGCCGATCTCAGCGAGGGTGCTCGCGGCGACGAATCGTGATCTTGCGGCGATGGTGGAGCAGGGGCGGTTTCGCAAGGATCTCTATTTTCGTCTGAACGTGGTGAACCTGCGGATTCCACCACTGCGGGATCGGCGAGAGGATATTGCGGTGCTGGCGACGCACTTTCTGAAGCAGATGGAGAAAGAGACAGGGGTGGAGCGGACGTTTTCGGACTCGATGCTGCGGACGATGGCGGAGTATGACTGGCCGGGCAATGTGCGGGAGCTTGAGAATGCGATTGAGCGGGCGTGTGCGCTGTCATCTGGACCGGTCCTGCACCTTGGCGACCTGCCGACGCAGTTACAGAACTTTCGCTTGCAGCAGGGACCGGCGGCCCACGCGACGGAGGAAGATGGCCTGGAGCGAAGCGACATGAGGATCACTTCGGAGGGCGGGATTGTTTCTATTGCAGAGATGGAGAAGCACGCAATCCTGGGGACTATCCGGCAACTGAAGGGCGATAAGTTGATGGCGGCGAAGTTGCTCGGGATTGGCAAGACGACGCTTTACCGAAAGCTGAAGGAGTACGGGATAACGGACGGGATGGGGGATTGAGCCTCGCCTGTGGAAGCGTGCTCGTCTGAGGATAAAATCAGGCGAAGGCAGGTGCGCGAATGGAATGTACTCATCTGGATCAGATACGGAAGGTTAAGCCTTCGGCGAAGGGCTGCGAAGAATGTTTGAAGATTGGCAGTAGCTGGGTTCATCTGCGGATGTGTCTGGAGTGCGGGCATGTAGGATGCTGCGATTCCTCTCAGCACAAGCATGCGACCAAGCACTTCCATAAGACGCAACACCCGATTATGCGATCTATTGAGCCAGGCGAAAGCTGGGGCTGGTGCTACGTGGATGAGATGGAAGTCGATGTGGTGTGATTGATTGCTTCTCCCTGATGAGGTGGGAATGAGGGGGCCGTGTCCTTTGAATAGAGGTCGAATTTGAGGGCGGAAGAGTCTTTGTGTGGTTGGCCGAGACTGGATGGTGTGGACCTTCTTCGTGGTGTTGCGATCTGTTTCGTGTTGATGAATCACGTCAATATGCAACTGATAGGAGCGAAGGTTCCCTACACGCAGGGCCTGCCGCGTCAGTTGGTTTCTTCGTTGGTGTGGAATGGCCAGTTTGGCGTACAGATATTCTTTGCGATCTCCGGATTTCTGATCACATCGACTACGTTGCGGCGATGGGGTTCCTTGTCTGCGGTGAGCTTGCGTGATTTTTATCGGTTGAGAATCGCGCGAATCGCGCCGTTGATTCTCCTTCTTCTTTTAATCCTGAGCGCCCTTCACTTGTTTCATGTCAAAGGATTTGTGGTCTCTGAGAAGACCGGTGGATTAGGGCGCGCTTTTGTCGCGGCGCTTACCTTTCATGTCAATCTGCTGGAGGCGCGAAGAGGGTATCTGCCGCCGAACTGGGACATTCTATGGTCACTGTCAGTGGAAGAGATGTTTTACCTCTGTTTCCCATTGATGTGCCGAGTATTTCGTCGCTCCGGCTTTCTTTTGACTGGGCTTTTTATTTTCGTTTTGTTAGGCCCTTTCGCACGGTCTGAGGCCTTCAACCATAATCCGGTGTGGAGAGAGTACTCCTATCTTGGGGGGATGGATGGCATCGCACTGGGCTGTCTGACGGCACTCCTCTCTGCTAAGGTGCGACTTTCGAGCTTAAACTTGCGAATGCTTAGTGCAGCAGGGGTGATGATGCTCGGGTTTATTCTCTGCTTTTCGATTCGTGCGTATCGTTGGGGGCTTGGCCGTGACGGATTGGATATGACGGTTCTAGCTCTGGGCACTTGCATGGTGTTGGTAGTGTTTGTGCAGACTCGCTGGCAGGCACCTAGGTTTCTCGCGCCTCTGGTGCGTCTGGGGAGGCTGAGCTACGAGGTCTATCTGACACACATTTTTGTCGTTTTGAGTCTTTTTCGTCTTTTCCTGCTCGCGGACAAACCAGTCCGAGTTGTTCCGGTGATGTTTGTTGCTGTTCTCGTTTTTTCTGGGTTGTTGGGAGCCGTTGTTTCAAGGAGTTATACAGAGCCGATGAACCGCTGGCTCCGAGAGCGGTGGGTTAAAGATGCAACAAGGATTGGTTCTCCCGCCAAGGCGCAACCGCTTCGCGTGTAGTGGCTGATGCGGTCTTGTCGTGATGAACGCCGAGGCGATTTGCTCTGCGGGTTTGCTATGCTGAACGCATCCTTTGTAAGAGAGAGAGTAACGAGCGATGTCAGAAGAGGCGGTAAAGATTACAGTTCGGCCTAACGGTCCGCTGCGGGTTGAAGGACACATTGTTCTGAAAGACGCAGATGGCAAGGAGTGGGATTTGACGGGCAAGCCGGCGATCTCGTTGTGCCGTTGTGGGGCGAGTGAGAAGCGGCCGTTTTGCGATGGATCGCATAATCGAGTGGGATTTCAGTGTGCGGCTAGTCCTGAAGGAATTCTGACCTAAAGACGGAGACAGCAGACTTCACAGAAGGAACGGGCCTGGAGAATCTCTGAGCCCGTTTCTTTTTGAGTATCTACGGTTCGTTTTGCGACTTCTTCTCACGACGTGATGATTCACTTTGAGGATTACTTGATGAAGATTGGCGGCTGTTGCGCGGTGGTTCTTGGTGGATGGATGATGGCTTCGGTTGCAGCGTTGGGCGCGCAGGAGACTCAGACCGCGGGGAAGTCGCATGCAGTCGGCAAGCTGGATGAGTATGTGGGGCAGTATCGGGATGAGGTGGAACCCGATGTGGTGAGCTCGGTGTATCGCGAAGGCGACAAACTCTACATCGAAGGCGTGCGGTGGGAGCGATTGGAGCTGCAGGCTGAGTCGGCCGATCATTTCTATGCACAGAGGCTGCGGGTCGTGTTTGCGAGGAGTACGGCGGGGAAGGTGTCCGGTTTAACCAGCACGTTTGGTGAACGTGGGGAGCGAGGAGTGGAAACGAAGGAGGAGCGTTTCAGTCAAGTGGGGGTTCGGTTGAATCACTTCAGGGATTACACACGCAGCGAGGCGATGATTCCTATGCGAGATGGCGTGAAGCTACATGTCGTGATTCTGCGGCCAGCGGGGTCAGAGACGAGCGGGGAGGCGTTGCCGTTTTTGATGCAGAGGACGCCTTATGGAACTTCGTGGGTATCGTCAGGCGCAGTGAGCGGCAGCAAGCCGGAGCTGGCGGCGAGCGGATACATCTTCGTGTTCGGCGATATTCGCGGACGGTACGAGTCGGAGGGGAAGTTCGTGATGAACCGCGCGATCGTTGCGCATACGACGAAGAACGATGTGGATGAGACGACCGATACGCGAGACACAATCGACTGGCTGCTGAAGAGCGTGCCGAACAATAACGGCAAGGTGGGTGTGCTTGGGGTTTCGTATCCGGGGTTTCTGGCGATGTCGGCGGGAATTGAGGCGCATCCCGCGGTGAAGGCGATCTCGCCGCAGGCTCCAATGACGAATGTTTGGATGGGAGATGATTTTTTTCATAACGGGGCGTTCCGTGAGACGTATGGCTTCGACTATGTGCAACAGTTAGAGGCGCAAAAGACGGATGCACGGGTGCAGAGCAAGGAAGACACCTTCGATTTCTTTTTGCGCCATGTGAACTTCGCGGGGGCCGCGGATGCGGCGAAGATGGAGAACCTGCCGACGGCGAAGATATTTCTGACGCAGCCTGCTTATACGAAGTTCTGGCAGGATATGGCGGTGGAGAAGCGTCTGACGAAAGTGGAGGTGCCAACGCTCGAAGTGGGGGGATGGTGGGACCAGGAGGATATGTGGGGGACGCAGGCAGAGTATGCCGCATTGAAGCCGCATGATACGAAGAACGAAGTGTTCATGGTGCTGGGACCTTGGAACCACGGTGGATGGGGACCAACGACGCGACATCTTGGGGTGCTCGACTTTGGCGCGGCGACTGGGGATCAATATCGGAAGACGATTGAAGCGCCGTTCTTTGAGAAGTATTTGAAGGAGCGGGCGGGTTTTGATCTAACGGGTGTGGCGAGTTTCAGGACCGGTGTGAACAAATGGGAGGGGTACGAAGCTTGGCCGCCTAAGCAGGGATTCAAGGAAGCGAAGCTTTACCTGACGACGGATGGCGGATTATGGATGACCGCGCCTACGAGTGGTGAGAAGGTTGCTGCGAGCTATCGTGCGGACCCAGCGAATCCGGTGCCTTATCGGAATCGACCGATCCAGTCGACTTATGGTGATGGGTCCAAGTGGCGGACGTGGCTGGTCGAGAATCAGAAGTTTTTGAGTGGGCGGAAGGACCTGGCGAATTTTTCGACGCCGGTGCTGGAGAAGGATGTTACGGTGACGGGAGATGTTGTTGCGGATCTGTTCGCTTCTACGACGGGAACGGATGGGGACTTTGTAGTGAAGCTGATCGATCTCTATCCGGACGATGCGCCTGCGCCGATGGCGGGGTATCAGTTGATGATTGTCGATGAGATCTTTCGTGGACGGTATCAGAAGAGTTTTGAGACGCCCGAAGCAATCACTCCGGGGAAGGTGACTGAGTATAAGTGGAGCTTGCATGGGGCGGATCATACTTTTTTGAAGGGTCACAGGATTATGGTGGAGGTACAGTCGAGCTGGTTCCCACTGTATGACCGGAATCCGCAGACGTTTGTGCCAAATATCATGATGGCTCCGGCGGCAGCGTATCAGGGACAGACGGTTTCTATCTATGGGTCGGAGAAGTATCCATCGCATCTGGAGTTTTCGACGCCGGAATAAAGGATTGAAGCCGGGCATTGGGGGTGTTGTGACGATCAAGACGATCAGCAGCCGTGAGGTTTATCGGAATCCGTGGACGAGCGTGCGGGAAGATGTGATTGAACGGGCGAACGGTAAGCGTGGGATCTATGGAGTGGTGGATAAAGACCCAGCTTGTATTGTGATTCCGCTGGAGGTCTGTGCTGGGGGTGAGTTTGTTTATTTAATCGAGCAGTTTCGGTATACGGTGGGAGCGCGGCATTGGGAGTTTCCCCAGGGTGGATGGGAGGTGGCAGAGGTGGTGCCTGAGGAGTTGGCTCGAGGCGAGCTGCGGGAGGAGACCGGGCTGACGTCTGAGCGGATGACCCATCTTTCCAAGCTGCAGATTGCTTATGGAGTAATGAATCAGGCACAGCATGTATTTCTAGCTGAGGGGTTGACGAAGGGAGAAGCCGCGCCAGATGCCGAGGAGAACGATCTGGTGGTGCGGAGGGTGAGCGTCGGAGCATTCGAGGAGATGATTCTCGATGGGACGATCGTGGATAACTGTTCGGTGGCGGCATGGGGGCTTTACCGACTTTGGAGGGAACGAAGATAAGTCGGTGCTGCAGGAGTTTATTGGGCAGGTTAGCCGCTGCGGTTGCCGACTCTTGTTGAGTTGTTTGCATCTAACGGAAGTAGTCATGACTTTACAGACGAACTTGCTTTTGACTATCGCTTTTTTTAGCGGCACTCTGCTGGCACAAGATACTGTGACGCAGAGGGTGCCGGGAAGACAATTTCCTGCACAGCAAGTGATTGTTTTGCGAAACGCGCGCGTGATCGACGGTACAGGTACGGCGCCGCAGGAACATGTTTCGTTGCTGCTGCGGAATGGAAAGATTGAACAGGTTGGTGGAGCGGATTTAGTAACGCCGGCGGGGGCACAGGTTCTTGATCTGACTGGTAAGACAGTGATGCCTGGGTTGATCAGCGCACACTCACACCTGGGCTTGATTGTGGATGATGCTGAGTCGTCGGCGACGGGATACACGCGAGAGAATGTGACCGCGCAGTTGAAACAGTATGAGCGATATGGTGTGACTACGATTCTGTCGCTGGGGCTGAATCGCGATCTGGTCTTTGTGTTGCGTGATGAGCAACAGGCGGGGCGGTTAGGTGGAGCTTCGATTTTTACGGCTGGAAGAGGAATCGGAGTTCCGGATGGTGCGCCTCCGCTGCTTGCTGCGACCGATCAGATCTTTCGTCCGGCAACGGAGAAAGAAGCGCGGCGAGATGTGGATGAGATGGCAGCGCAGCGTGTGGACATCATCAAGATCTGGGTGGATAAGCTGCATGGCAAAGCACCGGAGATGGGACCTGAGATCTACAAAGCAGTGATCGATGAGGCCCATAAGAGACACGAGCGGGTGGCCGCACATGAGTATGCGCTGGAGGATGCGAAGCAACTAGTGGCAGATGGTGTGGATGTGTTGGCGCACTCGGTGCGGGATCAGGTGGTGGATGATGCGTTCGTGCGATCGATGAAGCAGCATCATGTCTGGTACGTACCGACGTTTACGGTGGACGAATCAGCGTTTATTTACGCAGATGATCCAGCGTTTATGAAGACGTCATTCTTTCGGCTGGCCGCTGGTCCGAAGCTGATGGCGAAGTTTGATGCGCCTGGATATGCGGAGAAGATAAAGCAAGATCCGCAGACTGCGCAACATGAGAAAGACTTCGAAGTGGGGCAGCAGAACTTGAAGAAGATGTTTGATGCAGGTGTGAGCGTTGGTTTCGGAACTGATTCGGGTGCTTTGCCGGGGCGTATTCCTGGGTTCGCTGAGCATCACGAACTTGCGCTAATGGTGAGGGCGGGGCTTACTCCGCTCCAGGCGATTACTGCAGCGACGGGCGAGAATGCGAAGCTGCTGCATGCTGGCGATCGTGGCACGATTGCGGCTGGAAAGCACGCCGATTTGTTGGTTCTCGATGCTGATCCGCTGGTTGATATCGGCAACACACAGAGGATTTTTGCGGTGTATCACGACGGGCATAGTATCGCTGATTTGCCGAGTCATGCAAAGTAAGCTGCTTGAATTGCCTGCGATGATTTCTGCTCCTGAACCGTTTAGAGCTTTTTGGGCATCAAAAAAGATCACGGAAGTTGTGATTGAAGAAAAGTATGAACGAGATCGTGAGTGATTTGAAGACTGCTAAGAAGCGTGGTGTTTGGGGTTGGGTTTTGATCTCTTTGCTGATTGCGGTGTGCGTTCTTGCGGCGATCGGTGAGATTGTGATGCATCGCGCTATGCCGATTCTCAAAGGGCGCGTGATTGAGACGCTCAGTACTCGCTTCGCCAGCCGGGTGGAGATGGATAAGTTTTCTGTTTCGGTATTGAAGGGGCTTGAGGTTTCTGGAGATGGGCTACGTATCTATCCGCCTGACGAGGTGGTTGCGGCCGGGGCGACCGATCCACTGATTTCACTTGACCATTTTTCGTTTCACGCGAATCTAATGGGTTTATTTGTGAAGCCGATGCGTGTTGGTACTGTGCATGTTGCAGGTATGGCGATTCATATTCCGCCACGCGAGATGCGGCAGCAGGCCCCTAAAGGCCAGCGGCGTCTGGGCAAGATCAAGATTCTGGTTGATGAGATTGTGTTTGATGATTCGAAGTTGATTATCGGGACGAGCAAGCCGGACAAGGATCCAAAAGATTTCGAGCTGAGCCATATTGTGATGCACAACGTTGGACCGGATGAACCGTGGAAGTATGACGCGACGTTGGTGAATGCTATTCCGAAGGGCAATATCCATGCGACGGGAACGTTTGGGCCCTGGAATAACGACAGCCCTGGCGATTCGACCGTGACAGGGAACTACACGTTTGATCATGTGGACCTAAATACAATCAAGGGTATCGGTGGCATGCTTTCATCTGCCGGCGAATTCAGCGGGCAGTTGAATAAGATCATTGTGGATGGGGCAACGGAGACGCCGAATTTTTCGCTGGATACGGCGAATCATGGCATGCCGCTGCATACGAAGTTTCATGCGATTGTTGATGGGACGAGTGGCGATACTTATCTGCAACCGGTAGCTGCACGTTTGGGTGGATCTGATTTTACGTGCAGTGGAGCGGTGGTGAATGTGAAAGGAAAAGGACACATCATTGATCTCGATGTAAATGTGCCTAATGGACGAATTCAGGACTTTTTGCAGCTTGCGGTGAAGACGACTCCGGTTGTTATGACTGGCGGGTTGCAGATGAAGACGAAGCTGCATATTCGACCGGGGCTGGAGAGTGTGTCGAAGAAGATTGGGTTGAAGGGTGGTTTTACGCTACTGCAGATTCACTTCACCAATCCCGAGGTGGAGGACAAAGTGGATATGTTGAGTTTGCGTGCGCAAGGCGATCCGAAGGCCGCGAAGCCGGGAGCGGCTGATGTTCACTCGCAGATGGTTGGCCAGTTTGCGATGGATGATGGGAAGCTTAGCTTTAGCGCGCTGAACTACTCCTTGCCGGGAGCTGATGTGATGCTGACGGGAGAGTACACGTTGAATGGTGAGAAGTTTGAGTTTGAGGGGAAGGTGCGTACGAAGGCGAAGGTGTCGCAGATGGTTGCTTCAAAGTGGAAGTCAATTTTACTGAAGCCAGTGGATCCATTCTTTGCCAAGGATGGCGCGGGTGCTGTGATCCCGGTGAAGGTGAGTGGGACGAGGTCCGCGCCGAAGTTTGGACTGGACCTCGGGCACAAGGATAAGAAGAATCAGCCCTAGTGCACCGTTTTCATGCGGCGGGACATGAAGTCCATGAGCAGGTAGTTACCGAGATTCTCTGGGGTGGTGAAGTAGGCTTTGCCGCGGCACATGGCGCTAACCTGTTGGACGAATTGCATGAGGGAGAAGTCGCTGGCCAGCATGAAGGTATTGATCATGATGTTGGAGCGCTTGCAGCGGGCTACCTCTTCGAGGGTCTCGGAGATGACGAGCGGGTCGAGACCGAAGGCGTTCTTGTAGATGCGACCGTCGGGCAGGGTGAGCGCCGAGGGCTTGCCGTCGGTGATCATGACAATCTGCTTCATGTCTTTGTTTTGGCGAGCGAGAATGCGTTGCGCCATGCGAAGGCCTTCGCGGGTGTTGGTGTAGTGCGGCCCGACTTTGACGCGAGAGAGTTGCGAGACTGGGATCTCTTCGGCGGTGTCGTGGAAGAGGACGAGGTTGAGGGTGTCGCCGGGGAATTGGGTGCGGATGAGATGCGAGAGGGCCATGGCCACGCGCTTGGCAGGGGTGAAACGATCTTCGCCATAGAGGATCATGGAGTGGGAGCAGTCGAGCAGGACGACAGTGGCGCAGGAGGACTGGTAGTCGGACTGATGAACGTGGATGTCGGAATGAAAGATGTTCAGCGGCTCGTGCTCTTCGCCTTCGATGGCGGTGGCGAGACCTTCGCGGGCGAAGACACTGGAGAGGGTGGCGGTGATGTCAAGGTTGAGTGTATCGCCGAACTCGTAGAGCTTGCTGCTGCCGTTGGTTTCGACACCGGCGGCTTCGTGGCGGGTGTCGTGGCGGCCGAGGTTGGATTTGCCGAGTGGGCCGAGGAGTTCGCGGAGGGCTTTGTAGCCAAGGAAGTCCATGCCCTTGTCGGTGACCTCGAAGCGGGCTTCGCCGTTGCCGTCACCTTGCTCGCCCTGTCCTTGCTCGGGCATCTCGGCGTTGATGAAGTTCTGTTCCTGCATCTTCTGGACGATCTGGTCGATGAGTTCTTCGACCTGGTCTTCGGAGAGAGCTTCGTACTTTTCCTGAGCTTCGTCGTCGAAGAGCTCGCCTGAGTCGAGGGCCTGGCGGATGGCTTCGCGGAGGTTCTCCATGGTCTGGTCGCCGTCGAACTCCTGGAAGCGGGACATGGGATCGTTGAAGCCGGAGTCGAGCAGGAAATCTGAGAGCGCCTGCATGAGGTCTTCGAGGCCGAAGGAGGAGGCGAGGTCGCCGGTGAACTTTGTGTATCGGACGCGCTTCATAGTTTGGACCTAGTGGACCCAGCGGGTGTTGACGACGGTGAGTTTCGGGCAGCCGGCCTTGGCTGCGAGTTGTTTGTCGGTAGGAGCAGGCGCTTGCGTCTGTTGTCTGATTTTTGATTGGAAGGATTTGATGTCGTCGAAGCGAAAGACCTGGCAGCCGCGGAGGAAGTCGACTACTTCACCTGTGGTGCGGTCGATGGAGTACATGCGGACGAGGTGAGCTTTTTTGTAGATGCCGATG
>Ga0302220_10001948_pt1 | contig 15552 bp, 10 predicted proteins | sample II_Palsa_E1_3_FD_194572 | JGI IMG/M metagenome (GOLD analysis project Ga0302220, IMG submission 194572) | Peat permafrost microbial communities from Stordalen Mire near Abisko, Sweden - II_Palsa_E1_3 | ecosystem: Environmental > Terrestrial > Soil > Palsa > Peat permafrost | place: Sweden...
CCGCCAATATGCCGCGATGCTCCCAGATGTCCGCACGCTCTGGGGCAACGGTCAATGCCTCGTCCAGATACTGGCGTGAACGTTCCGCCTGGTCCAGATGAAAACAGGCAAGCCCCATTCGGTGCAGTGCGTGAGCATGCCGGGGTTGCTGTTCAAGCACCTGCTGGTATTGCTGCATCGCTTCGTGAGTCTGATGTGCTGCCAGATAGGCGTCAGCGCGAACAATCAGGGCGTCGAGTTCTTCCATGCTGTCGGGGAAAGAGCGGTTGAAGAGCGCGCGGTCGTGCATCCAAACGCTCTGCGATTATTGATGTTCGAAAGCGGGGCTGTGTGCGGCTACGCGTGCGGGCTGGTGTCCGGTTGTCGTGTGTGCCTTGGCGACGGGTGGGCGTGGGCGTGGGCGTGGGCCTGAGCCTGAGCCATCGCTTGCAAGCGTGCCGCCACCCGCTCGACCACCGGCCCCCACGCGCCCGGCTCGGTCTGCCGGTAGAGCTGAACCGAGTCATACCAAGGCTGCGTTTCCGCGTTGCCCCAGGACCAATGCGAGACATGATCGAGCATCGCCAGCACCGGACGGCCTAGCGACCCGCCCAGATGCAACGGTGCACTGTCGATGGTCACCACAGCATCTAGTGCGGCAACAAGTGCAGCAACATCGTCAAAGCCGGCTTCGTAGTGCCCAGTAAGATCACGCACGCGATAGCCCTGCGCTGACATGGCCGCTACGTCCGCACTCAGCCCCGGCGTGAGCGGATAGAACACAACATCCGCCAGCGCGAGAACCGGCGCCAACGACGCAAGGGGAATCGAACGCTTTGCGTCACGGCGGTGCGTCGGGCTGCCGGACCAGACGAGGCCAACATGCAGCAGGGCCGGATGTGCGTCGTCGGCCCTCACCTTCGTCTGCCATTGCGCCAGCCGCTGCGAATCCGCCTGCAGATATGCCTCACCGCGCACCTGCTCCGGCTGCAAGCCGAGCGTGAGCGGCATGCTCATCATCGGCAAAGCGAAGTCGGGTTTGCCGAGCGGGCCGTCTTCGATCGACACGCAATCAGCATAAAAACGCGAGAACAACGGCGCCAGTGGCCGGCGCACGGCCAGCACTAGCCGGCCGCCCTCGTCGTGCACGCGCGCGGCCAGTTCCGGGAGAAACCGCACCATCTGGATATCGTCGCCATTGCCCAGTTCGCTATGCACGACCAGCGTCTTGCCCGCAAGCGGCTCGCCGCGCCAGCGCGGACACAGGTTCGCGAGAACGGACATGACGTTGTTCGCTTCGCGGTCTTCGCGGTTGAGCCGCGCCTCGAAACGCGGCCACGCTGTCGACCAGTCGCCACGGCGCAACTCCAGATCGGCGAGATCCACCGCGGGCGATGCGGCATTCGGGTCCAATGCCAGCGAAGCATGCAGCGTTGCTTCGCTTTCGGCATAGCGCGCCTGCTCGCAGAGGTACTGACCGATGGCGGCGACAACCGTCGCGTTACCGGGCGCTGCTGCATCGACCGCGCGCATCGTTGCCTCCGCACCGGCGGCATCGTTGCGCTGCCATTGCGCGTGACTCAGTTGCCACGCCATTTCGGCATCGGCCGGATGCTGGGAGAGGATCTTCCGGCACACGCGTTCAACGCTGTCCCAATCGTGAATCTCCCGATACGCGAGTGCGAGTTGCAACGGCAACGCGGGATGAATCGCCGGATCGAGCGCGTACGCTCGCGAGAGCGCTTCACGCCGTTCGGCGCTCGCCGTGGAACCTGGCAAGGATGAGAGCGCAATCGTTAGCCACCAGGGCGCACGCGCATCTTGAGGCGCCTGCTGGCCGTACGCACGCAGCATATGCGCCGCGGCCGAATGCGCCCGGCATCGGTCGATTAACCACACAATCCATTCGATCGATGCTTCGACAGGTTGGGCCCCCACCGCCAGTTCGCTGTAACGCTTCGCGACGTCCTGCTTGCCGAGCGCATCGGCAAACAGCGCGAGCCGCGCATAGCGGCCACCGCTGAGGGTCTCGCCCTTGGACAGCGAAGCACTGTGATACGCCTGCTCGAAGTGGCCCGCACTCGCACATAGGTCCGCGTGAAGCTGCGGTGTCGAACCGTCTTGCAGCAGCGAGACAGCGCGATGCTGGGCGGCATCGAAACCCTGCTCGCAAAGGGTGGACCACACGAGATGCACGGGATCGGCCGGCGTGACTGTGTTTGTTTCGGACATGGAAGAAACGGAAGAAGGTGACGATGAGACCTCGGGCCGTCACACGCAGAGATCACTTCAAGATCGATCCTGCGTCTGGGACCGGAGCGCCACAGCATATGACAAAGTTGCGCTACCGCATCTCATATTCGAATCTCAAAATAATCGCGTTGATAAATTTTAGTTAGTAAACCATACTTATTTTCGTTCGGCCGAACGCGACCCACCTCTTTAATCCATATTAAGAATAATCGCAAAGGAAACGAAATTGAATCAGAGCCTAAAAGAAACGTCTGATCGCATCGCGCATCTGGCTGCCGTCGTGCTCGCTCGGCCTAGTTCATCACACCTGGAAAAGGAACTCGCGGGTTCTGCGCTTGCGCAACATCACACGTCGAAGCAGACTAGCGCGGCCATCGGCAGCCTGGCGGCTAGAGTGCTGGCTGACCACAGCGCCTGCATGGAAGCGAAGGAACTAGCCGGATCGGTACTCGCGCAGGTTCGTCGGCACGAGCAGGCACCTGCAAGTTAAGTAGCGGCCTCGCCAAAAAAATGCGCTGCCATAAGGCAGCGCATTTCCCAAAGCCAATTTCGAATCAACCACTAACGCCTAAAAAATCGGCGTCTCAATCGCGTTCAACCCGCGCGTGCCAACAGCAACGCGTTAGTCCGCTTGACAAAGCTCGCAGGATCTTCCAGCGCGCCGCCTTCTGCGAGCATGGCCTGGTCGAACAGCAGATGACACCAGTCATCGAAATTCGCGCTATCCGTATGCAGGCTCTTCACCAGCGCATGCTCCGGATTCACTTCCAGAATCGGATGGAACGAAGGCGCTTGCTGACCGGCAGCCTTCAGCATGCGTTGCAGGTAACCACTCATCTCGCCATCGTCGGCCACGAGGCAGGACGGCGAGTCGGTCAGACGGAACGTCAGACGCACGTCTTTAGCCTTGTCCTTCAGCGCTTCCTTCATCTTCTCGACGAGCGGCTTCAGCTCTTCGCTGACCTTTTCCTGCGCCTGCTTTTCCTCGTCGTTCAGCGCGCCCAGATCGAGATCGCCACGCGCGACGCTTTGCAGCGGCTTGCCGTCGAACTCGTTCAGGAACGACAGCATCCATTCGTCGACGCGATCGGTCAGCAACAGCACTTCCACGCCCTTCTTGCGGAACACTTCGAGGTGCGGGCTATGTGTCGCAGCCTGGAACGTGTCGGCGGTGACGTAGTAGATCTTGGTCTGCTCGGGCTTCATGCGCGCGACGTAATCCGCCAGCGCAACAGTCTGCTCCGTCGAATCGTTATGCGTCGAGGCGAAGCGGATCAGCTTGGCAATCCGGTCCTTGTTGGCGAAATCTTCGCCCACGCCTTCCTTGAGCGCCTGGCCGAATTCCTTCCAGAAGGTCGCGTACTTTTGCTTGTCCGCGTCATTGTCGGCGTTCGCCAGATCTTCGAGCATCGACAGCGAACGCTTGGTCACGCCTTCGCGGATCGCCTTCACATCGCGGCTTTCCTGCAGGATTTCACGCGACACGTTCAGCGGCAAATCGCTCGAGTCGACCACGCCCTTGATGAAGCGCAAATACGTGGGCAGCAGTTGCTCCGCGTCGTCCATGATGAAAACGCGCTTCACATACAGCTTCAGCCCGCCGCGATGATCGCGGTTCCACATGTCGAACGGCGCCGCGCTCGGCACGTACAGCAGCTGCGTATATTCGCTGCGGCCTTCGACGCGGTTATGCGTCCACGTCAGCGGCTCCTGATGGTCGTGCGAGAGATGCTCGTAGAACTGCTTGTACTGCTCGTCGGTGATGTCGTTCTTCGAACGGGTCCACAGCGCGCTCGCCTGGTTGACGGTCTCGTCCTCGTCCTTCGTGACCATCTCGCTCTTTTCAGCGTCCCATTCTTCCTTCTGCATCAGGATGGGCAGCGCGACGTGGTCCGAGTACTTCTGGATGATCGCCTTCAGGCGGTGCGACGACAGCAGTTCGTCCTCTTCCGGGCGCAGATGCAGCGTGATCGTCGTGCCGCGTTGCGCGCGCTCGATCGTCTCCACCGCGAAATCGCCCTCACCTGCGCTTTCCCAGCGCACACCCTCAGCCGCCGACAGACCGGCACGGCGCGTTTCGACAGTGATCTTGTCGGCAACGATAAAGCCCGAGTAGAAGCCCACGCCGAACTGGCCGATCAGCGCTGCATCTTTTTGCTGATCGCCAGAAAGCTTGCCGAAGAATTCCTTGGTGCCCGAGCGCGCGATGGTGCCCAGATGCGAGACCGCTTCATCGCGGCTCATGCCGATGCCGTTGTCGTCGATCGTGATGGTGCGGGCGGCCTTGTCGTACGAAATGCGAATCCGCAGATTCGGGTCGTTTTCGTATAGCGCATTGTTTTCGATCGCTTCGAAACGCAGCTTGTCGGCAGCATCCGAGGCGTTCGAAATCAGCTCACGCAGAAAAATTTCCTTGTTGCTGTACAGCGAATGAATCATCAGTTGCAGAAGCTGTTTCACTTCTGCCTGAAAGCTCATGGTTTCTTGTGCCATGGTCGGACTTCCTTTCTCTGTTGCGGTTGATTCGGATCGGGGCTAATTGGGTACTATCGCCACGATTTCAAGAGGCGCGCCGCGCGACGCCATCCAGATAGCGGCACAGGAAGGCCGGTAGCGCTGGATCGCCGCAATTGGCGACGTTAAAGCGGGTCCAGCTCGACGGCGACTGTTGCGGCGAAAACAGGCTGCCCGGCGTTAGCAGAAAACCGGCCTCATGCGCGGCGGCGGCGAGCACGCCCGAGTCGACGCCCGTATCGGCCCACAGGAACATGCCTGCGCCGGGCGTCTGGAACAGTTTTAGCCCGGTTTTCTCCAGCATCCGCGCGGTCTTGTCGCGCACGCCGTCGAGGCGCGCCCGCAGCCGTTCCACGTGACGCCGGTAATGGCCCTCGGTGAGGATCTTGTAGATCACGCGCTCGTTGAGTTCAGGGCTCGTCATGCCGACCAGCATCTTCTGGTCCGTGACGGCCTTGGCCACGTCCGGCGAGCAGGCCATGAAGCCGACCCGCAGATTGGCCGCCAGCGTCTTCGAAAAGCTGCCGAGGTAGATCACGCGCTTTAGCTGGTCGAGGCTCGCGAGGCGTGTAGCCGGATAGCCGGGCGGACAAAGATCGCCGTAGATATCGTCCTCGACGACGATGAAATCGTATTCTTCCGCGAGCCGCAGGATACGGAATGCCTGTGCGGCGGTGAGCGAGGTGCCGGTCGGATTCTGCAACACCGAGTTGATCACCAGCATTTTCGGGCGCCACGTCTGCACCAGCGTTTCGAGCACGTCCAGGTCCGGGCCGTCCGGCGTGTACGGCATGCCAACGAGGCGAGCGCCCTGTGAGACAAAGCGGCCGAACATCTGGAACCAGGCCGGGTCGCCGACAATCACCGCGTCTCCCGGCTGCACAAAGATACGGGAGATCAGGTCGATCGCCTGGGTGATGCCCGAGGCGAGCACGATTTGATCCGGCGACGCGCCGATTTCCAGCTCCTCGAGCCGGGTCTGCAACTGCTGACGCAACGGCAAAAAGCCTTCCGGCGTACCGAAACCCAGCATCTGCGCACCGCTTTGCCGGCCCAGCGTGCGTAGCGCGCCGGTAATCAGCTCGCCGTCGAGCCAGCGGCTCGGCAAGAAGCCGAGACCGGGGCCGCGTTCGGGCCGGGTCGAAGTCTGCAGCATGTTGCGCAGCAGCCAGACGACGTCGATCGTATTCGAGGCGGGTGCGGGCGCGGCATCGGCGTTCAGACGGCGCTCGCCGGGCATCGGGGCGGCCAGACGTTCGCGCACGTAGAACCCGGAGCCACGCCGTGAATCCAGATAGCCCTGGGCGACGAGCCGCTCATAGGCCTCCACCACCGTGAAGCGCGACACGCCCTTGTCCAGCGCGAGCTTGCGGATGGACGGCATGCGCATGCCGGCGCGGAACACGCGTTCCTCGATGCGGCGGCGTGCCCACTGGACGAGCTGATCGACGAGCGTCAACGACGACGCGTCGTGCGGGGCGGGAATCTGGTCGAGCGCGGCAGACATAGGAGGCTCCAACTGTACCGAACACTATCGGGACGATTGTACCGTTACTGTGCAGGTGAGCAACGCTACATTTGGGCTGAAGGGCCAACCCGCGCCAGCAAAACGGTTATGCTTACGGCCCCGGCAGACCTGCCGTACCGCAGGTCTGCCGGCCTCGCAGAAACCGTTTTGTACATCGCCATGACCGCACACACGCTTCGACTCGACCACCTCGTGATTTCCGCCCGCACGCTCGACGAGGGCACCCAGTATGTCGCCGACACGCTTGGCGTGGCGCCGGCCGGCGGCGGCTCGCATCCGCTGATGCGCACCCACAACCGGCTGCTGAATCTGTGGGACGGCGTGTATCTCGAGGTGATCGCGATCGACCCGGACGCCGACGCACCCGCCAGCGGCACCGACGCCCGCCCGCGCCTGTTCGCGCTCGATGCCGCGGCAACCCATGCGCGCCTCGCCAGTGGCCCGTATCTGTCGCACTGGGTCGTGCGCGTCGAGCGGCCGAAGGACCTGCCGCGCTGGCAGACGCAGTATCCGCAGCGGATTGCGCCGGTCGTGCCGATGAGCCGCGGCGCGTTCACCTGGGGCCTGTCGGTGCCGGACGACGGTGCGTTCCCGAGCTGGCAAGGCGCCGGCGACGGCATCGTGCCGACGCTGATCCAGTGGGACACACCGCTGCACCCGTCGGACGTGTTGCCGGAAACCGGGCTGGCGCTGAAGTCGCTCAAGGGGATTCACCCGCAGGCGGAAGCCGTGGCGGCCCACCTGCGCTGGCTCGGCGCGGCACACCTGATCGCCCTTTCCGCGCCAGACGTTGCCGAGGATGAAGGTGAAGGGGAAGGCGGAGGTGCGGCAAGTACCGCAACGCTAGTGGCCGAAATCGAAACCCCGAGCGGCCTGCGCACCCTGAAATAGTTGCACGAGCATTTACGCGAGCGCGCCGCTCGCCGCAGCAAACCAAGGCCCAGTTCGCCTTGCGACGCGCCCGTGGCAAGGCCACTCGCGCGATAATCGAAGTTTTGACGAATCCGATCCAGCAACACCTGTCGAGGACAACATGGACCATAGCGACCTTCAAGCCCCCACGTGGCAATTTTCCGAACGCGCACGCAAGCTGACCAGCTCGGCGATTCGCGAAATCCTGAAGGTCACCGAACGGCCCGAAGTCATCTCGTTCGCGGGCGGCCTGCCGTCCCCGGCCACCTTCCCCGCCGAACGGATGCGCGAGGCATCAGACCGGATCCTGCGCGATTCGCCCGCCGCAGCACTGCAATACAGCGCAACCGAAGGCTACCTGCCGCTGCGCGAATGGATCGCGGCGCGCCACTCGGTCAACGGCGCGCAAATTCGCGCCTCGCAGGTGCTCGTCACCACCGGTTCGCAACAGGCGCTCGATCTGCTCGGCAAGGTGCTGGTTTGCCCGGACAGTCCGGTGCTGGTCGAAACGCCGACGTACCTGGGCGCGTTGCAGTCGTTCTCAATGTATGAGCCGCGCTACGTTCAGGTGGCGACCGACGACAACGGTTTGATCCCCTCGGCGCTCACGCCCGAGCTGACGGCCGGCGCGCGCCTCTTGTACACACAGCCGAATTTCCAGAATCCGACCGGCCGCCGTCTGCCGCTTGAGCGCCGCCGCGCCCTCGCCGAACTGGCGCCGCGCGCGCCGTTCCCGATCATCGAAGACGATCCGTACGGCGCGCTCGATTACGCCGGCGAACCGCTGCCGACCATGCTGTCGATGGCGCCGAACCATATCGTTCATCTCGGCTCGTTCTCCAAGGTGCTTGCTCCGGGCCTGCGGGTCGGCTACATGATTGCCCCCGAAGAACTGCACTTCAAGCTGGTCCAGGCCAAGCAGGCCACCGACCTGCACACGCCGAGCTTCACGCAACGCATCGTGCACGAGGTGGTGAAGGATGGCTTCCTCGACACGCACGTGCCGACCATCCGCGCGCTGTATCGTGAGCAGTGCGCTGCGATGCTGGCTGCACTCGAACGCTACATGCCAGAAGGCGTAAGCTGGAACCGCCCCGAAGGCGGCATGTTCGTGTGGGTGAAATTGCCCGCGCAGATCGACAGCATGAAGCTACTCGAAGAAGCCGTCGCACAGAATGTCGCGTTCGTGCCGGGCGGCCCGTTCTATGCCGACGAGGCGCAGCACAACACGCTGCGCCTGTCGTTCGTCACAGTGCCGCCCGCCAAAATCGACGAAGGCGTGGGCCGCCTCGCGGCGCTGATCCGCGCGCGCGTATGAGCGAGTTCAAGCGGGTGTGGGTCGCCCCCCGCGGCTCACAACTGTTCACCATTCACCCATTTACTCATTAGCAAGGACCTGCAATGACTCAAGCAAATGTGTACGACAAGCTGAAGGAACTGGGTATCGAACTGCCCACCGCCGGCGCACCCGCAGCTGCTTACGTGATGAGCGCGCAGAGCGGCAACACGGTGTACCTGTCGGGCCACATTGCCAAGAAGGATGGCAAGGTGTGGGCCGGCAAGCTCGGTGACAGCCTGAGCACGGAAGAAGGCAAGGTAGCTGCCCGCTCGATCGCCATCGACCTGCTGGCCACACTGCATGCGCACGTGGGCGACTTGAATCGCGTCAAGCGGATCGTCAAGCTGATGAGCCTCGTGAACTCGACGCTCGATTTCACCGAGCAACATCTGGTCACGAACGGTGCCTCCGAACTGATCGCGGATGTCTTCGGCGAGCGCGGCAAGCATGCACGCTCAGCCTTCGGCGTGGCACAGATTCCGTTGGGCGCCTGCGTCGAGATCGAGATGATCGCGGAAGTGGAATAAAGCGGTCAGTCTGCCGGAACGTCCCGCCACGTTCTGTCACGCGTCGTGAAGTGCTCGCGCACTCACGGCGCGTTTTCTTTTGCGGCTTGCGCCGCGCGCATCGTCACCATCCATTTCCGCAAATTGACGCCGTTCAATATCCTTGTTCGGCCTTCAGTCAATTGAGCCAATAAAAACACGCAAAAACTGCACAAAAATTCACGCAAAGCCGGTGGCTCGAAGCCTGATCCCACAGTAGAATCGACCACTGCGTCAGTCAATTGCTGAATAAATCAAACGCTAGGCCAAATGTCCGCTCGCACTGTCCGCTTCAAACAGGTTGATGTTTTCACCCCGGTGCCGTTCAAAGGCAATCCGCTTGCAGTCGTGTTCGAGGCCGACGACCTCGACGACGCCCAGATGCAGGCCATCGCCCGTTGGACCAACCTGTCCGAGACCACTTTCCTCGTCAAGCCGACCATCCCAGATGCGGACTATCACGTACGCATCTTCACCGTCGAAGGCGAGTTGCCGTTCGCGGGCCATCCCACTATAGGCACTGCCCATGCCTTGCTCGAAAGCGGCTATCAGCCCAGGACACCAGGCAAACTGTTTCAGCAATGCGGTGCCGGCCTCGTGGAACTGAACGCGCAAGCAGGCGGTGCATGGGCCTTCGCCGCGCCGCCCGCACGTGTCACGCCGTTGCCGACCGACTTGTACACAACCTTGACGGATGCACTTCATAGCGACGCGATCGATTTCAGCGCGTCACCTTGTGGTATCGACAACGGCGCACCATGGCTCGTCGTGCGGGTGAATTCGGCCGCCGCCTGTCTCGCCATCAAGCCGGATGCCGCAGCACTCAAGCGCGTCGTCGAAGCGGTCGGCACCCATGGCGTGGCGGTCTACGGTCCGCATGATGCTGACGGCCCCGCCACTTTCGAAGTGCGTTGCCTGATGGTGGGCGGCAATCTCGGCACAGGTGAAGACCCGGTAACGGGGAGTGCGAATGCAGCAATCGCCGGACTATTGAGCATGCAGCACCGACGGCCCGGACCTTCCTACACAGTCCGCCAAGGCACCGTGCTGGGCCGCGCGGGCCAGGTATCCGTGCACTATGACGACGCTGCCGGCAAGACGTGGGTCGGCGGATCGGCGGTCACGGTAGTCGACGGCACGTTCAGGTTGCCCTGACTCCTGGCGGCGCGCCGGAGCACCGCGAAAAGCCTCACGTAGATTGCATGCAAAAAACACTTAAGCAACCATCGCCCATTTGAGCCACGCTTGTCCACAAAACGCCTCGTCAGGACAACTCCATGTCGCACGGCTGTAAGGATGACGAGCACTTTGGGGTAGAGGTCAGTCTCGCCTCGACGAACCCTTCGAAAACGCTTACCCGGCGTGGGGCCTGCTACGGCCGCTGCAGGCGCGTAAGACATTGTGTTCGCATGCCTGTTGAGGGCCGCGTATACCCGCAGCATGGCCCCTTCCTTAATCCATTGGCATTCAGTAATATCGAAACGTATTCAACGTCCTACGGATGGTCTGGCAACACGCCACGCTCTTTCCTCCTGCGCAGTAGTCCAGGCACCTCGCTCACCATGCAGCCAATCTCGAAACCAGCGCAGTCGATGTATGCGAAGCCGCTGCGGAACGGCACACGGGCGCGGTCCTCCCGATGAGTCAGCCCCGCTTCTCTGCTGTGCACGACGCAAGACACCGCCCGGATGCGGTCGTGCCGCGCCGGCGCGCGCTGCTCGCCATTCCGGCGCTCGGCGTGCTGGTGCTGGTGTTGCTATGGACCGTGATCTTCGCGCGCCTGTCGGTCGAAAAAGACGCCACCTCACGCGAGGCGATGGCCTCGGCCGCGATCCTCTCAGCCGCGCTCGAACAGCATACGGTCAAGGCCATCCATCAGGTCGACCAGATCACACGCTTCGTCAAATACGAATTCGAGAAAACCCCGGATCGTTTCGATCTCGCCAGCACGGTTGAAAAAGGCGTCGTGCAGAGCGACACCCTGGTGCAGGTTTCGATCATCGACGAACACGGCATTCTTGTTTCAAACACGGCCGAGCAGAATCCGAAGCAGATCGACTTGTCGGACCGCGATCACTTCAAGGTGCACGAGCACGAGAACGACGACAACCTCTACATCAGCAAGCCGGTGCTCGGCCGCGTGTCGGGACAGTGGACGCTGCAGATGACACGCCGGCTCAATCACCCGGACGGTTCTTTTGCGGGTGTAGTAGTAGTCTCCGAAGACCCAAGCTACTTTACGAGCGATTTCTATAACAATGCGGCGATCGGCCACGACGGCGTGATCGCCGTGGTCTCCGACAACGGCACGGTGCTCGCGCGCCGTACCGGCAACGCCGAAGCCGCCAATGGCAAATTCTCCGCCAGCGGTTCGTATCCGACTTCCGAGCACGTGTCGGGCACCTATGTCGATTCGATCGACAACGTCACGCGCATCTTCTCGTACCGGCACATCGACGGTTATCCCCTCGGCGTGCTGGTTGGCCTCTCGCAAGCCGAAGAGTTCGCCGACTACAACCACACGCGCGACGTCTACCTGCTGATGGCGGGTTTCATTTCGCTCGCCATGCTCAGCTTCTTTGCGGTGGCTACCGGTTTGATCGGCAAGCTGCTTGGCCGTGAGCGCGAGATGACGCATCTGGTCGAATACGATCTGCTGACCGGCCTGCGCAACCGTTATGCGACGCTGCAGAGTCTGCGTCACGACGTCGCCGACCCAACGAACCTGGGCCGGCTCGCGATTCTCTTTATCGATCTCGATAACTTCAAGACCGTCAACGACACGCTCGGCCACAACGCCGGCGACATCGTGCTGCAGATGACCGCGTCGCGTCTGTCCGATGCAGTCGGCGACAACGGCGCGTTAAGCCGCATCGGCGGCGACGAGTTCGTGGTCGTGATCAAGGGTGATGAAGTCGAGAAGCGCGCCGTCGATCTCGCCGAGGCTGCAGCCGAGGTCTTCGCCAAGCCATTCGAAGTGCGCGGCAGCGCGTTCGTGCTGCATGCGAGCATCGGTATTGCGCTCTATTCGGTGCCGAACGAAAGCGAAATCGACCTGCTGAAAAAAGCCGATCTCGCGATGTACAGCGCGAAAGACGCCGGGAAAAACTGCTACCAGTTCTATTCGCCGCAGCTCTCGCACCGCGCCGATCACCTGATGAAGTGGGAACAGCAACTGCGCGTGGCGCTGGCCGAAGGTCAACTGTTCCTTGCGTACCAGCCGAAGATCGACCTCACCCGGCGTTGCATCACCGGCTTCGAAGCGCTGGTGCGCTGGAACCATCCGCAGCATGGTCTGATTCCGGCCAATGAATTCATCCCGGTTGCGGAGTCGACCGGGCTGATCGTGCCGATTGGCGACTTCGTGATCGAGACCGCCTGCCGTCAACTGGCGCTGTGGCAACAACAGGGCTACGACACGCTGTCGCTGGCGGTGAACATCTCGGCGGTGCAGTTCTGGCGCGGCGATCTCTATCAGACCATCTCACATGCGATCGAGGAAACGGGCATCTCCGCCCGCCGTCTCGAACTCGAGATTACCGAGACCGCGATGATGGAATATCCCGAACTGGTCTCGGAGAAAATCTTCGCGCTCAAGCGCCTCGGCGTGCGCATCGCACTGGACGATTTCGGCACCGGTTACTCGTCGCTGTCGTATCTGAACCGCTTCTCCGTCGATACGCTGAAGGTGGATCGCTCGTTCGTGCAGGCCATTCCTGGCGACCGCAGCGTTTGCGTGATGGTGACGGCCATCGTCAACCTCGCGCGTTCGCTCGGGCTCACGGTGGTGGTGGAAGGCACCGAGACGGAAGAACAGATCGCCTGGCTTGCGGCGCTCGGTCATATCGAGGCTCAGGGCTTCCTGTTTTCGCGTCCGGTTCCGGTCGACGCCATTCCGGCGCTGCTCGAACGCTTTGGCGTATGCGGCATGCCGGAACGGCGCATTGCCCGCGAGCCGACTGCCGACAACGCCAGCACAACGTCGAGCACCAGCGGACTATCGGCTTAAGCTGCGGCGTGGCCTGACGCGCGCGACAGCCTTGCGATGCACACATTCGCATTTACAGATATATTCAAGAGTACTGAAGCATTTCCGCGCACCTTCCCGCCGGGGGCTTGGCGCGCAACCTGTTCAGCCTTACTCAACCAGCATGTCCGGAGTGTCCGGCATGCGGACCGCCATGTACATGATCACGAGCCAGGACACTATCGGACGCGGAGAGCGGGAACCGTTGTGGACGCTGTTCCGGGTCGTGTGCGGCCTGTCGGCGCTCTCATGGGGTGGGCTCGCGCTGATGGCGCAACTCGAGAATCACTATGTCGAGCGCGAAGGCCGTTTGTCGCGGGTGGCCTTTTCCGATCTGATCGCGTTGGCATGGATGGTGCCCGGGCCAGTGGGCTGCAACGTCGCCGTGCAAGTAGGACACGCGTTACGCGGACGAGCGGGCGCGTGGGTCGCGGGCATCGCCAGCGTGCTGCCGTTCTTCGTGCTGATGACGCTCTTCGCGATTTTCTACCGCACACCCTTCGTGCGGGCCGTCGCGTCGCAAACCCTTCTCAATCACTTTAGCGTCGTACTGGGCACGCTGATCGCGGTGACCTGGTACAAGCAGACGCGTGCGCTCGTGCGCGGCAAGGTGGCGTGGATTGCGGCACTGCTCGGCTGGGTCATACTTTTCTATGCGCGCAGCCCGGCCGCTTACGTTGCGATGCTGGGCATGGCATTCGCGGTGGGCTGGTTCAACAGCCCCGAGCGCGAGGCCCGGCTCAAGGTCTCGATTGCGCGCAGCGACCTGCAACTGATGGCAGCCCTGTGCGTACTGCTGGCTCTGTTTGCCATTCCGCTACCGCATCGCTACGAACTCGCACTGCTGTGGCCGCGGCTCGCAGGCGCGGGCATGACGCTATTCGGCGGTGGCTTCTCTGCATTGCCGGTGTTGAAGGCGCTCTTTGTCACGCCAGGCATAGGCGTGTCGGACAACGATTTCACGCTGGCCTTCTCGCTCTCGCCGATGTCGCCCGGACCGTTGCTGAACGTGGTGCCGTTCTTCGGCTACCTGGTCGATGGCTGGCCCGGCGCGTTGATCGCCACGCTCGCACTGTTCGTGCCGTCAGGCTGCCTCGTCGTGCTGGCGCAACGCAACCTGCATCAATTGAAGGCCAATCCGCGCTTCGAGCACGGCATGCGAATTTTGCGCGCGGTGACCACGGCCTTTCTCGCGGTCGCCGTGTTGAGGATTGCACAGCGGGTGCCGTTGCAGCCACAGTACGTGGCGACCGCGCTATTCTCGTGTATGTGCTTCGCCAAGCTCAAGGTGCCGGTCTACATCGTCTACGGCACGGTGGCCGGTGTGTGCGGGCTGTGGCTCGCTTATGCGGCTATAGCGTAGTCGTAAGCGGCGCCGCTTCACCCGCCACGCTCGCGTTTAGTTCAACGCGAGCGCGCCGCGGCAAAGCCTCCAAAGAACGCCCGCGCGTTCGCCTCGAGACTCTCGAGGTGATACCCACCTTCCTGAACGATCACCGAAGGCAACGCAAGCGCGCCGACGGCCGCTCCCAGACGACCGAAACCTTCGGTCGTCACGTCCACGTGCGATTGCGGATCGTCCTTGTAGATATCGAAGCCGAGCGCCAACACCAACGCATCCGGCTCGAAACGCTTCAGCACACGTAGCGCGTCATCGACGCGTTCAAAAAACACGTCCTCGGATGAACCGTGCGGCATCGGGAAATTGACGTTAAATCCGTCTCCTGCCCCCGTGCCGCGCTCGTCCTCATAGCCGGTCACAACCGGATAGAAGTTGGTGGGATCGCCATGAATCGATACGTAGAGCACGTCGTCGCGGCCGTAGAAGATTTCCTGCACGCCCTGGCCGTGGTGCATGTCGGTGTCGAGAATAGCGACGCGCCCGTACTGCTTGCGCAGTGCTTGCGCCGCGACCGCTGCGTTGTTCAGATAGCAGAAGCCGCCAGCCGCATCTCGCCGCGCGTGATGACCTGGCGGCCGGCACAGCGCGTACGTCTCACGCGCGCCGCCATTGACTGCGGTAGCCGCGGCGAGCGCGCTTTGCGCCGACCAGTAAGCGGCGCGCCACGTGTGTTCACCGATCGGACAGCTGCCGTCGGCCTGATAGCGCGCTGCCCGGGCGAGAATGCCGCGCAACGGATTCGGCTCGCGCACATAGATGTTCGACATGACCTCGTCGCCCCAGTCGTCGGACATTTGCTTCCATTCGGCGTGTGCCTCTTCGAGGAAACGCAGGTAGTGAATGTCGTGCACCGCGGCGATGGCATCCAGACCGCCATCGACCGGCTCATGGATCTCGAAGCCCAGCGACTTCACCGCCGCAACGAGGTGCGCGGCACGCTCGGGCACTTCCTGCGCCGGCCGCATCTGCCCGCGCGAAAAGTAGCTGCGCGGATGATGTTGCAGTTGTTCTGGATGAAAGAAAGTTTGCATGATGTTTGCCGAAAGAGGATCA
>Ga0302220_10001949_pt1 | contig 15545 bp, 14 predicted proteins | sample II_Palsa_E1_3_FD_194572 | JGI IMG/M metagenome (GOLD analysis project Ga0302220, IMG submission 194572) | Peat permafrost microbial communities from Stordalen Mire near Abisko, Sweden - II_Palsa_E1_3 | ecosystem: Environmental > Terrestrial > Soil > Palsa > Peat permafrost | place: Sweden...
ATCGCTGACGTGAGTGCACAATGATCTGTTTGGCCGTGAATCGACTTCTACGCTTCGCCCGCCCTGGGTAAGGTGACGAACTTATCGGCTAGCAGCGTTTTGTGAGGGGTTCGTTATCGCTTCGCCCAGTTTCTCCGAAAAAAATTCAGCGAAGACTGCTACTGCAGGCGGCACCGGTGGGCGGCTCGTGTAGACGAGCTGCAGGCCGAGACCAGTGCTGGCGCGCCGATAGGTCGGCAGCACGCGTACCAGTTTGTCTTGCGCGATGATTGGCTCAGCCATTAACTGCGGCAGCAGCGCAATGCCCAGTCCAGCTATACAAGCTTGCGCCAGCACGCGCATGTCGTTGACCGCGAACCGGCTGTTGATCGACACTTCCTGGCTACCGCGTGGACCGTGCAGACGCCACGTGTTGCGACCCTGACGATTGGAAATCGTCAGACAATCGTGCTCGGCCAACTCACGCAGCGTGCGTGGCGCGGCGCGCCGCCCCAGATAGGTCGGACTCGCCGCAAGAATCATTGCACTCGGCGCCAACCGACGTACCTTAAGACCGCTACTGGTCTCGATACCCATGCGCAAGGCCAGATCGATGCGCTCGGCGATCAGATCGGAAGGCGCGTCGTCGAGCAGGAAGTCGACGCTGATGTGGGGGTAGCGTGCGTAGAACTCGACCAACCACTCCATGCGAAAGAATTCGAACAGGCCGGCCATCGCAGTGACGCGAACTGAGCCGGACGGTGCCTGCTCATCGGCATAGTGCCGCTCGATCGCGAGGATCTGGTCGAGCGCCGGCGCATAACGCTCAAACAGCGCCTGACCTTCCGTGCTTGGTGCGAGTTTGCGAGTCGAGCGATGCAGCAGGCGTGTGCCGAGTTGCCCTTCCAGTTGATCGATGCGTCGGCTCAGCGTATTTGCCGGCATGCGCAAACGCCGCGCCGCCTCGGAAAAGCTGCCGGCGCGGACCACTTGGACGAACATTGCCAGATCATTCAGATCGAGCATGACATTTCTCCATAAATGGATTAATAAAATCCTATTTCACCATCTAGTGTGAAGCGCATTTAATCACCATACTTGACCTGTCATGCGGGAGGCGGCCGTAAAAAGTCATTCTCCAGCTCCACAGTGACGTTGCATCACCTGATACCGCGCACGGGCGCGGCAACTTAATGATTCAAGGATACTGATTTGAAGAAGCATCTGATGATTGCGGCTGGTGTACTCGCCGCCACGCTGTCGCTTTCGGCATTCGCGGACGTGTCGACGTATCAGCTTGATCCGGACCACACGTACCCCAGTTTCGAGGCCGACCACATCGGCGGTCTGTCGGTCTGGCGTGGCAAGTTCGACAAGTCGCAAGGCACGGTGACGCTCGATCGCGCGGGCAAGACCGGCACCGTTGAAGTGACGACTGACATGGCGTCGATCCACACGGGCAGCACGAAGCTTGACCAGAATCTGCAGTCGGATCAGTTCTTCGACGCGTCGAAGTTTCCGGATGCGACCTACAAGGGCACGATCAAGTTTAAGGGCGACAAGCCGGCCTCTGTCGTCGGCAATCTGACGATACACGGCGTGACCAAACCGCTGACGCTGAAAATCGACTCGTTCAAGTGCATTCAACATCCGATGCTCAAACGCGAAGTGTGCGGCGTCGACGCAGTGGGCGAATTCGATCGCAGCGACTTCGGCGTCGATTTTGGCAAGACGTACGGCTTCAGCATGAAGACCAAGCTGCTCATCACGGCCGAAGCGCTGAAGCAGTAATCCCGTTCGGAGATAAATTTCATGAAACTGTTGCACATCGATTCCAGCATCCTCGGGCAAGACTCGGTCAGTCGTGATCTGTCGGCGGAGGCCGTCGCAAGTTTCCAGATTCGCCATCCCGAACTTGCAGTTACCCGTCTCGACCTTGCCGCCACGCCGATTGGTCATCTGACGGCAGCACACCTCACGGCCGCGCAAGGCGCGCCCGTCGACGACGCACTGAAGTCCGACGTTGCCGCCGGTCAGCTCGCGCTCGAAGAATTCCTGGTCGCCGACATCGTGGTCATCGGCGCGCCGATGTACAACCTTGGCGTGCCTTCCCAACTGAAGGCCTGGATCGACCGCATCTCCGTCGCCGACAGGACGTTCAGCTACGGCGAGCACGGCCCGGTCGGACTGTGCAGCGGCAAGAAGCTGGTCATCGTCTCGTCGCGCGGCGGCGTCTACCGCGAAGGCTCGCCCTCAGCCTTCTTCGATCATCAGGAAACCTACCTGAAAGCAGCGTTCGGCTTTCTGGGCATCACGGATATCACTTTCATTCGCGCCGAAGGTGTGGCGATGGGTGAGGGCGCGCGTAGTGCGGCGATTGCCTCCGCGAAGAAAGAGACCGCCGCACTCGTCGCGTAAGGTGGCACCGCCGTAACCCGTATTCCCAGGAGCAACCATGTCAGATACACAGAAGGTCATCGCCGTCGTCGGCGCAACTGGCCAGCAAGGTGGTGGCGTTGTGCGCGCGCTGCAGGCGAGCGGTCATTTCAAAGTGCGCGCGTTGACGCGCAATCCGGACAAGCATCCCAATCTGGGTGACGAAGTCGTTCTAGCCGATTTCAATCGTCCGGAAACGCTTAAGGCCGCTTTTGCCGAAGTACACGGCGTTTTCCTGGTGACCAACTCCTGGGAAGCACAAGCAGAGGAGCCGAAGCAGGCGCTCGCGGCGGTCAACGCGGCAAGAGACTCCGGCGTACAGCACTTCATTTGGTCGACGCTTCCCAATGTGGAGGCGATCACCAGCGGCGCGATCGATGTCCACCACTTTACGGCCAAGGCGAAAATCGAACCCATCGTGAGCGAGGCCGGATTTGCGTATCACACGTTCGTGGTCGCGCCGTTCTATTACCAGAACCTGATCGGCCGGATGGCTCCGCAGAAACAACCGGGTGGCGCCGTGGGTTGGGCGCTCCCGCTTGATCCGGCGCGACGCGTCATCCACATGGGCGACATTACCGAACTCGGCCGCCTCGTGGCCGGCGCGTTCGCGCATCCGGAGCTCGCGGGGCGCGGCGAACATCTGGCGATGGTTGGCGATTTCCTGAGCTTCAACGAGATCATTGACACCCTGAATCAACAGGGCAACACGCTCTCGTTCAGGCAAGTTGCGCGCGAGGTTTTTGCCAGCTGGTTTCCGCACGCTGACGGTATCGCGGCGATGCTCGCCTACTTCGAAGCCCATACGTATCTCGGCTCGGATTCGCACGACGCTATCGCGCTCGCCAACCAGGTCGCCGGCAAGGAGCCGACGAACTTTGCCGCATGGGCCAAAGCGAACTTCGCGATCCCGGCGGCTAGCTGAAAACACGCCTCTCCGAACGAGAGAGCTCCTTGAAGCATACGAAGAACAGGCAAGTCCGCGTTGACGTAGCCGCGCCCAGGTGGTCCAGCCGTCACCCGTACGGTAAGTCCGTGTCCGCATGCCATCGCTGATTGACCTGTTTGACATGCACTCATCCAATCACGAACGAGCTAATACTCATGAGCCGGATTCCCACCCACACAGTCGAGAATGAGCCTGATGCGGCGCGTCCGCTTCTGCAAGCAATCGCCCAGTCTTCGCCTACGGGACGTCCCTTGAACCTGCATGCCCATGTGGCGAATTCGCCGGCGATGCTGGCGGCGTACACGTCGCTGCGCGCCGCGACCGCCGAGCACGGCACCCTGGATGCGAAAGTGAGCTGGGCGCTCAATCTCGCCACTGCGGCCACGGTCGGGAACGACTACATGATTGGTATCGCCAGTCGATTCGCCGGCATGAACGGTTGGACCGAAGCCCAGATCGCAGCCCTGCGGGCAGGCACAACAACGGGCGACGCCAGGATCGACGCACTGACAGATGTGGTCAAGGACGCGGCTGCCAATTCGGGAAAGGTCACAGACGCGACGTGGAAGGCGGCTCAGCAAGTCGGCTGGAGCGATGAGCACCTGACCGAGGCATTCGCGTTCCAAGGGCTGACGATGTTCACGGGAAGCGGGCGAGCCACGCTCGGAGCGCGTCGAGGTCGTTGGTCGCCGCGATTTGCGCGTGGCAGTTGGTGGCCCGGTTCGCGCCGTCGCGCCCGTCCAGCGCGGCCGGGATCGCCAGCGCGTCGAGCGGCGCCGGCACAATAACCAAGGTCGGGGCGGTCGATTTGGGCATCGGAAAGGTGAGACTTAACGGGAGACGGGTGTCGGTCCATATTCTTCAACATTATCGCCGTAATGTTGAAAATTCCGACCAATGCGGAGAGTACGATCAAACTTGAAAATGCGCCGAGTGGCGCAGTCAACATATGGACCGATTGGGGGTCGAAGGGGGGCTAACATGTCCTGAGAATGTTCCGAAGGCACCGCTGGGGGCAACGGGATAGACGTCCGTTTGACTCAGGGAATCTGCCGTTCGCCAGTCAAGTCATTGAACGTCTATAAAGGGGTTAATCCGCGTCATTTACTCCGTTCGAACGCGGGCCACGGGCTTACAGAAAACGTGTTCCCGGCCGGATTGCCTGCGTGGAGGCCGCGTGAAACCCACCGAAGCCATTGCCCTGCGCCGCGATGAAGTACCGCACATCGTCTCTACCGCCGGGGCCACGCAATCAACGTTTGTTCGGACCGCTCGCGCGCGGCATGGGCTGGGAAGCAGGCGACCTCGCCCTGTGAATCGACCCCGCACCTGGTTTCAGCCTGTTTGACCTCGGTGACCTGGTCACGTAGCTCGTAGTACGGCCGGGCATGCTGGTCGATATCGGCACCGGTTTTCATACCGGACGGATTGTTTAACGCAGAAAAACGAAGGCCGGATAGCAAATTCACCAACCTAAGCGTGACCGCATGTCCGGTCACGCAGGAGCAAGTCCAATGAGCGCCGAGATAGGCGACCCGGCCATCTCGATCGTCTACGAACCCGCCGACTAGCGGCCATTTGGTCCGCCGGGGAAACGGTTGGAGCGAGGCGAGCGGAACCGCTAAACGAGAGATCATGCGGTGCCATCGCTCAGATCGCGCCTTTGACCCTGCATCGCGCGATGCCGCGGTGCCGACCGTCAGAAACGGTGCATTAGCGCGATGCGATAAACCATCTGGTTTTCACTGGACGACATACCCGCGTCTGCCACGTTCGACGCATAGTCAAAGTCCGTGCCCGTATGTGCGCTGACGACGTGCTGGTATGCACCTTGGACATAAACGGACGTCTGGCTGGATAGATCGTAGTCGAGTGTCAGAGTGACCTGATGCCATTTGGGATTGAATGACCCGACGCTCGATGCCAGTCGCGCCTCCGAAAAAGTATAGGCGGCACCTAGCCAAAAGTTCGGCCGAAAGAAGTACTGGTCGTTAATCTCGAAGTTGTCGAATTTCCACGAGTTCCACGAACCACCGTCGGGGCCCGTATTCGACGTGAAGTAAGAGTTGGCCGTGGGCTCGTACACGTCGACATGCGAGTATACGAAGGCCAGCAGCGTCTTCGAAAACTTATACGACACCCCGACGCCGTAGTTCTGTTCCGAAGAACCCGTGAACAAGGTATCGCCGGCCACAGCACCGGACGTGTTCGCTCCGGGGTGATTCATCTTCATGTAGGATGCCGCCGCCGTCAGCCCGCCATTCTGATAGTTAAGGCTGCCGCCATAGAGGCTGTTGTTGGAGAACCCGCCGGCCTGGTTGCTGAACGCATACATGCCTTCCGCGGTGAGCCCTCGGTAAGTCGGACTCACGTACTTGACGGCGTTGTTCGCACGGAAGTCCCAATCCGCGTTGTCGTTGTCGAAGGGGTGCGCCGCGAGATCCCCACCCCAGTTACCAGCAGCAGTGAGTACGCCGAAGCTGTTCGCGTCCGAGGTCGGATCGTATTGGCGGCCGAGCGTCAACGTGCCGTACCGGTCGGAAGCGATGCCGACATATGCCTGCCGGCCGAATTCGCGTGAATCTTGACCAGGCGCCCCGTTGCTGGCGTTGAACCCGTTCTCCAACTGGAAAATCGCCCGATAGCCATCACCGAGATCTTCACTGCCTTTAAAGCCCCAGCGACTTCCGTAAAAGTCGCCGCTCTTCATTTGATACGCGCTGTGGCCCTGTGCGTTACTGGTGAAGTTAAGGCCTTCGTCGACCAACCCATAGAGCGTGATGCTGTTCTGCGCGTGGGCTGCGCTGGCGAGCAGCAAGGCGGGGATGATTAGCCATCGACGTTTTGTTCGCTGCAATTTCATAACGTTCCTTCTACGACGTAGTGAGTGTCCTATCGCTAACGACTCCAGTGCGAATAAGGGAAATAGTCGAGGATGTTGATTTTGATTGGACGGGTTATTGATGCGGGAGGACCGCATTCAAGCCGAAGCGGTCGTAAATCTTTTCTCTGGTTGGTCAATGGCCCGACCGACCGATCCGCACGTGCTGGAAGACGGAGTGGGCATTCCGGACAAGGCGTTGGTTCATATGCGGGCGTCAGGGGAATCAACAAGAAAGTTGCATCCATAATGCAATTATTGTGCCAACAATCGTATTTGTTATTGTATGCAACACGAGCTACGATGGTACGCAATGAAGGCGAGGCCTTGACGGCGTTGGGACCGGCGTTGTTGCGTCAAGCTGGAATGCGCGGGGCTCTTCCAGCAGCCCATCCACGGTGCGATGCAGCACCAGCACAGCGCGCCTTGCGAGAGGATGGGGCGCAAGCTCGCAGCTGCCTTCTATCATATTTCAGCCTTCATTCGAGGCCTTCCCACCTCGAGACCCTGCCGATAAACTTCAAGCAGGGAGTGAACAAAGATTCCCAAGTTGTATGCGATCAAGAAGACTGTCGTTTGATTCTGTTAGTAGGGGAGGCTTGACTGAACCCGCCGTCACGCCAGACAAGGCTTACACGAACGCCCCGATCTATGCGCGGCTGAAAAAGGCCGTGCAGGAGCATGCGTTGATGCCGCGGAACGCGGCTGGTAGAGGAGCGACTGGGTGAGACTTGCAGGCGTAAGCGGGAGCACGATCCGCGAGGTGCTGAGCGCCTTGTGCATGAAGGCCTGGGCTTCGCCGCGTGGCGTCGTTTCATCGGGCATAGCCAAAATCCGTCTGGCTTCTGAGGAAGAGTCAGCCTATCTAACTACTGCGAGCCCAACGCTTTAACGTGACAACGCCCTTCTCAGCGCGTTAGTGCGACTGAACTGCCAGCTTCGCCGTATGAGGTTGCCAGCTTGCCTGTAGCGCCTGGGCGCGCGCGTAGATTTTCTCCATCTCTGCACGTAGCGGAACGACCGATTCGTCCGCGAGGTCAAACTCCGCGCCAAGTGACTCGTAAGCGGTATTGATCTCGCGCAGCAGCGCACCTTCATCGACGCGCGTGAGCTGTCCGTTCCGCATGACTGCCTCGCCCGCCACAAAGACGCTGTCGATCGCGGCTCCGCGCTCGGCATACACCAGTTGCCGCACTGGATCGGTCAAGGGTGTGAAGCTGATTGCATCGGTCCGGTAGGCGACCAGGTCGGCGCGATAACCCGGCTCGATTGCACCGAGCTGGCCGCCTAATCCGAGCGCCGTCGCGCCGCCAATCGTTCCTGCATGCAGAGCCTCGGCCGCGGACAACCATCGCGAATAGTCGTCGCCACGTATCTTCGACACCGCCGCAGCGCTACCCATCACGTTGAGCATGTTGACGGTGACCGTCGACGCGCAGCCGTCGGAGCCGAGGCTCACGTTGACGCCTGCGTCGAGCAACGCACGCACCGGTTGCACACCGGAGCCGAGCATCAGATTACTCCAGGGATTGTGTTGCGCGCTCGCACCAGATCGAGCAAGGCACTCGATCTCCCCGTCCGACAACCAGACCGCGTGGATCAGCGAGGTTCCCGGCCGCAGAAATCCCAGCTCGGCGAGGCGCATCACCATGGACTTGCCATAGAAGGCTTGCGCCGTCACCACCTGCAAGCGTGTTTCCTGAACGTGGATGATGACCGGCAAATCATGCGTGTCGGCGAAGCCACGGCAACGTGCGAGAAATTCCGGCGTGCAGCGCTGCGGCGCCGAAGGCGCGATCAACATGCCCACCCGGTCATGCTGCGGATGATGATGCGCCAGTTCGCCTTCCAGCAGCGCGAAGAACGCATCGGGCGAAGGTCGCGGTTGCGCGCGCAGTTGCGCAAGCAGGGCGGCTGGGAAAATACTGTCAACTTCCGGGAAGTTATCGACGATCGCGCGATCCATCATCGAGAACCCGACCAGAGCGCGAATTCCCGCATCCTCGTAGGCCTGGAAGATGGCTTCGACGGCGGCGGGGTCGATGATCTGACCGAGGCTCACGTCGTCGACGAGTGTGGTGGTGCCGCTGCGCAGCGATTCGAGCGCGCCGATCAGCGTTCGCAGATAGATCTGGCGCGGCGTCAGCTTGACCGGGCGCGGCGCGCGCACGTAATGCATCCACAATTCGAGTGGCAGGTTTTCCAGCCGTCCCTTGTGAAAGTGCTCATGCGAATGTTGATGGCCATTGATGAGCCCCGGCACCAGCAGGCAGTCGTCGAGCGGTATGCATTCGCCGTCGGTAGCGCTGCCGACCGGCACGATGGCGGCGATGCGTTCGCCTTCGATCACGACGTCGACGCGCCGCGGCTCGTAACGCTGTTCGGTGCCGTGTAATGCCCTGACGTTGGAGAGTATCTTGCGCACGGTTTCTACCAGATCGAAGTAAGAGTGGACTGGGGCGGCTAGCGAAACTGCCGCGACAAGCCGGCGAGCCGCTCCATCACCAACATGGAAATCAAGGTGGCGACGATCAGCACGCCCGAGGCGGCGGCCGCCCGGACGTCGAGGCTGTCCTCGATGATATGCCACAGGTGGATGGGCAACACTTCGGATCGCGCGTCCGACAGGAATAGCGACAGCGCGACGTTATCGAAGGAATTCATGAACGCAATGAACGCCCCCGACGCGATGCCCGGTACCAGCCCCGGCAGTACGACGCGGCGGAACGTGAACCAGCCACCTGCGCCGAGGCATGTCGAGCTGTCGAGCAGCGCCGGATCGAGCTGCGCATAACTGGCCGAGGTCGTGTACAGCACATAAGGTGCACACAGCGCGATATGTCCGGCGAGCAGACTGTAGAACGAGAGCCCGGCGCTTTCGAGGTTGAACAGGATCAGGATACCGAGCCCCAGCGCGAGCGACGGAATGGTCAGCGGCGCCATGAAAAACGAATCGAGCAGTCGCGCGGCAAACGTGCGGCGACGCGCGAGCGTCACCGCCGCGGCGACCGCCAGCACGGTCGCGCATGCGGTCGCAGCGGCGGCGAGCTTCAGGCTCAATAGCAGATCGTCGATGATCTCCGGCGAATCGAAGATCAGCGCTTCATACCAGTGCAATGACAGTCCCGGCGGCGGAAACTTCAGCGAGTAGCCCGACGTGACCGATGTCACCAGTACGATCAGCGTGGGCCCAATCAACATCAACAGACCGATGCCGCCCATCAATCCCATCACAGCATTGAACGACAGGCGACCTGGCTGGGCGCGGCGCGCCGGCACGACGCGCGGCGCGGCAAGCGTGGATTTAGCCATGGACAAACCCTCTGGTCTTGCGGCCGAAATAGTTGAGCAAGGTCACGACGAGCAGCACGCTCACCAGCAGAATCACGGCAAGCGTCGCTGCAAACGGATAGTTCTGCGTCTGGATGGCCTGTTCGTAGATGTAGAAGGGCATGTACATCAGCTGGCCGCCGCCCACCAGGGTTTGAACCACGAACGCGCTGACCGCGCCGGTAAACACCAGCAGGGTGCCGCTGAGCAAACCCGGTATCGCAAGCGGCACGGTGATCTTCCACCAGGTGCGCCAGCTGCTGGCACCCAGCGCATGCGACGCCTCGGGCAAGCGGGTGTCGAGCGAAGTGAGCGTGGTGACGAGCGGCAACACCATCAACGGCAGTTCGATCTGCGCAAGCGAGAGGATTACCGCCAGCGGCGTGTACAGGAGTTTGACCGGCTGGCCCGCGTGTCCGAGCGTCATCAGCAGCGCGTTGACCAGCCCTTCATTGCCGAGAATCACGACCCACGCAAACGTGCGCACCACCGAACTGGTGAGAAGCGGCAGGAGGATCAGCACGATCAGCACACGCCGCCAGCGCGGCGGGCTGACCACGTACAGATGCGCGACCGGATAGCCAAGCACGATCGTGACGAGCGTGGTCGCCATGCCAAGCCAGAGCGTTTGCCAGAGGATGCCGCGGTTATAGCTGTCGCCAAAGAAAACCATGTATTGGCGAATGCCGACATGCGCCATCGCAGTGTCGTTGTGCAGGCTGATCAGCGCGACGAGCAAAAGCGGCACGCCCACAAACGCGATGAAGAACAGGCCTAACGGCAACACGAGCAGCCAGTCGCGTGGCATCCGGTGATTCGGGTTCATGATGCGTCAGACCTTGACCAGACGATTGAAACGGTCGATATATTCTGCGCGACGCGGATTGATACGTGCCCAATCGACCTGCACGAACGACGTCATGTCATTGGCGTTGTGAGCGATCGCGGCTAGCGCTGCACCGAACGGCACTTTTGTGTTGGTTGGCGCGACGTAGTAGGGCGCGCTCGTCATCTGCTGCTGCACTTCGACGCTCAACGCGGTGTTGATATATGCCGCGGCGAGATCCGCCGCCTGGGTGTTCTTCACAATGTTCATTGTGCTGCGCACTATGCCCCAGTTGCTGTCGGGGCGAGCGAGCGCAACCGGCACGCCCTTGGCCTTGAGCGATTCCACGTTGTTGATGTAATGGCAGGCAATATCCACCTGACCTTGCTGGAACAGCGTGCCGAGCGCGCCTGGATTGGCGGCCACTGCACCGACGTTCGGCATCAGACGCTTGATGTAATCAAACGCCGGGTCCATGTGATCTTCGTCGCCACCCAGCATCTTGGCGAGCGCCACCATCCATACGGTGCCCAAGGTGGAATCGAGACTCACGAGGCCGACGCGGCCCTTGAACTCCGGCTTGAGCAGATCGTTCCAGGATTTCGGCGTTGTCTTCACGCGTTCCGTGTTGTATGCAATGCCGTAGACCTGTGCGGACACATAGGCGCCTAGACCCTTCGGATCGACGAAGTGCGCGGGCAGATTCGCCAGGTTCGGTACCCGGGCTGCCGGAATGGGTTCGAACACGCCTTGTGCGATGCCCTGCAGGTAGGGACCCTCGTCCATCATGACAACGTCGAACGGCGGGTTGTTACGCGCGGCCACCAGCTTGGTCAGCGTGTCGACCGCCTGCGATGCGGTGAGCACGGCGCTTACGCCCGCAGCCTTGCGAAATGCGGGCAACAGGATCTTGCGTTGCGACTCTTCCCACGCCCCGGGAAACGTGGTGGCGGCGAGGGATTCGGACGCAGCCATGGCAAGCGGGCTGCCAAGCGACAAGCCGACGGCCCCCGCTGCGCCCATCAGTTGCAGGAGCTTGCGACGTTGGTGATCGATCAGCGACATACGACCTCTGGACGGTTAGTTAAACAGGGTGAACCAGCGATGGCGAAGCGGGCGGCGCGTTGAATCAGGACGATCGTGACCATGCGCTAACCACGTGCGGAAGCGGGTTGGGGCGCCTTGAATGTGCGCACCCGTGCCCCTGGCTTCAAATCGAGCGCGACGCGCAAGCCGGGGCGCAAGTCGGTACCCTCGGCGCGCGGCACGGATATCTTCACGGCCGGTCCGGCATCGGTCTGCAGATCAACCACCAACGTGGGACCGATCGGCATCGCCAGTTGGACAGTAGCCAGTAGCTGAGGCGCGCTGGCGCCGGCCTGCGGTAACTGCCACGCCCATTGCTCGGGGCGAACCGCCAGCAGCGCCGCACCGGCATCGCGCCACGGGCCGGGGTGAGCAACGGCCAGCACGGCGCCATCGTCGAAGTTCGCGAGGCACTGGCTGCCGCACGCGCGCAAGGTGACCGGCAGCATATTCGCCGTGCCGACGAAAGTGGCGACGAAGGGGGTGGCGGGCTGATCGTAGATCGCGATCGCCGAGTCGTATTGTTCGAGCCGCCCGTGATTGAACACCGCAACGCGGTCGGCCATGCTCATCGCTTCTTCCTGATCGTGTGTCACCATCACGGTCGTGATGTTCAATTCACGCTGCAGACGGCGGATTTCGATCTGCATATCGAGCCGCAGGTTTTTGTCTAGCGCCGCGAAAGGCTCGTCCAGCAGCAGGATGCGCGGCTCGACGGCAAGCGTGCGGGCCAGCGCCACGCGTTGCTGCTGACCGCCCGACAACTCGCGCGGATAGCGCTTCGCAAATGCTTCCATGCGTACCATCTCGAGCATCTGCATGGCTTTGTGAGCCGCATCGCGACGTGCGACGCCGTTGGCTTCCAGACCGTAGGCCACGTTGGCGGCGACCGTCATGTGCGGAAACAGCGCATAGTTCTGGAACACGATGCCCACGCCGCGTTGGCGCGGCGCGAGGCCGTCCACGCATTGGCCGCCAATCCGTACTTCGCCCTCAGATTGCACCTGCAAACCGGCGAGGATGCGCAACAGGGTGCTCTTGCCACAGCCCGATGGGCCTAGCAACGCAACCAGTTCGCCTGGGGCAATTTCAAGCGTGACGTCTTCGATCACCGGCACGGCGGCGAAACGATGCCGGATGCCGCGCATTTGCACGGCAGCACCGGTTGGCGAGGTGCGTGCCTGCGAGGCCGCAACGCCGGCACCCGCTGCGCCTTGCTTCGACTGCGAATCGATAGTGTGCGGGGTGCTCATGCGCTAGCCCTCTTCCATAGTTGCGTGGCGGCGTGCTTTCCAGCCGCGATGACGGCATCGGCGTCGCAACGTGTGGGGGCGCCGCCGTCCACCACAATCTCACCGTCTACGATGACCATCTCGACATCGCGCCCAAGTCCCGTGTGGACCAGCGTGCCCAACGGATTCGGGTGAGGCGTCAGATGCGCGCGCTGGAAATCGAATACGGCGAGGTCGGCGAACCAGCCTGTCTTGAGGCAGCCGAGTTCGTCGCCAAGCCCCATAGCGTGCGCGCCGTTGTGCGTCGCCATGGTGAGCGCATCGGCGGGTTGCCAGTCCGCGGCGACTTCGCCCAACTGGATGCGCGCGATGGCCAGTGCCCAGCGCATGACCTCGGTCATGTCGGCGTGCATGTTGTCGGTGCCCAACGCAATGCGCGCTCCGGCAGCGCGCAGACGCGGCGTGGGCGCCATCGTGCCGCCCGTCGCGTTGCCCTTGGGGATGTGTGCCACCGTGATGCCGGCCCGGCCGACGCGCGCAATGTCGTCGTCATCCAGATACAGGCAGTGCGCCGCTACAAGCCGTTCGTTGAGGAGCCCGACTTGGTCTAGCAACTGTGCCGGGCTCTTGCCCGAGCGCTTCTTTACGACGCTGACTTCGGTGCGGCTTTGCGCGAGATGGGTCGTCACGCCGAGATCATGCGCACGTGCTGCCTCGGCGATCAAACGCAGGAAGTCGTCGGAGCAGGTATCAGGCGCATGAACCGCCAGTTGGACGCCCGTGCGCCCGTTGTGCTTGCGATTCCAGCGACCGGCCAGCGTCAACGCGTCGTTGAGCGTGCGCTCGCCGGTCGCGGCATGGTATTCCCAGCGTCCGTCCGCGACGCCGGAGAAATCCACGTCGTGCAGGCGGCCGCACGAATACACCCGCAGGCCGAGGTCGGCCATGGCCTCCATGGTCAGATCGGCGTGGACATAGGTGTCGTTGATCAGCGTCGAGCCGAACAGCATCGCTTCGAGCGCGCCGAGACGCGCCAGCGCGATCGCTTCGTCTGGACGCACGTCATGGCCGTGGGGAATCCCCGGCGTGTAGGCGGGCGCAAAGCCCAGGTCTTCGGCGACGCCGCGCACCATTGTCAGAATGGCGTGGGTATGGACGTTCACGTAGCCGGGCACGATGACGCGTCCGGCAAGCCGGCGCGTGGTGCGCGTGCGTGTCTGCACCGGCAGATCCTGCGCCTGGCCGACAAAGGCGAGCCGGTTGCCGCGAATGCCGATCGCCGCGTCGTGCAACAACGGTTGAGCCGGATCCATCGTCACGACGGTGGCGCCCAGTAGCAGCAGGTCAAAGTCAAATTCGATAGGTGAGGCAGTCATCAGCCAGGTGGTCCGGTTCAGTTCAGGTGTGCAGGTGCTGCAGGAAACGCCGCGTGCGCTCTTCGCGCGGACGGCCGAAAACGTCGCCGGGTGTGCCTTGCTCGACGATGGCGCCGGCGTCCATGAAGACCACCCGATGCGCGACGTTCCGCGCGAAGCTCATTTCGTGAGTCACGACCATCATCGTCATCCGGGCCGTGGCGAGATCGCGCATCACGTCGAATACTTCATTGACAAGTTCCGGGTCGAGCGCCGAGGTCGGTTCGTCGAACAGGATCATCTCCGGTTCCATCGCGAGTGCCCGGGCAATCGCCACGCGTTGCTGCTGGCCGCCTGAGAGCTGCGCCGGCCGTTTGCCGAGGTGTTGCGCGAGATGAACTTTTTCCAGCGCCACCTGTGCGCGAGCGCGGGCCGCATCGCGTGAGAGTCCCAGCACGCGTTGAGGGCCAGCGGCGACGTTATCCAGTGCACTCAGATGCGCGAACAGGTTGAAGCGCTGAAATACGAAACCGATGCGGCTGCGCTGTCGCGCCAGTTCGGCTTCGGGCAGGATGCGGCCTTGCTCCGACAACCCGATACGCTGGCCTTTAAGGCGGATCGTGCCGCCGTCCGGTCGCTCCAGGAAGTTGAGAGAGCGCAGGAGAGTAGTCTTGCCCGACCCCGACGGCCCGATCAGCACGACGGTCTCGCCGTGTCCGACCTGCAGCGAGACGGAGGGCAGAATGACCTTGTCGGCGAAGCGCTTGTGCAGGCCTTCTATGGACAACAGCGGCGCAGCTGCGCCCGCCTGCACGCGCGCGGCGGCGTCCATCGCGGGAACTGCGGGGACGTCAGAGACGGTAACGGTGGAAGACATGCTGGAACCCGATCTCATGAAGTCAATATTGCGGCAGTCGCCGCTCGAGGTAGCGCGACAGCCACGCCAGGGCCGAGATCAACGCGTAGTAGTAAAGGGCAATCAGCAGGAAAATCTCGAACGGTGAGAAATACGTCGCAATGATCTCCTGCCCGGCATGCGTGAGTTCATACACGGAGATGGCGGACAGCAGCGCCGAGCCCTTGATCAGGGAGATCAGTTCGTTGGTGAGCGGCGGCAAGATGCGCCGCCACGCCTGCGGAAACAATACGTGCAGAACGATCTGACCGTGCCGCATGCCGATGGATTGCGCGGCTTCGGTCTGGCCGCGATCGACGGACTGCATGCTGGCACGCACGATCTCGCAGATGAAGCCGCCCGCATTCAGGCTGAGCGCGATGACGCCGGCCCAATATTCGTTGAAGTTGATGCCGATGACCGGCAGTGCAAAGTAGACGAGAAAGATTTGCACCAGCAGCGGTGTGCCGCGCACGAAATCGACATAGGCCAGCACGGCGATGCGGACCGCCCTGAAGCGGCTGAGTGCGCCAAAGCCCAATACGAAGCCAAGCACGATACCAATCGCGATCGCCG
>Ga0302220_10001954_pt1 | contig 15512 bp, 14 predicted proteins | sample II_Palsa_E1_3_FD_194572 | JGI IMG/M metagenome (GOLD analysis project Ga0302220, IMG submission 194572) | Peat permafrost microbial communities from Stordalen Mire near Abisko, Sweden - II_Palsa_E1_3 | ecosystem: Environmental > Terrestrial > Soil > Palsa > Peat permafrost | place: Sweden...
CGCGTCAAGATATTTGTAACTGCGAAGAGGAGCTGGTGCGGGGCTCGGCTTAATCGTGTGAAGTTGCGGGGGCATCCGTACCAGTATGCCGTGCAGGGTGCAGACGCGCCAGTCTTTGACAGAGCATGACTGCCTTGTTAGCGTTAGGAGTGGTGAGGGCAATGTTGGAGCCCTCAGCCTGGTGTGTCCCCGTCGTCTAGCCCGGCCCAGGACACCGCCCTTTCACGGCGATAACATGGGTTCGAATCCCATCGGGGACACCAAACAGAATAGTCCCGCCCAACAGCCGAGGCCAGACTCCACGACTCAGTTCTCACCAACCACGTCCTACAAGTTTCGTTGAATCTCCAGTTCTCGTCGACAATCATCAACATGATTTCCGCGTCGATCGCGAACAATCAGGCGATGTTAATGCCGTGGTCCTCCGCCTGGCCGAAGACCGAAAGCAGGTTTGTCATCTTCAACAGATTGCGAAGCTGCTTACCAAGGTGAAGCAACTTGAACTCACATCCCATTTGCCGGGCAGAGGCGTACAGACGCACCAATGCGCCGAGTCCCATGCTGTCCACATAAGTAAGGTCCGCCAAGTCAACAACTACTACTTTTAACTGAGGCAGGAGATGTTTCACGTCCTGGTAGAGTTCTTCGGTGGTGCCTGCTACCAATCGGCCGTGACATTTCACAACGGCTGCTTCCCCGTCACGTTCGATCTCAAAGGTTAGAGTTTTTTCGGGTGCATCAGGCATATTGGTTGCTCCTGGAAGATGACCGATGTTTGGGGTTAGTATCGGCCCGAGAATTTTCGCATATAACAACTGTGTGCAGGATAAATTTGTACGACAGCGCAGAGGTTTATGAAGAAGCACGACTGAGAGTTACTCTCCCGCGATTGCGTTCGTCACAGCGTGGAACCGAAGCGTATCGTAGCTTGCTGTACGATTCGGTCAGATTCCACTTATCATTTGCCGACCCAAGAGCCTGACTGACAAACATATAACGCGTAAGGCTTGCCTGAACGGTTGCTCCACAGATCACCTGTAACACACTGCGACGTCGGAGGTGCAGACCCGGTAGACCACGAATTTGTCGACCCACGCGGGCCTATAGTTACGGAAGTAGTTGGAAAGTGAGTAACTGCGGATGAGACTTCCCCGCCGGCGGCTAACGAAACAGAGTTGACGAAGGCATTTCCTGAGCCGTCGATCCCAAACGTACCTGCTGTGCCAATCTTGAATCCGCCGTTATGCTGAATGCTGAACGCCTTCTGAAATCTTCCAGTCGAATTTACATAGAAGTTGAAAGCATTTGTTGTCGGAGTCGAGACAGGCACAGGACTAAGTAGGTCGACGTCCCCGATGTTTTCAGAATTCCATCCAATGTAACCGCCTCCAAACGGAAAAGCGCCTACAGTCGGCAGATTGCCGCCTTGATTTTCCGAGGCACCGATGAAGCCGGTGGCGAAGATTGATCCTGTTCCCGGAAAGGTCCCGCCCTGTGCCTGTCCAACGGTGATACCCCTGAAATATTGGTTGTTAGGCACATACTGGTCGTACAACGGAATACTGAGCGACGCGATGTTAGCAGCAGCTCCTGGTTGTAAAGCTGGAAGTCCTATGGCCGACGATGACGCCGGATCGAGATAGGGTTGTACGGTCAATGCACTTGACGATCCCGTAGCATCCCAACGAATAAAGCTGGCCATTGGATGATTACGAATCAATTCGACCCCGCCACCGATCGTGACATTGGAGTTCCTTCCTGTGACGTGTATGTAGGCTGGGTCTGACCCAGCAAAAGCCCCGCAAGCGCCTGGTTGAGCTGTCGTTCCGGCGATATTTACGAAGGTCACTCCGATGATATTGAGGATCATCGCGGCAGATGCCGTCGCGGGGCCGTCGATGTCATACCCCTGGCAACGCTCCATATGACCGCCGACAAGCGTGACGTTCCCGTTCATTACATAAATATTTGCGGCTCCGTTGTAGTCGAAGGAGCAGAACGAGCAGTTAAATTCATTGGCTGGTTGATTTGGGGCATAAACTCCGTATGTGTGGTTGTTCACGAACTGCATGCCGTACATGTGAATATTTTCGCCGCCAAACTGACCCGGCTCGTACCATCCATACTGGTTGCCATCAAGCGTATTGGAGCTCAAAGTAATCTGATAAGCGATACCCTTTGCCATGGCATAGTTGAATCCGCGAATATTGAGATTCGTATATGAGCTTCCAAAATCGTTGTGCCCTTTTGGAGCAACGGCCCCAGTGGTGTCCCCTCCGAACCAAATGCCGATGGATTTGGGAGCTCTGTCGTATCCCGGACCCACTAGCTTTAAGTTACGAATTCCACCCCACGTATACTGGCCAGAACTCGAATCCAGAAAAGAGCCTGTAGTGATGCTAGGCCCATCGGTAATGGTCGAACTAACGATGGAGTTTTGAAAATCAAGCATAACGCAGCGTGGCTTTACTATCTTCGTGTTGAGTTTGTAACTCCCTACGGGAACGACAACCGAACCGCAGTTGCCGTGGAGCGCGGCTATAGCTCCCATCACCTGTACACCAAGTTCTGCTCCTGGAAATTGTGTTGCATACAGGATTCCATTGATGTCAGTAGCTTGTAGCGCACGCGCATCTGTGGAATCCTGGGGCCGATTGCCAGTAGTCGTTTGAGCTGAACTTGAGCCAATCATCAAAATCAGAAGAGCCACTAGTTTCTTCATTAGTTTGCCCTCGATTCCTCTTTATTTACAAGAATAGGATCGTTTGCGGTATGAAACAAAGTCATGAATCATGGCAACGCGAGAACCTTGGAAAACTGACTTGTGAGGTTATCGCTTAGGTCTAAACTCCCAGAACTCGTAGAGCTGCTTGACGGAGGGTTTCGGCTGCTGATTCGGGGGTGATATCCCGCTGCGGGGAGCCGAGTAGTTCGTAGCCGACCATGAACTTTCGGATCGTGGCGGACCTTAGCAAGGGAGGGTAGAAGTGCGCGTGAAACTGCCACTCGGGATAGTCTTTTCCGTCGCACGGTGCGGGATGCAGGCCCATGGAGTAAGGGAATGGCGTGTCGAAGACCTGATCGTAAGTTGCGGTGACAGAGTGCAGGATGGCTGCGAAGTCTGATCGTTCAGCGTCGGTGAAGGCCTGCAAACCGGTGACTTGGCGGCGCGGGAGGATCATCACTTCAAAGGGCCACACTGCCCAGAACGGAACGACCGCGAGGAAGCTCGAGTTCTGTGCCACGACGCGTTCGCCGAGTGACTCTTCGAGTTTCTGATACTCGCACAATAAGACAGCCTGATGCTTTGCGAGATATTCGCGCTGCCCGGCTAGCTCCGAGGTTACTTCATCGGGCACCGACCGGGTGGCCCAGAGCTGTCCGTGAGGATGGGGATTGCTGGCTCCCATCATCGCGCCGCGGTTCTCGAAGATCTGCACATAGTGGATGTCGCTACGAGCGCCTAGTTCTTCGTACTGCTCACTCCATACGTCGACTACTGCGCGGATTTCGGGGACCGACATCTTCGCCAGCGTCAGGTCGTGGCGCGGGGAGAAGCAGATGACTCGGCATATTCCGCTTTCACCTTCGGCGAGGAGCAGACCTTTGTTCTCTTCGTCACTGGAAAATTGTGGTGCGTCTGGCTTCAAGGCCGCGAAGTCGTTCTCGAAGACGTAGGTGGTGGAGTATTTGTCTGTCCGTACTCCACCTGCGCGTACGTTTCCCGGGCAGAGATAGCAGCCTGGATCGTAGGTCAGTGCGGCCTCGGTTGTCTTCGTTTCTATCTGGCCTTGCCAAGGGCGCTGGGTACGGTGCGGAGAGACCAATACCCACTCTCGCTTGAGAGGATTGAAACGACGGTGAGGATTTTGTTGAGCCAAAGGGATCATCGCGCACCACCGTTTTCGGCTAAAGCGAGGGCGCCATCTGAGGGAGCACTGACGAAACACTGTGCTGAGATTTTAGTTTTTGCCGCGTACTCTTTTTTCAGAGTTGTGACGAATTGCTCTACTGCTTCTGTGCGTACGACATTCACGGTACATCCTCCGAATCCACCACCGGTGATGCGAGCTCCGAAACACTCTGGTTGCTGCATGGCGATCTCGACCAATGTGTCGACCTCTTCACAGCTTGCCGCAAAATCATCCCGCATACTTTTGTGGGCTTCGACCATCAATGCTCCAAACTGTTTCATATCTTCACGCAGAAGCGCTTCTCGAGCGTACAAGACACGTTGATTTTCAGTGATGATGTGACGGCATCGAGCAAAGCTTGCAACGGGCATCTTGTCTTTGCAGGCTTCGAGATCCTCCAGCGTTGCATCGCGGAGCAGTTTTATATTCGGTCGGTCGCGCTGCAACACAGCCTGGCCGGATTCGACCTCATCGCGTCGGTCGCCGTATTCGCCGGTGGCCACTGCATGCTTCACCATGGAGTTGCAGATGACCACACGCACCTGATCTGGTAGCGGAAGAAGTTCGAAGGCGAGCGAACGGCAGTCGAGCAACATCGCCCGATGCGCTACCGCGCCTGCTACAACGAATTGATCCATGATGCCGCTCTTGGCGCCTACGTATTCGTTTTCGGCCCGACGGCAGAGGGTTGCGAGCTTTTCGAGTGGGAGGGTTGATCCGGAATGGGCCAATAGAGCCATCGCTGTTGCTACTTCTACGGAAGCCGAAGAGCTTAGGCCAGCTCCTAAGGGCACGTCTCCCGAGAGGGTCATATTGAAACCACTTACTTCGACGTTTTGTTGTTGGAGAGCCCACAGTACGCCAGCGGGATAGTCGGACCAACGTCCACCAGGATCGCGCTTCAGCGCGGCAACTTCGAAGGACGCTTCTTCTTCGTAGTTGGCTGAATAGAAGATCGCCTGCCCGTCGTGTCTTTCGCTTATGACAGCAACGGTTTGGAAGTTTATCGCCATGGGCATGACGAGGCCGCCGGTGTAGTCGGTGTGCTCGCCGATCAGATTTACCCGGGCCGGCGCGGCGAAGATCTGCCCCTCCTGACCGAATCGCTGCTGATGGACCTGCAGCAACTGTTCGCTATCAACTTTCATTCAGAGAACCTGCATTTCTGAGATTGCACAGCTTGATCATCTTACAGTTGTGAAAGTACCCGATAACTATTGCGAAGGTTACTCCTCGCGGAGGACTTCGAGCGGTTTGCGACCGAGGATACGATGACTCGCAACCCAGCCCGTTGCGACTGTGAGAGCCGCCGTTCCGAGGAGAGCGCCTAGCGTCCACAACAATTGGAAGTGATAGGCGACCGTGAGTTTTGTGAGGAGCACTCGCGCGATGATGTTCGCGAAAAGTATGCCGACAAGGCCCGCGACGAGGCCCAGGACTGCGAATTCGATGGAAAAAACGGTAGCGATGCGGGAGCGTGTGGCTCCGAGAGTTTTGAGGACCACGACCTCTCGGATGCGGCGATAGCGAGTGCCGGCGATCGAGCTGGCGAGAATGATGATGCCGGCGAAGATTGAGAACGCTGCGAGAAACTGAATGACGTAGGTGATCTGCATGACGACCGCTCGTACGGTCTCGAGTGCCTGAGCTACGTTGATGACAGTGACGGTGGGGTAAGAGTTATAGAGCGCGCGTTGAAGCTCGCCGACGTGATTTGGATCGGCATGGACGCCCCCGTACCAGACGACAGGTAAGCCCGCGAGGGCAGGTTGCGGCAGAATGAACTCTGCCCTTGAGTAGGCATGCTGGCCGTCAGATTTCGTAAGAGCAACGACTGTGGCAACGAACTGGGTGTCTTGCGCGGCGAAGGTGATGTGAGAACCCACACTTACGCCCAGCCTGTCAGCCTGACGTTTTTCGACGGCGACGACTGGGCGCTTTTCGCCGGCAGACCACCAGTTCCCTTCTACCGTTTTGGTTCCCGGTGGAGAAGTTGCTGACCAGGTGAGGCTGATTGAGCGCAGCATTCGCTTGGGGAAGTTTTTCAGCTTTGCCTCGTTCGCAGGGACGCCGTTGATCTCGACGATTCGGGATGAGACAACGGGAAGGAGTTCGGGAGGTGCGGTGACGCTCGGTTGTGACTTCAGTAAGGTTCGGATTCCGGCTACTTCTTCATTCGTGATGTCGATGAGAAAGACGTTGGGTAGGTTTGGTGCAGCGGAGACGTGAAGCTCCGAGACGACGGCTTGCTGGACGAGGTAGACCGTCATAATCTGCATGACGCCTAACCCAAGCGCGGCAAGGAGTGCGGCAGAGGGATTGCCCGGACGATAGAGATTGGCTAGGCCATGGCGTAACGAAGATGGAAGATGAAGCCGGGTCTTCGAGAGAAAGAAGCGGAGCCCAGCAAGTACTCCTACGGACGCGAGTAAAAGCACGGCGAGGACAGCTACTAGGCCGAATGAAAAGATCTCACCGACCAAGAGAGAATCACTGAGCGTGGTAGCAATTGCGGCTAACCCTGCAAGGATCAAGATCGCGGCGGTGACTTGCGCTAGATTTTTGGTGATCTTGCGCCAGGCTGCAGTTACAAATGGGTCGTCGTTGTCTTCGACAGCTCGACGAAGAATCAGGATAGGGCGGACATCGCGGATGTCCAGGAGCGGAGGCAGGGTAAAGAGAAGAGTTGTAAGGAGACCGGCGGCTAGTCCGGTTATGACAGTGCGCAATTGGAGGTGAAGCTCAGTGTCGACGTGGATGAGACGAGCCAACAGATACGGGAAACTAAGCTGCACTGCAACGCCGAGAGCTACGCCCAGAAGGCCACCTGCGAGACCTAGCAGAAGCGTTTGCAGGAGATAGATTTTGATGATCTGGCCGGAGCGGGCGCCCAGGGACTTCATGATTGCGATGGTGTCTAATCGCTGCTGGAGGTGGGCTCGCATCGCCATCGCAACGCCGATTGCACCAAGGACGAGGGCGACGAGACTCATGAGGGACAGCAAGCTTGTGGCACGATCAAGGCCCTGCGTGAGCGCTGGGTTGGTTTCGCGGTAGTCGATGACCTGGGCTTCGGGGAGCAGCTTTTCAAGACGCAGCTTCAGGTCGGCTACAGCTTTGTCGGAGATGGGTGCGCCGTTGGTCGGTTTGGGGACTTTGAAGAGGTACCGCTGTCCTGCGTGGCTTCCCGGGGCGAGAAGACCGCTTGCCTCAAGGCCTTCTCGTGAGATGAGCACACGGGGGCCAGCGGCGAAGCTCCCTGACAGACGGTCCGGTTCGTTCACTACAACTGAGGCGATTCGAAAGAACTGGGTGCCGATTTTGAGTTGATCGCCAACTTTGAGGTTCAACCGTACCAGAAGATCGTCAGCAACGGCAACAGTGTTTGATGTCAGCACGGTCTTTAGCTGGGCTGCTGGCGCTAGCTCTACTTGTCCGTAGAAGGGATACATTGTGGGATCAACGGACTTGAGAGATACCAGCAGTGGGTCGAGAGTTTTGGCGGAGGACGCCATCGAGAGGAGTTCGGTGACGGGTGTGATCTCTACGCCGGTTGCGGCGATTTCGTCCAAAGCCTTCTGCTGATCGGGTGTCGGCTGCTGGAACATTCTTGCGGAGAGGTCAGCGGCCATGATGGCGCGGGCTCGATTGAGCAGGGTGCTACGGAACGAGGACGAGAAGCCGCGTACTCCAGTGAGCGCGGCGACACCGATTGCGACAGAGAGGACGACGAAGAAGAACTTGCCGCGAGAGGAGTGCATCTCGCGGGCTGCGATTTTGGCTGCGGAGCGATAGGAGAGGGTTGCCATCAGCCTTCGGTCAGTGCGGCTTCGTGTGGAGTTTCGGCAGGAGTTGGATTGATCTCGTCGGCGATGATTAACCCATCACGCAGCGTAATTCTGCGGTTGGCGTAGGTGGCTAAGACAGGATCGTGGGTAACGAGGACGAGCGTCGTGCCTTCGGTGCGGTTCAGGTTTAGCAGAAGCTCCAGCACGTGGGCGCCGTTGGTGGTGTCGAGATTGCCGGTGGGTTCATCGGCGAGGACGATGGGGGGGCGCAGGATGAAGGCGCGTGCCAAGGCGACTCGCTGCTGCTCGCCACCGGATAGCTGGACCGGATAGTGGTCCATGCGATCGCCGAGGCCCACACTTTCGAGGAGATTGCGCGCTCTGGCGTGGCCGTTTTCTTTGGCGTCTGCGTTCAGTTCATGCGGCAGCAGGACATTTTCGAGCGCGGTGAGAGTTGGAATGAGTTGATAGGACTGGAAGACAAAGCCGATGGTCTTTCCGCGGACCTGGGCTAACTTGTCCTCCGGAAGATAGCTAATCTCGGTACCGTTGAGTCGAACACTGCCTGCGCTTGGAGTGTCGAGGCCTGCCAGCAGACCGAGGAGGGTAGACTTTCCGCTACCGCTCGAGCCCATGATTGCGGCGAACTGACCTTTCGGAACGGTGAAGTCCAGTCCTTTGAGAATGTCGACGGTTCTGGGACCGTTGCGGATTGACTTACGGAGGTCTTTCACAGCGATCATGGGAGGTTGGTAGGTCAACTTCGGAGATCTCCTTCTTCGGCAACGGTTTTGTTACTTTGTAGAGATGCGGAGAACAATGCCTGTAGCTATTCTAGCGGTCTTATCTCTTTTGATGACGGGGCTTTCGTTGAGTGGGTGCCGCGACGATAAGGCATCAAAGCCAGTTGAGACAGCGGATTCGAGCCAGCCGATCTCTGTAGAGCCATCAGAAACTGCTTCGGCCCCAGTGGGCGACAAGAGACCTGTCATCGTTTGCTTTGGAGATAGCCTTACTGCCGGCTTCGGGACTGACCTCGGACAGAGCTATCCTGACTATCTTCAGACGGATCTGAACGCGGAAGGATTCAACTATCGCGTCGTCAATGAGGGCATCAGCGGGAACACCACGAAAGACGGGGCTGATCGTATTGATACGGTCATTGCGTTGAAGCCAGTCGTGGTGGTGGTGGAGTTTGGCGGGAACGACGGGCTTCGCGGCCTTCGCATTGAAGATTCACGGAAAAATCTGGACACGATTGTTGGCAGGCTCAAGGCGAGCGGAACGAAGGTGGTACTGGCTGGAATTACTTTGCCTCCGGATTATGGCCCGGATTACATCAAGCAGTTTAACGACACCTATGCGATGCTCGCCGCGAAGTATCACGTGCCTCTGCTGCCGTTTCTGCTGAAGGGGGTCTTTGGCGTTGACGGAATGATGCAGGCTGACAGGACCCATGCAACAAGTGCCGGCAACCAGGTGGTGGCGAAGAATGTACTGCCTCTTGTGACGCCGCTGCTGAAAAAACAACCCTAGCCGATGACGACGATGGGCTGCATCAGAGTGCCTGCGATGCGGCGGGTGATTGCCAGTAAGTCGGTCGGAGTGGTGAATACTTTGACTAATGGAGCGTTTGAGAATTCGGGCAGGTTGACTTGCATTCCGTTTCGAAGGCGACCAGCAAGCTGATCGTCCACTGTGACGGATGGCATCTCGGGAAGCAGCGTGCGCGGGTGCGGCAACAGCGCTTCAAGTTCGGAGATGGAGGCGGCTTTGAGCTGATCGATCGTGATCGATTGCTCCAGGGAGAATGCGCCAGCACTCGTGCGACGCAGACTGGATAGGTGCGCTCCGCAGTTTGCTAACTGCCCTAGTTCGTGCGCTACGGAACGGACATAACCACCAGCAGAGACTGACATGATGAATGATGCGGTGTCGTGATCGAGAGAGGTCAATTCGAAGTTGTGGATTGTGATGCGTGCGGGCTTGACTGCGACCTCCACTCCCGCGCGCGCCAGTTTGTGCGCGGCAACGCCGTTGATCTTCTTTGCGGAGAAGATCGGTGGAACCTGGTCCAGTTCACCATGAAATTTTCTACCTAACAGTCTCAGTTCTTCGAGCGACTGAGACAGAGGTTGTAGATCGGAGGTGGGAACGCCGTCCGCATCGAAGCTGTCGGTTGCAAAGCCAAAGCGAATATGGCCGGAGTAGTGTTTGTCTGCCTGTCCGAAGAACTGTGCCAGTCGAGTGTATTTACCGAGTAGAAGCGGCAGAACACCGGTGGCCATGGGATCGAGAGTCCCGAGATGACCGATGGATTTCTCGCCAGTGGCTCTGCGGACGATGGAGACAACGTCGTGCGAGGTAATGCCGGAGGGCTTATCGAGTACAAGGAGACCATTCATTCAATCTCCAGTTTAGCTGCTAGAAGCCGTTCCTTTGACCACGAACCAAAGAAAGGAACTCGTTGCGCGTCTGAAGTTGAGTCTTGAAGACGCCAAGCATGGCAGAGGTGACCGTTGAAGAGTGTTGCTTTTCGACGCCGCGCATCATCATGCAGAGGTGTTGAGCTTCGAGGATCACAGCGACGCCCTGCGGGTGAATGGCGTCTGTGATGGCGTCGCCGATCTGACGGGTCAGACGCTCCTGAACCTGCAACCGCCGCGCGAATACATCCACAAGGCGCGGGATCTTGCTGAGGCCGATGACCTTTCCATTGGGGACGTAGGCGATGTGTGCCTTGCCGAAGAATGGGAGGAGGTGATGCTCGCACTGGGAGAAGAATTCGATGTCCTTGACGATGACCATCTCGTCGTAGTCGACGTCGAAGAGAGCTTCGTGGAGAACGTCGGTAACGTTCATCGTGTAGCCACGTGTGAGAAACGCCATGGACTTTTCCATGCGCTCTGGAGTGCGGAGGAGACCGTCACGGGTGGGATCTTCTCCGATGCGGAGGAGCAGTTCGCGGTAGAGATCCTGGGTCGAAAGAGTGTCGAGAAGCGATGGTTCAATAGTGGCCGCGGTGCGTGGCATGGGATTGGCCTTTCTTAGATCGTGCCCGGCATTGGTGTCTCACTGCCGGCGTAGTCGAACGAGTTATTGCTGGTCTCCTCAACATGAACGTGCTCTAGATGGGCCGAGGGAAAGCGTTGGAAGATGCGATAGATCTCGATACTTAGATTCTCTGTTGTGGAGACAGTATTCGCAAAACAGTCCAAGGTGTTGAGGTTCATGTGGTCGAACCGAGCGAGAAGATTTGTTTGTGCGAAGGCGTCAAGTTCGGCAAGATTGCAAACCATTCCGGTTGAAGGGTCTACCTGACCGCTGAGAGTTACCTGCACAGTGTAGTTGTGGCCATGGCCGTGGGGATTATTGCATTTGCCGAAGACGGCATAGTTTTTCGCAGCGTCATAGGCCTCGGTGTGGAGGCGATGTGAGGCACTGAAGTGATAGCGGCGATTGAGATGAGCTTTCATCGCTCCCCATAGTAGTCTGCGAAGAGATCGGGCATCTCGTAGACGCGAACGCGGTGTAGCTTTGCGTGAGGGATCTTGTTGTCGAGGCGCTGCCAGATCGCGATGGCGATGTTCTCTGTAGTGGGAATTGTAGCCCTGAATTCAGGGACTTCGAGGTTCAGATGGCGGTGGTCGTAGATGCTGACAACTTCGCGCTCGAGGATATCCTTCAACTCTTTGAGATCGACAACGAAGCCTGAGGTGGGATCTACCGAACCAGCGACCGTGACCTCAAGGGTGTAATTGTGCCCGTGACCGTTGCGATTTGCGCACTTGCCGAAGACGCGCAGGTTCTCCTCAGGCGACCACGCCTCGACCCAATAGAAGTGGGCGGAGGAGAATTCGGCTTTGCGGGTTAGAAAGATCATCGTTATTCCTGTGGTTAGACGTAATTTGGGGATTGGTGGATGCAAGACCGATGGTAACTATGAGCCTGCGTTGTAGTTACGTTCCTTCCAGGTGACGCTTTTTTTGTAGCGATGGTGGCTTACGCTGCGGAGGAGCAGGTAGATGAAAAAGGGTACGCCAAGTATAGAAATAGCTATGTCGATTGGCGGGAAGTTGGAGCGTGCGACACGGGAGTAGAAGCGCCAGAGGGTCCGAACCCAGATGAGAAGGATTACGCTTCGTTGCCACGGTTGCAGCCAGTAGAGGCCGAGTGCAGCGACGGGTAGGCCGAAGAAAAGAATGATGTCGAGGACGCGCCAGAGCGCCAGCGCGACAGGCTTTGGGAAGAGGATCGCGAGATTTTTGGTCCAGCCTTCGACCATCTCGGAGGTTGTGCGATACATATGGGTGGAGAGTGCTTCGGGCGCGTAGCGGAAGCGGATGGTTCGGGTGCCGTGTTTTATGTTCTCGGCGAGGGCGACATCCTCGAGGATGCTTTTGCCTACGGCGCGATGGCCGCCGACGGCGAAGTAGGCTTCGCGTTCGACCAGCAGAAATTGGCCGTTGGCCGCGGCGAGGCGACGGGTTGGGTCGTTGACTTGCTTGGGAGGGTAGACGGAGGCCAGCTCGGAGAAGATGAGCGGCATGACGGCGTGCTGCCAGAAGCCGGTGACGATCTGGCGAGGCGAGTAGGAGAGCAGCGAGACCTGATGGCGATCGGCTTCGCGGAGGGAGCGGGAGATGTCGTTGGTTTCGTGGATGGTGTCTGCGTCGGTGAAGAGGAGATACTTGCCGCATGCTGCTTGTGCGCCGGTCCAGCAGGCGTTGTTCTTGCCGGTGAATCCTCCGTTGATGGTGAGGTCGAGCTTAGGGGCGTCGAGAACGTGGACTCCTGCGTGGCTCGCGGCTGCTTCGGCGGCGATGTTGCGCGTGTTGTCGGTGGAGTCGTCGTTGACGATGATAAGTTCCCACTGATGATCGAGGAGGAAACCTGGCTCAGACTGGGTGAGAATGGAGGCCAGACATGCGGGCAGCGAACGCTGCTCGTTGCGGGCTGGAATGATGACCGAGAGTTCGAGGTCGGGTGTTTCGTTTGAATTTGGGGCCTGCGTGGGGTCTGTGTCGTTCACGACTTCGTATTATAGGAAGTGGAGTGACTTGTGCGTAGATTGTTGATGAGTGTGTTGCTGGGATCGCTGCTGGTGGCGGGGTGTGACCGGGGTGGCCATCCGGGAAATATCGATAAGCCTGCGCCTCAGTTTGTGATGGGCGACGGTACGCGGACAGTTGATCTGAGCAAGCTGCGCGGTCGGGTGGTGGTGTTGAACCTTTGGGCAACGTGGTGCGCGCCGTGCATCGAAGAGCTTCCCAGCCTGCTGGCGCTGCAGAAGCAGATGCCGAATCTGGCGATTGTTGCAGTGAGTATGGACCAGGACCCGGATGTGTACAGGCGCTTTCTAGTCGATCACCATGTCGATCTGCTCACGGTTCGCGACGAGGATCAGAAGGTGAATGCGCTTTATGGGACGGTACAGATTCCCGAGACCTACATCATCGACAAAGAGGGAGTGCTGCGCCGCAAGTTCATCGGTGCGCAGGTATGGACCAGCCCTGAGATCACCAGCTATCTCACACGGATGTGAGGCTGGAAGCTGACGTTTTCAAGGACGGTTCCCCTTTTGCCGAGATGTAAGTAGTTTCATTTCATTTACTTATAGAAGTTAGATCATCCTCAAGAATCGTCTCGACACGACAAGATATTGCGACGTTGGGGCTTGAAGTAACAGGGAGGAAAACAGGCTGCAGGTGCGCTGATATCATCGGAGTCATGACACAGCTTGATGTTCTTTACCGTTATGGGGTTCCTCCGACTGAAGCCTCGGTTGTGGCGATGGCGAAGATGCGTGAGGTGTACGGTGTTCGCCACATGGTGCTCGACGAGGCCAAAAAGACAGTTCGGGTGGAATATGACGCTACGCGATTGACTGAGCCTGTGATTCATCAACTTTTGCGCCGCGCGGGTTTGGATATTGTCGAGACGATGCCGATGTTCGCTCCTCCGCTGCCGGCGGAACCCGCCGCCGCGAGTTAGTTGCCGGAGAGTAGTTTCTCCGGTATTTTTAGGATGCTGTAGTTCCCTGTTTTTACGCGCCCGTAGCTCAGCTGGATAGAGCATTTGGCTTCGAACCAAAGGGTCGGGAGTTCGAATCTCTCCGGGCGCACCATACTTATCAATAACTTAGGTTTCACAAGCCTCAACGTCATGCGGTCGCTGTGCGGGTTTTTGTGGGGCCACCTGCGTCAAGCGCAGAGATCGCGATCCGTTTCGCTTCATTCCGAGTATGGCTGTATCTCTCCATAATCTGAGGGAGAAGCCGTCATCCCGGCGCCAACGATGAATGAGCTGAGGGGCAGTTCGATTGTGGGTGACAGCGTCAGCGTACATGAGGAGAATCACTTTCACGGCACGTCGGACAGTATGATCGCCGCCTACATCGACCACAACCCAAAGAAGATTGTTGGCGCAGTGCAAAAGCACCTTCGGAATACAGGGCGAGGGTAGATACATATGCGCAATCAAGGAAGAGCGTAAACCGCCATGAGGCAACGGGCGAGAACACTGGGAAAGCAAGCCTGAATGTATCCGGATCTCTACGGCGGTGATGATGGTTCACACGTGCTCTGGCCCCCAGCATTTGCGAGACAGCATTCTTGTCTCCGAACAGCACCTCCTAGCTGAAGTTCTCGTGTTTCTCCATGCTAATGAAGTCGTGCAGCGTGTGAAGGCTTGGGTCAGAGACGTGACACCAATAGTGCGAATAAGGCACTATCGAATACTGATCTGCTATCACGACTAACCAATATCGGATGGCCACCTGATGAACACCAGAAGCAATACCATCATTACAGCTATGTTCTTAGTAGCATTTGGTTCGATATCTTGCCAGGTCAACGAGCCTATTACCCACCTGGACAATCAGCAATCCGTCTATGAGCCGTCCGTTCCGCCTGCCAGCAACAATTATTCTCTGGGACAGGATTCGCTTCCAAATCCGGCGATCCGCAAGGGGAAGAGTTTCCAATTTCAAATAGCCTCTTCGAAGATCTTTCCTGGGACCAAGCGAACGATAACGGTATATGTACCTGATGCGTATAGAGGAGATAAGCCGGCTTGCGTCTATATTGGGCTTGACGGACTAGGCTTCAATGCGCAGACAGTGTTCGATAATTTGATTTCACGCCATGCGATGCCGGTGACGATTGGAATCGGCGTTCCTCCGGGGCTAGTCTCTACGGCTGAGCCCTCGGACAATCCTCGTTTTGACCGAAGCTTGGAATTCGACAGCCTTGACGATCGGTTGGTTCGGTTTTTGCTGGAAGAAGTTTTGCCTCAGGTCCAGGCCCATCGAACCCCCGACAGAGTTCCCATTCTCTTGTCCTCTAATCCAGATGACAGGGCGATTGGCGGTGGCAGTACCGGAGCGATTGGCGCCTTCACAGCTGCCTGGAATAGGCCGGATGCCTTTCACCGAGTCTTCAGCGCTATCGGAACATACGTGGGCATGCGTGGTGGAGAGCAGTATTACGTGCTGGTTCGAAAAACTGAACCAAAGCCTATCCGGATTTTTATGCAAGATGGTGTCCATGACGAATGGGACGGCGGCCCCGAGATGGGTGACTGGTGGATGTCGAATCAGACTCTAAGCCGGGCGCTCGAATTTGGAGGCTACAACGTGCGACACGTCTGGGGGGTGGGTACACATGATGCAAGGCAAGCGGCGTCGGTCTTTCCGGATGCGATGTTGTGGCTTTGGAAGGATTGGCCCGCTCCCGTTCGCTCTGGAAGGTCCGGGAACCCCGTGCTAAAGTCGATCCTTGACCCCGATGAGAACTGGCAAGCTGTCACT
>Ga0302220_10001958_pt1 | contig 15494 bp, 14 predicted proteins | sample II_Palsa_E1_3_FD_194572 | JGI IMG/M metagenome (GOLD analysis project Ga0302220, IMG submission 194572) | Peat permafrost microbial communities from Stordalen Mire near Abisko, Sweden - II_Palsa_E1_3 | ecosystem: Environmental > Terrestrial > Soil > Palsa > Peat permafrost | place: Sweden...
TAGTCGACGACCAGCTCGGTCAATGGCTTCATGTAGGGCGCCACGACGACGATGCGCTTCGCGCCGATCGCCTTCAGCGCGTCGATGAGCGCTCCGGCACTGGTCAGCACGGGTGCATGCGCGCCATTACTGGCGGTGTGCTTCGTGAGTCGCTCCTGCGACGCGCGATGGTAGCCGTGGCCCATCGCCATGATCGCGACGAGACATGCGTAGCCGAGCACGTCCACGCGCGCGTCGGACAGCTCAAGCGCGCAGCGGTCGGATTCGGCGTCCATTGCGGCGAGCTCTTCCTTGACGACCTTCTTCATGCGCATCCGGCTCGAATGGAATGTGAAGCGCTCCGGGCGTATGGCTTCCCGCAGTCGCAACATCGCGGGAATCTCTGTTTCCATTGTGGTGTTAGAACTCGGCACGATCTGACCGATGCGATAAATTTTGCTCATGAGTATTTGCCTCGAACCTAGGATAAGCTTCGCGTTAAGCCGTTGCTGCAATGCGTGGCTGAAAATCCGCTGCGTTGTATGCGTACACCCAGTCCGCCTGAATGCCCGAAGCGTGCGGATTGATCCACGACTTGAACTGGTAAATAAGGTCGCGTTTGCGCTGAGCGAAAAGCGTCGGCAGGTGATAGGTGCGTCCGCGCTCGCGGGACTCCAGTTGCACGCGGCTGGTACGAGGAATACGTTCCGCTTCGTAATCGCGCAAAGCGGCAGCGACATCGGAACCGTGCCCGGCGAGAGATCGGGCCAACACATAGCCATCCTCGATTGCCATCGCCGCGCCCTGCGAGAGGAACGGCAGCATGGGATGACAGGCATCGCCCAGCAACGCGACCCGCCCCCGCGACCATGTCTGCATAGGGTCGCGATCGAACAACCCCCACTTGAATACCGAGTCAACGCGTTCAAACAGTTTGATGATGTTCGGATGCCATCCAGCGAACGCGGCAAGCAACTCTTCGCGGGTGCTAGGCGCGTTCCATGACTCTTCGACCCAATCGGCGGTTTCATTGACCGCAACAATATTGACCGCTTTTCCACGACGAACGTAGTAGGTCACGATGTGCGATTTCGGCCCCAGCCAGAACGATGAATCCGGGCTCACAAAATCAAAGTCCCCATCCACAGGCACTACCGCTCTAAAACACATGTTGCCGGTGAACTTCGGTGCATCGTCACCGAAGAGTTTGCTACGTACCGTCGATCGCACACCGTCCGCACCGACGATCAGATCTGCCTCAAATTCCGAACCGTCTTCGAAGATGGCTACCGCGCTATCTCCCGTCTGCTTGACGTCAACGCACGCCGACGAGAGAGAGGCAACGCCATCCGGTAGCGACTGAACCAGCAACTGGTGCAAATCGGCACGGTGAACGTGAAAAAATGGTGCTCCGTACAGACGCGGACATTCGTCGGCCAACGGGATGCGGAAGATTTCGTTTGCCGTATCCCAGCTTCGGCCGACGATGGCCTGCGGCAGAAACGCAACTTTGCGTAGCGCTTCTCCAAGACCCAGCGCCTCAAGTACCTTGACGGCGTTAGGAGTGACCTGAATGCCCGCGCCGATTTCACCGAACGCGCTTGCCCGCTCGAAGGTATGGACATCGATGCCATGCTGCGCAAGCGCACTCGTCAGGGCTACGCCTCCAATACCTCCGCCGACCACGCCAACTCGAAGTTTTCTAGTCATGTTGCTTACTCTCCGTTGAATGCCTGAGTAGAATCAGTCAAGGACCAATACTATTTGGACATACAATTAATTTACATCACGAGCGAATCCATTTCGTTGCTGCGCTCCGGTGACTCCTTGAGTCTGACAGCGCAATTAATCCAACCGCGATACGACTCAACGATGGAGCGATACGCTCAATGCTCCCCTGATTTGCTGCATTGCAGAGTGCATCGCTTCCGTGACTGCCGGTGTCAGACCACCATCCTTGGTCGCGATGATCATGTCGCCCAGAACTTCAGCCGCGTCTACTGACGTCTTATCAGGCAGGACCGCGGCAATCGCGTTAAGCGCACCTACGAGACCAAGGATTTGTCCCCGCATCGTTTCGAGTTCATTTTCCATCGACCACTCCTCCGTAGCTTTGATGCGACTGCAGTTATGCAGCTCGTCGTCGAATGACGCACGAACCTGCGCATTCGTCATTAGTTTTTACCTGCAATTAATTATATGACTGTACAATTAATAGTGCAAGCTCATTTTCTGGCCTGGCGATTACGGCGTGCTCGCACCCGGTAGCGGGTCGGACCGTCGACTTCCCGACGCGTGGGACCGGCGAGCCGTAGTCGATGCGAGAGGAGCGCACGGACAATCGATAATGTTCAAATGAACATTATCGATTGTCATTCGAATGTCACTTGCCTCCGATATCTTTGCGCTCTACTCATTTGAACCCTTGGATACCCGGCTGATGAAACTGTCTGCGCGTCAGGAAAAGATCGTTGCGTTGTTCCGTCAGCATGGCTCAATAAGTGTGGACTCACTGGCCAGTCACTTTGCGGTTACGTCACAGACCATACGGCGCGACATCAACGCCTTATGCGACGCAAACGTGCTACGGCGACACCACGGCGGCGCGAAGCTGGCCGCCCCCGGTCTGAACCAGCCGTACGAAGTGCGGCGAGTGGGCAACCTCGAGGGCAAGGTGCGTATCGGCACAGCCGCAGGACAACTGATTCCGGATGGCAGCAGCGTGCTGATCGGTATCGGCACCACACCGGAGCAAGTCGCTGTCGCGCTCATCAAGCATGAACGCCTGACGATCATCACCAACAACCTGCGTGCAGCGTTGGCGCTCTCGATGCAACCCAGCCATCGAATCATCGTGCCGGGCGGCCAGCTGCGCTCACCGAACCCTGAAATCCTCGGCGTCGAGGCCGACCAGCTATTTCGCAACCACCGCGCCGATTTCGGCGTGTACGGCGTCGGTGGCATCGACGACGACGGCACCTTGCTTGACTACGACCGCCACGAGGCGGCCTCGCGCGAGGCGCTGCGCGATAGTTGCCGCAGCCGCATTCTGGTCGTCGATGCATCGAAATTCAGCCGTAAGCCGTCCGTGCGCGGCGGCCATCTCACCGATCAGGACATTCTGATTACCGACGCCGAGCCGCCACCGCAATTCGACGACATGCTGCGCGACCGGGTCCGCGTCGTCGTGGCCCTCTGACGGAGCACGCCATCATGCTTGATCCTACCGCTGTCAGTCTGCGCGGGCTGTCGAAGTCCTGGGGCGCCCATCAGGTGCTGCGCGAAATCGATCTCGATGTCCAGCGCGGTCAGTTCACTGCCTTGCTCGGTCCGTCAGGATGCGGCAAGTCGACCCTGCTCAGAGTGATCGCCGGGCTTGAAACGGCCGATGCCGGCAGCGTGGCTATCGACGGCCGCGACGTGGGGCCACTGCCACCGGCCGAACGGAACCTGTCCATGGTGTTTCAGTCGTATGCGCTGTTTCCGCACCTGAGCGTCGCACAGAACATTGCATTCGGGCTGCAAGTGCGACGCGTGGCTCGCGTCGAGCGTGAACGCCGGGTAGCCGACGCGCTGGCGATCACTGGCCTGGTCGGACTCGAAGCGCGCAAGCCGGCCGCCTTGTCGGGCGGCCAGCGACAACGCGTGGCGCTGGCGCGCGCGATCGTTGCCGGCCATTCGCTGTGCCTGATGGACGAACCGCTGTCGAACCTGGATGCGAAGTTGCGTCATTCGGTGCGCCTTGAGATCCGTGCACTGCAGCGGCAACTGGGTATGACCGTTATCTACGTCACGCACGACCAGACCGAGGCAATGGGCATGGCCGACCGGATCGTGCTGATGAACGGCGGACAAGTCGAGCAAAGCGGTACGCCGGCCGAGTTGTATCGCACACCGCGCAGCACCTTCGTCGCGTCGTTCATCGGCAGCCCGCCGATGGCTCTGCTGCCCGAGGCCAGCGTGCCGGCAGCGTTGCGCGTGGGCGCGAGAGCGTCCCCTGCCGCTAGCCCGCGCCTGTTCGGCGTGCGCCCGGAAGACTTCGAGATCACGGCGCCCGGCGAACATGTCATGCGTGGCGTCGTCACCGGTGTCGAGTTCCAAGGCGCTGAATCCTACATCTACGTCACGACACCGCAGGACGATCGAATCATCGTGCGCGCCGATCAGCGAGACCGCATGGAAGCACTCGCTGAAAACCAGATGGTTGGTCTCATGTGGCGCCCCAGCGTCTGCCATGTCTTCGACTCGGCAAGCGGCCAACGGGAAGCTCCGGCATTGTCGCTTGCGACACCGCGTTCGCCGGCGTTCGGGGCTTTACCGCTGTTTCCCAAGATCCACCACACTCGACCATCATGCTAAAGAAAATCTTGCTGAAAACCGTCTCGGCGGTCGTCCTGACCACCACCGCGTTGACAGCCCATGCTGAAACCCGTCTGACGATGTATTACCCGATTGCCGTCGGTGGCCCGTTGACGCAGGTGATGGATGACCTGATCAAGCAATTCCACCAGGCCAATCCGGACATTGATGTCAACGCGGTGTATGCGGGCAACTACGATGAAACCCGCATGCGCGCGATTTCCGCGATGCGCAGCGGCGCAGACGCGCAAATCGCGGTGCTCGGTGCGCTCGATACACACGACCTCATCGATCAGGCGCTGATCGAGCCCTTCGACACGGTGGTGGGTGCCGACCCGCATTGGCTGAAGAGCTTCTACCCGGCGCTGCTTGCGAACAGCAATATTGGCGGTCATGTGTGGGGTATTCCGTTCCAACGCTCGACGATCGTCATGTACTACAACAAGGACATGTTTCGCGCCGCCGGGCTAGACCCCAACCAGCCGCCGCAGACCTGGCAGGCGCTCCTGAACGCGGCCAAGGCACTGACCACGAAGGACCACTATGGCCTGATGATCCCGTCGACCGGCTACCCTTACTGGATGTTCCAGGCGCTGGCGATCGAGAATGGCGTGTCGCTGATGAATGACGACGGCACGCAAGTCCGCTTCAATAGCCCGGGCGCGGTGGACGCGTTGACGTTCTGGTGTTCGCTGGCCGCTGATCATCACGTCAGCCCGGCCGGTGCAATCGACTGGAGCACCTTGCGGCAAGCCTTTGTGCAAGGGCAAACCGCCATGATGTGGCACACCACCGGCAATCTGAGTGTGATCAAGAAGGAAGCGAAATTCGATTTCGGCGTAGCGATGCTGCCGACCAACAAGCGCTCCGGTTCGCCAACCGGCGGTGGCAATTTCTATCTATTCAAGGGTGCCGACGCTGTCCAGCAAAAAGCTGCGTTGACCTTTATCCGCTGGATGACCGCTCCTGAACAGGCGGCGCGCTGGTCGATCGCCACCGGCTACGTCGGCACCAGCGAAGCCGCTTATCGGACGCAGGCACTACGCGATTACGGCAGCGCATTCCCGCAGGCCATGGTGGCGCGCGACCAGTTACAGGTCGCCACGCCGGAGTTGTCGACGCATAGCTCGGCACGCGTGCGCGAAGCGCTGAACAACGCGCTGCAGGCCGCGCTGACCGGCGGCGCGACCCCGCAGCAGGCGCTCGACCGGGCGCAGGCGAGCGCCGAGCGCATTCTCGCATCGTATCGATAAAGCGCCTCGTGCCAGCCGGGCTTACACAGCTCATCTGGTGCGCTCATCACACGACCTCGAACGCAGGCACACAATGACCACCATGATCCGCAACAGACAGGCCATGTATGGATGGATGCTGCTGTGTCCCGCACTCGTCTTGTTATCGCTGTTCGCATTCGTGCCGACCGTGAGCACCGTTTGGGACAGCATGTTTTCACATCGCATGCCGCTGCGCCCCGATGTCTTTGTCGGTCTGCGCAATTACCGCGGCCTCTTCAGCGACCCGACCTTCTGGCAGGTGCTGCATAACAACCTGCTCTATTGCGCAGTGACGATCCCACTGTCGATAGTACTCGCTCTCGTGATGGCGCTATGGGCCGATTCGAAGCTTGCCGGGCGCGCCCTCGTGCGGCTCGCCTACTTCACACCGACCATGCTGCCGATGATCGCCGCAGCCAATCTATGGCTGTACTTCTACACGCCGGGACTGGGCCTGCTGGACCGCATCGGTCATCTGTTCGGCGCGGCACCGGTGAACTGGCTGGGACAACCGCAAACCGCGCTATGGGCGGTGATGGTCGTGACGATTTGGAAGGAAGCCGGCTTCTTCATGATCTTCTACCTCGCCGCACTGCAGAGCATCGCGCCAGAGCTGCGAGAAGCCGCGCTAATCGAGGGCGCAAGCCGCTGGTACTTCACGCGCCGCGTGGTACTGCCATTACTGATGCCCACCACCTTGTTCGTACTGGTCAACGCGCTCATCAATTCAGTCAGCCTGATCGACCACCTGTTCATCCTGACCAAGGGCGGTCCGGATAACGCGTCCAAGCTGCTGCTCTACTGGATCTGGGAAACCGCGTTTGCCTACTTCGACGAGTCGACCGCTGCCGCGGCCACCGTGCTGGTGCTTGCCGCACTCGCGATCGTCGCGGCCGTGCAGTTCGCGTTCGTCGAGCGCAGGACCCACTTCCAATGAATCTCGTCCATCGCGCCTTACCGCTGCCAGCGGCCCGCGCGCGCGGGGGCCGCTGGCTGAGCCGCGCGCTCGCCAAGCTCGATGTGCTCGGCGCCTGGCTGCTCGCGCTGCTGTGGATTGCGCCGCTGGCCTTCGCTTGCTGGGCAGCGTTTCACACACCGCAGGCCACGCTTGCGTTCGACTGGCGTGCGCCCTGGAGCGGCGCGAACTTCGTCACCGCATGGCAGGCCGCGCCGTGGCCGCGCTATTTTGCGAATACGGTGCTGCTGGTGCTGTCGATTCTCGCCGGTCAACTGGTGGTCTGCACACTGGCGGCCTTCGCCTTCGCCCGCTTTCATTTCCCCGGCAAGGACGCAGTGTTCGCCCTGGTCCTGATTCAACTGTTCGTGCTGCCGGAAATCCTGATCGTGGAAAACTATCGGATCATCGTGCGGCTCGGCCTGTTCGACACCATCCTCGGCGTCGGGATGCCCTACATGGCCAGCGCGTTCGCCATCTTCCTGCTGCGTCAGGCGTTTCGGCAGGTGCCACGTGAACTGGAGGATGCGGCGCGCATCGAAGGTTGCGGTTGGTTCGGCGTGTTGTGGCGCGTCTACGTGCCAGCCGTGCGGCCGGTCTATCTGGCGTATGCGCTGGTGTCCGTGTCCTCGCACTGGAACAATTTTCTGTGGCCACTCGTGGTGACCAACTCGGCGGCAACGCGCCCGATTACGGTCGGCTTGTCGCTGTTCGGGGCACCCGAGAACGGCGTCGACATTTCAGTGATCAGTGCGGGCACGCTGCTGACGACAGCACCTTTACTGATCGGCTTTCTGATCTTCCAACGCCAGTTTATCCAGGCATTTCTACGCTCAGGAATTCGTTGAGCGGACTTCCAATAAGACACTATCATGAAGCTTGTTCAGATTTCAGACATCCATCTTGTGCCGCACGGCGCACTACTGTTCGGCGAGGATCCTGCGGCGCGACTGCGGGCTTGCGTCGACGACATCAACCGCCATCATGCGGACGCACAGCTATGCGTGATTACCGGTGACCTGACGCATGATGGCGATCCGGCCGCGTATCGTGTCCTGGCCGACTGTGTTGACAAACTGGTGCCGCCGGTGCGGCTGCTAATGGGTAATCACGACGACCGCGCCGCATTTCGCGCAGTCTTTCCCCAGATGCCGGTCGACCCCGACGGTTTCATCCAATCGGTGTACGACAGTGTCCACGGCCGCTGCGTGTTCCTCGACACGCTTGAACCGAATACTGCACAGGGCCGCCTGTGCGCGCGGCGTCTTGCCTGGTTGAAAGGCGTACTCGACGAAGCGGCCCAGCAGCCGGTATTCTTGTTCTCGCATCATCCAGCGTTCGACTTGATGCTTCCGTCGATGGACAGGATCCGCCTGCGCGAAGCCGCGCCGCTGCGCGAACTGATTGCCGCACATGGCAACGTACGGCACATGTTTTCGGGGCACGTCCATCGCCCGTCGGCTGGCACCTGGCATGGCACGCCGTTTACCACCGTGCGGGGCACCAACCACCAGCATGCGCTTGAGTTCGACCTACAAGGGCCGGCCACCACCGTCATGGAGCCGCCCGGGTACGCGGTGATCTTTATTCGTGACAGCGGTACCGTGGTGCATTTCCACGATTTCATGGATACATCCCGGCGTTACATCTCGACAGATACGGACTGACCCACCATCGTTCTACCCATCTGCGGTGCTGCTACGGGTATGTAGTTATCAAGCAGATGTTGGAAAAGCTTGAAGTGTTTTTTATTTAATCAGGATGACTTATTTATGAAATTTATTTTAATTGACCGTGAAATCCGCCGGCGTCGCGCGGCGCGTACGCTACAAGTCCGCCGCGGCTTTTGCGCGGTGCTGCTGACGATGGCGGCCATGCTGTCGTTCACGCCAGCCGTTGCCGCACCGCTTATCGTGGCGCATCGTGGCGGCACAGGCGACACGCCGGAAAACACGCTGCAGGCATTTTCAACTGCGATCGACAACGGTGCGGACGCGCTCTGGATGACAGTGCAAGCAACCAAGGATGGCGTGCCCGTGCTCTACCGTCCCGCCAACTTGTCGTCATTGACGCAGGGCCGTGGCCGGCTCGACGAGATCAGTCTCAACGACCTGCGCAAGCTCAACGCTGGATATTCGTTCAGTCGCAAGGACCCGGCGGGGCAAATCACCTATCCGTATCGGGCCGCCCCCCTACGCATTCCAACACTGCGTGAGGCGCTGCAGGCGATTCCCGCCGGTGTACCGATCATGCTTGACATGAAGCAGACACCGGTCGCACCGCTGGTGGACGCGGTGGCCAAGGTCCTCGACGACATGCACGCATGGTCGCGCGTGCGCCTGTACTCGACCGATGCCGAAGCCATCCTATTGATGCGCGCGCACCCGCAAGCACAACTGTTCGAGACGCGCGATGCGACCCGTAATCGCCTCGTGAACCTGTCGCTCGGTGGGGTCTGCGAAGATCCGCCCGCTGCGGGCAGCTGGGTTGGCATCGAATTCGACCGCCAGGTCGAGGTAATCGAACGCTACACCCTCGGAACCGGTGTCTCGAAAGTCGACGCACATTGGTGGACGCCGGCGGCGGTCCAGTGCTTCAAGTCGCGCGGCGATGTAAAGATCGTCGTGTTTGGCGTCGAAACGTTCGACGCTTATGCGGCAGCGGCAGCCATGGGTATCGATGCAGTAATGACCGACTCGCCGCATGCGTTGCGAGCCGAGATCGAGTCCCACTAAGCAGGTAACGCACAGCACTTACTGATTTACGCGTCAAACGCCGGGAATCCCGGAACGTTTCATCGGTAGGTTCTTGACCATTTTTTAAGCACAACGAATTATCTGGCTCCATTTATTCATTCGATCAACTACCATTCAATCCAGGAAAAAAATGAAACGACGACATAACGCAGTTCCCGCAGGCTTCTTCGTCGCGACATTGTGCGCTGTGGCTTACGCACCAGCGTACGCCGATAGCCAGCTCACTCTCTACGGTATCGTCGATGCCGGTCTCGGCTATGTGAGCGACGCATCAGTGGTGCAAACCAAAGGCGCCGCCGGGAAACCGGCACAACTCGGCAAGGCGTCCGACACCACCTTCAACAGCGGCACATGGAACGGCGACCGTTGGGGCCTGAAAGGCACGGAGGATCTTGGCGGTGGTCTGAAAGCGTTCTTTCGTCTCGAGAACGGCTTTAACATCGGCAATGGCACTTTGGGTCAAGGTGGCACCGAATTCGGTCGCCAGGCGTATGTCGGTTTCGCGGACGCACGCTATGGCACGCTTACGCTGGGCCGTCAATACGATCCGCTGATCGATCTGGTTGGAGCGGTCGGTGGCACCGCGGTGCTGGGCAGCGTCGCGGCACACCCAGGCGACGTCGATAACCTTGATCACAGCTCGCGCATCAGCAACGGGATCAAGTACACGACGCCGAATATGAATGGCTTCACCGCAGAAGCGCTATACGCATTAGGCGGTGAGGCCGGCAGTCTGACGCTCCAAAGCACGGTGGGGGTCGGCGTGGAGTACGCTCGCGGGCCGCTGAACTGGGGGCTGGCATACTCGCACGCCAACAACGGCAAGACCGGCGCCTCCGATGCAACTATCGGCACTTGGTCGGGCACGTCGGACAGCGCGTTTGGCTCGTCGATCAATGCGGGCTATGTGAGCGCAAGTTCGCGAGCGATCGTCGCCACGTCGGCCACCTATGACATTGGTGCCATGACACTGGGGCTGAACTATAGCCACACCGAGTACGCGTCGGGTCCCTTCTCGGTGTTCAAGCAAACGGCCAAGTTCGACACAGGTGGACTGCTGGCAATGTATCACTTCACGCCCGCGCTGCGCGTGGGGGGCGGCTATAGTTATACGCATGCGAGCGCGCCGACGAGCACCGCTTCTGCGGCGAAATACAATCAGTTCAACCTGGCCGCGTTCTATCTACTGTCGAAGCGCACCGAGCTCTATGCGCTAGCGGGCTATCAGCGCGCTAGTGGAAACACACTCGACGCGTTCGGCAACGTCATAGCCGCCACCGCATCGGTGGGCGACGCCGCGAACGGCTTTTCCTCCGGAGGGAGCTCGCAATCACTGGTGCGCGTGGGGATCAGCCATTCGTTCTAGCCGCTTGATCGCCCCGGCGTAGAGTGTTTCGAGCCGCACGCATGCGTGCGTGCGGCTCGACCATTGCGACTTCGGCCCGACCTTATCGCGTCGGCACTACGCTCAATCTCCCCTGAACGGTGGCCGACATGGATTTTTCCCAAAAGGTGCGTCGTACTGCGACAAACAGCAATGCCACAAAAAGAAGGGGGCCAAATTCGATATGCAGCAGATAACCCGAAAGTTCGCCCAGAGCCGGATATAACCAACAAACGAACAATATTTCCCGTTCCCAGCGCAACCAACCATCGCGCAGGCCTTTCACGGTCAGTAGCGCAATCGGAATGCCCAACCATACAGCGTCATAGTTATAAATGTATGGACTGACCATGAACGTGCCGGCGACCAGTGCAGCGGCACGGGTCTCTAGCGCTTGCGCATTACGCCATATCCAGGCGACTGTTCCTGCACCCGCCAGCGCGAAGCAGCCTTGTACCATGTAAGCCGGCTCGATGCCCACGTGGGCTTGACGCAGCATGGCGAGCGGGCTGGCCATCTGCGCCCATGGAAGAAAGCCTTGCGCAACGTACCCATTTGCTGTCTGGAGACTCGATAGAAATAACGGGATGATGTGCGCCCCATAGACGCCAATCGACACGCCGGTGAAAGCCACGGCCGTCAGTGCGGCTGCGACGAAGGCGACCCACATACCGGCGCACGCGAGGGCTAGCGGGAACAAAATACCTAGATGAGGTTTTATCGCTAACAAACCGATGCATACGCCGGCAAGAGCAGGGCGGCGTCTCAAGAGCAGCAAGGCGGCCAGCGCCAAACTTGCGGTAACGCAGCCATTTTGCCCCTGTGCCAAGTTGAGCCAAAGCCCAGGAAATCCGAGGATCGGCAACCAGGCAGCGGACATTGGCAAAATCCTGCGCAGCAGGCACACAAACACCGCGGTAGTCGCGAGGGCGAATAGAGCGTACGAAACGACTCCGGGCAGAAGAGCCAGCGGCTGTATCACTAACAGGAAGGTCGGCGGGTAGAACCATGGACCGGGAGTCGCGATGTTTGCGGAAATCAGTTTCGCGGTGCCGGCGATCGCATCGAGCGAATAGGCCAAGAGCGGCTTCCCTTCGAGACTCAAGTGCGACGCGGCCCAAAACGTCACGAAATCAAGACCGTTCGGCATGCCGTTGAGTTTCCAGTTGAAGCGGGCGCAACGAATCTCGTAAATAAACAATGCGATAAAAATGGTCGCACTGTAAATTCTGACGCGTGCCAGATTAAGCCAATGTGCTTTGAGGTTGGACATAAGCGAACTATGTTAGTTTGACGACGCATTGTAAATCGCTGACCTCGAAAAAACTGAAGAATTTCAATGTTTTCAATCATGGAGATTAATGCGAGAATTAGGCAGACGATAGCCAATCACATTGAAACGAAGATAAAAATACAAGGATTTACTAAATGTATGGTATGCCGCTGTCGCTTGCGTCTCTCGAGCCGCTACGTGGCTTATTTCTTTTAATTCGGCCGAAGCAGTGGATTAAGAACAGCTTCGTTCTGGCACCTCTATTTTTTTCGGGTAATTTCCTGCTGCCAGACCCGGTAAAAAATGCGTTGCTAGCCCTACTGTTTTTTTGTGTGGCGTCGTCGACCGCTTATATTATCAACGATATCCATGATATTGAGGGTGACCGTCGTCATCCAAGAAAATCGGAAACTCGCCCTCTCGCCCTCGGCATCGTTTCAGTGCCTGCGGCGCTGGTGTTATTGGTTGTGCTATATGGCGTTTTGATTTTTGACTGGTTCCTGGAGCCTAAATCGCTGCTCGTCATCGCCGCCTACATGGTCCTGAATCTCGCTTATACATTTGTGCTGAAGTATCAACCCGTAATAGATATCTTTACCATTTCCATAGGCTTTGTACTGCGTGTCTATGCCGGTGCGATAGCCTTATCCCTGCGTGTCTCCGCATGGATGTTCGTCACCACCTTGTGCTTGGCACTTTATCTAGCCGCCATTAAACGCCGGCAGGAACTCAGACAAAACGGCACTGAAGGACGCAAAGTGCTGGGGAAGTATTCGGTAGCTTTGGTCGACCGTTACGCCGAAATGTCGGCAATGGGCGCGCTGGTGTTTTACAGCATGTTCGTCATGTCTACCAAACCACAACTGACAATTACCGTTCCCTTGGTTTTATTTGGCTTGTATCGCTACTGGTATGTTGTTGAAGAACTGCAGGGAGGCGAGTCGCCAACCGACGCATTGCTCGCGGACTGGCAATTGCTATTCACTGTGCTGCTGTGGATAGTCGGTTGCGCTTGGGCATTGTGGCCGGGAAAGGGCTGATGAGCGAAGTCGAGCTATCTGAACGACCGGTCAAGTCGCACTCCCGCCCATGGTCCAGCGGTTTCCTATTGCCGTATGCCCGCCTGAACGGCCTCGCGTGGGCAACTGTAATGGCGGTCATCCTCATTGATTACATCTGGATGCGACAGGCCGGATTCACCGCGTCCGTTGGGTCGGTAACGCGCAACGTAACGAACCTGCTAGTGCTGGCGGGAGTAATGCTGGTCCTTCGTTGCATGGCGCTCATGCGTCGTTACTCAGAGGGAGTCGTACGCCTTCGCATTCACGACGGATGCGTCATTCTTCATGCAGTGCTGCTAATGAGCTTGTTCGCACATGCAGCGTTGATGCTGCAGGACCTCGGTGTATCGCTCGCTCGACCATTGATCGATCACGAACTGATCGGGCTTGACGCTGCACTTGGATTTCATTGGCCCGATCTGTTTGCGTGGCAGATGCGGCACCACATCTCTAGCGAAGTGCTTGAGGCAGTTTACTTGAGCTACGCCCCTCAGGTAGCACTAACGATTGTTGTACTCGGTACTGCGAGGCGCGCCGACGACCTCGCCGATTTTATGTTGTTGTTCATGATGATCGCGATTGTCGCAATCTTGATTTCTGGACCATTCCCCGCTTCAAACCCCTTGATTCATTTTGGTTTTTGCGATCCACATGCGGATTCGCCTTGGTCGCAATTCGACGCTTTGCGAGAAGGATCCATGAGCGTTTTCGATCTGGATAAAAGGCAAGGACTTATCTCAATGCCGTCGCTTCACGCCGCCGATGCGGTTCTGTTCGCGTATGCAGTGCGACACATCCGCTGGCTTTTTCCCGTATCCATCCTATGGAATGTCGCGATGACCTATTCAGCGATACCATTTGGCGCACACTACTTAATCGATATTATCGCGGGGATCGTGCTTTCTGCGGCATCGATCGCTGTCGCACGCGATCTGAAACGTCGAATCACGCGACGGCTGCATTTAGCAGCATCGTGAGGCGACGCTCGAGACTTACATCAGTGGCCTGGGTAACGGCTAACCAAGTTGAGCTAAACGCTTGTCTCGTTTAGGCGCTCAACCGCAGGGCATCAACAACCACCGACAACGCTTTGGAATATTCACGGCGGCTGGGGTAGAAAATGTGCAGGCCCGGAAACGTCGGAAACCAGTCCGGCAGCACCCAAGCAAGCCGCCCGGCAGCCACGTGGGGTTGAGCAAGGTCCTCAGGCACGAAGGCCAGCCCTGCACCGTCAATCGCTGCGTTCAGCATCTGATAAGTACCGTTGAACGTGAATTGCCCATCGACACGTACCTGCAGTGCTCGATTGCCTTTCTTCAGTTCCCAGGTGTACAGCCCTCCGCGTGTCGGCAGGCGCAAGGTTATGCAGTTGTGGCTAAGCAAGTCCTTGGGCTGCTTGGGTGCAGAGTGTTTCGATAGATAGCCAGGCGAGCCGACGATAGCCAGACGCGCGTCGGGCCCGATCCGCACCGCAATCATCCCCTTGGCGATCTGATCGCCCCATCGCACGCCGATGTCGTGTCGCTCGGCAATGATGTCCGACAGACCGTAGTCAACCACCACTTCAACCTTAATGTCCGGGTAATTCGGCAAGACCTTCGACAGCCGCGGCCACAGAACAGTGTCCGCAGCGTAGTCGGTGCTTGTGATACGGATTGTGCCGGCGGGCTTGTCGCGCGTCTCGACAACTGCAGCCAGTTCGCTTTCGATCTCCTCGAAACGCGGCGCGACGTTTTGCAGCAAGCGTTCACCCGCAGCGGTCGGCGCCACGCTGCGCGTCGTCCGGCTAAGCAGCCGCACGCCCATTCTCGCCTCCAGCGCACGCAGCGTATGGCTGAGGGCGCTTTGCGACACACCGAGTTTTGCCGCTGCACGAGTGAAGCTCCCTTCTTGCGCGACCGCAATAAAGGCTAACAGGTCATTGACGTTTTCACGAAGCATTGATGAGACCCACTCATAAGTATTAGTACATTGTACTGTCTAGTCTCGCGAGCCGGCTGCCCGCACAATCTTGGCTTAGGGTCAGCGGTGAACATGTCAGTGCTGACCAGCGTGTGATCCGATAAGTGAGACTAATACGATGGAACTGAAAAGACCGGGTTCGCAACCCTCAGTGAAAGGCCCTGCCGACTGGTTCACCGGCACCGTGCGCATCGATCCCTTGAATGCGCCGCCCCCGCCTGCACGGGTGTCGTGTGTGAGTGTGACGTTCGAGCCTGGGGCACGAAGCAACTGGCACACTCATCCATTGGGCCAAACGCTGATCGTGACGGCCGGATGTGGCTGGACCCAATGCGACGGTGAGGCAATTGTAGAGATTTGCGCCGGTGATGTGATCTGGTGCCCGCCGGGCCATAAGCACTGGCACGGCGCGACGCCCACGACGTCGATGACTCACATTGCCGTCCAGGAGGCTTTGGACGGCAAGAATGTCGAGTGGTTGGACCCCGTCA
>Ga0302220_10001959_pt1 | contig 15489 bp, 11 predicted proteins | sample II_Palsa_E1_3_FD_194572 | JGI IMG/M metagenome (GOLD analysis project Ga0302220, IMG submission 194572) | Peat permafrost microbial communities from Stordalen Mire near Abisko, Sweden - II_Palsa_E1_3 | ecosystem: Environmental > Terrestrial > Soil > Palsa > Peat permafrost | place: Sweden...
AACAGGCCCGCCGCGCGTGTGCGCGTATCCCGATGACGGTGATTGATCGACATCTGCTGCAATGTCACCTCCTCGACTGCCTTCAACACTACGACACACTTCATCCACAACCCCGGCACCGACCAAGACGCCAGGTTAGCCAAAGTCAAACCGTTTTACCAGGAACACTTAGGCTGCGGAACCTGCGCGTTGCCACTCTTGACACCAGTGAGCGATGCGCACGCCGCCAACAGCCCGAGCGCGGACACAGCGAGGGCCGCTGCTGCAATACCCCGTGGCCGGGGCTGCTTGGGTCGCCGGGGTTGCGTTTGAGGTTGCATCCGGAGGTCTGGCATAGGGTTGTATCTGGTCATGAATGAAGGGTTGGCAGTCGAGCGATTAGTGCGAGCGATTCACCGCCTTAGTCACAGAAATATGTTCGCATCGAAACATCGTTCCTCTTGAGTTTCACAATTCGAAAACCGACGAGATTATCCGGCGTAACAGACGGTACGGATACGCTCCAACGCCATCACCCCGTCTCAGTCCACCGTATTTCAGATGCCTTCAGGTGGCTGCGCATCGCCGATTGAGCGGCGAGGGGGTCGCGCTCCTTGAGCGCACGATAAATCGCCTCGTGCTCCTCAAGCGCCGCCGCCCAGGTCTGGCCCGTCTCCGCATGGCCGCTAAGACGCGCCGAAATCGGGCTATGCCGTTCATCGAACAGTTCGGCCACCATCCGGACCAACACAAGGTTGCCGCTCATCTCGGCGATACATACATGAAACGCGCGATCATGGTCGAGCGGAGAACGCCCTGCCTTGACCTGCGCCCGCATCGCATCGAGCGTCTCCCGCAAGCGTGCCAGGCGCTCCGGCGTAATCAGCGCGGCGGCCAGCACGATCACCGATCCTTCCAGTACCGCACGCGCCTGCATCAACTCAGACGGGCTTTCGCCCAACGCGGCGATTGCGCTTGGCGCGCGTTCCGGCGCCCGACATACGTAGACGCCGGAGCCTTGGCGAATCTCAACGGAGCCCGCGATCTCGAGCGCGATCAACGCTTCGCGTAGGGATGGCCGCGAAACGCCAAGCTGCTGCGCGAGATCACGCTCGGGCGGCAAACGCGTGCCCGGTGCAAAACCGCCGGACTGTATCAATGAGCGGATCTGGTCGGCGATGTGCTGATAGAGACGCTTGGTCTCGACCTGTTTCAGTTGCGTGCCTGTCAAATGTCCTCCTTGGAAGCCCTTGCCTGCGCGCCGCGAAAATGTCTCATCCCAGCCAAATTGGTCGGGCCAATTTACCCCAGCCCCACTACACAAAGATTATAGATGGCCCGGCAGCACGACCACCTCTCGTCCGGCATTTCGCGGCGTATTCGAGGGAATACCCTGTTTCATACGGTAAAGATCAATCCCTGGAATGGCGAGATTTATCCTGCATCGATAAAAGTGGCTTGACCAATTTATGAGGCGTACCTATGATAAATCAGACACGCGACCGTGTGCTGCCGCGCTGGTTGCTGGCCAACTCCGCCAAGAACGGAACGACGTACCCGCCCCCTGCGGAGTCACGAACTGGAGACAGACTTGCTGGAATTCTCAAGCCAGCCCGCGTCGCGCCGCCCTCTGTCGGTGCGCCCGGACGCCGGTCATCCTGGCCGCCTTGACCTGGAAGTCGTCCTGGAGGAGCGCCTCGCGCCTGCGCATGCGTCAGCGTCCGGACCGGCAAAAACGCCGACCGCAGAGGCTCCATACGGCACCGCGCGGCACGACGGGAACGCCGAGTTGCTGCGCCTCACGGGTGTGACCAAGCGCTTTCCCGGCGTAGTCGCACTCGAAAGCGTCAGCTTCGACCTAAGGCGTGGCGAGGTCCACGCCGTATGTGGCGAGAACGGCGCGGGCAAATCGACGCTGATGAAGATCATCAGCGGCCAGTACCCGCCCGACGACGGCTCCATCATCTACAAGGGCAACGAATGCCGCTTCGCTTCGTCTCTCGAAGCACAAGCCGTGGGCATCGCCATCATTCACCAGGAACTGAACCTGGTGCCCCATTTGTCCGTGGCGGAAAACATCTTTCTTGCCCGCGAACCGCATCGCGGGATCTTCGTAGACCGGGCGCGACTGCGCGCCGATGCGCGGCGCTGCCTCGACCGGCTCGGCGTCGACATCGCGCCGGGGACCTTGGTGCGCACGCTCTCGGTTGCGCAACGGCAAATGGTGGAAATCGCCAAGGCGCTGTCACTCGACGCCGAAGTGCTGATCATGGATGAACCAACGTCGTCGCTCACGGAGACCGAAACCAGCCAGCTCTTCAGGATCATCCACGAACTGAAGCGCGCCGGTGTCGGAATCATTTATATCTCCCACCGGCTCGATGAAATGACCGAGATCGTCGACCGGGTCACCGTGATGCGCGACGGACGCTATGTCTCGACTGACGTGTTTCGCGAAACCACCATCGATAAGGTCGTAGCACGCATGGTCGGCCGTTCGCTCGAAGACAAGTTTCCGCCGCGCACGTCGGTGCCGACGGAAGAGGTCTTGCTGTCGGTCGACCAGCTAACGCGCACGAATGTCTTCAGCCCCGTCAGCTTCGAGCTGCGGCGCGGGGAGATCCTGGGTTTCGCCGGACTGATGGGTGCGGGTCGCACCGAAGTGGCTCGCGCCATCTTCGGTGCCGATCTGCCCGACGGCGGCACGGTAAGGTTAGGCAATGAGACCCTCGCGATCCGCTCGCCGATCGACGCAATCCGGCACGGCATTGCGTATTTGTCCGAGGACCGGAAGGCCAATGGTCTATCGGTCAACATGCCCGTCGCCAGCAATATCACGCTGGCCCACATGGATGCGGTGTCGAACCGCTTCGGCTTTATCCGCTTCGCTGCGGAAGCAGCGGTCGCGCAGCGCTATATCGATACGTTAGGCATTCGCACTCCGAGCGTCAGGCAGATTGCTCGCAATCTCTCAGGCGGCAACCAGCAAAAGGTTGTCATCAGCAAGTGGCTGTTTCGCGACTCACGGGTGCTGTTCTTCGACGAGCCCACCCGCGGCATCGACGTCGGCGCCAAATTCGCGATCTACGAACTGCTCGACAGACTCGCCGCGCAAGGCATCGGCGTCGTCATGATCAGTTCCGAACTGCCCGAAATTCTTGGCATGACGGACCGCGTGGCCGTGTTTCATGAGGGCGACCTCGTGACCATCCTCGAAACCCGTCAAACCAGTCAGGAAGAAATCATGCACTACGCCTCGGGTCGCATGGCAGCCTCGGACACACCGGACGCATCGGGAGCCTCGCAATGAGCACCGTCACCCGCCCCTCTGCGTCCCTCGCCAACGAACGGCGCAAGGATCTGATCCAGAAGTTCGCCGCGTTCGCCAGCCTGATCGTGATGATCCTGGTATTCTCGTCTACGAGCGAGGCCTTCCATACCGTCGACAACGCGATGACCGTCGCACTGCAGGTGACCTCGATTGCCTACCTTGGCGTCGCTGCGACCTGCGTGATCATCACCGGTGGCATCGACCTCTCGGTTGGCTCGGTACTCGCGCTTTCCGGTGTGGTGGCAGCGCTCGCCGTGAAGGCCGGCCTGCCGGTCACCGTCGGCATGCTGCTTGGCATTGTCGTCGGCGGGTCGTGCGGCGCGGTGAACGGCCTGTGCGTGACGCGCATGCGTCTGCCACCGTTCATCGCCACGCTCGGCATGATGCTGGTCGCGCGTGGCCTGGCGCTTCAAATCACGGGCGCGCGACCCGTGTCGGGACTCGGTGAAGCATTCGGAGTGCTTGGCAACGGCTCGCTCTTCAAAATCGAGACGATCGGGGCAGACGGCTTTCCAGACGTCAGGTTTCCCGGCATTCCCTACCCCGTCCTGCTGATGATCGTCATAGCCGTTGCGGTGTCGATCATGTTAAGCCGCACGACGCTTGGCCGCCATATCTACGCAGTCGGCTCGAACGCTGAAGCAGCCCGGCTCTCAGGTGTCAACGTTGCGCGCGTGACGATGTTCACGTATGTACTGTCCGGTGCGCTTGCTGGTGCCACCGGCTGCGTGCTGATGTCACGGCTGCTTACCGCTCAGCCCAATGAAGGTGTGATGTACGAGCTCGACGCGATTGCCAGCGCCGTGATTGGCGGCACGTCGCTGATGGGCGGCGTCGGCACGATCTCGGGCACGGCCATCGGCGCTTTCGTGATCGGCATCCTGCGTAATGGCCTGAACATGAATGGAGTGTCCAGCTTCATTCAGCAAATCATCATCGGCCTGGTGATTCTAGGCACTGTCTGGATCGACCAGCTCCGCAATCGCCGGTGAAATCCATCGGCGCTTCGGGTCAGCATGGTCCACGGCGCCGAGAAGTCCACGTAAGACAACAAATCCTTACAGGAGTAGAGACATGCGCACATTCCAACTGAGCCTGGTGGCCGCCGCCCTGATGCTGGCAACCGGACTTGTTCACGCCGCAGGCGGCGAGATTGCCGTCATCGTTAAGACCTCAAGCTCAAACTACTGGCAGAACGTCCAGAAGGGTGCGAACGCCGCCATGGGTCAGCTCCAGGGCTATACGATGACCTTCCAGGGACCCGCAGCTGAAACGGCTATTGCCGATGAAGTCAACATGGTCGAGAACGCGGTGAATCGCAAGGTGGCCGGCATTGTGCTGGCGCCGTCCGATCCGGATGCGCTCGTGCCTGCCGTCAAAAAGGCATGGGAGGCCCATATCCCGGTCGTCATCATCGATTCCGCGCTCTCCGATTCCGGTAAGCAGTACTACCAGTCATTCCTGTCCACCGACAACAAGAAAGCGGGCGAACTGTGCGCCAAGGCGTTGATCGATCACGTCGGCCCGACCGGCAAGATCGCCATCATGTCTTACGTCGCAGGCGCGGGTTCGGAAATCGGCCGGGTCGGCGGGTTCCGCGACTATCTGAAGGCGCACTCGCAATTACAGGTGGTCGGTCCTTTCTATTCGAACTCGCAGATGGCGACTGCGCTGAATCAGACCACCGACACCCTAACCGCCAATCCCGACCTCAAAGGCATCTTCGGTGCAAATGAGCCCACCGCAGTAGGCATGGGCCGCGCGCTCGAACAGTCGGGCAAAGCCGGTAAGGTGGTGGCGATCGGTTTCGACGGTAACCAGGACCTTCAAGGTTTCATCAAGGATGGCACGCTCACTGCCACTGCTGTTCAGGGTTCGTACCAGATGGGCGAACTCGGCGTGAAAACGGTGGTCAGCCTGATCGAGAAGAAACCGGTGCCGAAGGACCTCGACACGGGCGTGGTGATCGTCACCAAGGAGAACATCGACAAGCCTGAAGCGAAAAACGTGCTGTATTGATCATCCGGGCGGGTCTAGGCGCCTCGATCGAAGTCGCGCACGGGACCCGCTGCACAAGATATTCTGACTACTCTCGCGCCGTTCCAGGCGGCGACGAAACAGGGATTGCCATGCTTACGGTGATATGCGAGACACCAGGGACGCTGAGCGCACAGGAACGGACCAAACCGGAGGCTGGAGAAAACGACGTGCTGTTGCGCGTCAAGCGCGTCGGCGTGTGCGGAACGGACTTGCATATTTTCACAGGAAATCAGCCTTATCTGGCTTATCCGCGGGTGATGGGCCACGAGTTGTCCGGCATCGTCGAACAGGCACCCGCGCACAGCGGGCTCGTGGCGGGCGACCAGGTCTATGTGATGCCCTACCTGTCGTGCGGAGAATGCATTGCGTGCCTTCGCGGCAAGACCAATTGCTGCGTGAATATTCAGGTGTTAGGCGTGCATCGTGACGGCGCATTCACCGAGTACCTCAGCATCCCCGCGCAGTTCGTCCACAAGGCCGAAGGCATTTCGCTCGATCAGGCGGCCATGGTCGAATTCCTTGCAATCGGCGCGCATGCGGTCAGGCGGGGCGAGGTCAAGCCAGGCGAGCGGGTCCTCGTAGTAGGCGCCGGCCCGATTGGCATGGCGGTGCTGACGTTTTCCAGACTGCGGGGTGCAACCGTTACCGCCCTCGACACCCGTGCAGACCGGCTCGACTTCTGCGTGAAGGAACTTGGCGTCACGGCAGCCGTGCAGATCGGCGAGGACGATACGGCGCAACTGTCTGCGCTCACGGACGGCGACTTCTTTGATGTCGTGTTCGACGCAACCGGCAACCCTAAGGCGATGGAGCGAGGCTTCCAGTTCATTGCACATGGCGGACGGTACGTGCTCGTGTCAATTGTGGCTGACACCATCACCTTCTCCGATCCCGAGTTCCACAAACGAGAAGCCACCCTGCTCGGCAGCCGCAACGCCACGATTGAAGACTTCGACACGGTCGTCAAGGCAATGCGGGCGGGACAGATCCCGGACCGCGCGCTCAACACGCATCGGCTAGCGCTATCCGATGTCCCCACTCAATTTTCAACGCTTCTCGATCCGGCCGGCGGTGTCGTCAAAGCTATTGTGGAGTGTTAAGCATGCGCACTTCGCATCAGGAAGCACAAACACTGGCCGCACCTCTGAGGCAGCCCATCCTCCAGTTCGGCACCAGCCGTTTCCTGCAGGCACATGTTGATCTTTTCGTGTCGCAGGCACTCGAGTCGGACGAGGTGGGTGCGGCGATTGGCGGCATTGCCGTGGTTCAAACTACCGAAAGGGCCGACAGCGCCGCGCGCATCGCTGCGCTGTCGAACGGCAGCGGCTACCCGGTGCGCATACGTGGACTGCGGGCAGGCGAAGTCGTCGACGAGACGCTCACCGGTCATGCGATCCGGCAGGCCGTGCATGTGCGCAATGATTGGGGCCGGGTCTGCGACGCCGTCTCCGGTCCGGTGCAGATCATTGTTTCGAACACGGGTGATCGGGGCTACCAGCTCGACGAACGCGACAACGGCTGCGACATCGCAGGCTCCGGCCGCGTACCGCATAGCTTCCCTGCCCGACTGCTTGCTCTGTTGCACGCACGCTGGCAAAGCCAGCCCGGCGCACCGCTGACGCTGTTTCCCTGCGAACTCATCGAGAAAAATGGCGAAGTGCTGCGCGGAATTGTCGTGACCTTGGCGTCGCAATGGGGCTTGCCCGGCAAGTTCATTCACTATCTCGCTGAACATTGCGTGTGGGCCAATTCGCTGGTGGACCGGATCGTGTCGGAGTCGATCAGGCCAGTGGGGGCAGTTGCCGAGCCCTATGCGCTGTGGGCGATCGAACGGCACCCGCGGTTGCGGGTGCCATGCGTCCATCCTTCAATCGTGCTCACCGACAATCTGCAGCATTTTGAGCGACTTAAGCTGTTTCTGCTGAACCTCGGACATACCTTCCTCGCCGAGCGCTGGTTGCGCGATGCGCGCCCAGCCGACGAGACTGTCTACCACGCGATGAACGACCCCGTCCTGCGGGCTGAACTCGAAACAGTCTGGAGCGAGGAAGTGGTATCCGTATTCGAAGCATTGGGGGAACGGGACGATGCACTAGCCTACGTGGCCCAACTCCGTGAGCGGTTGCTAAATCCCTTTCTCGAGCACCAGCTCGCTGATATCGCGCAGAATCACGCGCAGAAAAAGCAGCGCCGGATTGCCCCTTTGCTGGCATTAGCGGCCTCTCTGACACAGGCCAAGGGCGTGCGAATCGGGCAACCACGCCTGACGGAAATGCTTGCCGGTGGGATCTGAGGCGATTAGCCCTCGCGGATTGCTCGCCAGTGACAACCTCGACCTTTACAGCATGGCCAGGCAATCTCTCAGGCGCTTCCCGGCATCAACGTCAAGAACATGGCGATCTGGGCATTTGCCCGATCAGCCTGTATGCTAAACCGTTCAATTCGGCTCGGCCAGTGCAAGCAACGCCGCATCAAGGTAGCGTTTCGGTGGATAGGAGGCTCGATACGATGCGATCTGTGACTGCATGGGTGGTGTGTTTCCGGAACGCGGGCATCGCCCTGATGCTGCTTCTAGCTTTAGGCACGGCTAAAGCCGATGATGCGACAAAAATCGAAACCGTGGCAACGGGCCTTCAATTTCCCGAGGGCACGATATTCGTTGCGAACACCCTGTACTTTGTCGATTATGGCGCCTCGGACGTGCTCCGTATGGTGGACGGAAAGGTGCAAAGGGTATGGCATCAGAGTGGCTGTGGCGCAAACGGCCTGGTGCAGGCAGGCACTGATTTGCTGGTCGCATGCTACGACAGCGGAACGATCGCGGAAATCACTCTGGATGGACGCTTGATCGACACGATCAGGTCGGACGATAGTGGGCAGCCGTTCACCGCACCGAACGATCTTACGGCCGACGAGAAGGGCGGTGTGTACTTTACCGCATCGGGATCCGCGACCGTACCCGGCAAGGTGTACTACCGGAGCGTCGATCGGCAGGTGCGCGAGGTCGCTACCGGTATCCGCTACGCGAATGGGCTCGCCGTTTCGTTGGACGGGAGACGTTTGTATCTGGCTGAGAGCGAGGCTAGCCGGATACTGACCTATGAAATCAAACCGGATGCGGGACTCGACCACAGGCAGGAATACATCAACCTCGCGGACGCCCTGCCGACGCCAGGCGAGTTGACGTTCACTCCGGACGGAGTGCGTATCGATCGGAATGGGAACCTGTTTGTCGCATTGTATCGAGGTGGCGGCTTCAGCATCTTTTCCCCCAATGGCAAGCTTGTTCGAGCGGTCAGGCTACGCGGGGCGCATCACAGTAACCTTGCCATCTCGCCGGACGGCAAGTTTGTCTTCGTGACCGCAGTTTATGACCTGCCGGATGGGGGATCCCGCGGTGAGCTATTAAAAGTGCCCAACCCGCTTTTGTCGCCCTGAGGGACTTCAAATACGTTAGCTGTTGACCGTATCGCACTCAGTAACCCTTTTCTGTCCTGTGGTCGGCTAGGATCGCCATAAACGGGTATCACCGCGTCGACGAAGCCGGATCGCCGTTCTGCTGTACAGCTCGGGCGCCTCAGTGCGCTCCGAAACCCAATGCGATACGCAGGCGCCACCAGAGAATTCTCCAGAGTATAGGGCCAAGGTTGAGCGATGTGTGCACCTGTGCGCTGGACGAATGACCTTGCCGGCGGTACGAAGCTGCTTCCGTACGTTTGGTATCCGGCGTACCGGTCTGGAAGCCATGTGTATCGCGCGCCGGCTCTATCAGGAGTACCGAGTGCTTACCTAAGGCTAATATATTCATTTGCGCCGCCTGATGATCCAGCCGTGCCTTCAGGTTCGCCGCGAACACATCGGTTATTCGCGCAGCGAGTTCCTTGACCAGACTGCTACGCGAAAACTGCACCATGCTACCGGCAATCATATAGTTTACTTTGACATGGACGCGGGTTTTTCCCGGAGTCGAGCCGTCAAGAGAGAACGACGCTTTTCCCTGCACGCGTGACGCGCTCTTGCGGTCCACTCCGTCGCCACTTATGCTGCCGCACCAGGCGGTATCGTCCAGCGACATTTTTCCTTCGCCAGTAAAACTTGCCGCGATCGAGCCGAGCTTGACTGTCATGGCGAGTCTCAGCCTGCCATCGTCAGCAGGAGCCCTCAGCAGCGCACCGGGCAGACAAACCAGAATACCGCACGTGTCGTGAAACGCGGCCCACACCACCTCGCGTGGATACGGGACGGTAAAGCTCTGAAAAATTTCCATAGGTTTCCGCAATGGAGCGAATTCACCCTCGATCGGCGTAACCACGGATACGGCTTCCGCTAACGCCGCGGGCTGAACTATCGCCTGGTAGTTGCTTCACTCTTATGTTCCTTCCTGCCTCGGAAAGACCTGTGAGCCGAATCGCGAGGTCGGGTGTGCAAGATTAGGGACGGGCGGATGTCATCGTTCCGGCACCCCGTTCACGGAGGGTTGAAACCGTAAGGTTTTAATCTTGCGAACGAAATCCCAGGAACACGACTAGCTCGACCACGAAAACAGCTATTGCGTGGCTTTATTCCAGCGCAGGCTTCAGTGCAGAGTGGGTCGTTCTGGCGATTCGCCAAGGCTGGCATGACGATCCATGCTTGCGAATTATTCCATTCCTCTAAAAAAATTTAATTCTGTTAAAAAATTTTGAAAATGGCATTGTGCGTCGACAGCGTTATTCAAGCTTTCCACGACAGGCGCCTTCGGATGCATCTCAGGAAGTGAGGTGCGGTTCCGGCGAGGACGTAGCGTGATAACACGCAGCATGCAATTTTTTAGGTATACAGAATAGTTTAACAAGCAGTCCTATTTATTACACATGAAGAAAAGGGATGCGCCCGACATCACAAGCGGAACGAGACGCAACCCCGACACTGCCTTAAAGGATAGACGTCACTGCGCAATTCGATACAAAGCAATAAATTGCCCGGTACAAAAACTGGTGCCCCTTCCTCTTGGGCGTGCTGAGCGAGCCTTGCAGCTCGACGTGCGCGGGCATCCGACGACGGAATACAGCGCGTTGGCGCCGTAGATCGAGCGAAGATGTTCATAAGACCGCTCTTCGCACAGCAAATGTGACCTTACTAACAAGTGTGGGGGAAAGATGAAGCAAAAGGCATTGGCGATAGCCATCAGGAAAATAATCTGGGTTGAACTTGCACTGTCAGCCGCGCTCTCTGTGCCGGCGCTCGCGCAAAGCCAGCCAGCTACAACGGGGACGACGACGCCTGCTGAGAGCGCGTCTGGGGCGGCATCTTCCGTGCCGGCCACGAGCACCGCCCAAAGCGGCGTCGCGGGTACGACGGGCGCCACTGGCACGACAGGCAAAGCGGAGACATCCGGCACAACAGGTGCGGTCAAGCAACTGCAGACGTTCCAGGTGACCGGCTCGTTGATTCGCCAGGCGGACAAGACGGGCTTCCAGCAGGTTCAGGTCATCTCGCCGAAGGATATCCAGAATTCTGGTGAGAAGAGCGTCTCCGAATACGTGCGTTCCATCTCCGCCAACTCGGCCAATAGCTGGAGTGAGTCCACCTCAGACAGCTTTGCCGCTGGCGGGGCAGGTGTCGCATTGCGCGGCCTCAGCGAAAAGTACACGCTGGTGCTGGTCGACGGTCAGCGTGTCGCGCCGTACGCATTCGCTGTCAACGGCACGGACCAGTTCTTCGACCTGAATACGCTTCCTCTGGACGTGATTGATCGCATCGAAGTCGTGAAGACAGGGGCGGTATCGCAGTATGGTTCCGACGCTATCGGTGGTGTCGTGAACATCATCACGAAGCATGACTTCCAGGGCCTGCAGCTCGACGGCGGCTATGGCGGCGCAACGCAAGGCGGTGCCGGCACCACAAAATTCGGTATCCTCGGCGGCTTCGGCAACCTGACGTCCGACGGCTTCAACGTCACCGCGACCGCCAGCTATTACAAGTCGAACGGCTATACGCTCGCCGACCGAGACACGACGCAGAATCAGGACTTCAGCAACCACCCCTTTGGCGGCTCTGTCCAGCAGCCGACTTACTTCCTGAATCCCACCACGGGTATCGCAACAGTCCCGTTCGGTTGCTCCGGTGGCAAGATCACGCCGTTCTCCAATAGCACCATTGCATCGCAAACCAATGCGATCAATGGCGGTAACGTGTGCCTGAAGAATACGGCTGAAGACACGTCGATCGAGCCGATGACCGAGCGTTTTAGTGCCAAGGTTCGCGCTGATTTCAAGATCAACGACCAGACGACCGCGTACGCCGACTTGTGGGAAAGCAACAACACGACGACCATGAACAACGGCCCGGTACTAATCGGTAACGGCCTTCAGTTCAACCCGGTCACCAAGCTGGTCAGTCCTTTCTCGGCCGTCGTGCCGGCCAATAATCCGTTCAACACGACCGGCGTGGCTCAGGAATTGTTTGGCACACTGCCGGGCACGCTCAGCTCCACCACGGATGCGAACTACTGGCGCGCAGCAACGGGCGTGAAGGGCAGCTTCGAGACCGGCAAGGAAGACTGGGACTGGAATCTGGGCTACACCCATTCCATGAGCACGGTGAGCAACACGCTTGGCAACTATGTCAACCCGATCGCCCTGACCACCGCCCTGAACAACGGCACGCTTAACTTCGTGAATCCATCGGCTACGCCGAATGCCGTGAACAGCATCCTGACGACGGCGAACAACCTCGGTATTTCCAAGCTTGACGCCCTTGATGCAACGCTGTCGACACCGAACCTTTTCCATATTCCAACAGGTGACATCGGACTCGGTCTGGGTACGCAGTTCCTGCACGAGAGCGAACTGCTCGAAGAAGGCGCCAACTTCCTGAACGGCACCGTGCTGAACCCGAACCTCCAGACGGTTGAGGGTGAGCGTAACGTGGCTGCAGTGTATTACCAGGTCGACGTTCCCCTGATCAACAAGATCCTGACGTTCAGCCAGTCGGGCCGCTACGACCACTACAGTGACTTCGGCGGCGCGTTCTCGCCGCGTTTCGCCCTGCGCTTCCAGCCGATCCAGCAGTTCACCACATACGCTTCGTATAACCGCGGCTTCCGCGCACCGGAGTTCCTCGAGAACACAAATTCGTCGAACATCGGCGTCCAGCCGGTCGGCCCGAACGGCCAGAACGAAAATGTTATTACCAAGGGTAACCCTGAGTTGCAGCCGGAACGTACGAAGAACTACAACATCGGCTTCGAACTGTCGCCGACCCGTACGACCGACGTGGGCTTCGACTGGTACAAGATTCACGTCGACAAGGCGATTGGTACGCAGATCGATCCGAGTGGCACGGTTTTGAACGCGGACGGCTCGATCGCATTCGAGACCAACCAGTACGTAAACCTGGGTTCATTCGATACCGATGGATTCGAAATGACGTTCGCGCAGTCGTTGCCGACCAAGATTGGTACGTTCAAGCTGTCGGGCGACTGGGGCTACGTGTGGCACTTCAAGATGAGCGGCATCGGCGGCCTTGCCTCGACGGTCGACGGCGCGGGTAACGACCTGACGTTTGCGCAGCCGTTTGGCGGATCGTTTCCGCGCTGGAAGGGCAACACGGATCTGTCGTGGACGTACCATGCGTGGAACGCGGATCTGGCATGGCAGTACACGGGCCCATACTCCAACGCACTAGGTCTGAACTTCTCCACTGCATCATATAGCGTGTTCAACCTGAACGTAGCGTACACGGGCCTCAAGCACTGGACGATCTATGGCGGCATGAACAACATCTTCAATCGCGCGCCCCCGTTTGATCCCGAATGGCTGAACCAGCTTGACCAGACCGGCTACGACCAGTCGCTATACACATACCTTGGCCGTTTCGTGCAGGTTGGAGCGACCTATAAATTCTAACCGGCGGGTGTAAGCCCTTTCATTTTTCTATGGCCGCTCCGACACTTTCCCCTTCACACATCGGAGCGGCTCTTTTTGGGTTAGCGGGATGGTTTTAGGAGGCACCCCATTTAGGTCTATGAAACGATTGCGTCGGACTGCACGTTGACACGCCCCCTCGTCCGGTGGGTGGAAATGGCCCGTTCGGAGCCCATAGCCGACACAGCACTCCAGCGACACAACTCGATTCCAGGCAATGGAATAGATCGACACGCCTAACCGTTGAGAGCACGAATGAAGACACGACCCTCAGCAAATGAACCTAGATGCATGACAGGTTCAGCCGCGTTGGTGATTGTCATTTCCGAATGTGAATCCGTACAAAAAATCTCAATAGGAGGTGGAAAATGAACGCATACAAATGGGCTGCAGGACTTGCGGTGTCAGGAACCCTACTGAGTGCGCTCGCCGCGTGCGGCGGCGGTAGTAATAACTCAAGTCCACCTTCGACGGCGGGATCGTTTGCGTCAACCACGCTAGTATCTGACGGCAGTATCGCTGCGAGTCATACAGATCCGAACCTGCAAAATGGCTGGGGAGTCGCATTCAATCCCACCGGCACATTCTGGGTCTCCGACAACACGGTGCAAAAGTCGTCGCTCTACGATGGAAACGCCGTTGTTCAGTCGCTCGTCGTGACGATACCTGCCGGTTCACAAGGACCAGCCAGTCCCACGGGCATCATCTTCAACTCGACCAACGACTTCGTGATCAGCTCTGGCGGCAACAGCGCCACGGCTGTTTTTGCCTGGGCGACCGAAGCAGGCACGATCGCTGCATGGTCGCCGAAGGTCCTGCCGACTCAAGCCGTCACGGCCTTCGACGATCAAGCGGGCGGTGCTATCTATAAGGGTTTGACCGCAGCCTCGGCAAACGGAGCGAACTTCTGGTACGCGACCGATTTCCACAACGGCAAAGTCGATGTCTTTAACGCCTCGTTCCAAAAGGTTCAACTCGACGGCCAGTTCCAGGACCCCAATCTGGCCGCCGGCTTCGGACCGTTCGGCATCCAGGCGATTGGCAACGACATTTTCGTAACCTTTGCAAAGCAGAATGCTACGGCGTCCGCACAGGTTGTGGGCGCAGGCCTTGGCATTCTGGACGAGTTCGATACCAGTGGCCACTTCATCAAACAGATCGTGGGCGTAGGTGGAACACTGAATGCACCGTGGGGCGTGGCACAAGCACCCGCCAACTTCGGTCCGCTCAGCAACGACATGCTGGTCGGGAACTTTGGTGACGGGACAATCGAAGCGTTCGATCCGAATACCGGGCGTGACCTCGGGAAACTTGTCCTGACGGACGGCACCCCGTTCACACAAATGGGCCTCTGGGGCATCAGCTTCGGCAACGGCGTGGACAATCAGCCGACGAACACACTGTTCTATGCTGCCGGCCCCAGCAAAACGACAGGCGTATTTGGGCGGATCGATCTGTCGAACTAAACCGACACGTCCTGTAGCAGGTGCACCGAATTGCGTCGCGGAACCGGCGGTGTCGTCACTCAATACGGTGCGTCTTTGACTTCATTGCATAGGCGACGAGGTGCACACTGAGGAAAGCAGCGTGTGCGGCTTGCCCGGCCCTAACAACTTCTCTTCTTGAAACGCTAAATGTCTCACACCACTCGCCGGCCAACGGGTCGGCCCTCTAGCAGTCAGCGTCATCTGAGCAAGGCGATGCTGCTCCCATTGAAAACACAAACTGCGTCCGATATCTCGCTCGCGAATCACCTTGCTCTCGCTGTGTGTCGCAAGGGTCAAGGGAGTGCACATCTGATAAACGAACTTACCAAAGTCGTTTTTCTGACCTATCACTTGCAGAGATCCGGTTTTAGCGCTGCTCCACCAGATTTGTACGACCGCGCAAATCTCGCGTTGAAACTCTCCGTACTCAGAGCACGGCGCGACGGCGTATGGCAGGTAGGCGCCGACGACGCCGTGTTGTTGGCGGAAATTTTGGCTGTACACGATCAGCAACTGATAGAGGCTGCGGCGTGGAAAGTGTTCGAAGCCAAGGTCCGATTTGACAGGTCTATTAAACGGGGAACCTGTCTGCCGGTCCGAACGACGAACAGACGCCCGAGTCTTGCGACGTTATAGAGTTGAACCTCTCTAGCCGAGATACCGGAAAAGCACGGGGCGAAATATCGGGCGTTAAAACCGATCAAGACACCCAGCTGGACTTTAGACATTCAGCGCCCCATTGAGG
>Ga0302220_10001961_pt1 | contig 15483 bp, 14 predicted proteins | sample II_Palsa_E1_3_FD_194572 | JGI IMG/M metagenome (GOLD analysis project Ga0302220, IMG submission 194572) | Peat permafrost microbial communities from Stordalen Mire near Abisko, Sweden - II_Palsa_E1_3 | ecosystem: Environmental > Terrestrial > Soil > Palsa > Peat permafrost | place: Sweden...
GAAACCCTCGGCGTCATGCTCTACCAGGAGCAGGTGATGCAGATCTCCAACCGTCTCGCAGGCTTCTCGCTCAGCCAGGCCGACATGCTGCGTCGCGCCATGGGCAAAAAAGACGCCGAAGAGATGGCCAAACAGAAGATTAAATTCATGGAGGGAGCCGCCGAAAACAAACACCCGAAGGCAGTCGCCGGCAACATCTTCGACCTCATGGCGAAGTTCGCCGAGTACGGATTCAACAAGTCGCACTCCGCCGCCTATGCGCTTCTCGCCTACCATACCGCCTACCTCAAGACCCACTACCCGGTCGAGTTCATGGCCGCGCTCCTCACCAGCGAAACCTCGAAGCCCGAAAACGTAGTCAAGTACATCTCCGAGTGCCGCGAGATCAACATCCCCGTCGTCCCGCCCAACGTCAACGTCTCCGACGCCAACTTCACGCCCATCAAAACCGACAAGGGCTGGGCCATCGGCTTCGGTCTCGCCGCCATCAAGAACGTCGGCCACAACGCCATCGAGTCCATCATCGCCGCCCGCAACGCCCTGCGCGAAACCGGCAAGCCCGGCTTCGCCACCCTCTGGGAGTTCTGCGAAAAAGTCGAGCTCCGCCTCCTCAACAAGCGCGTCCTCGAGTCCCTCATCAAGGCCGGCGCCATGGACAACTTCGGTGGTCGCGCCGGGGTCACCTCCGCCCTCGACAAAGCGATGGAGCGCGCCCAGAAATCCCAGCGCGACGAAGCCGCCGGACAGCACGGCCTCTTCGGCATCTTCGACTCCGACAATGGCTCCCCCTCCTCGAATCAAAGCGAAGACGCCCTCCCCACCGTCGCCGAGTGGGACGAGCACACTCGCCTGCAAAACGAAAAAGAGGTCCTTGGCTTCTTCGTCTCCGGCCACCCCATGGACAAGTACCGCGAGAAGCTTCGCAACATGAAGGTCATCGACACCGCCACCGCCTGCGAGATGAAGCCCGAGCCCCAGACCTTCCGCCGCGGCCGCAGCGAAGAATCCCAGAACGAGATCCAGATCGCGGGCGTCATCACCGGCCTCAAGGTCGCCAAATCCAAGCGCTCCGGCGAGATGTACGCCCAGGCCATCCTCGAAGACACCGTCGGCAAAATCGACCTCATCGCCTTCCCGCAGTCCTACGAGAAGCTCGCCGAAAAACTAAAGATCGACGTCCCCGTCGTCGTTCGCGGCACCCTGCGCGGCGAAGAAGACTCCGCCCCCAAGCTCGCCATCTCCGGCATCCAGGCCCTTGAAGACATCAAGCTCAAGCTCCCCGAATCCCTCCGCATCAAAATCCCGCTCCACAACCCCGACGAAGCCCTGCTTGAAAAACTCCATGCTGTCTTCCTCGGCGCACCCGGCAAGGGCAAGGTCCTTCTCGACCTCGAAGAGCCCGGCCAGTTCTGCGCCGTCCTCGAACCTCACAACATGATGGTCGCCGCGGACCGTCTCTTCATCGACAACATCGAAGAGCTGGTTGGCCGTGGAGGCGTCCGCGTTCTCGACTAGACTGGAACCGTCCAGGTCACACAAAATAAAGCACGAGGGCAAGACATGTGTTTCTCAGCGACAGCGAACTTTGTCGGCAGCGGTGTGCTTGGAGCTATCGGAGTCGTCACCCTGACGAAGGTAAAGCACCGGCGCGAACTCCTCTTCGCCTCTCTTCCCACCCTCTTCGCCATCCATCAGTTCATCGAAGGCTTCGTCTGGCTCGGCCTGGACGGCATCCTCTCGCCCACCGTCACGCACGACATGGGCGCCGCCTTCGTCCTCTACGCTCAGGGCCTGCTCCCGTTTCTCATGCCTCTCAGCGTCTTTCTCTTCGAGCCCGCCCGTAGAGACCGCCACCGCATGATGCCCTTCGTCATCCTCGGCGGCCTCACGACGCTCTACATGCTCTGGGGCCTGACAGCCTATCCGCTGCAGATCTTCGTCCAGGGCAACAGCATCGTTTACATCAACCCGGCCACCAACAACACAACCCTCGCAATCTTCTACGTCATCGCCACCTGCGGCTCGCTCTTCTTCTCCCGCATCCAGATGATGGTTCTCTTCGGCGCCGCCAACCTCGTCATCCTGCTCGCCGTCATGGAGATCAAGCGTTACGCCTTCACCTCCGTCTGGTGCGCGTACGCCGCCGTCGCCAGCATCATCATCCTCAGTTATTTCTGGAAGAGCATCGCACAGCGCCCCTTCCACTACGCCAAAGCATGAAGCAGGAGCGCGCCTCTACTTCAGCGTGTACGAGATCCCCGAAGTGAACTGGAACGTATTCCGCTTAAATCCCTCCGGCGGATCTCCCAGGTAATTATCCGTAGTCGATACCGAAAAGTTCAGGTTCTTGTACACCGGAAACAAAAGACTCGACCCCGCCACACCCGAGTACGCCCTCACCACATTGAACGTCGGATTCAGCGTCACATACTCGTTGAACTTCACGTTATGCGGAAACGTCCTGCTCCACGTCTCCCCAATCGATGCGCTCACCAGGTTCTCCGTCGGCGTCCCCAGCCCACTCGTGATTCCGTTATAAAACTGCTGCTGCTCATACTGCAGAATCGCCCGCACCGCCAGGTCGTTCTGCGGACTCCGCAAAATCCCCCACCCAAGCCCCGCGCCATACGACTGCTGCAGCTCCAGACCATTGCCGTAGTTATGATCGGCGCTCCCGTTCACCAGGCCAAAGACCAGCGGAGTAAAAAACTTGTCATACTCCAGATCGCCATGCAGAATATCCGTCTTCGTCACCGACGCCGTCTGAAACACATCGTCGCCCGACACAATCAGCGGGTCCTTTGCCAGCCCATACGTCGCGCTCAGATTCAGAATCGTCTTACTCCCCGCCGGCAGCCCCGCAATCGTCGGAATCGCCCTCACCAGCGCCACCGCGCCCGTATACGTCTGAGCACTGTTGGTTGACTTCACCACCGTCGCGCCCAGCGTTGCCGTCCCATACCACCCATAAAAGAAGTCCGATTCGTTATGCAGCTCGCGCTGAAACGCCGTCTCATCCAGCATGAAACCAAGATCCTTCGCGGGAAACGACTGCACCTCGCCCTCCGGCAGCATCACCTTCAGCGTGTCGTCCTCCAGCGCAATCTTTCCCACCGGAATCTTTAACGCGACGTTCTTCTTCGTCAGGTGCTGATCCTTCGCGCCCGCCGCAAACGCCTCGGCGGTATGCAGCTCTTTAATCTTCGTCAGCGGAATCGACAGATCGCCCAGCACATCGCTGTGAAAGCTCACCGTCCCGTACACCACCTTTCCCAGCTTCCCCGTAAGCTGATCGCCGTTGATAAACGTGATCCGGTCTGGTCCGGCCTTTGCGGCCTCTGCATTCGCCCGCGCCCCGCAAAGCGCCAGCACAATCCACAGTATGGTGAAAGCAAAACCGGCCCGGCCGGCAGGAAGGTGAAGGAAACGACCCCGATTGCACATATTTCTATAATGACAACTTCCGGGCCATCGCTAAACCCCCGGAACCTCCGCGTACATCCCGTACCTTCAACCCCACCCTCATCATCGAAGCAGGCATCCATCCCCGCCATCGCATACAATCAAAACGGAAGCAACGAAGCTCTAAGAAACCATGGCAGAACACGAAGCAGCCAAACCGCACCCCCCGGCACCAGCACCGACTCCGGAAGCATGGCTCAGGACGGAGTTGGCACGTCACCCTCAGCGCCCCTATCCGATGGACTTCATCGCAGCACTCTTCACCGACTTCAGCGAGATTCACGGCGACCGCGCCTTCGGAGACGACGCGGCGATGAGCTGCGGCATGGCCTCCTTCCACGGCGAACCCGTCCTGGTCGTCGGCAATCTTAAAGGCCGCACCCTCAAAGAGCGCGTCGCCCGCAAGTTCGGCTCGCCCGACCCCGAAGGCTACCGCAAAGCTCTCCGCGCCATGAAGATCGCCGAAAAGTTTGGCCGCCCCATCTTCACCTTCCTCGACCTCGCCGGAGCCAACCCCGGCATCGGAGCCGAAGAACGCGGCCAGGGAGAAGCCATCGCCCGCAACCTCCTCGAAATGTCGCGCCTCCGCGTCCCCACCATCGCCACCATCACCGGCGAAGGCGGTTCAGGCGGAGCCCTCGCGCTGGCCGTCACCGACCGCGTCCTCATGCTCGAAAACGCCATCTACTCCGTCATCTCGCCCGAGGGCTGCGCCTCCATCATGTGGAAGGACGCCGGCAAAAAACAGCAGGCCGCCGCTGCTCTCAGATACACCGCCGTGGACGTCAAACTCCTGGGCCGCGTCGACGACGTCCTGCCCGAACCCGCAGGCGGAAGCCAGAACGATCCCGCCGCCACCATGGAGCTGGTCGACGAAAAGCTCCGCTATCACCTCGCAGAGATACGCTCCCTGCCAATCGACGACATGCTCGAACGGCGCTACCAGAAGTTCCGCAACATCGCGCAGTTCTACACGACTGCGTAGAACCTGTCTCAAAACTGCAGGCGAGGCCTGGTTTTGCTGTTGTTTGTTTTTACGTCGTCATCCAGAACGGAGTGAAGGACCGTTGCACTTGCTTTTGCCTGTTCTTCAATCCGTCTCATCTGTGCAGATCCGTGTTAAGTATTCAGTTGTTAGACCGATTCTTAGAGGTCTTCTCAACCCAGTGGAGTAGTCACCGTTGCCGTCGTTTGATCCGAGACCACCAGCCCGCTCCGACCGCATGTTGCAGCTTGCGCTCTTTATCACCGCCGGGGCCTGGTTTCTTGCCTCGCAGGCGATTGCGGCGCAGGCCGCTCGCGGCCTCTCCGTCCGCCTGAACCTCCTGCCGGAGCGCCCTCTTCTCGCCGCACTCTTCTTTATCTTCCTGCTTGCTCTGGGCTTCTCCATCCTGCAGGGACTCTCACGCCGCCGGGCCACCCTGCGCGAGGTCCTCGGCCTGCCGCAGCGCCCCACCGCGCTGCGCGAATGGACCCTCGGAGCCGCCATCGGCTGGGGCGGCATCGTTCTCGCCGTACTCCCCATGGCCCTTGCAGGAACCCTGCAGTTCACCTTCTGGACCACGACGCGCTCCTTCTGGCTGCTTCTGGTGAATCTCCTCACCCTTGTCGTCGCTGCGCTCGCCGAAGAGATCGCCTTTCGCGGCTACCCCTATCGCCGGCTCATCGAAGCCATCGGCCCCGTTGCGGCAACCATTCTTCTTTCGCTCTTCTTCGGCTTTCTCCACGCCCTCAACCCCAACGCCACTCTGACCAGCGTTCTGGTCACCATCCTCGCCGGCATCGTGCTCTCGGTGGCCTGGCTGCGAACGCACGGCCTTTGGCTCCCATGGGGGCTGCACTTCGCCTGGAACGCCAGCATGGGCCTGCTCTTCGGCCTTCCCGTCAGCGGCATGACCGACTTCTCCACCGTCGTCCAGACCCGGGCCTTCGGCCACCTGTCGCTCACCGGCGGCGACTACGGCCCCGAGGGCGCAATCTTCACCGCAGTCGTTCTCCTCATCGCGCTCGCCGTCCTCGTCTCCGTCACCCGCGACTACGCCTGGAACTATACCCATCCGCCGATCGTCGCCGGAGGCTATCCCGTGGAGCCTGCTCCCCCCGCGGCTCACGTCGCCATGGAGCAGCAGGCCAACGCCGCCCCCGCCGCAGTCTCTCTGGTCCAGATCCTGCCCACAACGCCGCAGTCCCGTTCCGTCGAGGACGAACCAAAGCCGTAACCCCTGTCTTTGCTGTAAAACTCCTCCGGAATGCACCCCCACCCCGGGATCGAAAAATAAAGTTGAAAAATGTGGCGTATTTTTCAGCGTCGAAAATGTGTCTGTCAAATCACCACAAATACCACGCATTTCACCACAAAGTTACCAGCAAAATACCACGTTCTGCACCACGATTTCTGCAAAACCCCCTGCAAAAACGCCGTTTCACCGCGCCAAAAATAATCTGCAACTTTCTTCGCGCAAAACGGGCTTACCTCTTGTCAAAAACGATAAGTAGGCGCAAGCTGTTTGTGTATCTGAGGTGCTCCCATGGCACTCAACTCCAGATCAGCCCTGATTACAGCCTGTTTGGCGCTCTCCACCGCCGCTGCGTACAGCCAGGTCTTCGTCGTCGGAGAAAAATCCGCGACCGCCGACATCGCCACCGACTTCAAGCCCACACACGTTTCGCTCTCCGACGCCCGCATGACCGAACGCGGCCGCCGCGAACTCATTCGCAACCTCGACGCCGAGCAGGGCTTCGCCCACCGCGCCCTGCCCATCAGCGCCGGCATGGTCCTTCGCGCCAACGGCCCGCTGACCCCCGGCCCTGCTGAGTATAAGAAGATGATCTACGAGAAGGGCCAGGCCGCCGCCCCCGGCGACCGCGTCATCATTACCGCAATGGAGATCAAGCCCGACCGCATCATTCTCGACTTCAACGGCGGCCCTTATCTGAAGCACCGATTCCTGCGTCACGTGAGCTTCAACGACACCCCCGTCGCTCCCGACAATGGAGAAAGAGCAACGGGCTCACGGCTCACTCTCGTCTTCGAGGGCGGTGTACCTGAGATCTCCGCCCCCGAGGTGAAGGCGCTGCTCGAACCGGTCATCGACTTTGGCGTCAAATCCTCCGAACAGGCCTACGCCGACACGCTGCCTCCGTTACTGAAGGACTCTATCGCAGCGCACGAGGTCCTCGTTGGAATGAATCACCGAATGGTGCTCGCAGCCCTGGGAGCGCCCGAGAACAAGGTTCGTGATCAGCCGAGCGGAGACGTAACCGGCGGTCGTTATGAGGAGTGGATCTACGGCCACGTGCCACAGACCGTGCGCTTTATCCGCTTCGTGGGAGATCGCGTGACACTCGTCGAGATCGCCGCGCTCGGCAAGCCCCTCGAGATTCACGACAAGGATGAGCTTGGCGATCTTGATCCCGCACCGCCGACCCGAGAGATCGCGATGGGGGATGAACTTCCGGGCGGCCCTGAAAAGGCAGCGACTGCGCCTCCGACGCTGCGTAAGCCTGGCGAAGCTGTGCCTGCAGGCGGGTCGAATAAGGTGCAGTTTCCGACAGACGACAAGTCGACCACCTCTTCGACTTCTGCTCCCATACCACCTCCGCCCACAACACCTCCGTCCTCACCTCTGCGCTAAGGACCGCAGTCGTGTAAAATCTTTGGAGAGCCTCGCTCGCAGTTCTTCTCCTCCGATTCCTACCGCGGCACGTCCCGGACAATCTTTACGAGAAGTTCCGGATGGTTCGATTCTGCATGTCCGCAAGGTCTGTAGGTATCAGGGCATCCAGCGCGCGAGCCGAAACATTCGTACCAGGGAGAGCAAGAATTATGGCGAAGATTGCCAAGACCGGCGACCGTAAGAAGGTCATGGACACCAATAAGAGCACGGATTGCCCGAAGTGCTCTAAACCAACCCGTATCGTCAAGCGCGTTAAGGACCGTGAGCGCAGCATTCCTGGAGGAGTTTATATCTCCTGCTCGGCCTGCGATTTCTTCGAGAAGCTCTAAGCCGATTCGATTCTGATTGCAGCACACACACGACAAAGAGCCCAAAACGGGCTCTTTGTCGTGTGAATCCCTGCGTGCGGACAATGGTCAGAATGGGGACTTTCCCGATACCTGAGAGATTTATTGAAGAACACTTCAGGTCGGTTTTGGTGTTGATCGTGGGGGATTAACGATGCACCAAAGTTGTACAAATAATTTACAGTCATGCACTTGACGATCATGCTTTCAGAAGGGCAGACTTACGCAGGAAAGTTGGAAACTGGCTTTATATATGATGATTACCTCCCCGGTTGTATCCGTACCTTCAGGCTTTGCCCCCACACCCCATTTCAACCGCCCGACCTACCTTATGTGCCCGCCGGAGTGGTATGACGTGAACTACGTCATCAATCCCTGGATGGCCGGCAATCTTCACCAGCCATCGCGGGATACCGCATTCGCGCAGTGGAGAAGCCTGTATCAGCACCTGCAGCAGATCGCGGATGTTCGCCTTCTTCATGCGCGCGAAGGCTCACCGGATATGGTGTATGTCGCCCACGCAGCGCTGGTTCAGCACGGTGTTGCTGCGGTTTCGAGCTTCACGCATCCGCAACGGCAGACGGAGGAGCAGCATCTGCGGCGGTGGTTTCAGGATGCGGGTTTTCTGGTGTGGGAGACGCCTCGCGAGACCTCGTTTGAAGGGGAAGGCGATGCGCTCTTTGACGCGAATGGCGGGCATCTGTGGGCTGCGCACGGGGTTCGCACGTGCCTGCACAGCCATCGGCATGTAGCGGACGCCTGGCATACGCCGGTGACGTCGCTGCATCTGGTCGATCCGCGTTTTTACCATTTGGATATCTGCTTTGCGCCGTTGAGTGGGGGGCATGTTCTTTATTTTCCCGAGGCGTTCGATGCGGCTTCGCGGCAGAAGATCGAAGCTGCGTATGCGGTGGACAAGCGCATTGCTGTCAGTGAGTTAGAGGCCACCCAGTTTGCCTGCAATGTAATCAATGTGGGGCAGAAGATTCTGATGGGCGCGGTTAAGACGGACCTGGCGGAGCGGCTGAGCGGTGTTGGCTACGACGTGATGGAACTGCCGTTGAGCGAGTTTCAGCGCGGCGGCGGGTCGGCCAAGGCGCTGGCGCTTCGTCTGAGCGACCTGAGCATCACCCACGGTGTGGTTCCGGCGGTCTGATTTTTCGGCAGGAAAGATGCCCCTGGAGTGCAGACTTTTTTTGTCTGTGGTCCAGGGGCGTTTTTGCAGGGGGTTTTGCAGAAATCGTGGTGCAGAACGTGGTATTTTGCTGGTAACTTTGTGGTGAAATGCGTGGTATTTGTGGTGATTTGACGGACACATTTTCGACGTCGAAAAATACGCCACATTTTCCAAATATTTTTTAGATTTTTTCTTTCAGGACCTCTGTCTTCACGTTCCAGGGGATGCCTGTGCGATCTCATCGAGAATTGCCTGGGCTGCGGCGGCGGGGTCCGTGGCGCGGGTGATGGGCCTGCCAACGACGAGCATGGAGGCTCCGCGGGCGATGGCCTCGGCGGCGGTGGCGACGCGGCGCTGATCGCCGACTGCGCTGCCTGCGGGGCGGATACCGGGAACGACCAGAGTGGCTCTCAGGCCTAATTCTTTGCGGAGCATGGCGGTCTCTTCGGAGGAGCAGACGAGGCCGTCGATGCCTGCGGCCTGGGCCAGCTTGGCCAGGCGAAGGACCTGGTGGGCGGGAGTTCCGGAGACACCGACGGCGGTGAGTTCGTTCGCGTCCATGCTCGTGAGCACTGTGACGGCGAGGAGCTTTGGCGCGTCCGGAGCGGTTGCGGCTTCGGCTGCCGCGGCGAGCATGGCAGGGCCGCCGATGGCATGGACGGTGAGGAGCGAGGCGCCCGCCTGGGTGGTGGAACGGACGGCGGCGGCGACGGTGTTTGGGATGTCGTGCAGCTTGAGATCGAGGAAGACGTTGAAGCCGCGATTGCGCAGTTCGTGGACGAAGTGATTGCCCGAGGCGTAGTAGAGCTCCATGCCTACTTTGAACCACTGGCAGGTGCCGCTCAGTCTGTCGACCAGATTGAGGGCCTGTTGAATGTCGGGAAGGTCGAGCGCTACTGCGAGGCGGTCTTTGTATGTTTGCGTCACGGGATTAGTTTAGCTGTCTCGCGTAGCGGATTTCACAGGAATGGCGATCGCGGAACCCACGTCCGAACGTCCGGACGTGGGGCACCCGGTCTTTGTATCCGGTGGTCGAGACGATGGCTCCGTCGTTAAAAGTTGCTCAGGATGTGTGGGTTATTCTTGCCTTGCGACGGAGGAACAGTCTAAGCTCTGCCTACTGTGTCATAACACCCGGAGGAACCATGCGGCTGCAAAAGCATTTGTTTCGTCTCCTCGTTCTCTGCATTTTTTCGACGACCTGCCTGGCGTTCCCGCAAAACCCACAAGGACAGAATGGACCACAGACGCGTCCTGCACCAGGAGGGAAGCCTGGTGGACCGCCGCAGGGAGGCAATCGCCCGAATCCGGGTGGAGGTGGGAACAATGGTCCTCAGCCTGGCAGACCGAATCCTGGTGGCGGGAACAACCGTCCTCAGCCGGGTCGACCGAATCCTGGGGGTGGAAATAACCGTCCTCAGCCGGGAAGGCCGAATCCTGGTGGCGGAAATAATCGTCCGCAACCGGGACGCCCGAATCCTGGAGGCAATCGGCCACCCAACCGTCCATCGCCCGGTCGTCCGCCGCAGTGGGGAAGGCCACCGCAGAATCGTCCGTCGTATAACTTCCGGGGGAACGATCGGGATTATCTGCGCCGGTATTATGCGCGCAATCTTGGGTACATCAATCGCGCCACGCGTCCTCGCTTCGTGATGGGTGGATTTTTCCCAATCAACTACATTCCGTTCCTGACACCGTTGCCTCCCAACGTCTATGGCTATCTGCCACCACCGCCGATGGGATACAACATGGGCTACTACGACGGTTATGTGGTTGTGTATGACCCGGTCAGCTACTTCATCGCGAATGTGATTGACCTGCTGCAATAGTGCTGTCCTGCCGGACGGGCCCACTTCGCGTGGGGCGACCACTTCGTGGTGGGTATGCCGGTCTTGCAGGGATGATGTTTCAGGGGCCTCCCGTTGGTCGGCGGATGCATGATTCCGACCAACGGGAGGGCTATGCTGTCTGGTTTGCCAAGACAAGTTAAAAAGGCGTGCGAACGCCCGCGCTCCGCGCAGGAGGCTCGTCCGGCAGGACAGGTGTCTTTCAGTCGGGCATGACGGCGGCGCGCTGCGCGATGAGGTACGCGGTGCGGCTGTCCGGAGTAAGGCCGTTCTGGTCGGAGACCTTTTTGAGAGGCGTGCCCCCAAAGGATTGATAGGTGTAGGTGGGCGTGTTGTCGGGCGCTGAGCCTACGGTGACGAACTCGACTGATTTGGGCGCTGAGGGAATGTTGCCGCCGAACCAGCGAGGGTCTTCCTGCTGGCTCCAGGTGACGAGCGAAAGGACAGCGCCAGCGGGATAGTGCTGCTGCGAATTGGTGCGCGCGTACTGGACGGCGATGTCGTTGCCGAAGAGCGTGTACATCGTGGAGTCCTGACGGTTGATCGCGGAGGTGATGACCTTCCACTGCAGAGGATTGGCAGGGAGGTCGCCGGTGAGGGATGCACCGTCGTTGAGCTTCGTCGCGACGCGTGCGTTGGGTGTGGAGTTGCAGCCGAGGACGGCGAGGAGGAGGGCTGCGCTGAAGAGATGGATTCGGTTCATGGGCGGTCTCATTGTTGGCCTTTGAGCGGCATGGTGTAGACGAAGTCGTTGTCGCGGACGGGGGTGTGGCAGCTGACACATTCGCCGGAGAAGGCGGCGTCTTTGCCGTAGGGTTTGAGATCGTCGCCGCGCCATCGGCCCCATCCCCAGCCTGCGGTTGCGGCGTATTTGTGACTGTCTTTGAGCATGAGTTCGACCTGCGCGAAGGCTCCGGTGTGGACGAAGCCTTTGTCGTCGGGCTGCTGGAGCCAGGTGACCTTGGCGAAGGCGGCGCCGTCGGGCCAGGGGTTGATGTGGTGTTCGGCGATGGCTTTGATGGTGACGTCGTTGCCGAGGATGACGCGCATGGTGCGGTTGTCGAAACGGTCGGTGCTGCTGATGGCGCGCCAGTTTTTATAGCCGGGGATGAAGGGGAAGCCGTCAGGCTCGGGCCGGACCTGGAGGGATTGTTTGCTGCCGTTCTCGATCCACTTGTCGTACTGGGTGTCGGCTTTGGCGACGTCGTCGGCGGGGGTGGGCTTGTTCGGTGTGGGTGGGGCGAGGTAGTCGCGGAGGATTTTTAGCTGGGCGTCGGTGACGATGGCGTCGGGGTGGACGCGCTTGTAGGCCGGCAGAGGCATTGCGCCAAGCTGGATCTGGTTGACAGCCTCAAAGAGGATTGCCTTTTGCATGGGCGGCGGAAGCTTGCCGATCTCGGAGAAGTTGAGGTGCTGTCGCGCTTCTTTTACGTCGCTGGTTACGATCCAGTAGGCGGGGACGACCTCGTCGAACCAGGGGAGCTTCGTTTCGTTGGAGTGGCAGCTGTAGCAGGAGTGCTGGAGGACCTGTTTCACCTCCGGCGGGGCCTGAAGCTCAGCCGTGACGGGGGGATTGGTGAGGGTGGGGCGGACAAGCTGGAGGGCGATAAAAGCCATGCACAGGATGGCGGCGAGGGTCGCCAGAGTTTTGAAGCGATGGTTTGGTTCGGTCGTCATGCGTTTCCTGAGCTTTCATGGTTCGTCGTTTTTATGCACGAGCATGCAAGGTGAGATGCGTGGATCTGTCTGTGGTTTCAATGGGGAGTTGTGAAATCTAATATCTTAAGGAGCAGATTATCAGTTCGTGCTGCGGCCTGGAATGGGGAGAGACATCTTTTGCGAATCCTGTTAGTTTTTGCAAAGCTGGTTCCTCTTCGACATATCTCTATGCAGACCGTTCTCACGATTGCCGGCTTCGACCCCTCCTCCGGTGCGGGCATCACTGCGGACCTGATGGTCTTTGCGGCGCATGGGCTGTTTGGAAGCTCGTGCATTACGGCGCTGACGGTGCAGTCGACGGTTGGGGTTGAGGCGACTCATCCGGTTGCGGCTGATGTTGTGCGGGCTACGCTCGATTGTCTGCAGGCGGATATTCCTGCGGCCGGGATCAAGATTGGAATGCTTTCGACGGCGGCGAATGTCGCTGCAGTGGCTGATTTTCTGAAGGGGCTTCGAGGGCAGGGGGTTCCTGTGGTTCTTGATCCGGTGCTGCGCTCAAGCTCGGGCAGGGAACTGCTCGATGCGGCCGGGGTTGGGTTGCTGCGTGAGAGGTTGCTGCCGGTGGTGGATTGGGTGACGCCTAATCTGGATGAGCTTGGGTTGCTGACGGGGCGGGTAGTTGTTCGGCGTGAGGATATGGCGGGGGCAGCTCGTGCGCTGCAGGGCTTTGGCTCGGGTCTGAATGTGTTTGCTACGGGAGGGCATTTGAATCCGCCGGACGATCTTGTGCTCATGACTGATGGCGAGATGCGCTGGCTGCGTGGGGAGCAGATAAGTACGACGTCGACGCATGGGACGGGGTGTGCGCTTTCGAGTGCGCTGCTGAGCCGGATTGTGCTGGGAGATGATGGCTTTGCGGCGTGTGTTGCGGCTAAGAATTATGTGGCGGAAGCGATTCGACGTGCGGCGCCGCTTGGGCAGGGGCATGGGCCGGTCAATCATCTTTGGCCGCTGCGGTGATTTGGGTTTGGGAGGTTTTCCGGGAGAGAGGAAGGCTTAACACAGATCTGCACTGATGATACGGATTCAGGAACAGGCAACAGCAGGAACAGGAACGATGGCAAGGTGGCTTTAGCGGCGCTGGAACTCGGGTGAGCCGAAGAGGAGACCGGCGGCTAACGCGGACTCGCTGTCTATTCCAGCCATCTCGTCGTCGCGTTTGAGTCTGGTATGGATTGCGAGGGGATCGCGCTTGTTGTCCTTTACCGCGACCTGACGCAGGCTGGCCTCCTGTTGCTCTGCGTCGGTGCTGATCTGCGCGAGGATGGTCTGGCGGGTGCGGTCGCTGACGGTGATGTGGAGCAGCCTGTCTTCAAGAGCGGCGCTCTTTGCCTCGGGGCTGAGCGGCTCGCTGGAGCTCCCGAGGACGGTCTGCCAGTTCGTCGTTACGCCGGTCACGCGGTTCGACGACAGGGCGAGGGCGAAGTTCATGCGGGCGATCAGCGCAGCCGTGTTGTTCCAGGCGTCGGCCTTCATGGAGTAGCCGTTCGGCGTCTGCATTCCGTAGATGGGCATGCCAAGTTCGGCGATGACGTTGACCAGAGCGCCTGGGCTTGCGACCTCAGCACCGGAGGCACGCACCGCCGAGATCACGAAGTCCTGCGGGGTCTTCATCTTGGCGCGGTAGGTCTCGCGGGTGAAGAACTCCGGCGAGTTGATCATGGTGAGCAGCACTCTGCGGATGTCGCCGTCGGTGCTGAGGAAGGTCTTTGCCATGCGGTCGACCATGGCCTGCGGCGGCGTGTCGCTGACGAAGCGCACGGCCAGTTTGGTGGAGATGAACTGCGCGGTGCGGGGGCTGGTTGCGAGCATGTGAAGGACCTGAAGCCCCTCTTTTTCGCCGTTCTCTTTGATGGTCACGCCGAGGACCTGCTTCGAGCCAGGCTCGTGCTTCGTTGGATCGAACTGCGGCTGGACATCGACTCCTTCGTAGAAGCGTTTGCCTACGGTCCAGCCGGTGAAGACCTTCGCCACCTCGGTTACGTCGTGCTGGGTGTAGCCGCCGTTGACGCCGACGGTGTGGAGCTCCATGAGTTCCCGGGCGTAGTTTTCGTTCAGGCCACTGGGTCTGGCTTTGTTTTGATTGCCGCGCTGGGGTCGGGTCGCGAAGAGGGAGTGCGGCCCGATGCTCGAGGAGTTGTCCAGATAGTTCAGCATGGCAGGGCTGGTCGCGGTCGCCACCAGCAGATTTTCAAAGTGTCCCAGAGCATAGGGACGGATTGCAGCGCGATCGTAACCTGCAATGTAATTAGGTGCTTGTTGCGATTTCTTTATGTAAACATTGAAGTGGTTTAGCCAGAAGTCAACCATTACTTCATCCAGCTGACGCTCACTGTAGATGTCGCGCAGGAGCTTGGTCTGGACATCCTCGGCGGCGATGACGTTTTGCGGCCCGTTGAAGGCGGCCAGCGCCTCCAGCTGCTGCGGGGTGAAGCCGTCGGTGAGGTGTTCGCGCTGCTCGCCGGTGAGTGATTTGCGAAACTCCCGCAGCTGGGGCAGCTTCATTTTGCAGAGAGCGGAGAAGCGCCGGTCGGGAGGCATATCCAGAATCTGTGCTACGGTCTGCGGGTCGGGCGGTGGCGTGGCGTCGTTGTCGGAGTCCTGATCCTTACCCTTTTTCTTGTTTTTTTCGCGCTCCATCTGGTCGGCGTAGATGGCCTTTTCGGCTTCGCCACCGGGAACGCCGGGGCCTTTGCCTCGCATGTCGGCGCGAACCATTGCCTGGGTGGGGTACATCTCCATGAGCTGCTCGAGCGGGAGCTGCATGGCGGGATAGGCGGCGAGACGGGCGTCCAGAGCGCTGTCGTCGATCTTCGCAGGGACCATCTGCTGGCTGAACCATGCGTTGAGACCCATGGCACGAACGCGCTCAAGGTCGCCTGGGCGCGGCCCGTAGGTGAAACGGTTCAGGACCAGAAGGATCTTCTCATCGCTGCTGAGCGGGGCAGACTTCATGGCAGGGGCGGCGGCCATCTCGGAGGAGTTCTGACGGGGCGCCATCGGTGGGGACTGCATCGATGGGGACTGAATCTGCGCCACCATCTCCGCGGGGATGGCCATTTGAGAGGAAAGAAGGCAGACAACGGCAGTACGCAGGAGGGGCAGGGAACGGCTTGCGCCGAGAGAGCGAGACGATCGGGATGAAGGTAACAGCAGGGAGGTACGCATGGCGGCTCCTTTCGCCTGCACAAACGCACGGGGCGCTCAGCTCTTGTTGTGCTGAACCCGAAGCGTAGCGGCTAGTCTCGCTTCCG
>Ga0302220_10001962_pt1 | contig 15477 bp, 9 predicted proteins | sample II_Palsa_E1_3_FD_194572 | JGI IMG/M metagenome (GOLD analysis project Ga0302220, IMG submission 194572) | Peat permafrost microbial communities from Stordalen Mire near Abisko, Sweden - II_Palsa_E1_3 | ecosystem: Environmental > Terrestrial > Soil > Palsa > Peat permafrost | place: Sweden...
TGCTGGCGCTGTTTATCGGCTGGCCGGCTTTGCCGCAGACGCCGCGCGCGCAACACGGCTTCGACCGCGTGGCGGCCGTGCTGAACGTGATCACCTTCGCCGCGCTGGTGTTCGCGCTTGGCGAAGCAGCGCAGCGCGCGCCCACGCATATCGTGCTGATTGCGCTCGCGGTGACGGCGGTGGCAGGCGGCCTGATGTTGCATCGGGAACGCGGTCATCCGGCCCCGATGCTCCCCGTCGATCTCTTCAAGCGCCCGATGTTCGCGTTATCGACGGCAACGGCCGTGTGCTCGTTCGCCGCGCAAGGGCTGGCGTTCGTGTCGCTGCCGTTTTATTTCGAAAGCGTGCTTGGGCGCAGCCAGGTGGAGACCGGCTTCCTGATGACGCCTTGGTCGGTGATGGTGGCCTTATTGGCGCCGGTCGCCGGTCGTTTATCGGATCGATATCAACCGGGGCTGCTGGGCGGCATCGGCCTCGCGATCATGTGCGCGGGCATGGCGTCGCTGGCGTTATTGCCGGCTCATCCCCATGCACTCGATATCTGTATCCGCATGGCCATATGCGGCGCGGGTTTTGGGTTCTTTCAATCGCCCAATCTGAAGGCGCTCATGGCGAGCGCGCCGCGCGAGCGTAGCGGCGGTGCGAGCGGCGTGGTGGCAACCGCCCGGCTGATCGGTCAGGCGACCGGCGCGGCGTTGGTCGCGCTGAGCTTTGGAATTGCGGGGCATCATGGGCCGGCGCTGGCGCTGGCGATTGGTGCGGGATTCGCAGGCGTAGCGAGTATTGCAAGCGGCTTGCGGCTGATTACCCGCGATAAGCCCGTCGAAGCGATGCAGACAGCGGAGAAATAGGCGGCATTTCGGTGTGGCGCCGTCGCGCAGCCCGTTAAGACGCAGGAGCACTAGCGCGAATCGGCGACCCAGGTGGTACGCCGTTCTGCTACGCCGCACGAGAAGCGGTTGCTCGTCAGCTAACCGTCCGCCACATCGGCCAGCGCAAAAACACTCACCCCGCCATCAGCGCCGCTTTCGCCCGCGCCACCGGCTCAGTCCAGTCTCCGAGCGTGGTCTGCTTGAACAGGCGCGTGTGCGGATACCACGGGCTATCGTCGCGATTCTGCATCCAGCGCCAGTCGTTGTTCGCCGGCAGGAACACCCACACGGGCTTACCAAGCGCACCAGCCACGTGAGCCACCGATGTATCCACCGTTATCACCAGATCGAGCTGCTCGATCAGCGCGGCGGTATCGGCGAAATCGTGGATGTCATCGGTCAGATCGTGCGGTTTCAGCGCGCACTCCGAATTTGAAAGCTGTTCCCGGGCCGGCCCCTTCTGCAGCGAAAACCACTCGGTGTTCGCCACCCCCGCAAGGGGCGACCACGCGGCGAACGGCATCGAGCGGAATTGATCGTTGCCGAACGTCGGACTGCCTGCCCACACGACGCCAATCTTCCTGCGAGTGCCCGCGAGTGCCTTGACGCGCGCCGGCCACTCGCCGATCCGCTTCGCGCTTACGCTCATATAGGGCGTGTCCGCGACGATGCCAGGAACGAGATGAGCCACGCGATGCGGCACGCTCATCGACGGCGTCCAGTAGTCGTATTCGTTCGTCGGACCAACGCGCAGCGCCCGACGCACGCCGCGCACGCTCTGGATCAGTTCCACGATGTTCTCCGGCACCCACATATCGACGGTCGCGCCCATTTGCTCAAGCACCGGCGCATAGCGCGCGAACTGAATCATGTCGCCGTGACCTTGCTCGCCGGCGACCAGCAGCGTCTTTCCTTGCAGCGATTCCCCGCGCCATTCCGGCACTCCGGGAATGTTCATCGGCTTGTACTTGCTCGAGCGCCAGCGCACTTCATGCAGCGCCCAGCCTTCCTTGAAGTTCCCGCGCCGCAATTGCAGCAACGCAAGATTGTGCAGCGCGTCGGCATGATCGGGCGCGAGTGTCAGTGCGTGCCGATAGTGCGGTTCTTCTTCCTCAAAACGCCCTTGCGAGCCTATAGCCGCGCCCACGCAGACGTGAATCTGCGGATCGTCGCGCAAGGTCAGCGCCCGGCGATACTGCGCTTCCGCCTCCACGAATTTCCCAAACAGCCCGAGCGTCGTGCCGAGATTCACGTTCGCCTCGAAGTGGTCCGGTTTCAAAGCAAGCGCCCGGCGCAAGCTGACGACCGCTTCGTCGAATCGTTTCAGTTCGCGCAGCGCGTTGCCTTCGCCGAAATGTGCGTGGAAGTTGCCCGGGTCCCGTGCAAGCGCCTCGCGATATACCGCCAACGCTTCATCGTGACGCTTCGCGGAAGCGAGCGTCGAGCCGAGGTTCAAACGGGCGTCGATGAAATCAGGATCTTGAGCAAGCAACAGCTCGTGCTGTTCGATCGACTCGTCGAAGCGGCCTTGCTTTTGCAGCGCTGTGCCAAGGTTGTTGCGGGCGTTGGAGAACGCCGGATCGATGGCGAGGGCGCGCTCGTAGCACGCCACAGCATGGGGAAGATCACCTAGCGCCGTCGCCACCAGCCCGCGATTGCTCCAGCACGCGGACACATCGGGGGCAAGGCCAAGCGCACCATCCAGCAACTTCGCCGCGTCTTCGTTGTCGCCGCGTTGATGCAGCAACACACCGAGGTAATGCAGTGCATCGACGTGATCGGGACGTTCTTTGAGAATCGCGCGATAACCACTTTCCGCTTCGGCCATACGGCCTGCCTGATGGAGATCCAAAGCGGCGGCAAGTGGTGCGGAAAGTTGATTCATGGCGGGCGTATTCATCGAGTAGATAACCTCTCGATGCTAAGCGCTGCCTTCCCGTCCAGCTATCGGATTCCTCCTATCCCTTGTTTCGCTGGTTGAGGTTATGAGTTTCGCTGATCGCGGGCATCAGTCTTTATCGCCGGGGGAATGAAAGCCTGGCTTGCCGATTTGTTCCGGCGTCTGCGGCACGCGACGCAAGCGCGAGGTGTCGTAACCCATCTCGTCCAGGCGGCCCAGCAGTTCATGATATTTCGCGTCGCTGATGTCCGGCGAACGCGCGAAAATCCAGGCTAACTTCTTGCCGGGATAACCAAGGATTGTGTACTGATAATCCGGATCGACATAAAGCGTTTGCTGGCTCGCGTAGATCGGCCAGAAAATGCGCACGCTCCATTCGGCGTTATTCGTCCCGGGAACGATTGAATCCGTGAATTGATAGTGCTTGAGCGGGGCGCCGAATGAGCCCTTGTGCGCGTAATATGAATCGTCGATCTTGCCGTCATCGCGAAGTTTCCATTGCGCGTAACTGCCGACGAAATTGTCTTCGGCGAAATACGGAATGTTCGCGACGATGTACCACCGCCCCATATAACGCGGCAAATCGACCGAGGCGAGCTTCGGCTCTACGCTCGCGCGAGGATTGGGGTTCGGCGGGAAGGACATGCACGCGCCTAATAGCAGCGTGAACAAAACAGCGACAACAACGCGCGAATAGCGGGACATGGGGCACCAAGATATCGATTAAGGGCGGATATGAATGCATACGCATATCCGCCCTGACTGGTTTCATCGATTCATGGGTGCAAATTGCAGGCCCGACGCTCTAAAATTAAATGCGCCGCACCTTCACCTTCTTGCCCTTCACCTTGCCCGCCGACAACTTCTTCACCGCCTGATCGGCAATATCCCGCGCGACCGCCACGTACGTGACCATGTCCGTCACGTTGATCTTGCCGATCTGCGAGCCTTCGAAACCGGCGTCGCCGGTCAGCGCCCCAAGTACATCACCCGGACGAATCTTTTCCTTTCGGCCGCCGAGGATCTGCAGCGTGGCCATGGGCGGCTGAAGATGACCCGGCGTCGCCGGCGTCAATTCGCTCAGCTTGTGCCATTCCACTTCCTTTTTCTGCGCCTGTTCGATCGAGCTCACGCGTGCCATTTCATTCATGCTCGCGAGGCTCAGCGCCCAGCCTTCCTGGTCCGCGCGGCCCGTGCGACCAATTCGATGCACATGGATCTCGGGATCTTGCGTGACATCGACGTTGATGACGGCTTCCAGTTGCGTGATATCGAGGCCACGTGCGGCAACGTCGGTCGCGACCAGCACAGAGCAACTACGATTGGCAAACTGCACGAGCACCTGATCGCGTTCGCGTTGCTCCAGCTCGCCATGCAGCGCGAGCGCGTTGAAACCTTGCGCGACGAGGACATCGAGTAAGTCACGGCATTGCTGTTTCGTGTTGCAGAACGCGAGCGTGCTGACCGGCTGATAGTGATCGAGCAACTGGCCTACGGCGTGCAGGCGTTCGTTGTCGTGGACTTCGTAGAAACGCTGCTTGATCTTCGAATTCGTGTGCTGCTCGGTGAGCTTGACCTCCTGCGGCTTGCGCAGGAATTGCTGGCTCAGCTTCGCGATGCCTTCCGGATACGTCGCGGAAAACAGCAGCGTCTGACGATCCTTCGGACATTGTTTGACGACGGCGACGATGTCGTCAAAGAAACCCATGTCGAGCATGCGGTCGGCTTCATCGAGGACCAGCGTTTTCAGCGCGGTCAACGGCAGCGTGCCGCGTTCAAGGTGATCCATGATCCGGCCGGGCGTTCCCACGGCAATATGACAGCCATGTTCAAGACTCGCGATCTGCGGGCGCATGGGCGAGCCGCCGCACAGCGTCAGGATCTTGATGTTGTCCTCGGCGCGCGCAATTCGGCGAATCTCCTGCGTGACCTGGTCGGCAAGTTCGCGCGTCGGGCACAACACGAGCGCCTGAACGGAGAACAGCCGCGGATCGATCTTCGCGAGCAGCGGCAACGCGAATGCGGCCGTCTTGCCGCTACCCGTCTTCGCCTGCGCGATGAGATCGTGGCCCGCGAGCGCGATCGGCAGGCTGGCGGCCTGGATCGGGGTCATCGTCAGATAACCGAGTTGTTCGAGGTTCGCCAGCATCGCCGGCGAAAGCGGCAGGGCGCTGAATGAAGTTGGGGTGGTCATGAGCTTATGTTGTTACTTTGCGGCAGGTTTCGGCGGGACCGAATTGTCCTGCTCGTAGGTGATCGTGCCGTCGGGCGCGTCGTGGCGCAGCACTTTGTTGCGCGCGCCGCACATGGGGCAGCGGAACATCAGGCCTTGGCCCTCATTCTTGATTAGCACGTCGGCGAGTTGCCATTCGGCGCCGCACGGCTGGTTTCGGCAGATAAACATGATTGATTTGAGCGTAATTGATGGGGTTGCGGCGTGAAAAGGGCATCGGCGAGGCCGGCGCAGGCTGTTTCCGCGCAATTAGAAGCCGAAGTGTACGCGTACACGGCGCAATTGCCTCGTTTTACGGCATTTTCCGGGGCCTTATCGGCCGATTAGCAGCCCGTTCCCGCGTTTGCGCGAAGTCGATCGGCTAAACTGGCAGCCACTAAAACGATGCGCGGCAACGCCTCCAACCCACTTCCCCGATGCGAATCCTGCACACCTCGGACTGGCACCTTGGCCAGTACTTTCTTGGGCATTCCCGCCAGGCCGAACATCAAAAGCTGATTGCGTGGCTGGTTGAGCAAACGCGGCTGCACGCGGTCGATTCGGTGCTGATAGCCGGCGATATCTTCGATACCGGCGCACCGCCCAGCTACGCCCGGGAGCTGTACTACACGCTGATTCTTGCGTTGCGCGACGCCGGCGTCGGCTTGACGCTGCTGGCGGGCAATCACGATTCCGTCGCCGTGCTGGAAGAGTCGCGCCATTTGCTGACGGCGTTGAATACCGTGGTCATTCCCTCCGTACAGGACGATCCGAACGAACAGGTTCGTGTGCTCACCACGCGCGACGGCAAGCCCGGTGCGATTGTCTGCGCCATCCCGTTCATCCGTCCGCGCGATGTGTTGCAGAGCATCGCGGGACAGAGCGCACGCGATAAGCAGCAGTCGCTGCAGGACGCGATTCACGCGCATTATCAGGCGCTGTTCACGCTGGCCGAGCAGAAGCGCGCGGAACTGGGCGCGCATTTGCCGATTATCGCGACCGGTCATTTGACGACGGTCGGCGCGAGCGCGAGTGAATCGGTACGGGAGATCTATGTCGGCGCGCTGGAAGCCTTTCCAACGAGCGCGTTTCCGGCAGCCGACTACATCGCGCTCGGGCATATTCACCGGCCGCAGAAAGTGGGCGGGTTCGAGCACATTCGCTACAGCGGATCGCCGATCCCACTGAGCTTCGACGAAGCGCGTCAGCAGAAGGAGATGCTGCTGGTGGATGTATCGTCGAACGGCCTTGAGCGCGTGACCGTGCTCGACGTGCCGTGTTTTCAGCCGTTGTTGTCGGTGAAAGGATCGTTGAAAGAGCTTGAGGCTGCGGTCTCCGTAGCTGCGTCGCAGGCGTCCGAAGGCGAAATCGTGTGGCTCGAAATCGTGGTCTCCGCTGATGACTACCTCAGCGATCTTCAGTCGCGTATCCAGAAGATCACCGAAGACCTGCCGGTTGAAGTGCTGCGCATTCGTCGCGAGCGCTCGTCCGTCTCGGCGGCACTGCAGTCGCAAGCAAAAGAAACCTTGAACGAGCTCACGCCCGATGATGTATTCGCTCGCCGCCTGCAAACGGAAACCATCGACGAGGAAACGCGCTTGCAGCTTTTATCAATGTATCGCGAGGTTGTGGCTGAGATTGGCGAGGCGGATGCAGCATGAAGATCTTGTCGTTGCGTTTGCGGAATCTGAACTCGCTAAAGGGCGAATGGAAGATCGACTTCAGCCAGCCGCCGTTTCGCGACAACGGCTTGTTCGCGATCACCGGCCCGACCGGCGCGGGCAAGACCACGTTGCTCGATGCGATCTGCCTTGCGCTCTATCACCGCACGCCGCGCATGGACACCGTCTCGCAAGGAACCAACGAGCTAATGACGCGGCACACGTTCGAATGCCTCGCGGAAGTGGAGTTCGAGGTGAAGGGCGAAGGGTATCGGGCGTTCTGGAGCCAGCGTCGTGCACGCGACAAAGCCGACGGCAATCTGCAGGCGCCAAAAGTGGAACTCGCGCGTCTCGATGGCACGATCATGACCGAGCGGATCGTGGACAAACTGCGGCTTGTCGAAAGCATCACGGGACTCGATTTCGGCCGCTTCACGAAGTCCATGATGCTTGCGCAAGGTGGGTTTGCTGCGTTCCTCGAAGCGAAGGCGAACGAGCGCGCCGAGTTGCTGGAAGAACTCACCGGCACCGATATCTACGGCACGATCTCGCAGAACGTGTTCGAGCGGACGCGCAACGAGAAGCTTGCGCTGGATACGTTGCTGGCTCGTGCCGACGGGGTTCAGTTGTTGACTGAAGAACAGCGGACTGAGTTACAGCGGGAACAGGCCGCAGCTGGCGAACATGAAACGACGCTCGGCAAGCAACTCGATACAACGCGCGCAATGTTGGCCTGGCGAGCGGCGTTGTCGGCGGCAGACGTGCAGCTTGAGCAGGCGCTGACGAACCAACGGCAAGCGGAATTGAAGATCGCCGATGCCAAGCCGACACTCGATCGTTTAGCGGCAAGCGAGCCCGCTGAAAAGCTGCGTGCGGAGCATACGGCCATGCTCACGGCACGCGATGGGCATGTCGCAACAGCGGGTCAACTAGCGAGCGCGAAGGCAGACAAGCTGGCCGCATCGCTCGATGCGGCGCGTGGTCTACGCTTGGCATCGGTGATGAGCGGAAGGATTGCGGAGCTTCGACAACGCACGCTGAACGAGATTCTGGCCGATGCTAAAGCCGTGCAGTCCGCACTCGATGAACATCCGCATCGAAGCAAACTCGGCGAGCAGATTGTGTTGTGGCAGCAGCAGTTCGCGGCGCGCCAGCAGACGTTGAGCGACATCGGCGCAACTCGAAAAAAGCATGGCGACCTGGTCGCGGTGATCGATGCGCAAGCTCGGGCTATTGACGCGCAGCGCGCCAGTGTCCGGGAAGCTCTGGCGAATGCAGAGGGCACGCGCAAGGGCGAAGCCGAGCAGCGTGCGAAGCTATTGACCTTGTTGAACGGCGAGAGCGAGTCGGCCTTAAAGACACGTAGCCAACGGCTTCAAGACCAACATCAATTGTTCGGCAAGCTCACGCATGTAGGTGAAGCGATTGCACGCGGGACTAAGCAACTCGCGCTGGATCGCGATGAGCTCGCGCAGAAGAACGCGTCGATCAAGCCGCTGATCGAGCAACGCGATCGCCTCGCCAAAGACGTTCAAACGCTCCTCGAGCAGATTGAAGACAAACGCAAATTGCTGCATCAGGAACAGCGCATTCTTGACCTCGCCGGTCATCGCGCGGTGTTGCAGCCTGGAGAGGCATGTCCTTTATGCGGATCGCTGGAGCATCCGTCGATCAGTGCGTATGCATCGCTCGATGTCTCCGCGACCGAGCAAGCGTTAAAGGACAAACAACTCGCGTTGGATAACAAACGCAAGGAAGCTTTGGCGATTGATGTTGCTATCGCGGAGTTGAAGGTCGCGATTGAACAACTCGGAAAACGTATCGATACATGGATCAGCGACGCTAGTGCGCATGCCGCAAGTTGGACGCAGTTATGCGCCGAGCTTGAACTCGAAGCCATTGAGCAAAGTGCGCTCGATACCCATATGCAAGAACACGCGACCAAGTTAAAACACGCGCAAGAGACGCTTGCGGCAGTGGATCAACAGAAAACGGTGATCGAGCAGCACGCGAACGCCGCGAATGCGGCGGAGCGGAAATCTGTCCAGCATCAGCACGATCTCAAGCTGCTTGAAGAGAAGCAAAGCGCTGCGCAAAAGTCGCTCAAGGAAACCGCCGATCACACAGAGTCATTGCAGAGCGCGCTGGTTAAGCGAGAGCAGGCGCTTGACGAGTCCGTGACGGCCGTCGGCTACGCGCGCCCGGATTCGTGGGCTTCATGGCAAACGTGGCTCGGTGAGCGTGATACCGAATGGAAGGCTTGGCAGCAGGCGTCGGAGCGAAGCCGCGTACTAGCGCAGCAGACAGATCGATCGCGGCAGGCGCTTGAAGCCGCATCAGCCGAAATGGAAAAGTGGTCCGTGCGATGGGCTGCGTGCGAAGCGGACTTTATCGAATTGCAGGCGGAGGTTGTTGGAGCGACCAGTGATCCGGATGCGGCGTTTTCATCGGCCATACAACGCTACGAAACCGCACGCGATAAAACCAGCACGCTCGAAGGCACGCACCGAACGCTAACGATACGCCTGAGCGAAGACACCGAACGCGCGGAGAAAATATCGGCTGCATGGACGAGTGCGTTAGCCAAAAGCGTATTCGCCGATGAACAAGCGTTCACCGAAGCGCTGCTACCGAACGAAGAACGCGAGCGCTTGCAAACGCTGAAGCGCGAACTCGATGACCTGTTGACGACAGTGCGCACGCTGCGCACGAACGCGGAAAATCATCGCGCGGAGTTGCTGAAAGAGCCGAAGACCGAGCAAGACGCAGAAGCGTTGCAACGCACGGTTAATGAACTGCTTGCAACGTTGAAGACACTGAGCGAAAAGCAAGGCGAGCTACGCGCGACGCTCAAGAACGATGATCGGCTGCGCGTGGAAAAACAAGCGTTGTATCAACAGATCGATACTCAACGCGCGCGCTACGACTTGTGGCAACGCTTAAGCAGTCTGATCGGTTCCGCCGATGGCGCGAAGTATCGAAAGTTTGCGCAAGGCCTGACACTCGATCATTTGATCTATCTCGCGAACAGGCAACTCACGCAATTGCATGGGCGTTACCAGTTGAACCGCAAGCTGGCCGGCGATCTGGAAATGGAAGTGCTCGACATGTGGCAAGGCGACGTTGCGCGCGACACACGCACGTTATCGGGCGGCGAAAGCTTCCTGGTGAGTCTGGCGCTGGCGCTGGCTTTATCGGATCTGGTGAGTTTCAAGACTTCCATCGACTCGCTGTTCCTCGACGAGGGGTTCGGCACGCTGGATGGCGAGACCCTGGAGATTGCGCTCAACGCACTCGATTCGTTGAACGCAAGCGGCAAGATGATCGGCGTGATCAGTCACGTGGAAGCGCTCAAGGAGCGCATTCCGTTGCAGATCAGAGTGGCGAAAAGCGTGGGAATTGGCTTTTCAACGGTGGAGGTGGTGGGCGCGTGAGGAACGCTAAGTGACCGCTTATTCGACCGCTTATTCGTCGCGACGCACGGCGAGTTCCTGCGACGCGATCCTCTCAATCACGAAGAACGGCATGTCCAGACGCCATTCGCCGTTCTGAACGGTCGCCTGGTAATCGAACAATGGCTTGCCATCTGCCGAACTAAAAATCAGCCGTTGCTCGGCGCCTTCGGGTAGCACGCTTTTGCCGCCGATCGCCTGATAGCTGGTATTGCTGCCGACGTGGAATTTTTCCGTGTTCCATCTGTTCGGCGCGTGCGGAGGGAACGGTTTGGCATCGTGGAAGCCGAACAGGTCGTCGTGGGACAGCACGCTCTTGCGCAATGTCGGCCACACATTCTCGCGCAGGTAGTGCTGGTCGATGAAGCGCCCGCTGGTCGTGTTCTTCGCGACGAATTGCTGCATCGAGCCGACCGCGTTATGCAGGATGCCTGCGCATCCGCCCCAAAGGCCCGCGAGAATCAGTTCGGTGTGGGTGAAGTAGTCACGGATGACGTGGAAGTAGTACGGGCTATTGACCCATTCCTGCACCGCTGCGTATTCGCGCTCGGACAACAGTGCGTCCGCATCGCGGAGAAGGAAGCGTTTAACGCTTGAATCATCGATAACCAGAAAGCGCCACATCAGCGGATGAATGCCCGAGTCGTGGTCCATGAACACTACTTCGGCGCCGGCTTCCTTGAGCCTTCGCTGAACGTGATCCGGAACGGTAGCGTCCAGATAAACACGACATGTCCAGCCCTTGAACATGTCGCGCGTGATCTCCGCGTTCATGACAGCGGGCTCGCAATATCGCGGATTCGATCCGAACAGCGAGTAGGCGATTACGTTTTCAGCGGGGTTCGCAGGGTTGAATGCGGGCGGAGGGGAATCTGGAATTGGCTCGCTCGGATTAGCGCCGCATTTGGCGTCAGAAGCGCTTAAGGAGCGCAATCCGTACTCTCGCATTTCTTCGGTTTTACCCAGCCAGCCGCACACTTCCACCAAGCCATCAAGCCACGTCGACGGCGCCAGCTTACGCTGGCTCGCCGGCGCATTGTGGATGCTCATGTATATCTTGTACGCGTGGTCGTAGGCTTTGCTACGCATGAGGCACAACGCGTAGTCCGGCAGGATAGACATGTTGCCGGGCGTGATCTGAAGCGCTTCTTCCGCGAATTTTGCACCGCTTTGAAAATCCCCGGCCGCGTGAGCCGCCTGAAATTGTTCGGCAATTTTGGCCAAACGCGCTTGCATAGCCGCAGGGGGCTGGCGCGTGCCGCCGGATTGTTTCGCTTGTTGAAAATTAGGTCGGGCCATGAAGTCTGATCGGTTATGAGCGAACGAGCGTTGTTCGTACGCGCGCGTGTGCCGCAGCGCCGAACCGCTCCGAGGTAACCGTGGACTTTAAACGGCGCGATGCCCGTTGCCGACGCCTGAGATCGTTTTTCACAATTTCGCAGCGTGAAATGAGGCGATAACGACGAACAGAGGGGTTACATCGTCGCTGAGCTAACGGGATCGTGCCTATGCCGTCGCCCAAAACAAAAAGCCAGTCACATCGAAGATGCGACTGGCTTTTTCCAAGCGAGTTGTAGATCGTGCTGCCGACTACCTCAAAAAGTCACAATCTCAAACGTCAATATTCCCCGCCCGCAACGCGTTCGATTCAATAAACGCGCGACGCGGTTCAACGTCATCACCCATCAGCGTCGTAAAGATGCCATCGGCTGCAATTGCGTCTTCGATCTGAACCCGCAACAAACGGCGCACGGTCGGGTCCATCGTCGTTTCCCACAACTGCGACGGGTTCATTTCGCCCAAGCCCTTATACCGCTGCTTGGTCACGTTGCGCTCCGCATCCGCGATCAACCATTTCATCGCGCTCTTGAAGTCGGTCACCGCCATCGACCGCTCGCCGCGTTTAATCACCGCACCCGGCCCGATCAAACCCTTGAACGTATTTGCGGTCGTTTGCAGTTGCTTGTAATCCGCGGTCAGCTGGAAGTCTTCATCGATAACCGAAACCTTCACGTTCCCGTGATGCCGGCGATTGATATGCAGCGACCGGATCTCGCGCACTGCGTCGTAAGCCGGCTCGACAGTCACTTCCGGCTTCAACGGATCGGCACGCAAAGCAGCCTGCAAAGCGGCAGCCGAAGCCACGGTGGTTTCTTGCGTCGACAAGTCCAGCTCAATGCCATCCATCACCGCGCCAAGCGCATTGACGTCGTAAAACCGGCTGAGACGATCCACCACCGCTTGCGCGAGCAAATAAGCACGCGCCAATTCACCGAGCGCGTCGCCAGTAATCGGCGTGGCACCCTCAGCCGCAGTCAGCTCAGAACCTTGCAACGCCAGCTTCAACATATGCTGATTCAGTTCGTGCGTGTCCTTCAGATACCGCTCGTCCTTACCCGCCTTGATCTTGTAAAGCGGCGGTTGCGCGATATAAATAAACCCGCGCTCCACGATCTCCGGCATCTGCCGATAAAAGAACGTCAACAGCAGCGTACGGATGTGCGCACCGTCCACGTCCGCGTCGGTCATGATGATGATGCGGTGATAGCGCAGCTTCTCGAGGTTGTAGTCGTCCTTGCCGAGTCCGGTCCCGAGCGCGGTCACCAGCGTTACGATCTGCTCCGATGAAATCAGCTTGTCGAAACGCGCGCGCTCCACGTTCAGCACCTTGCCGCGCAGCGGCAAGATGGCCTGGAACTTCCGGTCACGCCCTTGCTTCGCCGATCCGCCTGCCGAGTCACCCTCGACAATGTAAATCTCCGACTTCGCCGGATCCTTCTCCTGGCAATCGGCCAGCTTGCCTGGCAAACCAACGCCGTCGAGCACGCCTTTACGCCGCGTCATTTCACGCGCTTTCCGTGCGGCATCGCGAGCACGCGCTGCATCGATAATCTTGTTCGTGATGATCTTCGCGTCGTTCGGCGTTTCCTGCAGGAACTCCTCGAGCGCCTTGGCGACAACGTCTTCAACCGGCGCACGCACTTCCGACGACACAAGCTTGTCCTTCGTCTGCGAGCTGAATTTCGGCTCCGGCACCTTCACGGACAACACGCACGACAAACCTTCGCGCATGTCGTCGCCGCTCGTCTCGATCTTCGCTTTCTTCGCGATATCGTGATCGGTGATGTACTTGTTCAGCACCCGCGTCATGGCCGCGCGCAGGCCGGTCAAGTGCGTGCCGCCGTCCCGCTGCGGAATGTTGTTCGTGAAGCACAGCACGTTTTCGTTGTAGCTGTCGTTCCACTGCATGGCCACTTCGACCGTGACGTTGTCCTTCTCGCCAATCGCGTGAAACACGGTCGGATGCAGTACTTGCTTGTTCTTGTTGATGTAATCGACAAAACCCTTCACTCCGCCGACGAATGCGAAGTCGTCTGTCTTGCCGTCACGCTGGTCGGTCAGGCGAATCCGCACGCCGTTATTCAAGAACGACAGTTCGCGCATACGCTTGGCGAGGATGTCGTAGTGGAATTCCACGTGGCCGAAAATGGTGATGTCGGGCATGAAATGTACTTCGGTGCCGCGATTTTCCGTGTCCCCTACAACGTGCATGGGCGAATACGTAATACCGTCTTCGGTCACGAGTTCACGGTTCTGCACCACGCCCTGGCGAAACTCCATGAAGTGCTTCTTGCCGTCGCGGCGCACGGTGAGGCGCAGCCATTCGGACAGTCCGTTCACGCACGACACGCCCACGCCGTGCAGCCCGCCCGACACCTTGTAGCTGTTCTGGTCGAACTTGCCGCCCGCGTGCAGCTCGGTCATCACGATTTCGGCGGCGCTGCGCTTCGGATCGTGCTTGTCGTCGAGCTTCAGGCCCGTCGGTACGCCACGGCCGTTATCGGTCACGGAGATGGAGTTGTCAGCGTGAATGGTGACGTGGATGTCGTTGCAATGGCCGGCGAGCGCTTCGTCGATCGAGTTGTCCAGCACTTCGAAAACGAGGTGGTGCAGACCCGTGCCATCCGACGTATCGCCGATATACATACCCGGCCTCTTGCGGACCGCCTCCAGACCCTCGAGGATCTGAATGGAGGATGCGCCATAAGCGTTGTCGGGTTGCGAAATTGGGTTTTCAGTCATGGATTTTTTTCCGGTTCTGCGTCACTACGGGGTTGCTACTGGGTCACTACGCGGTCACTGCGGGGTTGCTGCGCGGTCGCTGCATGAGACTTTTCGAAACACCTTAAAAATGCCAAAGGGGCAATGCGCCCCTTGGAAAGTTTTTAGTTTTGGCCGCGTCAGATGCGCATCGGCATCACCACATATTTGAATTCGTCGTTCTCGGGAATCGTGATCAAGGCGCTTGAGCTAGCGTCGCCGAGACTCACTTGCAGCATGTCGATCTTCAGGTTCGCGAGCACGTCGAGCAGATACGTGACGTTGAACCCGATGTCCACGCTGTCGCCTTGATACGCGATTTCCAGTTCTTCCTGTGCTTCTTCCTGGTCGGCGTTGGTCGACATGATCTTCAACTGGCCCGGCTCGATCAGGCAACGCACGCCCTTGAACTTGTCCGACGTCAAAATGGCGGCACGCTGCAGCGAACGCTGCAATTCTTCGCGGCCGATCAGGAACGTGTTCTTGTGCGACTTCGGGATCACGCGCTGGAAGTCGGGGAACTTGCCTTCCACGAGCTTCGAGACGAGTTCGACCTGGCCGAACGTGAACTTGACCTGGTTCGCGGCAATGTCAATGACCAGCGCGTCGTCAATGTCTTCAAGCAGGCGCTGCAATTCGAGGATGGTCTTGCGCGGGATGATCACTTCCTGGCGCGCGAACGATCCCTCGATTTTCATCGATGAAAACGCGAGCCGGTGGCCGTCCGTTGCAACCGCCATCAACTGGTCGCCGTCGACAACCAGCAGCATGCCGTTCAGGTAATAGCGGATGTCCTGCTGCGCCATGGCGAAGTGGACCATGCCGAGCAATTGCCGGAAGGTCTTTTGCGGAACCGACAGGCTCGCGCCGAACTCTGTAGCCTGGTTGACGGTCGGGAACTCATCGGCAGCAAGCGTCTGGAGCGCGAAGCGGCTTTTGCCGGAGCGTACCGTCAGCTTCTTGTCGGTGAGATCGAGCGACACTTCACCCGGCGGCATGGCGCGCAGGATGTCAAGCAGCTTGCGCGCGGCGACCGTGGTGGCGACCTGGTCGCTGCCCGTGCCGAAGTCAGCACGCGTGGTGATCTGAAGTTCGAGATCGGTCGAGAGGAACGACACGTCGGCGCCAGTCTTCGTGATCAGCAAATTGGCGAGGATCGGCAACGTATGACGGCGTTCGACGATTCCGCTCACGGTTTGCAGCGGCCTTAGGAGATTATCTCGTTCGGTCTTGACCAGTTGCATAGAGTTCCTTCGTTGATGTGACGGCCGTCCGCCGC
>Ga0302220_10001974_pt1 | contig 15414 bp, 14 predicted proteins | sample II_Palsa_E1_3_FD_194572 | JGI IMG/M metagenome (GOLD analysis project Ga0302220, IMG submission 194572) | Peat permafrost microbial communities from Stordalen Mire near Abisko, Sweden - II_Palsa_E1_3 | ecosystem: Environmental > Terrestrial > Soil > Palsa > Peat permafrost | place: Sweden...
TGTGGGGCCACGCGATCCAGGTGGCGGCGTGAGGGGCCCATTCGGCGGGCATGCGGTAGTTTTGGTCGCGAGGCGTGGTCATTTGCTGGTGTGACTTCCTTCCGTGGTCTGCGAGGCTTATGCAGGGTACCCCACCCCCCGATAAGTGTGCAAAGTATTCAAAGCAGGTGGTTTAGGCTTGTACCTGCAGGGCCGGTTGCCGGTAAGGTATTGATTTTACAGGGGAGCCGTCGGCAAAGTATTCATTCTAAAGATGAAGCAGGGACGGCGATGGCCATAAAAAATCCCGCCGCTGACTTTTTCAACCTACAGTTTAAGTATAGCGGGTTGATGAAACTACTACGCCACGTGTATGTGCTGAATGGGTATGGGTTTGCGTGGGTTTGGGGCTTGACAGAGAGTGGGACGGTTCGCGCTTTGCACGAATGCCCATGTCCGGGAGTTTGGACATGGGGGACCTGGTATCGGGTCACGTAGACGACTTTTAGGCGGGGTTATTTTTCTTTGAAGATGAGGTAGGTGGTGGTGGTGCCGGGGGCGATTTTGACCCAGTGGGGGACGTTGGCGGGAATGTGAACGACGTCGCCGGCGTGGAGGACGACTTCTTCTCCGCCTTTGATGGCGGAGCCGCGGGTTTCGCCGGGCTGGTTGGGGACGAGATGCTCGCCGACCATGCTGCCGCCGGTGACCAGGGTGATGGTGCCCTTGTTGACGATCATCTGGTCGGCCCAGAACTGGTGGCGTTCGGAGTCGCCGGTTTTGACGCGGACGACGAGGATGGAGTTGTAGGTGCCGAAGTCGTCGATGGGGGAGAGGCTGACGCCGGTTGGGCTTTTTTGTGCGGCCTCGGTGGTTTTGGCTTCGAGTTGCTGGAGGTCGGCGGCGGTGTGGATGGTGGGTGAAGTGTTTGACTGGGCGAGAGCGGAGGTGGTGGCAAGGAGGGTCGTGGCGAGGAAGAACGTGCGTGGCATCTGGGCTCCTGAATGGATGGTCCGATTGTAATCGGTGGGGTGAAGGTATACGTTCCACCCTTTGCGATGAGGCCGCAGAGGATGGGGCACCCCGAAGGTAGAGGTGAGTCGAGAGGTTCTGCTCTTTGCGCGCGAATGCCCACGCATGCGGTGAGGTTGCAGGAATGAGCGCCCGGCTGGTGTGCGAATGTCCGCATGTACGCTGTGGTTTCGGCTTATGCGGTATTAGATTTACTGCTTGGACTTCCTTTCGAAACAGGATCAGTATCAGTTTCAGAAGGGAGAATTACCCATGAAAAACAATACGATTTGCACACTTACGATGCTCGCACTCACGATGGTTGCAGGTTTTACCGGCGGGACTACGGCTCAGGCTGAGATCCGGTCGCATGCAAACGATGTGGTTGTGGTGGAGCCGCAACAGCTTCCCGAGGCAGCGCAGCAGACAGGCAATTCGCTGTTCGTTCATGCGAACGATGCGGGTGAAAGCTATCTGTATGTGGAGCAGCAGCAGGGACGGAGGCTTTCGGTGTTTGATGTGACCGATCCTGCAAAGATCAAAACCATTTCAACGATTGCGCTGCACGAAGGAAGGGCGTTCGATTTTGTGCGACCGCTGAATGACCGGATTGAGATTCTGCGGTATCGCGATAACAATCAAGTCGGCTTTCTCGATCTGCGGCGAGCTGCGCAGCCGGTGGTGAGGATGTCTGATGTGACGATAGAAGAGGCAGGAGAACAGTTGGGGTCGAATGTACTGATGACGACTGGAGCTGTTTATCAGTATGAGCCTGCGGTGGCGCAGGATTATCAGGTGATCGATATTACGCGGAATGGTACTTCGACGCTGCTGACTACTGTGAAGCAGGTGAAGCATCGGACATCGAATGCAGATATGGGCACGACGTTTCTGCTGGGCAGCGATGGGTTGACCGTGGTGCGACGGCTTGATGTCGAGAAGGAATACAAGGTTCACCTGATGCAGATGCAGGGGAACTGATGGCGGGTTTGTGCTGTTTGAGTTGCGATGTGATGGAAGTAAAAAAGTCCTGCGCTCCTGTTTGAGCGTAGGACTTTTTGTTATGAAGTAAGGCGCGGAGTAACTGTTATACGTGCCGCCTTTTGCGGTGAGACTGCAAAGGATGAGACACCGAGTGGTGTGGGCTGGTGAAGGGAGGGCGGTTCGTGCTTTGCACGAATGCCCATGTCCGAGAGTCCGGACATGGGGCACCCGATTTGCGGTGGTTCAAGGTGTCCTCGTGGTGAGGATTCGGAGTCTGGTCTAGTCGATGAAGCGGCTGGTGATGCCGTTGTAGGCGTCGATGCGGCGGTCGCGGAGGAAGGGCCAGTTGCGGCGGGTGTCTTCCTGGAGCTTCAGGTCGATCTCGGCGATGAGGATCTCTTCTTTGTCGTGGCTGGCCTGGGCGATGACGCGGCCGAAGGGGTCGGCGATGAAGCTGCCGCCCCAGAACTCGAGGCCGGGGCCTTCGGGGCCTTTCATCTCGATGCCGTTGTGGATGACGTCGCCGTGTTCGAGGCCGACACGGTTGACGGCGCCGACGAAGACGCCGTTCGAGATGGCGTGGGCGCGCTGCATGGTCTGCCAGGCGGAGTACTGGGCTTCGCCGTACTCGGCTTTTTCGCTGGGGTGCCAGCCGATGGCGGTCGGGTAGAAGAGAGTGTTCGCGCCGCGGAGAGCGGTCTCGCGGGCGGCTTCGGGGTACCACTGGTCCCAGCAGACGAGGGTGCCGATGTCGCCCTGGGTGGTCTTCATGGCTTTGAAGCCGAGGTCGCCGGGGGTGAAGAAGAATTTTTCGTAGTAGAGCGGGTCGTCGGGGATGTGCATCTTGCGGTAGATGCCCTTGAGGGAGCCGTCGGCTTCGAGGATGGCGGCGGTGTTGTGGTAGAGGCCGGGGGCGCGGCGCTCGAACAGAGACGCGATGACGACTACTTTTTCTTCCTTCGCGATGGCGCTGAGGCGCTCGGTGGAGGGGCCGGGGATGGACTCGGCGGTGTCGAAGAGGGCGTGCTCTTCGCGCTGGCAGAAGTACTGGGCGCGGAAGAGCTCGGGAAGGCAGATGATGTTGGCTCCGGCGCGGGCGGCCTCGCGGACCTTGTCTGCGGCTTTGTCGAGGTTCGCGGCGGTGTCCGGGACGCAGGACATCTGGATGAGACCGATCTTTTTATTTGTGATTTTGGCCATGGCTTTTCATCTCCTATTTTATAGGCTGCCGGTGAAGCATTCCTTGTGTTGGAAGGGTGTGCTGCGTGGCGGGTTCGAAGATAACACTCTTCAATAGATTAGAGCGTTTCGCTTCGGTAAAGATTCGACCGAAGGTTCGGGCGCTGCAGGAACAGGATGGCGGCGGGTGCTGAGGAGGACGTCGTCTTCGGGACAGATCGGCGCGTCGAAGAACTGTGAAGATGTCGTAAAGAGCCCGTGAATCTTTCTTTTGTCCGGTGGAAATTTCTGTTAGGTTTGATGTGTAGAGTCGCCGGTTCAGCGTCCGACAGGCCCTCTTCAAATCACCTCAAAGCAGCTTTTCCCGCAGTCGTAGTAGACGTGCATTTTATGGCATAAGGAGTTTTATTTTGAGCGAATTTCGTGATTTTCTGGAACTTTCGTACGGTGAACTCGAGGACCTGAACCTGCAGGCGAAGGAACAGCGCAGGAAGCGCGTTGCCGCCGATGTGATCCAGGAAGAGCGGTTGAAGTATCTGACAGATGAACGCCGCATCAAGGCCGTGACGGTCCTCTTCAGCGATCTGGAAGGCCGGCTGCACATGCTGGACTACGACAAGAAGTTTTTGGTGAAGAGCTACGACAACCTGACGTTCGACGGCTCGTCGATTCGCGGATTTACGGCGCAGCGGGAGAGCGATCTGCGTCTGGCGATCGACTGGAGCGCCTTCTACTGGGTTCCGGCGGATGTGTTTGGCGCAGGCAAGGTGATGGTGTTCGGCGAGGTGATCGACAAGAATGGCGGGACGTACAGCGCGGATATTCGCGGGGTGCTGAAGCAGTTCTCGAAGGAGCTGTTCGACAAGCAGGGCTACACGCTGAACGCGGCGAACGAGATTGAAGGGTTTCTGTTTGAGGGCATCGATGCCGAGCGGAGCTACCACGAGACGGGTGCGTTCGAGTATGTGAACAAGGGTGGGTATTATCACTCTCTGCCGGGTGATCCGCTGCGCGAGTTTATCGATACGACGGCTGAAGTGCAGCGTGCGATGGGGTTCGAGAATGAGAAGGACCATCCTGAGGTTGCGCCGAGCCAGTTTGAGATCAACTACTCTTATGGTGAGGTGGTTGCGGCCGCGGACCAGATTCAGCTTTATAAGCTGATCTGCCGGCAGGTGGCGACGCAGATGGGCATGACAGCGAGCTTTCTGCCGAAGCCGGTGGTTGGCGTGAACGGCAGCGGCATGCACACTAATGTTTCGATTACCAAGGGTGGGAAGAATCTCTTCTGGGATCCGAATGGGCAGGAGAAGATCTCGAAGATGGCGTGGCAGTTTACGGATCGCATTCTGACGCATGGCAACGATCTTTGCCTGCTGCTGAATGCCAGCGTGAATGCTTATCGCAGGCTCGATCCGCACTTTGAGGCGCCGAATCAGATCAAGGCGTCGGCGACGGATCGTGGGTCGATGGTTCGGATTCCGATTGGCAATGAGAAGTCGGCGCGTGTCGAGGTGCGTTCGGTTGGGCCGGATGCGAATCCTTACCTGGTGCTGTACTCGATCTTCAAGAGCGGGTTGCATGGCGAGACGTCGAAGATCAAGAACCTGCGTCAGGCGGAGCGGTATCTGCCGGATAACGTGTACACGGCGCTGGAGAACTTCCGCGCGGCGGAGTGGACGACGGAGCTGCTGGGCGAGGATGTGAAGGCCCGGTACGCGGATCTGAAGCAGGCTTCGGCGGATCGCTGCGCACGGCTGCTGGGAACGATCGTCAAGGCGCCTGAGGTGCAGTTCCATCATGATGTTTATAACCAGCTGCTCTGGAATATCTTCTAAGCTGAGACATACAGTTGCAGGGAGGGCCGATGAGAGATCGTCGGCCCTTTCTTTTTGATGGGCACAGAATGTGGCGCATGCTAGAGTTCGTATCGATATGAACGTTCGGGCCTTACTTCCTTTCGCAGTCGTTGGATCGTCGCTGATTGGTTGCGGTGGTGGAAGTTTTAAGCAGGTGACTCCGCCTGCAAGCCCGCTGGCAGGAAACTGGCTGATTGCGGGGCCGATGCCTACGTATAGCTTTACGCCGCCGGGTTCGGGTGTCTTCAGCCTCGCAATGACCTTTGACGTCAGCGACAACAACATTACGGCGTCCGGCTACGGGAGTGGATTCTGCGCCTCGAGTTCTTCTCCGCCGATCTTCAATGACGCATATTCCTTTGAGAGTTTGTCTACTGGCGTAGTTGCTACGGACGGGAGCTTTACCTTGCAGACTCCTCAGAACATCTCTGGTTATTCGCTGTCGGTGCAGGGGAAGATTCCGGAGATAAACGCAGAGCAGTTCGCCGGCACCTATATGGCCTCATTTAATTCGCCAGCCGGACTGCCATGTGTGGGGAACTCGGGTGGGATGTTTACTGCAACCTCTTTTCCGCTCGTAAACGGAGTCTATAGCGGGACGGGCAACTTTCAGACGTTGACGAATGCAGTTTCAACTGCGACGCCGATTACGGTGCAGGTGAATCTTCAACAGGGTGCGCCGGTGCTTGATCCTGCTACCGGGATCTCCACGCCGAGCAATATTGCGATTGGGGGAAGCATTCGTATGGAAGGGTTTCCGTGCTATACGTCTGGCGCTGCGAACACGACTCTGTTCGGTCTAAGCGCAGAGCCGTTGAGCTCCATTCAAGGGAATATATTGTTGGTGAACTTTACTATGGACGACGGATCAACGTTGAGCCTGGCGGGTGCATTGACTGATTCGACAGAGAGTCATATCTCGGCTCTGCTTTCGGTAGGTTTCACAGGGAAATGCACAGCGGGGACTTACTTTTTTCCGCCGATAGATCTGACTCGGCAGAGTTAGTTGACTGGAGCGGGCGCGGTTCGAGGTACCCAGGGTCTTACGAGTCGCTGCTGCAGATTCTTCTTGATTGAGAAGGAGATTGCGGTGCTGCATTCTTCTGCTGTCGCTCGAACGGAGAGATATCTGTCTGGGGACGGAACTGACTGTGGATTATCTGGTTCGATAAGCGCACGGTTGCGCCGTGTATCGTTGCCACTCGTCTTGTGTGGATGGTAGCCTGCGTGTCTTGATACTTCTTCGAGGAGATGACACGCATGCAGGCTAGCTACAACGGAATTGCAGTCCCGGTAGACGGAAAAGCGATTGAGTACAGCAACGGGAAGTTTACGATTCCCGACCATCCGATTATCCCTTTCATTGAAGGCGATGGAACGGGACGGGATATCTGGAAGGCTTCGCAGCGGGTGTTCGACGCGGCTGTGACGAAGGCCTATGGGGGCAAGCGGTCGGTGGTCTGGTATGAGGTGCTCGCCGGGGAGAAGGCTTATCGGCAGACGCAGAACTGGTTGCCGGACGATACGGTGAAGGCGACGGTGGACTTTCGCGTGTCGATCAAAGGGCCGCTGACGACACCGGTGGGCGGAGGGATTCGTTCGCTGAATGTAGCGCTGCGGCAGTTGATGGATCTGTACCAGTGCGTGCGGCCGGTGAAGTATTACGCTGGCGTGCCGAGTCCGGTGAAGCATCCGGAGAAGCTGGATGTGGTGATCTTCCGCGAGAATACGGAGGATATTTATGCGGGCATTGAGTTTCGCGAGGGGACGCCGGAGGCTCAGAAGTTCATCGCGTTTGTGAATGACGACATGCTGAAGGGGACGAAGAAGAAGATTCGGCTGGACTCGGGCGTGGGCGTGAAGCCGATCTCGATTACGGGATCGAAGCGGCTGGTGCGGGCGGCGATTCAGTATGCGCTGGATAACAAGCGCAAGACGGTGACACTGGTGCATAAGGGGAATATTCAGAAGTTTACTGAGGGAGCGTTTCGCGAGTGGGGGTATGAGGTTGCTTCGCAGGAGTTTCGCGAGCAGACGGTAACGGAGCGGGAGAGCTGGATACTTGGGAATCTGGAGGCGAATCCGAAGCTGACGGCGGAGGAGAATGCTGCGCTGATTGAGCCGGGAATCGAGTTTGCCGCGAAGGAGTTTGGCGAGGAGGTCATCGCCGAGGTGAAGCAGGTGATTGCTTCGATCGGCGCTTCGCATGGCGACGGCAAGTGGAAGAAGAAAATTCTGATTAATGATCGCATTGCCGACTCGATCTTCCAGCAGATCATTCTGCGGCCCGAAGACTACAGCGTGCTGGCGACGACGAATCTGAACGGCGACTATATCTCGGACGCTGCGGCGGCGCAGGTTGGCGGGTTGGGGATTGCGCCGGGCGGAAACATCGGCGATGGGTATGCTGTGTTCGAGGCGACGCATGGCACGGCGCCGAAGTATGCGGACAAGGATGTGATCAATCCGGGGTCGGTGATTCTGTCGGGCGTGATGCTGTTCGACTTTCTGGGGTGGACAGAGGCGGCGCGGCTGATCGAGAGCTCGATGGAGAAGACGATTGGGCAGAAGTTCGTGACGTATGACTTTGAGCGCGGAATGCAGGGCGCGACCAAGGCGAAGACGAGCGAGTTTGCTACGCGCATGATTGAAAACATGTAAACGGGATGGCGGATGGTTCGGGGTGCAGGGGGCACCTCGTCTGTCTGCTTCAGGTTTTGTGCGGTATTCGTCTCGGATGGCCGGTAATGAGCGCGCGAATGGCTGCGTGGACTCTAAAATATAGAGCGAAGCTGTATGCGACACGATAAGGGAGAGATGATGCGGAAAAAGGTAACGATTGTTGGTTCGGGCAATGTGGGAGCAACGGCAGCGCACTGGATCGCGGCGAAAGAGCTGGCGGATGTTGTGCTGCTCGATGTGGTTGAGGGTGTGCCGCAGGGGAAGGCGCTGGATCTGCAGGAGGCAATGCCGATCGAGAAGCGCGATTGCAGCATCATCGGCACGAATGATTATGCCGATACGAAGGACTCGGATGTTGTGGTGATTACGGCGGGGATTGCGCGTAAGCCGGGGATGAGCCGCGACGATTTGCTGAATACGAACTACAAGATCATGAGCGATGTGGTTGCGAAGGTGGTTGCGGCTTCGCCGAATACGATCATCATTGTGGTGTCGAATCCGCTGGATGCGATGGCGCAGACGGCGTTCAAGCAGGCAGGGTTGCCGCGTGAGCGCGTGATCGGGATGGCTGGAGTGCTGGATTCGGCGCGGTTCCGGACGTTTATCGCGGAGGAGCTGAAGGTGTCGGTGGAGAATGTAACCGCTTTTGTTCTGGGCGGGCATGGGGACACGATGGTTCCGCTGTCGCGGTATTCGACCGTCGCGGGGATTCCGATTACGGAGTTGATTGCGCCGGATCGGCTGAAGGAGCTGGAGACGCGTACGGCTAATGGCGGCGCGGAGATTGTGAAGTATCTGAAGACGGGCTCGGCTTACTATGCTCCTTCGGCGGCTGCGGTAGAGATGGTCGAGGCGATTCTGAAGGACAAGAAGAAGATTCTGCCCTGTGCGGCTTATCTGCAGGGGGAGTATGGGATCTCGGGGCTGTATGTTGGGGTGCCCTGCAAGCTGGGGTCGAAGGGGCTGGAGCAGATTATCGAGATCAAGCTGACGCCGGAGGAGCAGGCTGCGCTGCAGAAGAGCGCGGATTCCGTGAAGGAGCTTTGCACGGTAATTGGTGTGGCTTAGTTAGCTCGATCAAACGATGTGCTGAGGGCTGAACCGAGGTGCTGGTTCAGCCTTTGGTGTGTTTGACTACCAATCGCCACCTGCGCCACCGCCCCCTGAGCTGCCACCATCTCCACCGCCGAAGCTGTCGCTATCACTGGATCCACCGCTGCCGAAGCTGTCGTCTCCAGATCTGAGGCTGCCGAATCCCGAGCTTCCTCCACCTTGTCCGCGGTTATGTCTTGTGAGAAATGCGAAGCCGATGAAGAAGAGTAAGAAGACCAGGAATGGCCAGGGGATGTCTTCTTTGGACGATGCAGGTTCTGGCTGTGTTGTTGAGGACGAGATCGGCGTTTGCTCGTTAGGGGAATTAGTTAGGGTCACTCCGGCGTCTTGCGCGATGACCTGCGATATGTCGCGAATGCCGATTTTTGCGGCGTCATCGTAGCGTAAGGCTTGCAGATCGGGCACCATCTCGCGTCCGATGTCTCCGACTTTGGCGTCGTTCAGAATACCTTCGAGGCCGTAGCCGATCTCGATCCAACGCTTGCGATCGTCGATGGCTAGCAGAATGAGAACGCCGCGGTCGGTTTTCTTTTCGCCGATCTTCCATTTGGCGAAGAGCTCGTTCGCAAAGGTCTGGACCTCTTCGCCTTCGGTGTTTTTGATGGTGACGAGGAAGATTTGTGCGCGGGTTTTGTCATGGACTTCGTTGCAGGTGCTTTCCATCTCCGACTTTGCGGAGGGTGAAATGACACTTGCGTAGTCGTCGACGTAGCCGGTTGGTGCGGGCATCGTGGAGACCTTCTCCGCAAACGCCGGCAGCGCCACGACGAGGAGCAGAAGCGGGAGACGCGACAGCCACCTCGTACATTTCATGCGTCCATACTAGCTGCATTTCTGCATAAAAGGGCCCGCTCAATTGAGCGGGCCTTTTGTTTTGCGTTGCGGGATGGATTAGGCGATGCGCTCGATGGTGACGGATTCGAGGACGACGGGGGTTTTGGGGCGGTCCATGCCGTCTTTGCTGACTTTGCTGATTTTTTCGACGATGTCGTAGCCTTCGACGACTTCGCCGAAGATGGTGTGCTTGCCGGTGAGCCAGCTGGTGTCGGCGACGGTGATGAAGAACTGGCTGCCGTTGGTGTTGGGGCCGGCGTTGGCCATGGCGAGTTTGCCTTTCTCCTGGAAGCCGTGCTTCGAGCCTTTGGTCTCGTCAGCGAACTTGTAGCCGGGGCCGCCCATGCCGGTGCCTTCGGGATCGCCGCCCTGGATCATGAACTGAGGGATGACGCGATGGAAGATGGTTCCGTCGTAGAGCTTTGCGCCCTTCTTGCTGCGGCTGTTCCACTCTTTGGTGCCTTCGGCGAGGCCGATGAAGTTGGCTACGGTCTCGGGTGCATCCTTCTCGAAGAGTTCGCAGACGACGGTGCCTTCGGTGGTCTTGAATGTGGCGTAGGTGCCGGGTTTGGTTGGCATTTCAGGGGTTCTCCTTACATGGTTAGCTGACGCTGGAAGTATCTCCGCAGGGATCGTGGAGACAGGAAATTATTTTGTGGGAGCAGCGGCTGCGGCAGGTGTGGGTGCCGGTGCTATGGCAGGCGCTGGCGGGATGGGTTGTCCTTCGCGGACGATGGTGACGCGATTGATGACGACCGGGGTGAGGGGTTTGTCGCTGTCGTTGCGTTCGACGCGTGCGATGGAGGCGACCAGAAGAACGCTGTGGGCGTCGCACTGGCCGAAGATGGTGTGCTTGCCGTTGAGCTGCGGGACGGCGTCTTCGGTGATGAAGAACTGGGAGCCGTTGGTGCCGCCGCCGGTGGGGCCGGCGCCGGCGTTGGCCATGGCGAGGCGGCCGGGAACGTCGAAGGCGAGCTCGGGGTCGATCTCGTCCTGGAAGAAGTAGCCGGGGTCGCCGGTGCCGTCGCCGACGCGGTCTCCGCCCTGGATCATGAAGCCGGGGATGACGCGGTGGAAGGTGGTGCCGTTGTAGTAGGGCTTGTTGTGCACCTTCTGCAGGGTCTTGTCGTCGGTCCAGTCTTTCGTGCCTTCGGTGAGGCCGATGAAGTTGGCGACGGTGATGGGCGCTTCCTTGTCGAAGAGCTTGCAGGTGAGGCGGCCCATGGTGGTGTCGATGACGACGATGGGGCCGGTGGGAGTGACGGGGGGCTTGACCTGGCTGGTGGTGCCGGGGTCATCGGGGAGGGGTTGTGCGGGGGGTGACGATTGCGCGTGCGCGGATACGCTGAGGGCCAGAGCGAGTGCGAGATAGCGAAACGTCATTCGGTGTGTTGCTCCAATGAACAGGCTGGCTGACACCCAATGAACAGGCTGGCTGACATCCAATGAATAGGCTATCGCAGACGCGCGGTTGGAGCAACGCGGTGGGATGGCCGGACGGATGCGGTTTTCTGATTGAACTTGTAACTTGATGGTTGATTTGAGCGTCGAATGGGCTGGAGGAATAACAAGATGGCGAAGTATGCGCTTTATGTGTCGTTGAAGGCGAAGTCGGGAAAAGAGAAGGACATTGAGGCATTTTTGAAACAGGGCGCCGAGATGGCGAAGAATGAGGCGGGGACGGTGTCGTGGTTTGGCCTGAAGGAAGGTGAGGGCCACTACAGCGTGTTCGACACGTTTAACGATGAGGCTGGGAGAGACGCTCACCTGAATGGGGAGATCGCCAAGGCTCTGATGGCGAAGTGGAGCGAGTTGTTTGAGGGGCAGCCGCAGATCAATAAGATTGATATTGTGGCGGAGAAGTAGATTCGCTCGAATTGCTATGGGTTGTGATCGGCGGCAGCCTGTACTTCGCGGAAGACGCGGAGGAGGTTGCCGCCGAGGAGTTTGTGCATGTCTTCGGCGGTGTAGCCGCGCGCCATGAGGGCTGCGGTGACTTTGGGCAGGTCGGCGGCTGAGTCGATGCCGGCGGGAGGGACGGGGATGCCGTCGAAGTCAGTGCCGATGCCGACGTGGTCGATGCCCGCGACTTTGATGACGTGATCGAAGTGGTCGATGAGGGAGTTGAAGGGGGCGCGACCGATTTTAGCGGCGAACTCGCGGTCGATTTTGTCGGAGGCGGTGTAGGGGACGGGAAGGCCTTTGGCCTTGTACTCGGCGGCGAGGGCTTCCTGAGCTTTTTTGCGTTCGGGAGCCTGGGCGGACCATGCCTGACGCCAGTGCTCGTCGATGAAGGCGGGGAAGAAGTTGACCATGACGACACCGTTGTTTTTTGCGACGGCCTGAAGCATCTCGTCGGTCATGTTGCGGGCGGAGTGGGTGAGGGCGCGGGCGGAGGAGTGCGAGGCGATGATGGGGGTGCGGGTGGTGGCGATGACGTCCCAGAAGGTCTTGTCGGAGACGTGGGAGATGTCGACCAGCATGCCGAGGCGGTTCATCTCGGCGACGACCTGTTTGCCGAAGGGGGTGAGGCCGTCGTGGTGGGCGACGGTGGGGTCGTCGATGTCGCCGGAGGAGTCGGCCCAGGCGTTGGTGTTGGACCAGGTGAGGGTCATGTAGCGGACGCCGAGGCGGTAGTAGTCGCGGAGGAGGGCGAGGGAGTCTTCGATGGAGTGGCCGCCCTCGATGCCCATGAGGACGCCGAATTTTCCGGCCTGGTGCGCGGCGAGGATGTCGTCGGAGGAGAGGCAGAGCTGCAGCTTGTCAGGATGCCTGCGGACCTGCTCGAGGGTGCCGTCGATGAGGGTGAGGGTGCGGTGGGCGGCCTGATGGGCGGGGTACTGGCCGGGGTCGACCCAGATGGAGAAGAACTGCGCGGCGAGGTTTCCCTTGCGGGCGCTGTCGTAGTTCAACATGCCGCCGTTGAGTGGATCGGTGAAGTCCCAATGTTCGTCGACGAATCGCTGCGGGGTGTCGGCGTGGGTGTCGATGACGATGGCGGATTGATGGACGGCGAGGGGATCGGTCTGATCGGACATGGATTCTTTCCGGGAGTTTTTGTGGGTCTCGTTCGTGGTGGGCTGTTGCATCCGGGGAGTTTGTGAGATCGTCGGCAAAGGACGGAACACAAGCCCGGCGAACAAAAGTGCGGATACTGACAGACGCCACTTTTTCATGATGGGCACTATTGTTTCATACGCGTCGGCGTAATGAGCGCGTTCATGACGCTGTAAGGAAGACCGCAGTTTCTTTCAGAGCAACCTTCCAGCTGCTCTTTGCCATCTGTTCAGGGAGAGGTGAACTATGGCACAAGGTCTGGATTCTACGAAAACCGGAGCACGTCCTTCCCACGAAGCGATTGAGGAAGGGGCGACCGCGACCGAAGTGGGTAAGAGCGAAGAGCAGAAGATGGACCATATCGCGATGGAGAGCGCCAAGCGCGCGGAGAATCGGATTCACTCGAACGAAGAGACGACGCCGGGAAACTCTATCTTTTCCAAGTAACTTTTATAGCTCGAAGTGGTTCAGAGCCTGAAATGCAAATGCCCTGCCTGGCGGCGGGGCATTTGCTTTTCTCAGAGGTGATATCACAGGCCGCTGAGGCGGCTTCGGGTATTGCGTGGTCCTGGACGCCTAGCGGGCGAAGAGGTCTTTGACCTGCTGGATGAAGACGTCACGGCCCATGTCGCTGATGGCTTCGGTGAGGGGGAGTTGTTTGGGGCAGGCCTGGACGCAGTTCTGCGCGAAGCCGCACTCCTGGATGCCGCCGTCTCCGGCGAGGGCGCGGAGGCGTTCTTCTTTGAGGACGGAGCCGCTGGGGTCCATGTTGAAGAGTTTGGCCTGGGCGATGGTGGCTGCGCCGACGAAGCCGGTGGCGTCGTTGAACTGGGGGCAGACCTCCATGCAGATGGTGCAGGAGATGCAGTTGGAGAGGGGGTAGCGCTGCTCCTGGATTTGTGGGGCCTGGCGGGGGCCGGAGCCGAGGTCGTAGGAGCCGTCGATGGGGACCCAGGCTTTGACCTTCTTTAGGTTTTCAAAGAGGACGCTGCGGTCGACGGCGAGGTCGCGGACGACGGGGAACTTGCTGAGAGGCGCGAGGGTGATGGTCTGGTCTTTGTTGGGGCCGGTGAGCTTGTCTACGAGGGCGGAGCAGGCCATGGTGGCCTTGCCGTTGATGAGCATGGCACAGGAGCCGCAGATCTCTTCGAGGCAGTTGGAGTCGTAGGTGACGGGCGTGGTCGCTTTGCCGGTGACGTCGACGGGGTTCAGCGCGATCTCGCCGAGGAGCGAGGTGATGTTCATGCCGGGGCGATAGGGGATCTCGAACTTCTCGGTGGTAGCGGAGGCGTTCGGGTTGGACTGGCGCTTAATCTCGACTTTGATGGTGCCTGGCATGGTTTATTGCCCTCGATGTTCTGAAACTGCCCGGGGCTAAAGCCCCTTATTGCCTGATGCTGATTCAGTGGGCTAAAGCCCACTGCTTAATCCGGTGAAGCAAGTGCCCAAGCGAATTTGTTATGAGAAAGGTTCGAACGGTTCGGGCGATCGAAGCTTTCTCGGGGTTCTTCGCGCTCGAAAGACGCGCTCAGAATGACGGCAAAAACAAACAACGGCAAAACAACGCAACGACGACACTTTTGTTGCTATGCGGTGGCGTCGTAGCGGCGGGGGCGGGGTGGGATGAGGCTGATGTCAACGTCTTCGAGTTCGAAGGCGGGGGCGTTGTCTTTGAGGCTGGCTTTGGTGGTTTTGAGGAACTTTTCGTCGTTGCGTTCGGGGAAGTCGGGTTTGTAGTGGGCGCCGCGAGATTCGTCGCGGAGGTGTGCGCCCTGGACGATGACGCGGCCCAGCTGGAGCATGTTGTAGAGCTGGCGGGTGAAGGCGAAGCTGGTGTTGGCCCACTGGCTCTTGTCGGAGAGGTTGACGTTGCGGTAGCGGTCGAGGAGCTCGACGATCTTGTCGTCTGCCTCTTCGAGGCCGGCGTTGTAGCGGATGATGGTGGCGTGCTTGGTCATGGTCTCGCCGAGTTCGCGCCAGAGCCGGAAGGGGTTCTCGGTGCCGGGATTGTTGAGGAGGAGCGCGTTCTTTTCTTTTTGGCGCTGGAGCTCGGCGGCGTGGCCACCGTCGCCTTCCTGCGCGGGAAGGGAGCTGGCGTAGGCCATGGCCTGGGGGCCGGCGACGAAGCCTCCGTAGATGCAGGAGAGGAGGGAGTTCGCGCCGAGGCGGTTGGCTCCGTGGATGGAGTAGTCGGCCTCGCCTGCGGCGAAGACGCCGGGGATATTGGTCTGCTGGTTGAAGTCCACCCAGAGGCCGCCCATGGTGTAGTGCATGCCGGGGAAGATCTTCATGGGGACTTCGCGGGGGTCGTCGCCGACGAACTTCTCGTAGATCTCGAGGATGCCTTCGAGCTTGTGGAGGCGCTCTTTGGGGAGGTGGGTGAGGTCGAGGTAGACCATGGGCTGGCCGTCGATGCCCATGCCGTGCTCGTACACCACCTTGAATATGGCGCGGGTGGCTACGTCGCGGGGGACGAGGTTGCCGTATTTGGGGTACCACTCCTCGAGGAAGTACCAGCGGTCGGCTTCGGGGATGGAGCGGGCAACGCGCTTGTCGTTTTTGTCTCGGGGAACCCAGACGCGGCCGCCTTCGCCGCGGGCAGACTCGGACATGAGGCGGAGCTTGTCTTCGCCGGGGATGGCGGTGGGGTGGACCTGGATGAACTCGCCGTTGGCGTAGAAGGCGCCCTGCTGGTAGAGGGCGGACTGAGCGCTGC
>Ga0302220_10001978_pt1 | contig 15408 bp, 13 predicted proteins | sample II_Palsa_E1_3_FD_194572 | JGI IMG/M metagenome (GOLD analysis project Ga0302220, IMG submission 194572) | Peat permafrost microbial communities from Stordalen Mire near Abisko, Sweden - II_Palsa_E1_3 | ecosystem: Environmental > Terrestrial > Soil > Palsa > Peat permafrost | place: Sweden...
TGCCAGCGCCAACGAGCTCTGGGACCAGTTGCTTCATACGTTCACAGAATAAGCCTAGTCCGGGTTGATCTTTACGGACGAAGATGGTCATCTGAAGTTTCGTTTCGTCGGCGGTTGTAAAGAATTCTACTTCGGCAGCGTTGCTGATCCAGCGGCGAGAGGTAGAGTCCTCAGCTGCAATTTGCAATAGACTTTGGGCTGTGCGCCACAGTAGCGGCGAGGTAATGGGACACTCGTGAACCGCAAGAAACTCATTGGTGCCGCGTCGGTTGTAGCCGATTCTCAGGGTAGAGTCGTAGTTTTCAACGCGCAAGCGCATGCGATTTCTGTAAGCCCATGGCGGCCCGGTGTGAATGTCTATCTTTGGAAGCGATTTCAATCCAACGCGCTCCAACGTCTCCTGCAGAATGGATGTCTTCATCTCTACCTGTGCGCGGTAGTCGGCATGTTGGTAGTGGCACCCACCGCAGTCTCCAAAGTGTGCGCACGATGGTTGGATTCGGTCTTTGGATGCGGTTAGTACATGTTGCAACGAAGCTTCTTCAAAGTTTTTTCTCTGTTCGTGCAGTTGGGCTTCGACCAGTTCGCCCGGTAGCGTAAAGGGTATAAAGACCGTCTCGCCATTGACTCGATGAGCGAGGCAGGCTCCTCCATAGACTGCTTTTTCGATTTGTAACTTCATTCGTGGCTCATATAGAAGAGACTGAGGCGAGGTAGTTTGCGAGCTTCCAGCAGCCGTTTTTGGAGAAACTGCTGCTGCACCTGCTTGATTTGGACAGCTTTCATTTTGCCGCGATAAGGTGCCAATTCGCGAGTTGCCTGTTCGCGCAGAGCCACTAACTCCTTCTCAGATGCTGCTGTCAGCAGAGCTGCGAACATCTTCTCTTCGAGCACGCTGAGGGTTCGGTCCAGCTCTTCGAGCGAATGCATTGGTTCAACATGCAGGCCAGTGGCTAGCGCGCGTAATCTGCCTGCAACTTCGGCGGCGGTTGCATCCGCTGGCGGCGCGAGCTTTGCAGACTCGATGGCCGCTGCGTTGTCTTGCAGATAACGTCCGACGCGCTCGGCTTCAAAGCCGCTATCGACGGTCTCCTTCACTGTTGGTGTTGCACCGATCGAGGCTTTCATCGCCTGCTCCACAGCCTCCATAACGCTCTGTGCGCACCAGGCCAGCCCATTTACCTTACGGGTTCTGCCGGTTGAGCGCAGGGCTTTCGCGTCGTGCTTGTCGAATGCGTTGTCGATTCCGCGGAGCACCGCCTCGAGAGGAACTCCGGCTTCGCGCCATGTCTCGATCAGTGCCCAGTCTAGGGTAGAGAGCATGAGGAGCGAGCCGCGGCGCTGCTGAAACCGCTCCTCGATCTCCGTGAAGTAATTGAAGTAGTTCTGCATTCGCTCTTTACAGCTTAAGCCAGAGCGAGCGTGCGCGCCTAAGCGAGCTTTGTAGTTGTGCTCAGCGTTTTTTGTGTCGCTCGAGATTGCGTTCGTAGATGAGACGCAAGCCGGTGAGGGTTAACATCTCGTCGACTGTTCCGATGTACTTCGATCCGCTGGCGATGAGCTTTGCCAGGCCGCCGGTAGCAACGGTTTTTGTTTCAGGTCCCATCTCGGCGATCATGCGTTCGAGGATGCCGTCGACGAGCCCAATGTAGCCGTAGTAGAGGCCGATCTGGATGTTGTCGACGGTTCCGGTTCCGATGACTTTAGCTGGCTTTTTGATGTCGATGCGGGGTAGGCGAGCAGCTCGCGCGAATAGCGCATCGGCCGAGATACCTAGCCCAGGAGCGATCGCGCCACCAAGGAATTCGCCTTTCTTTGAGAGCACGTCGAAGGTTGTTGCGGTGCCCATGTCTACTACGATGCAGGGTCCGCCAAAGCGCTCGTAAGCCGCGACACAGTTGACTATTCTGTCAGCGCCGAGTTCAGCGGGATTGTCAGTCAGGACAGGGATGCCGGTTTTTACGCCGGGTTCGACGAAGACTGGCTTGACGTGAAAGTAAAGCTCGCAGACCAGCCGCAAAGTCGAGTCCAGGGGAGGCACTACCGATGAGATCGCAATGCCATCTACTGCCCCGATCTCAAACCCTTTCAAACTGAACAGATTGCGGAGGAGAATGCCGAACTCATCGCTGGTCTGTTTAGAAGAGGGTGTTGTGATGCGCCAGTTAGCCACCAACTCAGATCCTGTTGTGGCCGATTCATTGGCGAGCCGGTAAAGTCCGAGGACCGTGTTTGTGTTGCCTACATCCATTGCCAGTAGCATTGCTAGAGTCTCCCACCAGATCTTGCTAAAACGGCCGCACTCCTCCAGAGAGGACGGTGTGCAGTTTTCCATCGTCTCCTGCGACACGCAAAAATCCGCGCGAGTCCAGCCCGGTCGTCACGCCAGTATATCCGCCCGTCTCGTCGACTCGAACGCGTTTGCCGCGTACCCAGGTTGAAGCAGCCTCAAATCTCTCTAACAGCTTCGGATTCGTGGATCTCCCGCCCAGTTCGTCTTCAAGAAGATGGATTTGCTGATCGAGGGTGAGGAGAAGTTCGGTCAGCAACTGTTCGCGCAAGTATGTGCTCCCGCTTTCGCAGCGCAGAGAGGTAGCTACGGATGCAATATCAGCGGGGAAACTGCTGTGGTTTACGTTGATGCCAATGCCAATGACGGCATAGCGCAGCATGGTCGGTGCCTCGGATTGTGATGGCGTAGCGGAAGTTTCTACGAGAATGCCTCCGCATTTTTTTTCGTGAATTAAAAGATCGTTGGGCCAGCGGATGTCTGGTTGCAAATTTGTAACGGTAGCGATTGCTGACTGCGCTGCGAGACCGGTTACCAGGGATAGCCAGAGCGCATCGGACAGAGCCATTTGCAGGCGCAGCAGTACGCTGAGATAGAGGCCATCGCCGGGTGTGGAGTGCCAGCCATGGCCCCCACGACCACGGCCTGCTGTCTGCTCGTCGGCTACCCATACACTGCCGTGTGGAGCTCCGGATTGCGCGGCTTCGAGTGCCAGCAGGTTCGTGGACCCGACGGTTGGGAGATGCTGCAAGTGCTTTGCGAATGCAGTATCTACAAGCGCGGGTATGACAGAGGATAAGTCGAACGAATCAGCCACTCTGCCCTCAGAAGATGTCTGCGGTGATGCGCATGCTGAGGTCTACTGCGGCGGCGGAGTGAGTGAGCGCGCCGACGGAGACGAAGTCTACTCCCGCTAAGGCGTAGGCGCGGACGGTCTTGAGATTCATGTTGCCGGAGGCCTCGACTGGCACATTTGGCAGGGCTGCGCGGATCTGCTTGATCGCTTTTTTAACCTGCGAAGGCGTCATGTTGTCGAGCAGGATGGACTCGGCGCCTCCTGCGATGGCTTGATCCAGTTCGGTTTGGCTGCGGACTTCTACCTGCACGACCTGGCCTGTTTTGCGGCCTTCTAGCGCTCGTTCGAGCACTATCGGTAGGCCGCCGCCGAGCGAGATGTGGTTGTTCTTGATGAGGATTCCGTCTTGCAGGTCGAGGCGGTGATTGACGCCGCCGCCGCAGCAGACTGCGTATTTATCGAGAGCGCGCAGGCCGGGTATGGTTTTGCGGGTGTCGAGGACTTTTGTTTTGGTGCCTGCGACTGACTTTACGAACTCGTTGGTGAGCGTGGCGATGCCGCTCATACGCTGCATGAGGTTGAGGATGACGCGTTCGCAGGAGAGCAGCGCCGAGGCGTTATGACGAATAACGGCGAGGGTTTGGCCGCTTTTTACCTTTACTCCATCGAAGATTTCGGGGTGGCTGACGACCTCGAATCGGCCTGCTGTGGCGGGGGACATTTTGGCGAAGATATCGAGAAATACGGGGATGCAGCCTAGACCTGAGACGATGCAGGCCTGCTTGGCGATGATGGCTCCAGAGGCGCGTAGATTTGGGGTAATCGTGAGAGCGGTGGTGACGTCGTTGGCGACTTTATCTTCAGCCAGGGCAGCTTCAAGGATGGTGCGAATCCGTTTGCTCTTCCAGTCCATTCTTCAATCCTAAACCTCTTATTTTTCGAAAAAAATTCTGGTGGGGTCCGCAGGCGATTTTCCGGTCAATTTTGGGTGTTTTTTTAGGGGGATTCTGGGAAAGTGGGTGTCTGAACGTGGTTTTTTGCTGGTGAGATTGTGGTGGTTTGGTGGTGAAACGTGGTGTTTTGGATGCGTGTTTTCAGGGAGCTAAAAATACGCCAACGTTTGAAGATTTTTTTGGGAAAATCTTTAGTTGGGTCGGAGGATCGCACACAACAGTTCAAAGCATTTTGAATTAGCGAGATACCTCCAAAGCCTACTTTATGGTTTTGAGACTTCCGCTGCACTCCCAGAGTCGTCACCAGTAGTTCGTCTCATAGAATTTGCCTGACTTCTCTGGCTTAATTGATATTCAGACATCTTGATGAATCAGATTTGGGTCGTGGATAATCTACTCCTCGAGACATCAACCCGACTCCCGTCGAGGCGTTCCTCATGATCGAATCTTCCAATCTTCGGCTTACGAAAATTCCGCTCAGCCACGGAGCCGGACCTATACCCGCGCTCGGATTCGGCACCCTGATTCCCGATGCAGCCGTGACGTTGAGTGCTACCCGAGACGCGCTGGAGGCCGGATTTCGCCACTTCGACTGCGCGGAGCGATACCTGAACGAGCGCGAGGTGGGCGAGGCTTTGCAAGCAGGACTTGCCGCTGGAGGGATTAAGCGCGAGGACATCTTCGTCACGACAAAGTTGTGGAATACCAATCATCGGCCCGAGCGCGTGGAACCGGCTTTCGAGGCGAGTCTTGGCAGATTGAGACTCAACTACCTGGATCTGTACCTGATTCACACCCCGTTTGCGTTTCAACCAGGGGACGAGTACGACCCGCGGGATCAAAATGGCGATGTCCTTTACGACCGCGACGTGACTTTGCTTGACACTTGGAGGGCGATGGAGAGTCTTGTGGACCGTGGCAGATGCCGGGCTATTGGACTGTCTGACATTACCTTGAATGTACTTTTGCCCCTCTACGAATCGGCGCGAATCAAGCCGGCGGTGGTGCAGGTCGAAGCGCATCCGTATCTGCCGGAGACGGAGCTTCTGGAGTTCTGCAGGGAGAAGGGTATTGTGCTTTTGGCTTTCGCGCCTTTGGGTCATGGAATGAAGCCGGGGCTGCTCGGAGATCCAGTGATTTCGGCAATCGCCGCGCGGGTTGGAAAGACGCCGGTGCAGGTGTTGCTGGCATGGGCGGTGCAACGCGGCACGGCGTTGCTGACGACGCCTAAGAGTGCGGAGAGGGCGAGAGAGAACTTCAACATCTCCGCTCTTCCAGAGGATGCATTTGACGAGATCAATCGCATTCAGACGAGACAGAGGCTTAATGACGTGGTGAATACCGGCAGTCCAGGTTTCATTCCACGAGCTGGATCAGCATGAAAGCTAAAGAACACCTGGAGAAGTCTATGCAGGAAGACGAAATACGTGACGCCCTGAATGCGCATTGGCATGCGTCTGCAACCGGCGATGCAAGCGCGGAACACGATATTTACGATGACGATGCTGTCTGCGATTATCCCCAGTCAGGCGAACGAATCCTGGGACGAAACAATCTGCAGGCGTTGCGGAGCCATCATCCCGGCAAGCCGTCGGGGTTCAACGTCAGGCGAATTCTTGGGAGAGGTAATCTCTGGATCACGGAATACACCATCACCTACCAGGGGCGGCCAGCATATACCGTGAGCATTATGGAGTTCCGCAACGGTAAGGTCGTACACGAAATACAGTATTTCGCGGATCCCTTCGAGGCGCCGGGCTGGCGGAGCCAGTGGGTTCAGCGGATCGCGTGACGATGGTGTTGAGAATCGATGAGGCCGAGAAGGTGGCTTCTCGGAAGTAGGTCTTTCGCAGATTTCAGGGGTGTCTGCAGGCCCTTCGGTTCGCTTTAGCTGTCTTTGCGGTAGAGGAGTTCGCGTATGGCCTGGCGCCGGGCGGCATTGGCTTCGGTCTGATTTTTGCGCTCGTCTGCGTCCATGTGTTGTTTGGTGGCGGAGTTGTTCGATTCTTCGGCACTGCATTCGGGACAGCGATTGGCAAAGCCGGGTTTATCGGGTTTCAACTCGAACTCTTCGGAGCAGATGGCGCAGACTTTGATCGGAAACGGCATACTCCTCATGATAAAACCCACTTCGTAGGGTGTATACCAAGGCTTCGCCTTGGGCCTCCCGGTGGTCGGCGGAGAATGTTTCCAAGCGACCACCGGCAACGGATGGGGTATACGCGTCACGAAGTGACCGCACCGCGCGTAGCGGTCCCGGCGGGAAAGCCCTTTCTTGCACTTTCGCTACAGTATGATGCTCTCGTTACGGTACTTTCGTTTGGGTTCGCGTGCTGTTTGGTGATAGCGACGGTTTGTTTTTGATGGGCGCGCTTTCTGTGCGGAGGAGTGCTGGATGAGTGGAGCTATTTCGCGGCGTGAGTTTATTGTCGCGGGTGTGTGTGCGGTAGCTGAGTCGAGGTTGGCTGTGGGGCAGGAACGTAAGGGTAAGTTGTATGCCTATGTCAGCTCATGGACGAGCCAGGGCAATGGTGCCGGCGGTGGCGGGGGGATTCATGTCTTCGCGATGGATGAACGCGATGGGTCGCTGAAGGCCTTGAGCAGCGTTGCGCCGGAGTTGAATGCGGGATATGTCTGTGTGTCGCCGAATGGCCGCTTTCTTTATGCAACAGATGAGAGGAAGGACTTTGGCGGCCGGGCTGGTGCTGGTGGCGGGGTGGTCGGGTTTGCGATTGATCAGCGGGATGGATCGTTGACGCAGCTTGACGCTCAGCTGAGTATGGGGGCGTTTCCGGCCTATATTGCTGTCGATAGGACTGGCTCGCGCGTTGTTGGGGCGAATCACGCGTCATACGACACGATTGCACAGTTGGAGCGGGGTCATGATGGATTGCGGCGTCTTGAGAATGCGTACGACGATGCTTCGGTGGCAATGTTTTCAGTGAGCGCTGATGGGCGTTTGGATGCGGCCTGCGATGTGGCGGTTCTGGAGCGGGGTCACGCTTCGGGATGGGAGAAAGATAGTGGACTGGATGCGGTTTTTCGAGCTAGTCCACATGCGCATTCGGTGAACTTCGATCCGAGCGGGCAATTTGTGCTGGCTTGCGACAAGGGAACGGATCGGATCTATGCGTATCGGGTGGGGTCGAAGGGTTGCGTGCTGAAGCAGGTGGAGGTGTTGGTGACGCCTCCTCGTACTGCTCCGCGGCACTCGTCTTTTCATCCCACGTTGCCTTATGTATTTGTGATTAATGAGTTGGAACCGAGTCTTTCTTCGTTTTCGTTCGATGTGAAGAGTGGCGATCTGAAGGCGATTCAGACGGTGCTTACCGTTGCGAAGGATGCGGTAAATCGTGGTGGGAGGCGAAGCATGCCTGCCGATGTCCATGTTCATCCGAATGGTCGGTTTGTGTATGGAAGCACGCGTGGGAACGACACGATTGCGATCTTCAGGATTGATGAAGCGAATGGGAAGATGACGGCTGTCGATGAAGTTTCGACGCACGGTGCGACCCCGAGAGGCTTCAACTTCGACTCTTCAGGGAGGTTCCTGTTGGTGGGGAATCAGGACTCGAATACGGTTGTCACTTTTGCCGCTGATCCGGAGAGTGGGCGATTGACGGCGACAGGTGCGACTGTGGACGTGCCTCGGCCCGTTTGCATCAGGTTTGCGGTGCTGTAAGTTGATCCCTCGATGCGGGGCTCCCTGCGCGTGGCCACCCCGCAAACGAAGACCTGTTTGCGGGTACCCCGTTCGGCGAGGGCACTTAATGCTTCAAGGCTTCTCGTTGTGTACGGTTGTATCGAGATACTTGATGAGGATGACTTCGTTGCCGATGGCGTTGTAGATCAACTCGTCGACGGTGCCGCTTGCGAGGAGAAGGCCGTATCCTCCGGCGCGCATTCCCTGTTCCTTGCGTAACAGGATGTGGGCGGTGGGATCGCTAGCGGGATTTCCAACGGCTGCGTGGGAGAGAGATTCTTTTTGGAAGCCGGTGCCGGGGTCGCGAACGCGAAAGACCATGGTGCGGGCGGTGCGGATGGCGTTCACTTCGACGACCTGTTCGGGATTGAACTTTGCACCGTGTTCCATGGCGTTCATGAGGATCTCGCGGAAGGCCTGGATGATCTCCTGTTTCGCGTCTTCGGGGAGTTGGGCGCTGAGTTCTTTTGCGAAAGAGAGAAGGCGCTCGGCGGTGACGAGGCGGCAGTTGGCGCGGATGGAGACCCAACCGGGGCGTGCAGAGAGGATTTCGATGTCGTCGCGCGATTGGTTGTCGGAGGCGGCACTGGCGGCGAAGGCCGCGATCTCCTGGGTATCGAAGGGAGGGGTGAAGCAGCCGAAGACGCGGGCTCGGAGGGCGGCGATGACCTTGTCCGGAGTGCTGTGTTGCGCGAGGACGATGCACTTGAGGCCGGGCCGGATGGAACGCATCTCTTCGAGGAGCGCGAGGTTTTCATCGATATCGCTGTCGGCGCTGGTGATGACGACGTCGAAGCGCCGGGCACGGAGGCGCTTGAGGGCATCGGCGGGGCCTGCCGAATACACTGTAGGTAAGTGGGCAGCAGTGAGAGCGCGGCCGATCTCGCGGCTGATCGGGGTGTGGCTTCCGATAATGAGGACCCGGCTTATGAGGACTCGGCTCATGTCGTGCTCCCGACGCAGAACGAGTTGATTCTAGATCATTGGTGCAGGCGAGGGTTTCGACTGGCTCGGTCAGCTGCCGAGTGCGTCCAGGGCGGCTTTGGTTTTGTCGTAGAGGATTCTAGTTTCGGCGTGTTGTTTGCGGAGACCGTCTACGATGTGGGCGGGAGCCTTCGACATAAAGGTTTCGTTGTTGAGTTGCTTGTCCGCGGAGGTCAAGCCTTTTTCGTACTTGGCGAGGTCTTTGGTGAGGCGCTCGCGTTCGGCGGGGACGTCGATCTGGCGCTCGTAGATGATGGCTACGTCGAAGTCTGCTGTTGAGCGGGCGTTGCTGCCTGTCAGGGATTCGCTGGCGAATTCTACGGCTTGTACGCGAGCCATCTTGGCGAGGACGTCGGCGTTGGCGTCGGCTAGTGCAAGGACGCGATTGCCCGCGTGAATGGTGATTGGTGTGGATTCCTTCTCGGGGACGCCAAGTTCTTTGCGCAGGCCGCGTACGGTGACGATGAGTTCCTGTAGGGTCTTCATGGCGCTCTCGGCTATTGGGTCGGCGGGGAAGTCTTGAGCCTGCGGGTAGCGGGTGAGTGCGATGGATTTTGCGGGAGGCTTGCCTTCGTAGAGCGCGTGCCAGATCTCTTCGGTGAGGAAGGGCATGAAGGGGCTGAGGAGACGCAGGGCGCTCTCGAAGATGCCTACGAGGGATGCGAGGGTGAGCGCGGTGGTGTTTCGATCTGCGGCTGAAAGCTCCCTGGCGATTTGGGTAGGGCTGGCACCTTCGGGGTCCTTCGACTGTGGGCTTCGCCCTTCGCTCAGGATGACGGAGTCAGGGGCAGTGACAGAGTTGAAGTCGAGGCGGAGTTTGGCGAGCTCGAGGTACCAGTCGCAGAACTCGCCCCAGAAGAATTGGTAGATGGCGTTGGCGGCTTCGTCGAAGCGGTAGTCGGTTAGTGCGCGATCGACTTCGGTGGAGACGACTGCGAGGCGCGAGAAGATCCAGCGGGTCTCGAGTGGAGTGTCGTCGGGGAGCGAGGGGACGATGCCGCTCTCGCGCATGGTCATGTTGTAGCCGGCCTCGCGGGCGCGGTCGACGTTCATGAAGAGGAAGCGGGCGGCGTTCCAGATCTTGTTGGCGAAGGCGCGGTAGCCTTCGGTGCGGGCTTCGCTGAAGGCGATGTCGGTGCCGGGCGAGGCCATCGATGCGAGCGTGAATCGGACGGCGTCGGTGCCGAAACGCTCGATGATGTCGATGGGGTTGATGACGTTGCCCTTGGTCTTGGACATCTTCTCGCGGTTGGCGTCGCGGACGAGGCCGTGGATGTAGACCTCTTTGAAGGGAACGGCGTCGGCGAGGGTGCGCTTGCTGCCGTCGGGCATGGGGACGTCGAGCATGAAGTGGCAGCCGAGCATGATCATGCGGGCGACCCAGAAGAAGAGGATGTCGAAGCCGGTGACGAGAAGCTGTGTGGGGTAGAAGGCTGCGAGGTCTGGTGTGAGGTCCGGCATGCCGGTGTCGGGGTTCGGGTTGGGCCAGCCGAAGACGGTGAAGGGAAGCAGGCCAGAGGAGAACCAGGTGTCGAGGACGTCGGTCTCTTGCGTGATGTCGGTGGAGTTGCAGGTGGCGCAATGTGTGGGTGTTTCGCGCGAGACGGTGATGGCGGCGCAGGCTTTGCAGTGCCACGCGGGGATGCGATGGCCCCACCAGAGTTGGCGGGAGATGCACCAGTCGTGGATGTTGCGCATCCACTCGTCGTAGGTCTTGCGGTACTGGTCGGGCGTGAACTTGATGTAGCCCTTGTCGACGGCTTCGATGGCCTTGTCGGCGAGGGGCTGAATCTTGATGAACCACTGCTGCGAGAGGCGCGGCTCGATAACGACTCCTGTGCGCTGCGATAGGCCGATGGCGTTGGTGTGTTCTTTGACTGCGACGAGGAGGCCTTGGGCTTCGAGGTCAGCGATGATGCGCTCGCGGGCTTCGTAGCGGTCGAGGCCGTGATAGGGCGAGCCGGGGAGAAGAACGTGCGCGGTCTCGTCGAGGATGGTGAGGTTGGGCAGGTTGTGGCGCTGGCCGATGGCGAAGTCGTTGGGGTCGTGAGCGGGGGTGACTTTGACGGCGCCGGTGCCGAACTCGGGCTTGGCCCAGTCGTCGGCGAGGATGGGGATCTCGCGGTCGGGCTGGCCGTTGATGCCGCTTAGAGGCAGGCGGACGAGTTTGCCTTGCAGAGCGAGGTAGCGGTCGTCGGTGGGGTTCACGGCTACGGCTACGTCGCCGAGCATGGTCTCGGGGCGGGTGGTGGCGATGACGATGGAGCCACTTCCATCGGCTAGGGGATAGCGGATGTGGTAGAGCTTGCCGAGGCGCTCCTCGTGCTCGACTTCGAGGTCGGAGACGGCGGTCTGGGCGACTGGGTCCCAGTTGACGATGTAGGCTCCGCGATAGATGAGGCCCTGCTCGTAGAGGCGGACGAAGGCCTCTTTGACGGCGGGGGAGAGCTTGTCGTCCATGGTGAAGTACTCGCGGGACCAGTCGACGGAGGCGCCGAGGCGCTTCATCTGGTCGAGGATGGCTCCGCCGTAGAGCTCGCGCCAGGCCCAGACCTTTTCGACGAAGGCGCTGCGGCCGAGGTCCTGGCGATTCTTGCCTTCTTCTTTGAGCTGGCGCTCGACCATCATCTGGGTGGCGATGCCGGCGTGGTCGGTGCCGGGGACCCAGAGAGAGGTTTCGCCGCGCATGCGGTACCAGCGGGTGAGGATGTCCATCTCCGCCTGGTTGAGCATGTGGCCCATGTGGAGGCGGCCGGTGACGTTGGGCGGCGGAAGAAGAATGGTGAACTTCTTTTTTGCGTCGTGCGCAGTTTCGGGGGTCGGAACGTCAAACAGATGTTCTTTTACCCAGTACTCGGCCCAGCGTTGTTCAATAACTGACGGATCGTATGCTTTTGGAAGTTCCTGGCTCATCGGTAGCTTAAGGGTAGCATCCGCTGGCGTTAACCGCTGGTATGCGGCGGTGAACCGGAGTTTCAGGAAAATGCGGTTCGTTGGGACGTATAGCACCGTACACTAGCCCACGAGGTCTTCCATGCCTAGACTGCTGCTCGCTGTTGTCCTTTTGATGATTGCTGGTACACCTGCTTTCGCGCGGTCGTCGGAGGATCGCGTTGGGGTCGGGAACGACATTACGATTGCTGATGGAGAGTCGGCGGGAGATATTGCCTGCGCGTTTTGTACTGTGCGTGTGCACGGCCAGGTGAAGGGAGATATCGCTACCTTTATGGGGTCGGTGATGGTGGACGCCGGGCGCAGTATTGATGGCGATGTGGCTTCGCTTGGGGGAGATTTAGAGATGGGCCAGGATGCCACGGTCAGCGGCGACGTCGCGATTGCTGCTGGAGACGTGAAGCTGGGGGACGGGGCGTCGATTCACGGTGAGCAAAAAGTGTTTCCCGGGCGCTTCTGGCTGCTGCTGCCGTTCGCGCCCTTGCTGATTCTCGCGGGGTTTATCTGGCTGATCGTTTCTATCGTCCGGCGCAACCGCTATCAATTTCCCGTTTATCCGGGAGGACGCGGGTTCCCGAGGTGATTTTTGAGGTAAAGGTGAAGATTGAGGGAACCGGAGTGAGCCGTATGCGTATCAGAATCATGCAGGGCTCACTCTTTTCTTAATGAGGGCTTTGCCTCACGGGAGACAAGTTTTGAAATACGCACTGCGCAGCCTTGTATTTGTGCTTCTTTTCGCCTCGGCGGCGCTGGGCCAGTCTCCGGGCAATCGAAGTTATGTTGGCGAGGACGTTTATGTCGCCTCGGGCCAGCAGGTGCACAATGCTACGTGTATCTTCTGCTCGGTGCAGGTTGAAGGCGACCTGACGGGGCGTGTGTTTGTGCTGTTCGGCAGCTTGAATGTGACCGGCCATGTGGAGAAGGGTGCGACCGTAATCGGCGGCAATGCGGTGGTCGATTCGCAGGCGCGGATTGGCGGCGATACGACGGTGCTGGGCGGTAACGCCGTGTATGAGAGCGATGAGTCATTCGGTGGGAGCGCGTATGTGCTGGGTGGGCATCTGTCGCATGTGCCGCTGGCGCATGGACAGGTGAGTTCGCATCCGAGGCTGTCGTTGAGCCCGCTGTTTTCGGTTTTGTTAGGCGTGCTGGTGCTGGTGTTGCTTTCGGCTCTCTTGGTGCCGGGCGTGCGCCGACGCATCACGGTGAATCAGACTTCTTAAGCTAATGATTGAAGCAAGAGAAAGAGTATGCAGCCGATTGGCTGCATACTCTTTTGTTTCCAATTGCGATGACTGGTTAGAACGGGTTGAGTTTGGCAAGGCCCTTCTTCTTCTTATGCTTGCTGTCGGACTCGTCGCTCTTGTCGAAGGCAGGCTTTCCGTTCTTTCCGTTGGCATTGCCGGTCTGTGCGGCGGCCTGGGTACCGGGCTTGATGTCGTTGACCGCGTCAGGAGCGGTAGTGGCTTTCTCAACAGCGGGTAGTGGAGTGGAGTTTGTTGGACCCACTGCCTTCAGGCCGCCATCAGCAGGAACGGTGGTCCCGTTGGCGCCCGAGTTGAGGATTTCGATTCCGCCGATGTTGCTGCCAGAGGAGGCGGGCGGGGTTGGCGCGGCGCCAGAGATGCTGGTTGTAGCGGATGCTCCGCCAGTTGCGCCGGGGTCGGCGGCAGGGACATCCGAGAGAGCCAGAGGTGCGGCGGGAGCAGCCGGAGAAGCAGCGGGTGCTTCTCCGGCTGCGGCAGCCGTGGTGGCGTCAGGTGTCGCCGTCGTGGACTTCGGAGTGAGAGCGCCACCAGCGGCAGGTGGGTTGGTGCTCAAAGCACTGGCGAAGTCGGCCTTGATCTGGTTCACGACGTGGGGTGCGATCGTGGGTGTCGGGTCGGCGAGGGTTGGTTCTCCATCACGAGCAGCCATGACTACGTCTGGCTGATGGAGGACGAGAAGACGAGCGCGATCCTGAAGGCGATACTGCCGGCGGCTGTTTTCGAGTGCAACGCTGGCTGCGATCTGCTCCGGAGTTGGCTGCGGGATCTTGACGTTCATCGCGTCGAGTCGGTCACGGGCGTCTTCGACGTGGGGAGATGCCGAGTGCTCAAGGATAACCTTGCTGTAGGCGGCGATGGCATTGTCGTCGTAGATCTTTTCGAGCTTGGCCTTGCCTGCTTCAGGCAGCTTCATGGTGCGGACGAAGCGGGCTTCAGCCTCGTAAGCATCGCCAAGGCCGACCAGTACATCGTCCATGTGGCTGTACTGCGGATAGGTGTCGACAACAGTCTGGTAGCGGGCGATGGTAGCGGGATAGTTGACGCGGGTTGCGTAGAAGGCGGCGATGCTCGCCTCGCGAGTTGCCATGACCTCCTGGACTTCGCGTAGCCGTTGTTTGGCTTGCGGCACCAGAGTGGACTCGGGGAACTGCTGCAGCATGAGGCGGTACTCTTCTTCGGCGTGAACGGCCTTCGCATAGTCACGGTCGGGCTTGTCCATCTGGCGGAAGTAGATGTCGCCTACGCGCATCTGGGCTTCGGCAGCCTCTGGCGCGTTGGGGAAGAAGGTGATGAAGTCTTTGTACTCCTGCTCGGCCTGGGTGAGGGCTGCGGTGCCGCCTTCCTTGTACCAGCTGTCGCCGATGGCGAGCTTGGCCTTCATCTGATATTGCGAATCAGGATAGGTGTTGAGCAGGGTCTGGAGATCGAGGCGGGCTACGTCGAAGTGGCCGCGCTTGGTCGCATCGATGGCTTTGTCGTAGAGGACCTTATCGGGAAGCTTGGCGTCCGGCTTTTCAGTCGGCTTTATCGCCTTCTCTTTGCGGAACTCCTTCTTCGTGTCCTTGGATTGGACGACCTTGCTTTTGTCGCTTGTTGTGGAGATGGTTGCGCTCTCGTGCTGCTGACCGTTGGCGTCTGTCGTCGTCTGGGACGAACCGGTAACCTGTGCCATGGCTCCGATGGAAACCATCATCAGCCCGGCGATTGCGACTCCGGCCAGCGTGCCGGCCCTGAGAGTTGGAAAGAAAGAACGCTTGTTCATCCGCTATAGACCCCATCCGCCTCGCGCGGTCAGGCGCTCAGGCTGTGTTCTATTCTAATCGCTCCGGCGCAAGTTGTGCCGTGGCCTATGCCACTTGTACGGAGCCGGCCGCGCGGGCCAGTTTTAGGAACTCCACGGCATTCTGCTCTGTTTTGCCGGGACTGAAGATGGCTGAACCGGCGACGAGCATGTCGGCTCCTGCTTCGACGACCTGGGCGACGGTATCGTGAGCGACGCCGCCGTCTACTTCGATGCGAAAGTTAAGGCCCATCTCCTCGCGGAGTTCGGCGAGGTGGGCGATCTTGTCGAGGGCCAGTGGGAGGAACTTCTGGCCGCCGAAGCCGGGGTTCACGCTCATGACCAGCACATGGTGCAGCATTGGAAGGACTTCCACGAGGGTGTCGACCGGGGTGGCGGGGTTGATGACGACTGCGGGGAGCATGCCGTGGTGGATGATCTGCTGGAGGGTGCGATGGAGATGGCGGCAGACCTCCTGGTGGACGCTCATCATGTCGGCGCCGGCTTCGGCGAAGTCCTGGATGAAGTTGTCGGGGTTTTCCACCATCATGTGGCAGTCGAGCGGGAGTTTGGTGATGGGGCGGAGGGCCTTGACGACAGGTGGGCCGAAGGTGATGTTGGGGACGAAGTGGCCGTCCATGATGTCGACGTGGAGGAGGGTGGCGCCACCGCGTTCGACCAG
>Ga0302220_10001991_pt1 | contig 15344 bp, 6 predicted proteins | sample II_Palsa_E1_3_FD_194572 | JGI IMG/M metagenome (GOLD analysis project Ga0302220, IMG submission 194572) | Peat permafrost microbial communities from Stordalen Mire near Abisko, Sweden - II_Palsa_E1_3 | ecosystem: Environmental > Terrestrial > Soil > Palsa > Peat permafrost | place: Sweden...
TGAGCTCTGCTCCCTTTGCTACCTGGGTTAATCCAGGCCGCCTGTAGCTATTGCGACCTAGTTGAACAGCGTACTGACGCTGGTCTCCATGTGAATACTTTCGATCGCGCGGCCAAGTAAACCGGCAATGGAAAGCACTTTAATCTTCTCCACCTTCAGCGCATCTTCGCGCAGAGGGATGGTATTGGTCACGATCAACTGCTCCAATCGTGAGGTTGCAATGCGCTCAACTGCCGGGCCCGAAAGCACCGGATGCGTTGCGCACGCATAAACTTTATCCGCGCCCTCAGCAAGCAACGCATCCACCGTCTTCACCAGGGTTCCGGCGGTGTCGATGATGTCGTCGAGGATCAAGCACGTGCGGCCCTGTACATCGCCGATCACGTTCATCACCTCAGTGACATTGATGTCGGTCCGCCGTTTGTCGACGATGGCCAACGGTACATCAAGTTTCTTGGCGAAGAAGCGCGCGCGCTCTACACCACCTGCGTCTGGCGAAACTACCGTCAGATTAGGCAGGTCAAGCTCCCGGAAGTAGCTCACCAGCACCGGGCTGGCGAACAGATGATCGACCGGGATATTGAAGAACCCCTGAATCTGGGCTGCATGCAGATCGACGAGCAGAGCGCGGTTTGCACCAGCGGTGGTCAGTAGATCGGCAACCAGCTTCGACGTAATGGCAACGCGCGGACGGTCTTTTCTGTCCTGCCGGGCGTAGCCGTAGTAAGGAATTACAACCGTGATTCGTCCGGCCGAGGCGCGCTTCAGCGCATCCATCATGATCAGCAGTTCGACAAGGTGCTGATCGACCGGGAAACACGTAGGCTGCACGAGAAAGACATCCGCACCGCGAACGTTCTCGAGTAGCTGAAAATGAACCTCGCCGTCGGAGAATCTCTGCAACCGGGTCTCGCCCAGCTCCACACCGACGAACTTGCAGATCTCTTCAGCCAAAGGCTTATTGGAAGATCCGCAAAAAATCTTGATGCGCTTATCATCTGCCAGCCTACCGGTGCGCTTCTTGTCCGGAGCTGTCTTGTCCGTCGCAGATATTTTTGGCTTCCCGTCTAACGGGAGCGCCGGCGCAGGCTGAGAGTTTGTTTCTATCTCTTCAGCCTGCCCTGAAATAGGGGTGAGAACCGCAGTCGTGTCTTGATTGTTCACGTGAAACCCTCCGAGGCTGGTTGACCTTGAATGTTCCTGCTGCACTGTCTGGCGAAGCCTTGTTGCGGCTCCGTTACTTCTTCTGAAATCCTTGTTGCGGACTGCTCAAAAAAACTAAAAGACTTCGGTTCTTCTAACTTCGTACTTCTTTCTCCGCGCTGTTTTCCACGGAGTCCAAAATCGTCTTACTACTGCGGCAAGTTATTGCTGCCGCCTAAGATCCCTAATCTGTCTCGTCGCATCTGGCGTCGACTTCTGGTTGGGCGACTAGGATTCGAACCTAGACAAAGTGCTCCAAAGGCACTTGACCTACCGTTAGTCGATCGCCCAGTACATCGCCGGATGCAGTTTGATTTTACTTGACCGGCGAGGTCACTCCGCGAACATTCTGTCCCAGTACTCTGACCGGGGCAAGGTTTCCGTCAGGAAGACCTGTACCGCGATCCCATCGTCAGATGAAGCGACAGAGGACTGGACGCGCTGCTGAGCTGCTTTGGCATCCCGCTCGGACCGGTAAAGTCCAAACAGAGCAGAGCCAGAACCTGATAGAGCCGCATAGATAGCGGAACCATCCAAATCACTACCCATCAATTGACGCTTGGTTATTCGCAAGGAGGGATACTGAGGAAAGACGACCTCTTCAAAATCATTCTGAAGACCATCGCTTCCAATCCCGGTGCGGACAAGCGCGAGAAGGGTATTCTCGGCCAGATCGTTCATCGCGTCAGCCTGATTTTCATCAGGTAGATCCCGTTTTTTCTCGGAATCAGGATCGCGAACGATACCGGAGGTGCCGGACCTACTATCTCCTGTCTGGCCCCGAAGGCTTACGCCGCTTGGGGTAGAGAGGGATGAGTAAGCAAGACTCAACTCTTGTAGCCTATCAACTTGGCGGCCGGAAGTCAACCCGGCCACACGGGTCACCCCATGGCCTTCTCCAAGTTCCCCTTCCGCAGGCTGGTCGCTGGCTAAATGTCCGGGCTCTTGTATTTGATGCGAATTTTCTCTTTTATTTTCAGCCACTTCCTTCGCCCGCCGAGAATCCCACTCTCTGAACGCCGCCGGGGTCGAAACGCCTACAGAAGGCACAGCGACCACACACCAGGTCTTTGGGAGATCGGGTATGGGCACGACCTGCTCCCCTCGTCCCAGTCCAAGAACAGCTCCACCTATAAGAAACAAAGGCACATCCGACCCGATTTCAGCGGCCAATTTCAGACGTTCAACCCCCGGTAGCGCCACACCGAGCTCTCGCTCTAACCCCACCAGCGCGGCCGCCGCATTCGCCGACCCAGCGCCCATTCCCCCCTGCACCGGGAGTCTCTTATCTATATTGATGTCGACTTCGGCCGTTACACCGAGGCGGCCAAGTGCCCGTTCCACAATTCGCCACGCTGTGTTCCGTCCATCGCGAGGCACAAAGGGGTGATTGGTCGTCAAGGAGATTTTGGTCGCAAGTGCCCGTTTGGCCGTAACCTTCACCACGTCGTGCAGATCCAGCGTCTGATACAGCGTAGTGAGTCCGTGAAACCCGTCCGGTCGCACGGGCCCAATCGCCAGTCCTAAATTGATCTTCGAATACGAACGAACACGCGTAGACATGACCTCTGATTTTACCCATCCGGAGGAACGGATGTAGAACTGCGTTCGGGCCTTCAGCGGGCCAACGTATTTCTCTGTCTGCTATTACCACTAACCAGCTATGCTGTTCTCAGCACCCATCCACATCTCTGGAGCCCTGAATGCGTTCTGGCACACGTGTCTTTGCAGCAACCGTCACCGTCAGCCTTGCTCTCACCGCCAACTCGCTCTCAGCGCAAACAGCCGCTTCAGCTTCCGAAGAACCCACACGCGCGCGTCACGCCATGGTCGTCACTATCCATCACGACGCTACTGACGCCGGCCTCGCCATCCTCAAACAAGGCGGCAACGCCGTCGATGCAGCCGTAGCCGTCGGCTTCGCCCTCGCCGTTGTCTTCCCCGCAGCCGGAAACATCGGTGGCGGTGGCTTCATGCTCATCCGCGAAAAACACGGCAAGACCCACTTCCTCGACTACCGCGAAAAGGCTCCCGCCGCCGCCACCCGCGACATGTACCTCGATGCTCAGGGCAATGTTGTCCCTGGCATGTCTCTCCTTGGCTACAAAGCCTCTGGCGTCCCCGGCTCCGTCGCCGGCCTTACCTACGCCCAGAAACATTTCGGCAAGCTCACCCTCGCGCAGGACATGGCCCCCGCTATTCATCTCGCCACCGAAGGTTACGTCCTCTCCGCCGAAGAGGCTCGCATCCTCCAGGCCAAAAACCTCACCCACTTCCCTATCTCGGCAAAGATCTTTCAGCGCAACGGCGACTTTTACAAGGAAGGCGACATCTTCAAGCAGCCCGAACTAGCCAACACCCTCACTCGCATCGCCGCCAACCCCGACGATTTCTACAAAGGAGCGATGGCCCACCAGATCGCTGACTTTGAAAAAGCCGGTGGTGGCCTCATCACCGCCGAAGACCTCGCCGCCTATCAAGTGAAGGACCGCAAACCCATCCTCGGCAAATACCACGGCTACGACGTCATCACCGCCCCACCTCCATCCTCCGGCGGAATCGTTCTCGTAGAGATCCTCAACATCCTCTCTACTTACGATCTACCAAAACTAGGTCCGGACCGCAGCGCGGCGCAGGTCCACATCATCACCGAAGCCTTCCGCCGCGCCTACATGGACCGCGGCGATTACCTCGGCGATCCCGACTTCAACACCCTCCCGCTCAAGCAAATGGCGAACATGAAGTATGCCGCCGCGTGGCGCAGCTCCATCGACCCCGCCAAACCCACCACAAGCAAAGACCTCGTCCGCCCCGCCGGCTTCCTGCCGCCTCCGCCTCAACAGGCACCCACGAAAGAGTCCACTCAGACCACCCACTTCTCCATCGTCGACGCCGATGGCAACGCCGTCTCCAGCACCTACACCCTCAACGGTTACTTTGGCTCCGGAGTCACCGTCGAAGGCCTTGGCTTTGCTATGAACAACGAGATGGACGACTTCGCTTCAAAGATGGGCGTACCGAATATGTATGGCCTTATCCAGGGACCGGCCAATTCGATTGCTCCGGGCAAACGTCCCCTCTCCGCTATGACGCCCACCATCCTCACCACGCCCGGCCACTGGTACAAACCCGGCAAGCTCGCCTACGTCATGGGCACCCCCGGCGGATCCACTATCATCACCACTGTCGCCAATGACATCATCAGCACCGTCGACAACGGCCTAAACATCCAGCAGGCCGCCGACGCTCCGCGCTTCCACCACCAATATCTCCCGGACCGCATTGATCTCGAAAAGAAATTTTCCGTTAACGTCGCCGACCAGCTCAAAGTCATGGGCTACACCGTCAACCGCCTCGCAGTCGCCGACGAGCACAACCCCGGCACCTGGGGCGACAGCGAACTCATTGCCATCGACCCCAAAACCCACGAACTCCAGGGCGGCCACGACAACCGCAAAGCCTTCGGCAAAGCCGCCGGGTACTAACAGCAGGCGGTCGATTGAAGGCTAGTGGCTTTCAATCGAAAACTTGTAACTTCCTGAACCGATCTCGCGCATCATTGACCCATCCTTGTAAGGAATTGTTACCTGCGCTCCGTCCTGTTTCACAACGCTCGTGGACGTCGCAGGAAGAGAGATCGTGGCTGTTGTATTGGCCGGGACATTGACGCTCAACTGCAGTTGCCCATTGGCGTCTTTGGTCCAGTCCGTCATGATCGTTCCATACACAGAGTCGTACTCGGTATGCGTATGCGAAAGACCAGGCTCAACGTGGGGGCTGATGAGAATATGCTGGAAGCCAGGCTTCGCGGGATCTGCATCGATGCCGGAGACACGCCGAAAGACCCAAGCCATCACTGATCCGAACGCGTAGTGGTTGTAGGAGTTCATCGCCGGGTCACCCGTGTCTCCGTTCCAGCGCTCCCACCACGTCGTCGCACCCTTATCAACCATGTAGCCCCAGGAGGGATACGTCGTCGTCAGAAGCAGGCTGTACGCTACATCCGTGCGGCCTTGCGCCTCTAACACCGACAGGAGAAACGGTGTGCCCAAAAAGCCCGTCGTCAGATGAGTATGGTGGGCTTCAATGTCACGCACCAGACGATCTGTCATCGATTTCTCAAGCTCTTTTGGAGCGAATCCTGTGTAGAGTGTCAGCACATACGACGTTTGCGTGTCTCCCTCAACGGAGCCGTCTGCATGCACGTACTTTTGTTGATACGCCGATTGAATATGCGAGAGCAGCGCTGCGTACTTCTCCGCGTCTGCAGTGCGTCCAAGCGCGACTGCCATCGTCTGCATCTGCCGCGCAATGATAGCCCAGTAGGCCGTTGCTACAAGGTCAGAAGGAGTACGCGGATCGGGTGCGAGCCAATCTGCAAAGTTATCTCCAAGCTTCTTCTCACGGATGTAGTTGGGATTTGTTCGCAGGATGAAATCCATCCATCGCTCCATATCGGGCCAATCTTTCTCTATCAACGACGCGTCACCGTATTGCAACCAGGTCGCAAACGGAACCAGCACGCCAGCATCGCCCCATCCAGGAGCACCTGGATGGTCTTGCTTCCCTTCCAAAAGATCCGGCGAAATATTCGAGAAAGCACCCTTCGAGTCCTGTGCGTCGGTCACGTCCAGCATGAACTTATGCGAGAACGCATCAATGTCAAAGTTATAGGAGCCTGTACGCCAGAAGGCGCCCGCATCGCCCATCCATCCCATGCGCTCGTCGCGCTGCGGACAGTCGGTTGGGATCGAAAGGAAGTTTCCGCGCTGTCCCCAAAGGCCAAGCTGGCTCATCTTATTGAGAAGCTCACTGGAACTCTCAAAACGAATCGCCGGCGAAGCGGGCAGGCTATTGAGCACGTGACCCACAATAGTTGATAACGGAGGTTTACCGTTGTAGCCCGACATCTGCACGTAACGAAAACCATGGAAGGTGAAGTCGGGAGTCCATGTCTCATCTCCATCACCGCTGAGCGTGTAGTAATCCGTCGCGTCGGCATCGCGCAGATTCTCTGTGTAGACTGTTCCATCCGGATTGAGCCGTTCCGCAAAGCGAAGCTTCACAGTGGTTCCTCGCGCACCGTGCACATGCAGAGTCACAACGCCGACCATATTCTGCCCCATGTCGAAGACGGCATCCTGCGATTTGCCAGATCCGACCATCGTGACGTTGATGGGTGCAATCGTCTCCGCGGGTTTCACGGGCCTGTCGGGCTGAGCCGTGACGAGGATATTGGTATTCGCATCATCGACAACGACAGGCACCCAGCTCGCGGTGCCCGGCGATGTTGATGTGTTCCATCCTTTCACTGCAAGCCGAGCATCGTATGCCTCTCCACCGTAGATTTCGGAAGACAAAATGGGCGAAGCTGCTGTCTGCCAACTGGAATCTGTTGCAATCACCTGATGAGTGCCGTCGGAAAAGTTCAACTCCAGCTGAGCGCGTAGGCGATCGGGACCGGGAAATAGATGTGAGCCCGACCAGAGCAACGGACTACCGTGCCAACCGGCTCCGAGGACGGTAGCGATTGTATTGTGCCCTGACACGAGAAGCGGCGTGACGTCGTAGGTCTGGTACAGAACGCGCTTTCGGTAGTCAGTAAAGCCCGGCGTGAGTTTGAAGTCGCTCACCGGCTTTCCGTTCAGAAAAGCCTCATAGCTTCCAAGCGCGGTAATATAGAGCCGCGCTGACACAACCTTGCGGCTTGGCGTGAACTGTTTGCGGAAGAGTGCGGTGCTCGAATCGATTCTGTCTGGAGGCGCGGCAGGAGATTCGCGATCCGTGAAGACGCCGAAGTGGAGATCGGCAAGTGCGCCGAGCTGCTTCGCAGGAGCCCACTCCTTCGTCTCAACCGGCTTGATGGAACGAGCCTCCCACCCCTCACCGCTTTCAATCCAGCTTGTCTTGCCTGCACCATCGGTAAGTTGCAGAGCCGTGGCTAGAGCAGCGCGATAGGTTTTATTTGCTTCATTAGATTTCGGAGTTTCCAGGTGGATGACAATTTGGTTGTCGCCAACGTGAAGCTGATCACGGATGTCTTCCCGGTCGAAAGACCCCCACTGATCCTTATGTCCGGTTACAACGCCGTTTACCTGCGTAGTGAAGATTCCTCCCGCCAGCACGTGGAGCGTAGCCGATCCGGGGAGCTTGACAAGGTTCAAGTTATAACGAAACTCAGCCTCAGCAGCCTGAGGGACGCGTTCCGCATCTCCGTCCTGCAACCAGATCCACGAGATCTTCTTCAACACCGCCTTCTCTTCGTCATCACTACGGCGAATCCATTGAGCCTGCCAGTCTGAGGTTTGCAGGAGGCCCATCTCCCACCAGGCGGCCTCGGACGAGCGTTCCTCTTTTCCCTGGCCGTCCCAGGTACGAACGGCCCAGTAGCAACGCTGGTGCGACTTCAATGCAGGACCGGCATACGTCACATTCACCGACTCCGACGACAGCTTCTTTCCGCTGTCCCAAACGTCGGCGTGCCCCGCATGCAGAGCAGCAGGCGAACTCGCGACAAGAATCTGGTACGCAGACTGAGTCCAGTTGTGTGCGGCCGAGTCACTCTGCCATGAGAGCGTAGGCGCAGCCGAATCGATACCTAGCGGATCAACCCGTTGATCAACGCGGAGATGTACCGGCGCCGCAAAGGATGATGCAGCACAAAGAGTAGATACAATCGCAACGAGAGAAGCACGCTGCGCCATGGAGGCGAACGGAGAGATTGCGGGGCGCAGAATTTTCATGAGTTGTCCAGAACATCGTGCTGTTTGCCAGAGTTGAAATCGTCGACTCAAATCTTACCTGCCGAATGGCTGCGCAGACTGCCGATCTATCGTAGTCTGCCCAGACCAATCAGGCCGTTGCCGTAACTGACGGATAACAGGTGAACTCTTCTTCGGAGATCTGCCAATACGGCATAAACTTCTGGTCCATGTTTCCCTTGACAGTGAAGTGTAACGGCGCGCCGTCAACGGGTTCCAGATGATTCGCAAGATGCTCTGCTTCTTGCCCCTTGTCTACCGTGATATTCGCTGTCGGTGCGCCTACAACGGCGAGCAGGATAGGACCATATTCCACGGAGTACCTCTTCTTCCCCGTAATCTGGTCGTCGCCGTTATAGCGCTTCACTCGAAGCTCTGCAGGAAGTACAAACTCGATCACGTCTCCGTCGTTCCATCTCCGGTCGACCGCGAGATACGAGCCGGGTTTACCGGAGCCCTCCACCTTTCCGTTCACAGAAACTGCCATCTCCTTCGCTGCCCAGGAAGGAACACGGATACGGAGGTTAGACTGCGTCGGTGTCGATACCTTCACCGCTGCGCTCACGTGAGTGTCGCAGGGGAAGCGAGTCTTCAATTTCAACTCCATCGGCTGGCCCGCTTGTTGCCAGCGGATCGTAGATGGCTCGTAGAGATTCACATAGATTCCATCCGGTGCGATGGAGTAGATATGTTCCGGCAGAGTCCCAAGCAACCGAGTCCCCTGCCCTTCGCAACAGGTATTCTCGTGCGTGGACTTCTCTTTCTTGCCTTCCATCACCGTGTGATAACGAAGGCCAACCCCGCCGTCCTGGTTCGCCATACCAATGTTGTAGATCGACTTCTCGATCTCAGTGGCATAGCGCTCTTCGTCAGGATTCAGCAATTGAAAACGCTGACTCAAGAAGACCCAGAAGCTGCTTCCGCAGAGCTCTCCTAATTTCTGGCGGAGATAGTTGCTGTTCGGTGGATCTTTTTCAAACTCAATGATCGAGATGCTTCCGCCCGCCTGCTGCCAATGTGCGCGATAGAGCTCCCAAGCGCCTAGAACAGCATCGCGATAGCGCACATCACCTGTAGCGAGATACATGTCGAGATAAGCTTCGAGGTTAGTCAGCAGATAGCAGTGCGGACGGTCGTAGGGATACTGCCACACCTGCTCTTTCTCCTGCTTTGCCAGCCCTTCCATCCAGCCATCTTCCTGGTAGTAGCGCTGGATCACCTGCACATCCGCTGGCTTCCCCACTGGGCTGGTGCACATTCGTGTGTTTGCAACCATGCCCTGGCCGCCTTGAATCGCACCACGCAGCATGTCCGGCAGGAACGGCTGCCGATTGAACCAGTCGTAGTATCCACGCAGCATCGGAAACGCCTTCGGATTGCCGCCGTATGCAGCTTCGAGCAATCCATGAGTAAGCCATGCGCGAGTGTACGCAGCGCGCTCCGAGTAAAAGATCGTGTCTTCGGGATACGCCATGATGTACCCATTTGGCTGGCGACACTCTTCAATGCCATCAACCACAACGTTGAGCCGGCGGCGCAGCTCAGGATCATCAATCCATCGCAAAGTATTTCCCGCACCCATCAGGAAACGGCCTGCATTCGAACCGGCAAGATCCTCTTCCCAAAAGACCTGTGAACCGGCGGGCTTGAAGTTTTTGATCTTTCCCGTTCGCTCATAGAACTGACGGAGAAGGTCGTCAGTAGTGTAAGAGTTCAGCAGATACTTAATATTGTTTTGCATTGCAGCCTGAAATACACCCCCATCCAAAGTCACTCCTGTCTTCGGGGCCTCAGCCTTGTACTTTGCAGGCTTCCAGGTTGCAGCGTCCGTCACCGCGTGAGGATTGTCGACGCGAATTCCTTCTCCATCCTGGCGCGGAGGCCGCGTCAGTTGTCCCACTAGTTCGCTGTTGCCGTACTTCTCATCGGCCGTTACTTTGCAACCAACAGCGACATCGTTGCCGCCTGAGAGAACCGCCATCTTCGCGACCATCAGTGTGAAGTCAGGGCTGTCCTGAGGTTCTTTACCGAGCGGAGTGCTATCGGAAGCGACTGCCTTGACAGGCCGAAGCCGCGTGGCCGTCAACCGCACATATCGCCCATGAACATCATGCGCTGCGTACTGCGTAATGTTGTCTTTCAAATCCGGGAAATCTGATTGAGTGAAGTCTGCGATGGTTTCAGTCTTTGCAAAGTTGGCATCGTCAGAGGCCTCCAGCTTGAATCGCAGAGGGAATCCTTCACCACCGTAATATTGATCGTGGCCCGGATACATCCGCTCGGAGGCCGGAAATAATTGAATGGCAGAGATAGGAACATTCTTCTTCAAATCGACCTGAACCCAGGTTGTCACATCGGGCGTAGCAACTACTTTCGAGCGATACGCGCGGTAGTTGGTCGCCGGCGTAGCTGCCATTCTGATGCCGGTCAGATACGGTGCCATGTCCTTTTCAGTGGCCTGCGCAAATAACGCAACAGGCTTCATCGAACCAATTACGGCAAACCCGGCTCCTGCATAAGTGGAGTTCAATAGAAACTTACGTCGCGTAACAGCCATGACCCATCTCCAGTGCATGCTTCTTGATATTTGCGTTTATGTAAGGCAAAAAAATTGCCTAACAATCTCGAGCTGAGAGGGGGTCAGAATGGAAGCCCCTGACCCCCTCATGGTTAGACGCCAACGCGATTAGAAGGCGTAGCGCAGAGCGAGTTGCAGCACTCGCTGGCCAATTGGTTCCGTAGTCAGCAAGCCCGCAGCTGTGTTGGTGACGCTGGTGCTTCCTGTACCGAAGTTGGGGTGGTTGAAGACGCTAAAAGCCTCCGCGCGGAACTGAAGCTGTTGTCGCTCGGTGATGGCGAACGCCTTCTGAAGGCTCAGGTTCGTCGTGTCGATACCAGGTTGAACCGGTCCGCTTCTGGCCGTTCCATATTGGCCCGTCGCAGGCTGCACATAGCATGAAGGATCAAAGAACTGCAGCCGCGGATGTCCCGCGGGCGGAGCGCCTGAGCAGATGCGATTTGCAAAGACACTATGCACTGAGCTGGTATCTGCGTTGTTGTTGGCCGTGATTTGGATCGGCTGCCCAGTAGCAAACTGCTGAATGCCAGAGAGTTGCCAACCACCAATAATCTCGCGGTTGATCAAGTTGTTCGAGTTCAGGAACTTCTTCCCGGGACCGAAGGGCAACTCGTACACCGCACTGATAATGAGGTTTTGAGAGCGATTGAAGCCTGCCGGTCCATAGGTCAGCCCAGGGTTGTAGAGATCTTGAATGTCAGTGTTGTCGCCATCCAAAATGTCCATCGCCTTTGAGTAGGTATAGGCACCAAGGAACTGCAGACCGTTGGTGAAGGTTCGTTCGACCTTGATCGCAAGAGCGTTGTAGTTGGCCGAGATAGCATTGAGTTGGCCATCCGTCGGTCCAACGATCGGGTTCGGCTTCAGGTCGAGAATGCCGCTCGTGTTTCCCGGCGCTAATCCATAGGGTTGGTTGAGATCGGCGCGGGCAGATTGGTGACGAGTCACATTTCCGATGTAGCCGATGGTAAGGAGAGTGTTGCTGCTGAGCGATCGCTCGATATTGACATTCCAATCCTGCACTGACGTGTCTTTCAAGTTCTTCGTCAGGGTGTAGCTTTGCTGTCCGGCCAAAGACGGATTGGCAACAAACAGATTTTGAATATCGACCGGAGCTGCAACATTGAGGGAGTAAGACTGATTTACAAAGTTTGGCGAATACAACAACTCGAATTGCAAATTGTTGTAGAGAATGGGTGCGTAATAGATTCCATATCCACCACGAACCACAGTACGATCATCCACTTGATAGGAGAAGCCGAATCGGGGCGCCCAGTCGTTGTAGTTCGTGTTCCACGTGCCGGGAATAACCGAGTTCGATGCCACACTGAACAGTCCACCATGACCATTCTTATCGTTGGGCGGATTGTCAAAGCTGTAGCGCAAGCCGATATTGAAGGTCAGTCGAGGGAGCGCCTTCCAGTCGTCCTGCACATAGCCCGAGACATCGGTGCCACGAAACGCGCCTAAGGTTACGCCATTAGCAGCATTGGCGGTTCTGGCGAATCCAAGTTCAAGATCGGCAAGAGAGTTGCCCTGGTTGGTTGAGCTGCGCACTCCATTTATGTACTGCGAGGTTGCGCTGCCGTCAAAGTTATAGATGCCGTTGTTGCCGACGACCCAGTCGCCATCAAACTGCGTCCTGACATAGTCGCCGCCGAACACGAAGGTGTGATTGCCAACCTTCCAGCTGACCTCGTCCGTGTACTGAAAACGGTTTTGAATCGCGCCTTGCGGAGAGTACGGATCTCCCAGCGAGGTGTAGTTGTCCGAATTCAGGTTGACTGCAGGTGGAGTCCATTGCGACGGTGCTGGATTGACGTTCGCCAGACCATACTGTGCTGCGTAATCCACCGCTCCTTCGCCTTGTTGCGAGCGGAACAGATTACTACGGTTATAACCTACCTTGAAAACGTTCACTATGTTGGAGTTGAACACGTGAGTTTCAGCAACTGAGATATTGGTGCCCTTCAGCGCGATAAAGATACCGAAGAGGCCAGGCGTAATGCTGTCTTGGCCAGACTGACTCTCTAGCCTCGCAACAGTTCCGAATACAAGATCTTTTGGCGAGATGTTGAAGTCCACACGGCCAAGGTATTCGTCATAATTACTGATCGCCGGTAGGTTTACAACGTAGTTGACGTTACTCGCATTGAGGGCCTGGGTCGGTAAAGGATAGTTCTTCAACCAGAGCTGAGCGAAAGGGCTGATGGAGGTAAGTTGGTTACCCGCAAATGGCTGGCTTGTGCCCGTTGCGGGGTTGTAGGTCGCAGGATTGTAAAGAGTCAGGCCGTCGGCGGCAAAGTTACCGTTGCGCTCTGCATCGGTGGGAACTCGATCTTGATAGACGTTTGCCGTGTGACTTCGCAGACCCGAGTAGTCAAAGAAGGCGAATAGCTTGTCCTTCCAGAGCGGAGCTCCAATGTTGCCCCCAAATTGGTTAAAGCGCTTTGCAGGCTTCGACGTGGCAAACCAGTTCTGAGCATCGAAGTCATCATTCTGAAGGAAATCATACGCCGTGCCGTGAATCTGATTCGAGCCGCTCTTGGTGATCACGTTGATGATCGAAGGCTGACTGAAACGCGCCGGAGCGCCGTTCAGGATCGTCGTAACCTCCTGGCTAGCCTCTACGGACGACAAGATATTCACCGTTTGCGTTAGCAGGTTGGTGTTGTCCACACCATCCTGGAGAAAAGCCGTATGTGCGTTGCCGAGCCCTGAGATGATGACTGAATTTGCTGTCTGCCCGTAGAAACCTTCATCTCCCCCATCAACGCCAACATCGGTCCCTTGCTGCGATGCGGGCCCGAGAGTCGCGACGTTCAGAATGCTTCGGCTGTTGTTCGGCAGGTTGACCAACTGAGCCGGCGAAACGGTTGTGACCAGCTCGTGGTTATCCGTCTGCAAGCTCACAGCGCCGGACGCCGAGGTGACGGTGACCTCCTGCTGTACGTTACCCACAGCGAGTTGAAGGTTTGCGGTCGCACCATTCGTGGTGACATCCACGTTGGTCACCAGGTGTTTGAACCCAGGCGCCGTGGCAGAGATTGTGTAAGGTCCGACGGTAAGCGAGGGAGCATTGAAATACCCGTTTTGGTCAGACGTGACCATACGGGTTGCCGCCGTCTTTGAGTTCTTGATCTCAATCTGGCAATTCGGAACGACAGCGTCGGCGCTATCGCGGACAGTGCCCGAGATGAAGCCTAGATCGGTCTGGGCAAACATTGCCTTCTGCGGACCGATACCTGCAATGACCAGCAGCAAGAGGATGGTTTGAAGTACCTGGGAAAACCTGGTCGTCAGAAAACCTGTCGTCCGGGTAAAGGTCTTGCGGTCCGTGCTGCCGTTAATGATCGGCTCTGAAGGAGCGTTGGTTTTACTTAGATGTGCCATGCGAAATTTCCGCCTCCCTGTAACGCCCGCAAGTCGAACAGAGGCGTTAACCCATTGTCAAGGGGAAAATTATTTCAATTGAAAAATTACCCCAAAATCGGATTGATGTTTGACGTTCGGGAGCGAAGAGGAAAAGCGCGGTTTTCCTTGAGAAAGCGGGCCTAACTAGACGTATCGGGTTTGTTACCTCGGCTCCGTGGCCGTATCCATTTCATCTGGGAAATCACGCCAAAATTGTTCTGAGCAGGCGTCAATAGAAAAACGTTCCCAACAATCCCCGGAAGAAGCTTCGAACTTCGCCAGCAAACGTATGAGCCGCCGCATGCATCTTCTTATTGAGAAGCAGCTATCCCGTTCCGATGGCTATATTTAAGCGCGGCCTGTCGGACTACTATAGGTACGAAAGACAGACTCAAGATCCGAGTGATATGAAACCTATCGAAGGCCGTAAGCGAGTCATTATTGAAGAGATCAGTCCACAGGTCGACTGCGGACGCTACCCTGCAAAACGGATCTTGGGCGACAACGTAACCGTAACCGCGGCGGTCTTCGGCGATGGCCATGACCACGTTTCAGGACGTTTACTCTATCGGCACTCCGGCGAAGACAACTGGCGATCCACACCGCTTATCCCGCTTACGAATGATCTCTGGTCAGCGAGTTTTAAGGTCGATGTGCTCGGCGATTGGCTCTACACTCTCGAGGCGTGGGTCGATCACTTCGACACATGGTCCAGCGATCTCAAAAAGCGGCTGGCGGCGCAGCCAGGCCAGATTGGCGCAACTTCATCAACCGAACCACAAGATATTCCGCTAGCTTTACGCACCGGCGCTCTCTTGCTGGAACAGGCTTCGAAGCGTGCCAAAGCGCCTGACAACAAACTCCTGGCAGACGAAGCTGCTCGTCTGCACAACCTGGCAAAGTCGAAGTCTAAAACCTACGACGATCCCCTGACCGATGAGATCGTCGCGCTCGTGGCACAACACCCTGATCTCACACTGGCAACGCGCTACCCACAAGAGCTTCATCTTTGGGTTGACCGCGAACGAGCACGCTACTCGACCTGGTATGAACTCTTCCCCCGATCCACTTCTCCTGAGCCAACGCGACACGGCACCTTCGCGGATGTGCAGGCTCTTCTGCCAGAGGTTGCCGCAATGGGTTTCGACGTGCTCTATATGCCGCCGATTCATCCGATCGGCAAGGCGTTTCGCAAAGGTCCGAACAACAACGTTGTCTCAAAAGAAAACGACCCCGGCAGCCCCTGGGCCATCGGCGCAAAAGAAGGCGGCCACAAGTCCATTCTCCCCGAACTCGGAACTCTACGAGACTTCGACGCCCTCGTCGCCGCAGCACGCGCACACAACATGGAGTTGGCTCTCGATATCGCCTTCCAATGCTCACCCGAT
>Ga0302220_10001995_pt1 | contig 15329 bp, 12 predicted proteins | sample II_Palsa_E1_3_FD_194572 | JGI IMG/M metagenome (GOLD analysis project Ga0302220, IMG submission 194572) | Peat permafrost microbial communities from Stordalen Mire near Abisko, Sweden - II_Palsa_E1_3 | ecosystem: Environmental > Terrestrial > Soil > Palsa > Peat permafrost | place: Sweden...
GATGCGGTGCGCGTAAAGCGCGGGTCGACCACGATCAGGCGCGCTTTGCGATGCGCCTTGGCTTCCACGACCCATTTGAAACCACACGGGTGCGCCTCGGCGGAATTGCCGCCCATGACCAGAATCACGTCCGTGTTCTTGATGTCGACCCAATGGTTCGTCATCGCACCTCGGCCAAACGTCGGGGCAAGACCTGCCACCGTCGGGCCGTGTCAGACACGTGCCTGGTTGTCGAACGCCAGTAATCCAAGGCTACGCATCGCCTTGTGGGTTAAATAGCCCACCTCGTTGCTGGCAGCGGAAGCCGCCAGCATACCGGTGGTCACCCAGCGATTGACGGTCTTGCCGTCAGCGGTCTTCTCGACGAAATTGGCGTCGCGGTCCTGCTTCATCAGCTTCGCGATGCGGTCGTAGGCGTCGTCCCAGGTAATGCGCTGCCATCGGTCGGAGCCCGGCGCGCGGTACTCCGGGTATAGCAGACGGGCATTGCTGTGGATGATATCGAGCAGGCTGGCGCCCTTCGGACATAGCGTGCCGCGATTGACCGGATGATCGGGGTCGCCCTCGATATGGATGATGCTCGATTTCGCGTTTTTGGCGCCGTCGCCCAAGCTGTACATCAAAATGCCGCAACCTACCGAGCAGTAGGTGCACGTGTTACGCGTTTCCGTGGTGCGGGTGAGCTTGTATTGACGGACTTCGGCGAGCGCCGGAGCTGGAGAATAGCCCATCAAAGCCAAACTCGACCCCGCCAGAGACGTTGCCGAGACCTTGAGAAACTGTCGCCGAGTCATGTTGAGCATGACGGACCTCCAGCTATATCCGGAAATATCATCATAGGACAATATTTCCGCTCGCGCGTCGAAAAACCCTAGTGCATGGCCTGCATGCTTAATGCGAGTCCGGATTGAACCCGTCGTCGAGCGTTTTCACGAACGCGATGATGTCGCGAATTTCGTCGTCTGTCATGGCCGGTTTGTCGCCGAGCTTGCGATCGAACGGTGCGTCGAGAACGTCCATATTCGCCTGGTATTGCGGCGGAATATCGTTGTACTTGAGGACCTTGCCCGAGGCGTCGCGCGGATAGACTTTTTCCGGATTGGTGTTACGCAGGTTATAGAAATCCATGACCTGCTGGAGCGTGGTGTAGACGGCGTTATGGAAATACACCGGACGCTTGGACGAGTTACGCAGAGTGGGCGTGAGGAACATCCCGCAGTATTGCGTCTGGCTCGCAAGATCCGTGCGGTACGGACCGCAGATACCCATATCGAAGTACTTCGGATTCTTGTTCTCCGCCAGCGCCGGGTTGCGCGGCGCACCGAGCGCTTCGTACTGGGTATCGGTGAACATCGGCGGCAAACCGTCGCGGCCAGGCTGACTCAAGTGGCAACCGGCACAATTGGCTTTGTCGGGATCGTTGAACAGTTGCATACCGCGCAACTCGGCCGGGCTCAGGCGCGCGCGGCCTTCGAGCCAGTAGTCGTACTTGCTGGTGAACTCGTGGAACGAGGGGTCTTCGACCTGATAGGCGCCGACCGCGGACATCGCCTCGGCCACCAGCATGTCAGGCCGATTGAGGATCTCCGGGCCAAACAATTGCTTGAACATGTCGTGATACTTCGCTTGCGCAAGCTTGCGTACCACTTCGTCCTGGCTGGTGTTGGCCATCTCCACAGGATTGAGCAAGGGACCGTAAGCCTGCGATTGCAGTGTGTCGGCGCGGCCGTCCCAGAACAATCCGCCTTGCGGCACGACTGCCGGTGCGTCGGGGGCCACGCCTGCGGTCTTTTGCGATCGCGTGATGCCCAGTGCCAGTGCCGCCGTGTCGGCAAGGCTCGGCGGCGGCGTATCGTTGTCCGCGGCTTCGGGGCCTATGGTGAACGACGTCTGGCGATACAGATAAGCGAGCGACGGGGGTGGCCGGTAGCCCGGCAGGTTCATATGGGGGCCGCCAAGCTGCACGGGAAATGCGTTGGGAGGGCCGTACGAATGCTGCGGACTGTGGCACGAAGCACACGATTGAACACCGGACGCCGAGAGCGAGGTGTCATAGAAAATTTCTTTACCGAGCATCGCCAGCGCGCTCAACGGCGCGGTGGGCGGTCGCATCAAAACAACCGGGTTCGGATTGGCGCCAGTCAGGTCTTCGACTGCAAGCCCTACAAGGGCCGGCACTTTTGCCGGATAAGCGAGCGCATAAGCGCTGAACGCGACCAACGCGAGCACCACGCCGAGGCCACCCCACAAGGCGAAGCGGCGACGTGGCCGCTTGACGGTAACGGAAGCGGGTTTGCCTTTGAGAGTTGGGTTCGACGGTGGGACGGCATTCGAGCGATCGGTCATGGGAATAGTCAGGTGAGTCGGGTCAATCAGAACGTAATAAAGAAGTCGAGCCAGCAAACACGCTGGCTCGACAGCACGACTATCATCAGGTGGCCCCCATCGGGCGCGACAGGGTGCGGCTCAAGTCACGCCTGAGCAGGGGCCTTATAACAATCAGTTGAACTGCGCCGTCGGCAACGCCGGGGCTGCCGTCAACACGGTACCCTGGGTCGGGTCCAGGAACAACGGAGTGGTGTTGGCCGTGCCTGCGAAATTGAACATGTTCATGATGCTGCCTGCGGAGGCATCGAACGAACCGTTGCCGATCCGCGTGCCGCCCAGCCAGTTGTCTTCAATGAACCTCGCGACGGACGCTTGGGTAATTGCCGTGGTGTCCACGAAATTCGCCTTGGCCCACGGCGAAATCACCATGAACGGCGTACGCGTACCCGGGCCGCAGCGGCCATTGACCGGAGAGCCTGCTACGCCGAGCGGTTGCGTGGTGCCCGTACCGGTGGTGGCGCTACAGTTACCGGACGCGACCAGTTGGTCGGCGACCGTGTCGAACGAAGCGCTGGTCGGTGCGCTGAACTGATGGTCATACCAGCCATCCGAGTCGTCGTAGGTGACGATTACGGCGGTGTTCTTCCAGTCGGGCTGTTGCTGCAGGAAGTTGACCACCTTGGTCACAAAAGCCTGTTCGTCGAGCGGATCCGAGTTACCCGGGTGTGCATCCTGGACGGCCGGGGCCTTCAGGTAGCTAACCGACGGGAAGTTGCCGGACTCGATTGCGGCGAAGAAGTCTTCCGTATCGTACTGGTGGTGAACCGCCGTCGCCTGCGTGCTGTCCTTCGGATCGGTAAATCCAACCAGCGCGAGTGAAGTCGGGCGGGTGTGCGCAAAGTTAGCCGTAGTCGGGTAGTACTGGAACCAGGCGTGGTGTTGCGTGTAGTCCGTTTCCGTCGCGTTCAGCACCGACGAGAACGTCGAGCGGTTGCAGCCCGTGGTGCCGTTGGCGTTGACGAGCGTAAGATTGAACCCGCCCATGAAGCCGCCCCACGTGATGTTCTGCGCATTGAGCAGGTCACCGATATTCTTGTTCGAGGCCGACATCTGCCCGACGATTTTGGTGGGGCTGCTGACGGCATCGTGGAAGGTGGTACAAGCATCTTGAGCCGGGTCCAAGTCGCCGACCATCGTGAAGCCGCCTACGCCATCTGGAACGACCGACGCGCTCTGGTTCGGCGTACCGGTTTGACCGTCAGAGGTGGCGCCGGCGGAGTTCGTGCCTGCTACCGAGATGGGCACCAAGCTACCGGTGATGGCGACGCCGTTGGCTTGGCTCAAGATCACGCCGTTGTTCTGCCCGGAAATCACTTCAATCGCGCCCGGCGTCGACGGGCCGAAGGTGCCCGTGTACGCGTTTTGGTTCATGGCGTAATGTTGTGCATAGTTCCACAGCGCGGTAACCGTGTTGCCGTCGAAGTAGCCCATCACCATGCCCTTCGTAGCGAACACACCTGCGCCACCCGTGGTCGCGGAACCGGTATTCGCCGGGAACGCGTCCATCAAGCCGGTGTCTTCTGCTTTCTGCTCGGGGGTATAGCTATGGTTCTGGCTCGACGTGTTGGCTTGGGCGCGGTCGATACGGAACGGGGTTGCATCAATGGCAGCGTTAGCGGCGGTGACGACAGGAGGGCCGGTCTCAATAACCGTCAGGTTAGAGGCGTTCACCGAGTTCGGGTTGCCGCTCGCACCCGTAGCCAGCAAGTTCGGCACGGTGGTCGAGTTGGCCGGCGTTAAACCGTTAACCGTCGGCGTACCGGCCACAGACGTGAATACCGGTTCATTGACCGGATTCGCCGCGTTCGGATAGGTACCGAAGTAATGGTCGAACGATTCATTTTCACCGTAGATAACGACCAAGTGCTTGATCGGCGTAGCCGTCGTCAAAGCATCTTGTGCCGAGGTGGTGGCCGTGGGCGTTGCGGCCGCTGGCGGGGCGTTGTTGTTGTCGCCGCCGCAAGCGGCTAGCGCAAGCGTCATCGCGGTAAGCGATAAAGGTAAAAAGGCTCTACGAAACATGTTTTCACTGCTCCAGATTCTAAGTCGCTGTTCGGCATTTCCGCGCAGGCCGCACGCGGCAATGCAGGGGGAATATTTATTGTTGGAGGTGCAGCAGGCCAGACATACCACTTGAAACTGTGCGCATTGAATCATCGGAGGATTAATGTTTCGGGACACTTCCCTTTCTAATGCCTTTCGAAAGATCGATATCAGCGAAACAAAAAAAAAGCCCGCTTAAAGCGGGCTGTATGTAATTTGAGTGTGCTAGTCGCGCGGGAAGCAATGTCGGAAATCTTCGCAGCCGGGACAGCCCGGCGCGGGACCGGGCTCCAAACCCAACGACCACGCAAGTTCACGCGCCAGGAATTTCTTCCAGCGCAAATGATCGACGTTGCGCGCGACCAGTGCGGGAAAATAACGCAACAGCATCTCGGTGACATCCTCTCGACCGTTGAGACCGAGGTCGCGCCACAGATGGTCGGGGCGCAGGCAGGCGTGCGCGATGATGCTCGCCAGGCACGCGGCGTCTTCCTCGCGCACCGAAGCGCTGATATGGGTCAGCAGCAGCTCGCGTAGCTGGGTGACAAAGTCCACCTGCTCCTCGGTTTGGATTGCCACGCGCTGCGCGGGCGGCAGTTGCGGTAGTCTCGGTAGTGGCGCGTTCTGCCGTCCGATGATCGCGGCAGTTGGCGCAAGCGAACGAGCACGCATGAAATGCCGTTCGCACAATGCGTTCAGCTCATCGTTGGTAACGCCGAGCAAAGGCATTTCATCGCGCACTTCGCGCGCCGCAATGAGCTTCGCAAACAAGACGGCGTCCACCGAATGCGTGTCGGTAGCATCCGCCATCAGTTCGCTCACCCGTGCTGCGCAAGCAGAGGCGGCACGGATGTCGGCAGCCGCAGCCTCGCTCGCGCTCCTGATGGAAATGTCTTCGGACATGGTATCGACGCCGCAAGCGTAAAGTGGATAATGCGTCATCTATCATACGCTTGGCGCGACCGCCGGCATCCCTTTAGGAGAACCTATGCGCCGGTCACTCTCATGCATCTGCTTGGCTGCTTCGTGGTTGCTACTCGCTACGCTGGCGAGTTGCGTTTCGACACCGACGGTGCTTACTCCATCGGCCGTCATCGAGCTGCCGCGCATAGCGGTAGATGCACGACCAAACGGCATCGCGATCCGTCCGGCCGATGGCGCCGTGTTCATCGCGGACGACGCAAGCAACACCGTATTGTCGTCAAGCGATGGCAAGCGATTTGTCCGTTATGCTGCGGTCCCGGTTGTTGCCGGCCAGCCCAACAGCCTGAGCCAGTTGACGTTCGCCAACTCCGGCGCGTTGTGGGTGGCACGTTTCGGATTCGGCACGACGGGCACGGTATTCGCAATCCCCACGCTCGACACGGCACGCGCAATAACCGGTCTGGATCCGACGCGTCGCAGACTCGGTTTGGTCGCCGTCGGGCCGGGGCAGTTCCTGTCGACCTGGTTCGTCAAGAACGACAGTCATCCGGCGCAGGGCGGTCTGAGCCTGATCACCTACGATGCGGCGGCGGCGAATGCAGCGGGTAAGGCCGCGGGTAAGGTAGATGAACGCGACGTGATGAGCGGCCTGGGCAAACCCATCGGCGTTGCGGTGTCGGGAGACAGCGTGTTCGTGTCCGATCAGGCCGCCAACACGATCGTTGGGGCGAGCCTGGCCGCCAGCAGAAACGTGCGCACGTAGCTGGCAAACGACGCTACAAGCGCGCTACCGGCAATTCAAAATAAAACGTCGCCCCCGTGCCGGCGCGTTCGATCAAGCGAATCTGGCTATGATGCAGTAGCAGCATGCGCTTCACGATCAGCAATCCGAGGCCCCCGCCCGTGCTCGGCCCGCTGAAACTCAACGGGCGACGGAACAAGCTCTCGCGTAGTTCCGCGGGGATGCCCGGCCCCGAGTCGCTGACGGTGACTGCAACCTTGCCGTCGCGATGGCGCAAATCGATGTCGACGCTACCTGCGCTCGGCGTGTGACGTATGGCATTGTCCAGCAGATTGGTCAGCACGCGTTCGATCATCGCCAAGTCTGCGCTGACCATCGGCAATGGGTTCGACAGGTTTGCCGTCAAGCGCACCTGCTTGGCTTGTGCGCCCAGCTCGAACTTCTGGAACACGTCCTGCACCAGATCCGCCAGCGAAAAATCCTCGAGCACCGGATGGACAAAGCCATGTTCCAACCTGGCCAGCTCGAACAGCGACTGCGCAAGCAGTCCCACCTTGCGGCTCTGGCTCAATGCGATGTCGAGATAGCGCCGGCGGTCGGCGTCGCTAAGGGTATCGGCTTTGAGCGACAACGTTTCCAGGTAGCCGTGCAGCGATGTCAGCGGCGTGCGCAGGTCGTGCGAAATATTCGCCACCAGTTCGCGCCGCTGTTGATCCTGCTGCCTCAGGGCGCGCCACTGTTCGCTGATACGACCGGACATCTGGGCGAATGCAGCTTCCAGCACGACGATTTCATCGTGCCTGTCCAGGCTGTCTGGCGGTTGCGGTTTCAGCACTGGCTGTAGTTCGGCCGGTGGCACGGTCGGTTCGGCATCCGTATCGAAATGGCGCATCTTCTCGGTCAACCGCCGCAGCGGGCGCGTGATCAACGCAAATGCCATCAACCCGGCCAGCAGGCCAAGCAAGGCGACCAGCCCCATGGACAGCAGTGTCGTGCGCAAAATGGTACTCGCGGCCACGCGAGCGTCCAATCGCGCGCGCGCTTCGCCCAGTAGTACGACATAGACATAGCCCAGATCCCGCCCGCCGGCACGCAGCGGCGCAGCGCTGAACACCTTGCGCGCGTTCACGCTGCGCGGATCGTCGCCGAGTATGGGTAGCGGATCGCCGTCGACAAATTGGCGCACTGGTGCGAGATCCACGCGCGCCCGTTTGACGCTGCCGGCCGGCGCATCCTGCCCCGTGATGCGTCCATCCTTGTCAAGCAAATAAACCTCGACGCTGGGGTTGACCACCATCAGTTGACCGAACAGCCGGCGCACGGCATCGGGCCTCAAACCATCGTCGGTAATCAGCTCGGTGCTCAGCGCAATATGCTCGGCCAGATCTCTGGACAAGGCCTGCACAACCTCCTCTTCATGAAGATCGTTCGCACGGATCTGCAACCACGCCGACGCACCACAGCATGCAAGCAACAATACCGAGAACACCACGGATAATCGCTGCGATAGTGTCAGATTCGGACTGAAATTCAGCTTCATGGCGCCTCCATCTGCGGTGCGCCCGGCAGCGGCGAAAACTTATAGCCGTGTCCCCAGACGGTCAGGATCCTGCAGGGCTGCGCGGGGTCGACTTCAATCTTGGCGCGCAAGCGGTTGATGTGGGTATTGACCGTATGTTCATAGCCATCGTGCTGGTATCCCCACACCTGGTTCAGCAGATCCATGCGCGAAAAGACCTTGCCTGGGTTTCTCGCGAAGAAATACAGCAGGTCGAATTCGCGCGGCGTCAGCTCGATATATTTGCCGTCGACCGCAGCCTCACGCGCCAGCGGATCGATCGTCAAACCGTTGATCTCGAGCGTGCCTGCATCGATGCGTAAATTGCGCGACATGGCATCGACCCGGCGCAACAGCGCCTTGACCCGGGCAACCAACTCGAGAATGGAAAAAGGTTTGGCCAGGTAATCGTCGGCGCCCAGCTCCAAGCCGAGAATACGGTGCACCTCGCTCGAACGCGCGCTCGTGATGATGATGGGCGTATAGCGCGTCATGGCCCGCGCACGCCGGCAAATCTCGAGGCCATCGACGCCCGGCAGCATCAGATCGAGTATTAAGGCATCCCAGCCGCCCTGCTCCAGTTGTCGCAAACCGTCGCGGCCGTCCGCGCAATGCGTGACTTCATACCCTTCGTCCTGCAAATGCAAACGCAACAGCCCGGCAATATGAGCATCGTCCTCGACGATGAGTACGCGCTTGGGTGTGTCCATCGATTACCTTCGGGTCTGGATTTGCCGTGCCGAACCGGGCGACCAGGCGACCGGGAAAAAGGCCATTGCCTCATTGTGCGCAATTCCGGCGCGGGCAAGTATCACATTTAATTTAAGTTTACGTGAGGACTCGGCGATCACGCGCGCGCAACAATGGTCATCACCTCCTCCACTCAAAGCGGCACACCTGACCATGCTATTAATTATTTTGGCTTATCTCGGCGGCGCGTTGACCATACTCAGTCCTTGCATTCTGCCCGTGCTTCCGTTCGTATTCTCGCGCACCGACCAGCCCTTCGTGCGCAGCGGCTTGCCGTTGCTGGTCGGCATGGGGCTGACCTTCGCCGCGGTGGCAACGCTGGCAGCGGTGGGCGGCAGTTGGGTGGTGCAGGCCAACCAGTACGGACGCTGGGTGGCCATCGCGCTCTTGGCGGTATTTGGCGTGACCTTGCTGTTCCCGGCCCTGGCGGAGCACCTGACACGCCCGCTGGTGGCGATCGGCGACCGGCTTTCGCAATCGGCGCAGTCGGGGCCGGGAGGCGATCGCCCGCGCATCAGCTCTTCGTTCCTGCTCGGCATTGCCACTGGGCTGCTTTGGGCGCCGTGCGCGGGGCCGATCCTGGGCTTGCTGCTTACGGGTGCGGCGCTGCACGGCGCCAACGTCGGCACCACCTTGCTGCTGTTGGCGTATGCGGCCGGGGCGGCGACCTCGCTGGCGGTTGCGCTGTTGATCGGTGGCAAGGTGTTCGCCGCGATGAAGCGTTCGCTGGGTGCGGGCGAGTGGATCCGGCGCGCACTGGGCGCAGCCATGCTGTGTGGCGTGGTCGCTATCGCGCTGGGCTTGGATACCAGCGTGCTCGCACAGGTTTCCACCGTCGCCACGGCGGGCATCGAACAGAAGCTGGTCGATCATCTGTCGTCCAAGGCGGCCCCGGCGGATAGCAGTGCGATGACCGCAAACGATAGCCATAGCGCAACGGCAAACGGTGCACCGAGCAACGGTGCTGCCATGACGCAAGTGGCTCAGATCTCACAACCGACCTCGCTACCTGGCTCCCAACCTGCACTGCCGATCGAAGGGGCATTGCCGCCGCTTTCAGGCGCCGTCCAATGGTTGAACACCGCGCCGTTGACGCCGGAGCAGCTGCGCGGCAAGGTCGTGCTTCTCGATGTCTGGACGTACTCGTGCATCAATTGTTTGCGCACGCTGCCGTATGTCAAAGCCTGGGCACAGAAGTACCGCGATGCCGGTCTGGTTGTCATCGGCGTACATGCGCCGGAATTTGCGTTCGAACGTAGCGTGGACAACGTCAAGCGCGCCGTTCACGATCTGGGCATCGACTACCCAGTGGCCATCGACAACAATTATGCGATCTGGCGCGCGCTCGATAACCGATATTGGCCGGCCGATTATCTCGCCGATGCTCAGGGGCGCATACGCTATCACCAGTTCGGCGAAGGCGACTATGCGCATACGGAGCAAGTCATCCAGCAACTGCTGGCCCAGGCCGGCAGCAAGAGCGTGGCGACAGGCCTGGTCAGCACGACAGACCAGAACGGCGTGCAGGCGGCGGTAGATGGCACTGACATGCGTTCGCCGGAAACGTACATCGGTTACGCCCGGGCGGAAAATTTCGCATCTCCGGGCGGAGAAGCCGCGGACAAGTCGCATGCCTATTCTGCTCCGGCCACGCCGACACTCAATCAATGGGGCTTGACCGGCACCTGGAAAGTCGATCAGGAACACGCCACCCTCGGGCAAGAGCCTGGCAGCATCGTGTATCGCTTCCATGCGCGGGATCTGCATCTGGTGCTCGGTCCGGGCAAAGATGGCAAGCCCGTACGGTTTCGCGTCAGCATCGATGGTGCGGCGCCCGGTCAAAACCATGGCACGGACGTAGCGGCCGACGGCAGCGGTACGGTCACCGATCAGCGGCTTTATCAATTGGTACGCCAGAGCGGCACGGTGGTCGACCATACCTTCACGATCGAATTCCTGGACCCGAACGTGCAGGCGTTCGCCTTCACGTTCGGCTAACATCGCCCGAAATGATTAATTTGATCAAAATTGTTGATCGAATTGCGCATTAATTGCGATCCCATTACACTCTGATTTGATTGTTTCAATCAAAATACTGACCGAGTTCAACATCGGCAATCAAATCGGAGACCGTATGGCCCAAATTTATATCAAGCGCGCGATCGAACGCGTTCCTGGCGGCATGATGATCGTCCCGTTGTTGGCGGGCGCGCTCGTCGCCACGTTTCTGCCCAACATGCCGAAATTCTTCGGCTCGTTTACCAGCGCGCTATTTACCGGCGCATTGCCCATCCTTGCCGTTTTCTATGTCTGCATGGGCGCCAGTATCGATGTCAAGGCCACGCCCTATTTGCTCAAAAAAGGCGGCGCACTGTTCGCCGCCAAGGTCGGTTCGGCCATTGTGGTCGGCATCGTACTCGGACACTTTCTGGGCGAGCAGCCGGTCACATCCGGTCTTTTTGCAGGAATTTCCACGCTCGCCGTGGTTGCTGCGATGAACGACACCAACGGCGGCCTTTACATGGCGTTGATGGGCCAGTACGGCAGGTCGGAAGAAGTGGGCGCGTACACCATCATGTCGCTGGAGTCGGGGCCTTTCCTCACCATGGTCACGCTGGGCGTTGCCGGACTTTCGGCGTTTCCGTGGCAGACGCTGGTGGGCAGCATCCTGCCGCTTGCTCTGGGCATGTTGCTCGGCAATCTCGATCGCGAGATGCGCGACTTCCTGGCTCGCGCGGTGCCCGTGATGATTCCTTTTTTCGCGTTGGCGCTCGGTGCGGGCCTCGACCTGCATAAGGTGTGGCAGGCCGGCCTGCTTGGCATCGGGCTCGGCGTTGTCGTCGTGATTCTGACCGGCATTCCCTTGTATTTGATCGACCGCCTCACGGGCGGCACCGGCGTTGCGGGGGTCGCGGCGGCCAATACCGCCGGCAACGCTGCCGCCGTGCCGGCGCTGATCGCCGCGGCGAATCCGGTTTATACGGAGGCCGCGAAAAGCGCGACCCTGCTGGTCGCCGCTTGTGTTGTCGTGACCGCCATCGTGTCGCCGGTGTTGACTGCCGCAGTCGCCAAACGGGTCACGCAACGTCGCTTGATCGAGAACCCCGCTCAATGAGTTTGCTGATCATCGCTGACGATTTGTCCGGCGCCGCCGACTGCGCAATCGGCTTTGCGAGCGCCGGACGCAGCACCGTGGTGACGCTGGCCCCGGGCGCGGCAACATCCGGTACGGCTCACACCGCACAGATTCTGGCAGCAGACACCGACACGCGGCGGCTGACCCCGCAAGAGGCCGCGCAACGCAGCGCTGAAGCCTGGCAAGCGTTACAAGCGCCCGGGCGCCGCCTCTACAAGAAAATCGATTCGACTTTGCGCGGCAATTGGGCGGCTGAAGTCGCGGCGCTACAGTCGCTCGCCGGATTGGCGATCGTCGCGCCGGCCTTCCCCGCGACCGGTAGAACGTTGCGCGCCGGGCGTGTGCTGGTTCATGGCGCACCGCTCGAAACCACCGAAACGTGGCAACTCGAGGGCTTTGACAAGCCCGCGGATGTCCGTGCCATGCTCGAAGCGGCCGGACTGCGCACCGCGCAGATCGACGTCGCTGCGGTACGCGGCGCCCCCGACGCGCTGCACGAACGCATCGTCGCGCTGTCGCGAGACGGCATACAGGCACTCATCGTCGACGCCGAAACCACTGAGGACTTGCTTGCGCTCGCGCGAGTGACAGCCGCTGCGACCGAGCCGCTTTTTTGGGTCGGCTCGGGTGGACTGGCGCGCGAACTCGCGACGCTGCACACGCTGTTTGAAGCCGTGCCGGGCCGAGTCGAGTCTGCGGTGGAATCGGCAGGTGATCCGCAACAACAAGGCGCGATCCTGATTCTGGTCGGCAGTTTGTCGGCCGTCTCGCAGCGTCAATGCGCGATGCTGCGCGAACGCGCCGGCGTGCAGGAAATGATCGTGCCGCCGGCCCTGCTGCGAGCGGGGCAGCGCGATCGAAACTGGGCGATATGGCAAGCGCGAATCGGCGCACAATTAGAGGCGAGCGCGGACCTGCTGCTGCGTATCGGTCGCGACGACGCATTCGATCCTGCGCAAGGCGCGCAGCTATCGGCGGCCCTGGCTGCGCTGGTAGCGCCGCATTTTGCGCATGTCGCCGGCTTGATCGCCACGGGCGGAGAGACGGCGCGCGCCATGTTGAGCGAAGCCGGCATCGACAGCCTCGAACTGCTCGCCGAAATCGAAGCGGGCGTGGCGGTCGCGCGCCCATGCCGATCGCACCGTCCTGCCGTGGTGACCAAGGCTGGCGCATTCGGCACCGAACATGCGCTATATGCCGCTTATCTACATTTACGCAAGAACGCGGGCAAGGTCATCGATAAACCCGCAGACACCTCCGAATAAATTCCGCGATACCGTGGTCACTCACTGAGCTAGCAAAACATTATGAACAACTATCTTCCTGTAATCGGCATCACGATGGGCGACGCCACCGGCGTAGGTCCGGAAATCATCGTCAAGAGCCTCACGCATGACAACGTCTACCAGCAATGCCGCCCACTCGTGATTGGCGATGCACGCAGGCTGGAACGGGCGAACCAACTGGTCGGCGGCGATGCCCGGGTGCGTGCCATCGAGCACGCGTCGCAGGCGCTTTACGAACCCGGCGTGATTGATTGCATCGACCTGGGTCTGATCCCCGACGACCTGCCATTCGGCCAGCTATCCGCAGTGGCCGGCGACGCCGCCTATCGCTACATCGCCCGCGCCGTGGAGCTGGCACAGACCGGCGCGATCGATGCGATTTGCACGGCGCCACTGAACAAGGAAGCGCTGCATGCGGGCGGCCACAAGTATCCCGGCCATACCGAAATGCTGGCGCACCTGACCGGTACCGCGGAAGTGTCGATGATGCTGGTTGCGCCGCATTTGCGCGTCATTCATGTCACGACCCACATCGGCATCATCGATGCGATTCGCAAGATCGACGCGGGTCTGGTGCAACGCACGATCGAACGCGGCCACGCCACGCTCGTCAAAGCGGGTATCGCCCAGCCACGCATCGGCGTGTGCGGCATCAACCCGCATGCCGGCGAGAACGGCTTGTTCGGTTACGGCGAGGAAGAAGAGAAGATCGTGCCGGCAGTTGAACTGCTGCAAAAACGCGGCCTCGATGTCACCGGGCCCTTGCCCGCGGACACCTTGTTTTTCCGCGCCGGCCGCGGCGATTTCGACCTGGTCGTCGCGATGTATCACGATCAGGGACACGGACCGATCAAGGTGCTTGGCCTTGAAGCCGGCGTCAATGTCACCGTGGGCCTCGATGTGATCCGCACTTCGGTGGACCACGGCACCGCTTTCGACATCGCCGGCAAAGGCGTCGCTGACGAACGCAGCTTGCTCGAGGCGTTGCGCCAGGGTGCCGAACTGGCAACCCGACGCGGCTGAGCGATGGATTGCAGCACGGTTGCCGCACCGCGGCAACCCGGGAGGCACCCATAGCGGTCGTGTAAGATCGGTGCCTTACTATCGTTGGCCATTTTTCCATCGCTCATGAAAGCTTCCGATCGCCACCGTGCCATTCTCGATCTGCTCGTTACGCGCGACACCAGCGTCGAGCAACTCGGTGCCGTGCTCGGCGTGTCCGACGCCACGGTGCGTCGTGACCTGACTATGCTGGCCAAGGAGCGTCGCCTGGTTCGTACCTATGGCGGTGCAACGGCGCTGGTCGGCACGCACGAACCCGAAGCGTCGCTGGAAGAGCGCAAGTCGGTGCAACGCGACCAAAAGGAAGCGATTGCGCAAGCCGCTGCGCTCCATGTGCAGGATGGCGATACCGTATTGCTCGACGGCGGTACGACATGCGCCGCGCTGGCCCGGCACTTGTGTGCGCGTCGCAATCTGCACGTGGTAACGAACAACCTGCTGGCAGTCGCGACGCTGGCTAACGTGCCGGACATGCATGTGACCTTGATCGGCGGAACCTTGCGCGCATCCAGCATGAGCACGCTAGGACCGCTGGCCGAACTGACGCTGAGCCGCTTGAGCGTGGACAAGGTGTTTCTCGGCGCAGACGGCGTCGTCGCCGATTTCGGATTATGCGAAGGCAGCGCCGAACAGGCGTATCTGAAGGAGTGCTTCGCACGGCGTGCAGCACAAATCTTCGTGCTTGCAGATCCGAGCAAACTCGGCCGCGCGCGCCAGCAGCATTGGACGCCGCTGGAGCGAGACTGGCACTTGATCACCACAACCGCAGACGACGAGACGCTGCTTGCGCCCTTTCGAGCGCTCGATCGCGTCGTGGTGGAAACGGTGCAGGTTGGCGGGCTGATTCAGCGGGTCTAACCCACATCACGATGAACCGTGCTTGACCGTCTTCAACAAGTCATCGACTTTGTCCGACCAGAATTTCGCCTGAGCGGCCGTGCCGTGACCGCCGGTATCCCCGCTCGCCGGTATCAAGTAAAACTCGCCGTTTTTCACCTGCTTGATCGACGGGGCCAGCACACCCAGCTCCGGCGGATTACGCTCGTCGTCCATCGAGTTGATCGCCAACAGCACGGCTTGTATCCGTCCCAAGCCCTGCGAAGGATCGTAGTCGCGCGATGAAGCCCATTGATACAGGTAGTCGTTGGCGTCGCCATCGAACGGCGCATGAAGTCGATCGTCGATAAAGCGGTCGCCCTTCTCGCTCGTCGGCGCAACTTTGTACAGGTGCTGGCTGCCGCCGTTGGTGGCGATGGCGAAATACACCGAGGCAAATTGCGCGCTGGGCGGTTGTGTCGTGTAGTTGCCGCCCATCCATGCCGGGTCGTTACGGATCGAATCGATCATGAAACGACGCAGCATCCAGTTGCGCCCCGACATGGGCGTGGGCAACGAGGCCATCGGCACAGCGATATCCATGAAGGTCGGGTACTTCTCGGC